>JAESGO010000009.1_pt1 | contig 349517 bp, 289 predicted proteins | sample 9269701 | NCBI WGS metagenome assembly JAESGO01 (sample SAMN15720690, study PRJNA650881) | algae metagenome | isolation source: Hormoscilla sp. CMT-3BRIN-NPC48 and co-occurring heterotrophs from... | place: USA: Clark Mountains Wilderness, California | collected 2010-04-18
TGATAAAATTCAGGTAACATAATGTCTTTTTCGGTCTTGGTCACTAATCGAGACCGATATTTTTTACCATACAATGCTCTGCGCGAAGCGCAGAGCGAGTTTCGACGGGGTTGTCACCCCGTCAAGGTGTCACCTTCTGCGACATTCTCAGCAAGTTCTATAACTTGCTGGAAGCTACTGGCTTTTTCTTTAACTTGATCTTCGAGCTCTTCGACAAAGCGAAACACTTCTGCAAGACTTCGCTTAATTATCTCGGTGCGATCGACATTTAGGTCTTCGATGAACTAAGCAATTCCTTCGCAGGAACCGCTCGTCTCCAAAACCGTGCTTGAGACTTTCACCTCACACGGCTCCTCAGTAATAAGACTCCATTTGTCATGAGTACCTCTGATTACCCGTTTCTTGGGATTAGGTTTGGCACTGTTGCAGCCAGATTTTTTACCGAGACTACCATCTTTGGCAGTCTTTTCATCGTGGCAATGACGGTGAAGTAATTGCATATTTTTGTACTCATTCTTTCCGCCTTTTGACTTGGGAATGATGTGGTCAATTTCCATCACTGATGCTTCTGTGAAATGTAATTTGCAGTGGGCGCATTTTCCTTTTTGTGACTTCAGAAGTGTCGCCACATTCTTAGGTACTTCGGGGTTATGACCCATTCTTGAACTCCAGTAAACTAGGTTGCCATCATAAGGACTGACTTCGCCTTTAACTTTCACATGACGAACTATTTCAGTCGCGTTATGTCTCAATAACCGCATTGGGTTTTTACCTTCTTGCCTGGTTGCGAATACCCAGTTATCACCGCCTATGGTTTGCCAATATTTATTAGATATCCATTTCCCCGATTTTTTGGGATGGCGGTGCTTTGCCCAGCTTTTTAACTTTTTATACATCTTTGCCGATAGCGCCGAGAATATCTCTTTGCTGACTTGTGTACTGTAATAGTTAGTCCACCCTTTAATGATTGGGTTCAAATGGTCTATCAGCGCAGCTTGTGGGGCTGCTTTATGCTGGTCTATTATCTCTACAATCCGGTCATAATGTACTTTGATTTTTTCTTTGCTGGGTTTGATGATTGTCTTGAATCCAAGTGGTTTCCCGATAGTATTACAGCCTGTGTTGTATTTTCCTGCTGGGTACTGCCTGACGTTGAAGCCGAGGAAATTAAACCCTGCGTCTTGCCCCTCATATTCAATTAGGGTATGAGCAAGTCGTGTTTTACTTGGTTTCAATTCTAGTCCCATGCCATTTAACCACTCAGAGATTGTCTCTTTACATCTTTGGACAACGGTTAGGTCTTCGTGCAGTATCACGAAGTCATCGGCGTAACGTATAAGGCTTAAGGTATTTCTTTTGTCCTTTTTGTTTTGCTGTCTTCCTCTTTTGTTTTTGAGGTTTAATGTTTCAGCAATTTGTTTTATCCGTTCTTCCATTCCGTGAAGGGCAATGTTCGCCAGTAACGGGGATATGACCCCGCCTTGTGGTGTACCCTCAGATGTGGGGAACAATTGTTTACCATCCATCACCCCCGACTTGAGCCACGATTTAATCTGGCGTTTTAGTGTCGGGAATGTATTCAATTTAGTGAGAAGTTCCCTGTGGTTAATTCTGTCGAAGCATTTGGCAATATCGGCATCCAACACGTATTTGGCTTTATGCTTAATTGCGTTAAATATTGCTTCGACTGCATCATGACATGAGCGCCCTGGTCGGAATCCGTAGGAGTTGGGTTCAAATCGTGCCTCCCACTCCGGTTCAAGTGCTAGTTTGACTAACGCTTGAAGCGCCCTGTCGTACATCGTGGGAATTCCCAGAGGACGCTTTTCGTCCGTCCCTGGTTTGTCTATCCATACCCGTCTAGTGGGCATAGCCTTCCCCTTTAGCGCAAGTTTTTTCACCAGTGCCAGCCTTTGTACGGGAGCTAAGGATTTTACCCCGTCTACCCCAGCCGTCTTTTTGCCCAGGTTATCTTGTGTCACGCGACGTACCGCCAGCATTTTTCCTGACCAAGACCTCATCAAAGTCTTTTGGAGTCTGCGAACTACTGCTAAATCACCACGACTAGAGGCTTTGTAGATTCTCTTTTGTAGCTTATAAACTCGGACTTCCAGCTTGCGCCAGTTGACCTTGCTCCATTCCACCGTCTGATTACTCAGCGTATTAGACATATAGACCACTACTCAAAACTCTACATTCCTTACTACCGCGAGTCTGTCAGCGTATCCCTGCCATTACAGCAAGGCGTTTGCTTCTGACTCAATCCTCCCCACTCGCAGCATCCGGTTAGCACCTACTCAGTGTGTTCGACCTCACTGAGAGCATACGAGGGGTTACTTCGTTCCGAGTGACCATACTATGAATCTTTAGAGTTCCACTGTCCACCAGGTTTGTTTGGAGATGCTGTTGGTCAAACTGAAATTGCCAACCCTTATCCTTTGCCTTTTGGCTCCAGCCTGTCATTCCTTTTGGCTGGTTCGATAGTGACGATGGTTCAGTCGTGGATTCAAGCGTAATGCTTTACTCATGGATTCTTTGCTTGCCCGCACTGCCATAGGACTTGGAGTGTAGAAGGCTTTTATCCCCGCTTCAGGGCATGGTTGCTAATCATGAACCTGGGGGCTACGCTTTCACCTGGCATCTACAGGGGAGGGATTCTCACCCTCATGGTTCACTCAGTTGTCATGTTTTTTCAGTCAATACGATAGACTGATATCATGCGGCTAATCCTCCTAACCTTTACAGGCATTGGTTTCTAGCCAACGAATCGCACTTCAATTTCCATGCTGTAACCTTACGGTTTGAGTACAACTTTGATGCAGTTCTCTTTTTTATCTCTAAAAATTTTGTAACCGTGCGGTGCTTGGTCTAAAGGTAGCTTATGGGTGATTACAAAAGATGGATCAATTTCCCCATTTTGGACACGTTCCAGTAAGGGACGCAAATATTTATGAACGTGGGTTTGTCCCATTTTGAAGGTTAAACCTTTGTTAAATGCTGCACCCATTGGAATTTTGTCGAGGAAGCCACCGTAAACACCTGCTACAGATACATGACCGCCTTTGCGACAAGCGACAATAAGTTGTCTAAGTGCGGTTGGTCGGTCTGTTTCTAAACGGACTGCTTGCTTCACTTGGTCGTAGAGTGAATCCGCCCCTGTTCCGTGTGCTTCGAGTCCTACAGCATCAATAACAGAATCGGGGCCACGTCCTCCGGTCATTTCTTTAACAGCTTCACCCGCATCAACTTCTTCATAGTTGATTACTTCTGCGTTGCATTGTTCTTTCGCCATCTGCAAACGTTCAGGAACGCGGTCAATGGCGATTACCCGTTCTGCGCCTAACATATAGGCACTTTTAATTGCAAATAGTCCAACAGGGCCACAACCCCAAACTGCTACTACGTCTCCTGGTTTAATATTGCAGTTTTCGGCTGCCATATACCCTGTTGGGAAGATATCTGTCAGAAATAGAACTTGATCGTCGGTTAATCCATCAGGAATTTTTAGTAAACCGACATCAGCAAATGGTACTCGTGCATACTCAGCTTGACCACCTGCATAACCACCGAATAAATGAGAATAGCCAAATAATCCGGCTGGTGAATGACCATACATCGGTTCAATCATCCAAGCGTTGGGGTTAGAGTTATCGCACAGTGACCACAAATCTTGTTGGCAGAAGTAACAATTACCGCAGGAGATAGTGAAGGGAACAACAACGCGATCGCCTTTTTTGACTTTTTTCACTCCACTACCAACTTCGATCACTTCTCCCATAAATTCGTGACCGAGAATATCACCCGACTGCATACTTGGAATGAAGCCATTATAAATATGCAAATCTGAGCCACAAATTGCCGTTGAAGTAATTTTAATAATGGCATCACGGGGATTGAGAATTTTTGGATCTGGTACTGTATCCACGCGCACATCATTTGAGCCATGCCAGCAAAGTGCTTTCATTTCAATAGTCTCCTTGAATAAAGTAATTATCGATTAGCAACTGAACAACCAATTATCAATTTTTAAATATTTCCCCATAACAAAAACAATGGGTAAATTTTTACTCAACTCACTTTTCAAACAAAAGTTTTGGGTAATTGATAATTCTTAATTATTTCTGCGATCTAGTGCTGATTTTCCTTTGCTTTTCCTGTCACTACATCGGCTAAAGCTTTAGCTTTTTCGGAAATAGGTTTATCAACATTTAACTGATCTTTGACTTGCTCAATCTTTTTTTCAATCTGATACTGAGCATTGTCACCAAGATATTCGCCTGAGCTATTTTCTGTATGACGTTTGATATTATCTGCAGTTAGTTTTAGTTGTTGCGAATATTCCGGTACTTGGTTGGAATTTTCAGCTAATGCTAAAAGATGATTGTTAAATGTGAAAGCATTAACTACTAATAAAGTAACTACAGCCAGAAAAACGCTCATAGTTTGGTGCAAGCTCATGTTTTGGATTAAAGATTTTTTTGACTTCATGCACTCCTCAACTGTTAAAATTAGTATCGAAATTACTTACTTCTACCAGAAGGTTGACCTTCTGTAGTAGCAAGTTCACCCGCTTCCATTAATTGCTTAAAGCGACGCAAATCATCTCCAGCTTGCTGTTCTGGTTCTTCCCCAAAAAGTTTAGCGATAGTCGCTCCGACAACACCTCCTGGCGGGCTATATTCAAGCACAACTTTTACTTCTGTACCACGTCCACCAGGTGCAGGGGTAAAGCGTACAAAGCCAGAATTATCAATATCTGCACCTTCAACTGAAGCCCAAGCAATTAACTTATTTTCTTCATCACGAATAATATCTGCATCCCATTCAACGCTTGCTCCCATCGGTGCACTAGCTATCCAGTGGGAACGTTTATTATCAATTACCTTCACAGATTTAAGATGCTTCATGAAGGTGGGCAAATTCTCAAAATTGTGCCAAATGCGATACAATTCTGCGGCTGATTTATTAATTGTTACTGTCTTTTCAACCTTCATATTTTGATTCATCCCTGCTTGATCTGATAAACTTTTTTGGGTTGCACCGTGATAAACTAAACCACCTCCGGCGATCGCCATTAGCGCACCTCTCAAAGACCCTTGTCTTAAACCTGTAAGTACCAGCGCGCCACCCCCAATTAGTGATGCCCAGCGTTCAGCATCACCCTGATGAGATTTTTCACCCTGATTTTGATCATCTGGTTGTTGTCCTTGTATTTCCATTTATGGTTACCCCGATAATTTCCAAAAGTGAAAACTAGACAAAAAATCTTGTTAATTGATAATTGTTGATTGTTAAACCGCGTGCGCTTTCTTACCTTCTAACCCTTCCAAAGAATGATCTAAGCGCAATTCTCCTTGAGGTTCCTGGCTGACTGAATCTGGCGTTTGAGAACCTACCGCACCCTTAGCGACAGTGATGCCACCATCAACTAACCACAACGCACCAGTTACATAACTGGCTTCCGCAGAAGCTATAAATGCGTAAACGTTAGCAACTTCTTCTGGTGTACCCCGACGCGCAAGGGGTGTTGCGTTAATTAGCATTTCTTCCATTTGGGCATCCATTGGCCCAGTTTCTTTATGCGTCCAAGCTGTATCAATGGGGCCTGGGCATACACAATTAGCACGAATACCGTATTTGGCTTGTTCTACAGCTACCCCTTTCATAAAAGAGTGCATCCAGCCTTTAGTGCCACCGTAGGTCGTGTTTTCTGATAAACCGTTAAAGCCTGCTTCCGAACCCGCAGAGACGATATTACCGCCTGTTTTTTGCAGATGCGGTAGGGCGTATTTGGTCATTAAAAAGGCTGAACGGAGATTCATCCGTATTGTGTAATCGAAATCTTCAAGGGGATAATCTTGGGTTTCACCTGTAACAACAAATACACCTGCGTTATTAACTAAGATGTCTAATTGTCCATAGGTATCTATAGCTGTTTGAATGCAAGCTTGTGCTTGGGATTCTTCAGAAATATCACCAGTATGTGCGATCGCTTCCCCACCATATTGCTTAATCGCCTCTGCTACGTCGTTTACCGGATCGCTTGATAAACCGTTAACAATAACTTTTGCACCTTCTTTTGCAAACTTATGTGCGATCGCTTCTCCAATTCCAGTACCCGCACCAGTTATAATCGCTACCTTACCCTCCAGTCGTCTACTCACTGTTGAACCTCCTTCTACCCTCCTTATTTACACTCTTTCAGAGAAATTTTCCTTACCTCTGTCTTGAGTAGGGTTAATTAGAAATCTCTTTTGTTATTTATAATTCCTACGAACTTAAGCTGAATATTTGCTAGCTAGCCTAAAAAACCTTGTATACGCCACAATTAGGCTATAAGTTCATAAATATTTCCTTTTCCCATCTAGCCTGAGATAGAATCCTGGCAATACTGCTGTATCAGCTATTACATAATTCCATAAGTCAATTTTGGTAATGTATCCCTGACTACGATCATTTGGGGCGAACTACAAATAGTAATACTTGTAGTGGTGTGAGGAGCAATGAAAAAATATTTTGGAAAGTTATTGCTGATTAATTCAGCAATGTTATTAGCTTATTCATTTGGCTTAAAAGCTGCTGCGGCTCAACCCAGCACGCTTTCAGCTACAACTGTTAATCAACATAATTCAAATTTGCTCAGTCTGAGTGATGCTGAGTCTAAGCCGAAAGCCATATTGGAAACAGCTTTAAATAATCAAGACTTAAAGCTAAGTCAGCAAACATCAGCCTTAAAAGTAGAAGTTGAACCTAATCATAATCTAGGACAGCTACAACAACAGCAAGTAGCTCAAACCAACCCAGCAATACAACAGACAGAATCTTCATCTGTTAACAGCAACAATTTAGAACAAATCCAGCGCTATAACAACGATCAACAAGACAGTCTAGATCAAGTCACCAACGTTTCCCAATTTCGAGATGTGCAACCTTCTGACTGGGCTTATGAAGCACTGTCTCGCGTTGTACAAACTTACGGATGTTTGCAAGGATATCCTGATGGCACATATCGTGGTAACCGTGCATTATCACGCTATGAATTTGCTGCTGGTTTAAACGCTTGTCTAAGACAAATTGAAGCTTTAATTGCCAGAACTCCAACAGGTTCTACTGGTGGTGTTTCCCCAAGCGACTTACAAGCACTGCAACGCCTAACGGAAGAGTTTCGCACAGAACTAGCAACTTTAGGTACACGGGTAAATAATTTAGAAGGTCGAACTGCTTTTCTAGAACAACGTCAGTTTTCTACTACTACTAAATTAGTCGGTGAAGCAATTTTTGCTCTCACTGATGGCTTGGGAGAAAACAACAACGTTGAAACCGTCTTACAAGATCGTGTACGTTTAGACTTACAAACCAGTTTTACTGGTAAAGATGTATTACATACCCGTTTGGCAGCTAGCAATGCTAATCAAACGATGGTACCAGATATCGATATAGCTGGTGTACCAGGTGGTACAGGTGAAGGTACACAAACTTTTAACCTAACGGGCGGTAGTGCTAACAATAACGTCGTACTCGACTGGTTAGCTTACTACTTACCCTTGGGAGATAGGCTTCAAGCTTATATTGCAGCTTATGGCGGTATACATAGCGATTACGTTCTCTCAACTGCTAACCCTTACTTAGAGGACTTCACAGGAGGTAATGGCGCACTTTCCCATTTTGCTGAAGAAAATCCCATTTTTTCCATTGGTGGAGGTGCAGGCGCAGGACTCACCTATAAATTAAGTAATGCTTTGGGACTGAGTGTAGGCTATTTAGCTGGTGGTAATACGAGTGCAGCTAATGCTAATCCAGGCAATGGTTTATTTGATGGTGACTATGCTGCTTTAGCGCAACTCAACTTAAACCCTGGCGGTAGGTTTCAGGTAGGTTTAACTTATGTCAACAGCTATCATACCCTTGGTGGCCCAATCTTTAACCTTGGTGGCCCTACTGGTCAAGGTAGGATTAGCGGTGGCACAACTGGTACTGTTTATGCAAATAATCCAGGTACACTACTTGGTGTTCCCGACAACCCAGTACAAGCAAATTCTTATGGTGCATCCGCTTCATTTCAACTTAGCCCCAGATTAGCAATCAATGGTTGGTTTAGTTACACCAAAGCAGATATACTTTCGGTTGATAAAGCTGAGATTTGGAATTATGCAGTTGCTCTAGCTTTTCCTGATTTGGGTAAGAGGGGAAATCTTGGGGGTATTATTGTTGGTGCGGAACCTTATTTAGGGGGTTTTTCAAATAGCCCTGCACCAGCTAATAATGATATTCCTTTGCACATTGAGGGTTTTTACAGATACCAATTGACTGATAATGTCTCGATTACCCCTGGTGTGATTGTGCTGACGGCTCTTAATCAAAATCAAGCTAGCGATGATGTGATTATTGGGACTCTCAGAACTACATTTCGCTTTTAAATCTGATGCAGCAAAAGTTAGCTAGAAGATCAAATCTTTATAGCTTGCTAATGGTAATTGAAGAAGGCAGAAGGGTTCGTTCAGATGGGGATTCTAAACCCCTTCTCTCCTTGAGCCAGTGAAACGTTGTTCACAGGGGGCGCGGGTACCTTTACTCCATAAAAGTCGTGGGCTAGAGATGCGAAGGCATTCCTTCTGCCCTCTGCCCTCTGCTCTCTGCCTTTTTTGGTTAATATTTTTTAAGGGGAATTTTGATTAAAAATTCTGCACCTTCGCCAGGAGAGGATATACATTCTAGATTACCGCCATGCTTATCTACAACAATTTGATAGCTGATTGATAATCCTAATCCTGTTCCTTCGCCTACGGATTTGGTGGTAAAAAAGGGATCGAATAACCGCGCCCTTACTGTTTCGTTCATTCCAAATCCATTATCTTTAATCTTAATTACCACCCACTTTTCGTCAACCAGTTGAGTGTTAATACGAATACTTGGTGCAGCAATCTTTTTCCCCTCTATTTCAATTCTCAGTGCATGAATAGCATTGCTGAGGATATTCATAAATACCTGATTAAGCTGTCCGGCATAACACTCTATTTTGGGCAAGTCTGCATATTCCTTAATAATTTCAATTTCTGGCTCGCCAGCCTTGCCTTTCAGATTATTTTGCAAAATTAGGAATGTACTCTCAATACCTTCATGGATATTAACGGGTTTCTTATCTGCTTCGTCTAGCCTAGAAAAGTTTCTTAAAGTTAGTACGATTTGGCGGATGCGATCGGTTCCCACTTTCATTGAGGATAAAGTTTTAGGCAAATCCTCAATGAGATAATTTAGATCAATTTCTTCAATATGTTTTTGAATTATTGGATTTGAGTACTGTTCTTGGTAGAGTGCGATTAAATCGAGTAAATCTTGAGAGTAGTTACTAACATGGGCAAGGTTCCCGTGAATAAAATTGACAGGATTATTAATTTCGTGGGCAACTCCAGCAACGAGTTGTCCTAAGCTAGACATTTTCTCTGTTTGAATGAGTTGAGTTTGGGTTTTTTGTAGTTCTTTTAAGGTTGTTTCTAACTCTTGTGCCTGATTTATTGCCTGGGTTGCTAGTTCGTCTTTTACTTGTAAAGTTTGCTGAAGCTGGGCTTCTGCAAGTTTCCGTTCGGTAATATCACGTAGGATAACAATATATTCTCGAAGCGATGGCTTTGAACGTTGGGAAATTGTGGTTTCAATGATGCGTAAGCCATGATGATTATTAAGTGTTTGTTCGCTGTGGTACGACCATTGACTTGGTTGATTTACTAATCCCGAAAGATACTCGTTAAGGTAATGATTTAATAGGTTGCTGTTATTAATTCCGAATAATTGTTCGGCGGCTGGATTAGCCTGATTAATTATGCCTTGTTCGTCTACAACTAAGATGGTATCTGGGACGGTATCTAGGGCTGTAATAAACAAGTTTTCAGCTTGTTCCCGTGCCTGATCGAGGGCAGTAACTTGGGGTAAGCTTGTCCAAGTTGCGATCGCAACTCCCATAAAGGCGATCGTCACCAGTAAAACTACAAATAAATTGTTAGTGTTGGAATTATTTCGCGAACCCTCTATGTAATATCCAGCCAACCAGCCTATAGTCGTCGTGCTACAAATTAAACAGATCAAGACAACAACCTGCCGGATCATAAAATCCGGTGCTTTGCCTTGGCTTTTTGGGCGGTAAAGTTGCATCCACCATGCTGCCTGAAAAGGTGGAAAGGGAATTCGGCGTATTGCTGTATCTATTAATAAAATCCCAGGCATTAGCAGCAACCCCATCAGCAAATCTTTCCAACTCCAAGCCAAACCACCCACGACTAAAACAACTAATTCCACCATAAAAAAGCCCAGGGACAACCAAGGCCATTTCACGGCTGGTTGATCTCGACCCAACCACAGTGCTAGATGAAATAAGATCGAGAACGAAAGATAACCCGTTCCCGTCACCGTTAAAATTTGCGCGATGTCTCCCCAAATTAAATAGGAAGCACCAATTAATAAGTTAAAGGTGAGTGCTGGGCCAAGGACACCTTGGCGAGATACAACTGAAAAAACTGGGGCAAGGTATCCATCTAAAGAAAGCTGATATAAAATCCGAGGACAATTAGAAACGGCTGTTGCAGAACTTAATAAGCAGCTACAAACAATTAGTAAAGTTACTAACCATGAAGCTGACTGCCCCCAAAATGGTTTAGCTGCTGCCAATAAATTTAAGAAAGTGTCGTCACCCATTCCTGGTTGAGTAGCTAATTGCATGAGTAACCATGAACCGCCTAGATAAATTGGAGGAATCAGCCAAGCGACAAAGGGCAAACATTGCAGAGTAGTAGCAGGTCGTTTGCTTTCAGCTACAAAAGAGGCGGCGGTTTCACAATCGTAAATAGCATAAACCGCAATAAAGTACCATTTCGCCCAACCAGGAAAGGAAAAGCTAGACCAAGTATCAGGTAATAAACCAGGACTAGCAGGGGCAAAGGCTAACCATCCCAACCCTTGAAGGCAGAATAAAAGTAAAAACCCTAACGCGGGGATGACAAAACATAAATGTAAAATTCCTAAAGCACGAGTACCACTAAACGCCAGAATAAATGGTAATAGTGTGAAAGTGATTTTCAATAAGGTTTCTGGACAGGTTAAGCCGATATTACTGAGTGTTGTTTGGATTAAATGTGTGAGGATGATGGCGTTAATTGCTGGAACTGATGACCATCCTACAAAGTATCCGATTGGCGCGATGCGTGCTAAAACAGGATAATTGTTGAGTAACCTCGCTGTATAGTTTGCTGTTCCCCCTGAAACCTGGGGCCATTTTGTGCCTAAGCTTTTTGCTTGGAAGTTGATCAGCATCCCCACAATGGCACTAGGCAACCATACCCAAATTGCTTGCGTTCCCAAATCTGCGTGCATTCCAGGGCCAGTACCTAGCCACAGCAGTAAGCCACTCATCCCAAAGCCCCAAGTTTCTAGAGAACTTAGACTTAAGGGAAGACGAGGGTGCGATTGTAATTGAGCGTATTCCTGATTACTATCTACGCCCAGAAGCTTAACTGAAAGGTTAGATTCATTCATCTGATCGTTTAGTAGTTCTGCGGACATCAGTAATTTACCTACCTTCTGGAAGCAGTTTGTCGTTTTTACGAGTAAGGCAATCGACTTAAAGCTATTATTTATTAGGTCAACAATAGCTTTAAGCTCATGTGCGATCGCACTCTTTCCTTGGCTTGGCTAATCCCAAACCATTACGTCATCACTGGCTGAAATAGTAAATCTAAAATAAGTTTTAAATTATGATCATAATACAATACCACTTAAGAATGATATTTGCCTGTATTCCAGATTACATTAGAGCAATTGGAGTATAATAAACCTCTACAAAAATGAATGTAGAGACTTTGTATACAACGTCTCTACAAGGGTTAGCACGTTTAATTTCTGGAGCTGATTAATTCAACTGCTAAAATTTTCATCTGATGAACAACAAAACTCTAAAAACCCTTCTCGATAAAATTACTGTAAATAATAGCGATTCAGATGCGATTTTTTCAGCTTTAATGCCTGCTTTAGCGGAGGCTTTGGAATGCGATCGCACTTTCCTTTATTTACGCTATCCTGAAACACGCATGGGTAAAGTGCCTTTCTGCTGGTGTCGCAGTGCTGATATTCCGACTGTACTTGATGTTGATTGGAAAGAAGAACCCAAATCCTTACCTGATGAAGATCCTATGTTTGCGGCTGCTTTGCGTACTGCACCATCTATATTTGTTGAGGATGTGGAAGCTGCTACCCCAGATGTATTAAATAAAGATTTTGAAAAGAAAAATTTTGGACACAGAGCATTAATTCACGCTCATATCTGCCACGATGGTCAACTTTGGGGAGTTTTGCAACCATCTATGTTTGGTAAACCGAGAGTGTGGACTGATAAGGAACACTCTTTAATTGCCACAGTTGTAGAAAAAATTACACCCCTGGTTGTTGCTTATGTTAAAAAAGCTAATAACTAGATGGGTGAAATTAACTTAAATATCATGCTAGTCATGGGTGATAGGTTTTAAGAATTAACAATGAATGACTCATGATCGAGTGGAATTTTAAGTTTAATTATGCCCATTTAGTCATCATTCCTTAATTACCAGTTGCCTTTCTCCAATTCCTAATTTTTCCTTAGCAAGTTGTTCGTTAATCCAATTAATTTCACCTTGAAGTACTTGCATGGTATATTTCCATGCTGATTTTTTATAGGTATCTGTGGGAATAATTTCAGGTTCGGGAGTTTCTAAACGCAGTTTTGAAACCATTAAACGATGTTCCAGCAGCTTAAGGCGTTCTGCTGGCTGCAAATACTTAAAAAAGACAAACTTGATTAAGAAGCGAGAACGGCTGTTTACCCAACTCTCGTGGGGATGAGCGAGCATTTTTTCTCGCCAGCGATCGCGCCCCTGCTCAGTAATACTATATATCTTACGATTTGAACCAGCTTCCCCTTCCTCTTCTCCTAACGCCGCAATCTCACCGCCTTCTTCTAATCGCTTTAATAACGGGTAAATCGAGCCATAGTTGGCACTGATACAGCCACTCATAAATATCTCTAGCTGCTGCTTCAAGCGATACCCGTGTAAAGGTTCCTGTAGCAGTAAGCCTAACGTAGCTAGTTCTAACATTTATATCAAACCGATATAATAAGGAGATATATTAATTATAGATAACCAATCTTAACGTTATTTTTATCTTTTGCTGGATTGTCTGTAGTTTTGGTGCGATCGCCCTACTCAGCCTTCCTTAACTTAATAATCCGAAGCGTTAAAATTGCTCTACCGAGGGAGAGATCACTGTGGCCTACAAATACGTTTCAGACCAAGAAAGAGATGACTCGACAGAAACGCTTACTACTTCCTCGGAGATACAAGATGAGTTTGATTTAGATGAATTTGACAGCGTTGAAGACAAGAAACCTAAACGTGGATGGTTTGCAGGAGGACGCGGCGTATTCGTAGGTATGGTGCTTGGTATAGTTCTAGCGATAGTTGGTACGCGCTTACTACCATCTAAATCTGCTCCTTCTGCTGCTAAAACTATTACGACCACAAAAACAGCAGCGCAAATGAGCGTAACTGTAGCACCAGTAGCGGTTAGTTCAGTAGCACGGACTTTAGAAGCCACAGGAACAGTTGCAGCTTATGATATGTTGCCAGTTTTACCGCAGGCTTCAGGCTTACAAATTAAGCAAGTTTTAGCAGATGAAGGTAGCAATGTCAGCGTAGGGCAGATATTAGCAGTATTAGACAATTCTGTACTACAAAGCCAACTCAGCGATGCTTCAGCTAAGTTAGAAGCTGCCCAAGCAGGTGTGCAACAAAAGCAAGCAGCTTTGGGACAAGCACAAGCGGCTGTAGAGCAAGCCAGAGCAGGTCTGCGACAAGCACAAGCAAATGTAGCACAAAATCAAGCTAACTTAGTGCAGGCACAAAGCAACCAGAAGCGATATCGACAACTAGCGGAACAAGGAGCAATCCCAACTCAAGAGTTAGAGACACGAAATACTACGGTAGCAACGGCGGCTGAAGCACTAAGGGCGGCTCAAGCTAACGTCAGTAATGCAATGGCTAGTATTACTAGCGCTCAAGCTAATGTTAGCAGCGCCCAAGCTAATATTAATAGTGCGATCGCGGAAGTTCGTGGCAGTCAGGCGCGGGTACAGCAGATTCAAACTCAGTTAAAACAAACTCAAGTGCTTGCTCCTGCTAGTGGTGCGATCGCAGAAAGATTTGCCCGTGTAGGTGATATTAGTTCTGCAAATCAAAAGCTATTTACAATTATTCGTAATGGTTATTTAGAACTACAAGCCAAAGTTCCAGAAGTACAACTTAAAGAAGTTTCTCTCGGCGCACCTGTGATAGTCAGCAGTAATTCTGATAATCGTATTCGCGTACAAGGTAAAGTGCGAGAAATTGCGCCAATAGTTGATCAGCAAACTCGTCAAGGTACAGTCAAAATTGATTTACCTGCTAACCAATTATTAAGACCAGGAATGTTCTTGCAAGCTGGCATTACTCTAGAACAAACTCAAGGGTTAACAGTTCCAGCTAAAGCTGTTTTGCCTCAAGATACTGGTAAAGCAATTATCTATATATTAGAGGATGAGAATACAGCCCGCGCTCGACCTGTAGAAATTGGTGCAACTATGGGAGGCGGCGATTTATCCACTGCCAAAATTGAAATCAAGACTGGTTTAAAACAAGGCGATCGCGTAATTGTTGCTGGTGCGGGTTATCTCAAAGATGGTGACAAAGTACAAGTGGTATCAGCAAACGCTCAACAGTAAACAATCAACAGTTAACATTTCTCCCATCTCCCCATCTTTTTATGTCCTTCAATATTTCAGCTTGGTCAATTAAAAAACCAGTTCCCACATTAGTTTTATTTCTAGTACTAACCTTATTAGGTTGGATATCATTTACCCAATTGGGAATTGATACTAATCCTAATATTGATGTGCCGACGGTTAGTATTACTGCAATACAACCAGGTGCAGGGCCAGCAGAATTAGAATCAGAAGTCACTAAAAAGATCGAAGATGCAGTTGCGGGACTAGGCAACATTGATACAATCATCTCAACTGTTAAAGATGGAAATTCTACAACAGTAGTAAACTTTGTGATTGGTACGGACACAGACCGCGCTACTAATGATGTCCGTAATGCTGTTGCTCAAATTCGTCAAAATTTACCACAAGACGTTAATGACCCGATTGTGCAGCGTTTAGATTTTGCTGGTGGGCCAATTATGACCTATGCGGTGGTATCTGAACAAAGATCAGTTGAAGATTTGAGTAATCTTGTCGATCAAGAGATTAGCCGTGCTTTATTGGCTGTCAGAGGGGTTGCTCAAATTGAACGTATTGGTGGTGTTGATCGGGAGATTCGCATTAACCTCGATCCAGAACGGTTAAAAAGTCTGGGGATTACTGCTACTCAAGTAAACGATCAAATTCGTGCTTTTAATGCTAATTTGCCTGGAGGACGGGCAGAAGTTGGGGGTAGCGAGCAAAGTATTCGTACCCTTGGTAGTGCTACCAATGTAGAGGCTTTGAAAAACTACCAGATAGTTTTACCTAATGGTAGTTTTGTCGCTTTATCTAGTTTGGGTGAAGTGAGCGATCGCTTTGGTGATGTCAGACAATCAGCTTTACTGAATAATAAGCCTGTAGTCGCTTTTCAAGTTTTACGTAGTACAGGCAGTACTTTAGTAACAGTAGAAGAAGGGGTACGCTCCTCAGTTGCGGAATTACAAAAAACTTTACCCAGCGATGTAAAAATTGAGCTAATTTTTACCCGTGCTGATTTTATCCGCGAATCTTATCACAGTACGATTGATGATTTGATTGCTGCTTCTGTATTGGCAGTAGTAACAATTTTAATTTTTTTGCGTGATTGGCGATCTACTCTTATTACTGCGGTAGCACTACCTCTATCAATGCTGCCTACCTTTTGGGTACAGCAAAGCTTGGGCTACACACTCAATAATATGACCTTGTTAGGGTTAGCCCTAGCTATTGGAAATTTAGTCGATGACTCGGTTGTAGAAGTTGAGAATATGCAACGGCATATGGCAATGGGCAAAACCCCTCGCCAAGCCGCTTTTGATTCTTCGGCGGAAGTAGGTTTAGCAGTTTTAGCTAGTGCGGCGACAATTATAGCTGTTTTTCTCCCCGTTGCCTTTATGGGTGGGATTCCAGGTCAGTTTTTTCAACCTTTCGGGGTAACAGTTGCAATTTCGACATTCTTTTCCACCTTAGTAGCCCGTACTATTACTCCGATGATGGGGGCTTATTTACTGAAAGCCAAACCACACACGCCACATGATGCCAAATCGAAATCTAAGCGGGGCTTTCGACCTTATTTTCAATTGCTGAAGTGGGCATTGCGGCATAGATTGACAACAATTGCGATCGCAATTGCTTTCTTTATAGCTAGCTTGATGCTAGTTCCATTAATTCCTAAAGGTTTTGTTGATAATGGGGATATTGGTTTATCTACAGTTTTAGTTGAACTGCCACCTGGTTCTACGATCAACGACACCACTCAAGTTGTTCAACAAACTACAGCAGTATTGCAACAAAGTCCTGCCGTCAATAGCGTCTTAGCTGCAATTGATGTGAATACGGCAACACTAAGTATCCAACTTAAACCAAAAGAAGAACGCCCGAATTTATCCCAGTCTCAGTTTGAGAAACAAAGCCGTGAACCACTTGCTCTGATTCCTGGGGCTAGAGTTAGTTTTCAAGCTCAAGGCGCGGGTGGAGCTAAAAAGGATGTATCAATTGTTTTAAAAAGTGAAAATCCCGAAGCTTTAAACCAAGCTGCGTTAACTTTAGAACAGCAAATGCGAGAACTACCAAGTTTAGTGGAAGTTAGCTCAAGTGCTAGTTTAGTTAAACCAGAAATTTTAATTATCCCCGATCCAGCAAGAGCCGCAGATTTAGGAGTAACAGTACAAGCGATCGCCCGTACAGCATCTTTAGCTACTATTGGTGACAATGAAGCCAACTTAGCTAAGTTTAATTTGAGCGATCGCCAAATTCCGATTAGAATACAAATCAATCCCCAAGCTCGCTTAGATATTGAGACACTCAAAAATCTCCAAGTCCCAGGTCAAAATAACTCCTTAGTTCCCCTATCAGCGGTAGCAAATATTCGCTTTGGCAATGGCCCCGCTCAGATTGATCGCTATAATCGATCACGTCAAGTTTCCGTACAAGGTAACTTACAAGGTGCTTCTTTGGGAGATGCTATGCAAACTGTCAAAGCGCTACCTGCAATGAATCCTTTACCAGCAGGAGTAGTAGAGGAATCTGCCGGAGATGCCAAGATTATGCAAGAAATCTTTGGTCGCTTTGGTGGTGCTTTAGCTTTAGCACTCACTTGTATCTATGCCATCTTAGTGTTGTTGTATAACAATTTCCTACATCCAATTACCATCATGGCAGCTTTGCCATTTTGCTTAGGTGGTGCATTATTAGGTTTAATGATTGCTCAAAAATCTTTAGGGATATATGCCTTAATTGGTATTGTCCTACTAATGGGCATTGTGACAAAAAACTCGATTTTGCTAGTAGACTATACAATAATCTTCCAAGCAGAAGGAAAACCTCAATTTCATTCCGTAATGGCGGCTGGATTGTCACGTCTGCGACCAATTTTAATGACTTCTCTAGCGAGTATTGCTGGTACGCTACCACTAGCATTAGGGTTAGGTGCAGGTGCAGAAGTACGCAGCCCAATGGGAGTAGCAATTCTGGGTGGCTTTACTACTTCTACTCTGTTGACATTATTAGTAGTGCCTGTACTCTTTACATACATCGACGACCTACAGCACTGGATTTTGCATTTGCTACAGCATGGATTTACCAAGAAACCCAAACGCAAATTAGTTAAGGATGAAGTTTAAAAGCAATTAATCATCAGTTTTATAACATCAAGATTTATACCTAAGCTTTATTAGTAAGTTGGGTTGCAACCCAACTTACTTTCGTTGGTATTAATTATTGTGCTGAAATGTTACTTTTATTAAATTTAACTATAGATATTAACTAAAAACAGGGCAATTAGTAAATAAAATAAAGCTATTAAGAAAGTCAACCTAATTTAGTATAAAATGTTTATTTTATACTTTCTCTGCCTCGTTGAGTCTCCCTCTACTTTCTCTGCTTGCCAGCATCTTAGGTTTTTTTCAGTGGAGCTATTTAACGACTTCTGATAAGAATCTTTCGCGGGGGTGAGGTAAGTTAAGCAATTTAAAGAAAAAATAATACCTAAGACACTTGTTGTTATAAAAGTTAAAATTCTGCTACTTCATGGTTAATCAACTGTTTATATGAATCATTCGCTTGGGAATTCATCTAATTATACTGACCGTATTCTGGTTGTCGATGATTCGCCCGATAACTTGTTCTTGGTGCAAACAATTTTGGAAGAAGAGGGATATCACATCACACTAGCGGAGGGGGGGCATTCAGCACTCAACTATATAGAACAGTCACCACCGGATTTAGTGTTATTAGATGTGATGATGCCAGGAATTGATGGATATGAGGTTACCCAGCGTATCCGCAAGAATCAGCAGTTACCCTTTATCCCAATATTATTGATTACTGCATACGACCAACCCAGTGTAGTTCAGGGACTTGATACGGGTGCAGATGATTTTATTCGCAAACCTGTAGAAGTCGATGAGTTGCTGGCGCGAGTGAGATCGCTACTACGACTCAAGCATAGCGTAGACGAGCGCGATCAAATTGCCCGCCAACGGGAAGATTTTGTTTCTAGGCTTACCCATGATTTGCGTACTCCTTTGGTAGCAGCAGATCGGATGTTGTCGCTGTTCCAGCAAGGAGCATTAGGAGAACAATCTCCACCAATGGCAGAAGCGATTTCTACGATGGCTCGTAGTAACCGCAACTTGTTAGCAATGGTAAATACTTTGCTAGAAGTTTACCGCTATGAAGCAGGTCGTAAAACTCTGATATTTTCGCCTGTTGATTTGCGAGAACTACTTAAGGAAGTTGTCCAAGAACTATCTCCTTTAGCGGATGAAAAAACTCTTGCTCTTAAGCTTAAGCTAGAGGAAACATCTTCAGGAAAAGTCGTAGGCGATCGCTTGGAATTGCATCGAGTCTTTACCAACTTAATTGGCAATGCCATTAAGTTTACAGAAGCAGGCTCTATAGAAGTAAACTTGAAGCCAGATAGTTCTTGGGTAGTAGTTGAAGTAAAAGATACTGGCCCAGGTATTACCCAAGAAGATCAATCAATGCTATTTGAACGCTTCCGCCCTGGAAGCCACAAACGCTCTGGTAGCGGTTTAGGACTACATCTATCCCGCCGGATTGTGGAAGCTCATCAAGGTAAGATAGAGGTTCAATCTGCTTTAGGCAAAGGTAGCAGCTTCATTGTCTATTTACCTGCCCAAGAGTAAAAGAAAATTAGCGATTACCTATTTTAATCGTGGAATTATTAGACCTCGTAGCTTGAGTCAAATGTTGGATAATTAACCACAGATAAACACAGATAAATACAAATGTACGCGCAGCGTTACCGCAAGCTGTACAGATGGTAAAACTGATTGAGAGCAAAAAGTCTATTAATCCAAGGGGCAAGGGGAGAAAAGCAGGCATAATTACTAGCTTTTAGCAATTATGTAGAGCTATTTGTGGCGTAATCCCTAAAAATTTTAGATTTTAGATTTTGGATGTTACCTTAAATAATATCTAAAATCTAAAATCTGAGCTAGCAACCTAAATATGCTAATCCAACAAAGCTATCATACAATTCTCACCGAACAACGTCATTTATTTACAAGTGGAAAAACTAAAGATATTGCTTCTAGAATTGAACAATTAAAGCTTCTAAAAAAAGTAATAATAGAACATGAGGTTCAGATTCAATCTGCTTTAAAAGCTGATTTAAATAAGTCAGAATTTGAAAGTTATATTAGTGAAATTGGTCTGTGTTTAGAAGAAATTAACTATGCGATTAAGCAGATTAATTCTTGGACAAAGCCTCAAAAAGTTAAGACACCACTGACTCAGTTTCTCGCCTCATCTCAAATTTATTCTGAACCCTTGGGTATCGTATTGATTATTGGGGCTTGGAATTATCCTTTCCAACTAATGATTACACCACTTGTAGGTGCGATCGCGGCTGGTAATTGTGCTATTTTGAAGCCTTCAGAACTAGCAGTTAATACATCTCAGGTTCTTGCTAATATTATTAATCAAACCTTTGCTCCAAATTTTATCCATGTAATTGAAGGAGGCAAAGAAACTACTCAACAATTATTATCAGAAAAGTTTGATCATATATTTTTTACTGGTAGCACTGAAGTCGGCAAAATAGTAATGGCTGAAGCAGCCAAGCAATTAACACCAGTAACTTTAGAACTTGGTGGCAAAACTCCTTGTATCGTTGATGCTAATACTCATATTGAATATACAGCTAGAAGAATTGTCTGGGGTAAATTTCTTAATGCTGGACAAACCTGTATTGCCCCGGACTATTTATTAGTAGATAAAAAAGTCAAAAAAGATTTATTAGCTAACATTACAAGCTGCATTCAAAGCTTTTACGGCAACAACCCTATTGAGAGTCCCGACTACGGCAGAATTATTAATGAAAAACACTTTAACCGCCTGTGTAAATTGTTGAATACTGGTGAAATTATAATTGGCGGAGAAACTAATTTAGCTGACCGATATATTGCACCCACTGTTATTGATCGGGTTAGCTGGAAAGATGCAGTGATGAAAGAAGAAGTTTTTGGGCCGATTTTGCCAGTAATAGAATATAACGATTTAAGTGAAGTGATCGCACTGGTCAACTCCCAACCTAAACCTTTAGCTTTATACTTTTTTTCAAATAATCAACAAAAGCAACAGCAAATTTTACGAGAAACATCCTCTGGAGGCGTAAGTATTAACGATACAGTGATGCACTCTGGTGTCCCAGATTTACCATTTGGAGGAGTAGGTGCAAGTGGCATAGGTAGTTATCACGGGAAAGCTAGTTTTGATACTTTTTCCCATAAAAAAAGCATTCTCAACAAATCTTTTTTAGTTGATTTGAAGATGAGATATGCTCCTTACAAAGAAAAACTTAAATTAGTTAAGCGGTTAATGAATAGTTAAGTGCTAACTGTAACGTTCTTCTGCCCAAGGTTCCCCCCGCCGATGATAACCGTTACGTTCCCAAAAGCCGGATTCCTCGCGATCAAGGAACTCTAAGCCATTAATCCACTTAGCACTTTTCCAGGCATATAGATGGGGTACTACTAGCCGCATAGGGCCACCATGTTCTGCTGGAAGCGGCTCCCCAAAAAGCGTGTGAGCAAAAAAGTTTTCTTCCCGTAAAAAATCTTCTAGGGGAATATTGGTGGTGTAGCCGCCATAGCAGTGTTCCATCACATGAACAGCTTTGGGGTCTAGTTCCACCAATTTCATAAAGTCTGTTACCTTAACACCTGTCCACTGGACATCAAGTTTTGACCAGCGCGTAACACAGTGGAAATCAGCAGTGAATTGACTTTGGGGCAGAGCCATAAACTCTGCCCAGGTCAAAGTCTTTTCTTTTGCCTTGCCCCACACTCGAAATTGCCAGTTATCAGTGCTGACACTGGGACTTTGCCCATAAGTCAGCACTGGGAATCCCTTTGTCAGGAATTGACCGGGGGGTACACGATCATCCTGCTCCGCATCAGGTTTTTTAAAAAATTTCCCTAGCATGAGTTCAGCCGTGATTGGTAAATCAAAGAACTAATAGGGCGAGCAACTAGACACCAATAAGGCGTTTTTAGCTTTCTTCTTGTTCTTCTTCCTCGGTGGAAGGATAAACAAAGCTCTTAGCGCGTCCAGTTAATATAGATTTACCTAGAGACAAAGCTTTTTTAGCTTCAACTGCTGCCTTGTGCTTCCAGGTAGCTTTGCGCTTATCGCGTTTAGATTTTGAGGTTTTCTTCTTAGGAACTGCCATAGTACTAGGTTCTGCAATTTTTTCAGCTTTATTATTCTAGGCGATCGCAGATGCAAAAAATATTGTCCCAGGGCTAAGGACTGAGGATTAGGTCAAATTGATAATTGATTAGACATATCCAAAAAAGATTGTAGGCAAGCTCTCTACAATGGTTCTAGCTAACGCAATTTCGTCTTCTTAACTCCCTCTACTTCTTTTATCTTTACCTCTGCTGAGGAAGAGGGGGGGAAGTTTGGGGAGTTGTATTAGTTGTACTACTAGGAGATACTAAGGGATTATTTGTGGGACTTGTACTACTAGGAGCTACTAGGGGACTATTTGTGGGAGTTGTATTAGTTGTATTAGTTGTACCATTAGGAGCTACTGAGCCATTAGTATTTGTTCCAGGTGTTTGATTATTGGGAACAGCCGCAGGAGCTACTTGCTGAACGTTAGAGCCTGATGAGGGAACTGGAGTGGTGTTTTGTACACCAGGAACATCAGGATATCCTAACGGTGAGTTGGGTGTCGCTGCTGGCGATGTAATTGTTTGTACCGGAGGGGTTGAAGCTGGTTGAGCAGCCGTGACTAAATTATCTTGAAGACCCAGTAAAGTTTGGGCGTTTGGAAAGTAAGTTGCCCACATCTGCGGATCAGGACTACGTTTCCACCCCTGACGGTTAACTTTCATCGACACAATTGGAGCTATAAAGCCTTGATTTTCTCCTAGCACTGTGAGATTTACATTTGTAACTACTTTGTTTTTGTCAAAGCTTCGCTGTATAAACGTCCTAGCCATCGCCTCAGATCGACGTACCATTGTTTCAAAGGATTCGTTAGGATTACGAGGGACTGAAACTTGTAACTGAACAAGATTAGGTTGATTAGGTGGGGAGGTAGTAGTTATACCTGGGGTACTAGCTTGGGCTATGAGTGGATTTGCCAAGGCACTTGTGATAGTTGAACTGGCTCCACTACAACCCAACAGCGTAACTAAACCGAGCTTGACAAAGCTTCTAGGATTAACTGATAAAATTTGAAAATTAATAACGTAATATTTCCACATAGTTGCACCTGCTTGCGGAGCCACTAGCATAGATTTTGGCATCCTATGCCCACGATAACCTTCCTGATTAGGAATTAGCTCTTAATTATTAACAAACCTGTCTGAAAAATCGGGAGGAGGAAGGAGAGAGGGGGGACGGGTGAGGAAAAATTTTCATCCAAGCTGCATAAGTAAAAACTTATAATTGTAAAATTGCCAAAGTCGATAAATTTTATATATCATCTGCGTCCATCTGCTTAAATCTGTGTTTTAAAAAAAGACTTGACAATTTTGGCGATAAGTCCAATAACTAAGCTGTGCTGCTATGCTTTAAATGCGAGTATTAGCAGGATTTAGAGATATATAACGCCCTGAAATCCTCATTTTTTTTACGTAGCTGGGCATCGATCATGGCAAATCACGCTTGTATAGCCATTGGTATTAATCGCTATGAGTTTTTTCAACCTCTGCACTATGCAGAAGCAGATGCACAGGTAGTGCGCGAGTTTCTGGTGGAGTCAGCAGGTTGGGTAGCGGATCGATGTTTGTTGTTAAGTGATACCTCGACACCGATAGAGCAAAAATTAACCTACCCTACTCGTGAAAATATCATGGGTTGGATCTCGGAGTGGTGCCAAGACTATTTGCAACCAGGAGATTTTCTTTGGCTGTTTTTCAGTGGCTATGGTGTTAGTACAGGCTCAGAAGATTACTTGATGCCTATTGATGGTAACCCTGCTGATATTGCTAATACAGGGATACCACTGCGATCGCTGTTACACTTTGTAAAACAGCAAGTAGGTCAAAATGCTTTGGTATTGTTGGATATAAACCGCAGCCAGGGTGTAAAAACGGGTGCTAAAGTTGGTCATCAAACATTCTTAGTGGCTCGTGAATTAGGAATACCGACTTGCTTATCTTGCCAGGGCGATCAGTTTTCCTACGGCTCAACAACTTTAAGACATGGATTATTTACTGTTGCACTTTTAGAAGCGCTACGTTATGACCCAGCTATAACTTTAGAAAGTTTAGATCAATACCTGCGCGATCGCACTCCTGAGTTAAGTAGACACCACTGGCGACCTATTCAAACACCTGTGAGTGTTTACAAAAGCGAACTTAGCAAAATGCTAATTTTGCCTAAGTCAGAAAGTACTGGGGATTTAACAGCAGATAATAAAGAAATACATATATTAACAACTGCATACGTTATTAATAAATCTGATGCTGTAAATAGTGGGGATGCCGATCAACTAACGGCTACACAAGTTGTTACACCTGAGAATATAACTTTTTCACGGACTGCGACAACTCCCTCAGCACAGCCACAGTTTGGGGCGCTGGTTCCTTACCAAAAAGAACAATCCCCCCAAGAAACACAGATTCCCTGGTGGCAACAATTACTATTGTGGGGTACAGGTACAGCGCTGGTAATAGGTATGATTGCTGGCGTGATTCTGAGGGTTTTTCACGATCAGCAAATAGCACAAACATCAGATATCACCTCTAACTCAGCTTCGGTGGCAGGCGTGTCTCAGGCATCATCTAACCCCATAGTGGCGAAATTTGATGCGAACAAAAGTAAGACAGCATCAGCAAAGCGTCTACAAGCCAATAAAGCGATATTAGATCAAGCTAAACGCCTAATTAAAAGTAATCAAGCTTCTAGCTTAGGTGCGGCGATCGCACAAGCGCAAAAAATTGTACCAGGCGATCCTTTATATGAACAGGCAACAGCAGATATTAATCTTTGGAGTCGAGTAATTTTAGATTTAGCCTCTTCACGCGCCCAACAAGGTAATTTTGCGGGTGCGATCGCGGCTGCTAAATTAATAGAGCCAAATCTACCAGTTTATGTTGAGTCTCAAAGTGCGATCGCAACTTGGCAACAACTTGCACAACAACAAAGAACGAATAAAATTATCTTGCAGGCTGCTAAGAAATTAATTGTTCCAGGGCAAGCGTCTTCTTATAATCGCGCGATTACTGCTGCTGCTCAAGTTCCACCAAATCAGCCAGTTTATTTCCAAGCTCAAAAGTCAATTAAACAATGGAGCCAGCAAATTTATCTGATTGCTCAGTCTAGGGCATTAGAAGGAGAATTGCAAAATGCGATCGCTACGGCGACTTTAGTTCCCCCAAATACACCTACGTATCAAGTGGCTCAAAAAGCGATCAATAAATGGAAGCAGAGCCAATAAGTTTGGGTATTCCGTTTTTAATACGTTTTTCTTATTTGAGAAAAAATGTCATTGAAAATCTTAATAAAAATTAATAGAAAAAACATTATTTTAACTTCAATTGAATTTAAATATTAAACTAGCAATAAATAAATTATATTTAACTCAAATCATTTATTATGTTTTTTCAAAAACCGTTCTTGAGATGAGGCTATGAATGGAAACTAACCACAGATAAACGCAGATGAGATATAAGATTTATTGACTTAGGCCAGAGGTCTATTTTGTTGATTAAGTAGTTGAATTTCCTGGCGGACACTCATCAAAATTTTGCCTAACTGATTTTGACCAGTTTTATCTGAACCACAGCCCCAAAAGTAATCCTTGGGGGAATTTTCGACAATTAACTCCTCTCCAGTGGCAAGAAGAATTGCTTGGATATCTACATGAGTTAAAAACTTTTGAAGGACAGCTTGACGCATGATTTGAGGTTTGATCTGTTCCCAGTCTAAGCGGTTTTTTTTGTTGCGATCGCGTCCTAATGATGCTGCTATCTCTGGAGTCTTGGCAACTCGAATCACTGAAATTAAATCTTGATTCTCTGTTCCTACAAACTTTTGGGATTGATAGTAATGCTCTACTGTAGACCAATTTTGACCATCTAAATAAATCGGATGGGGAGAAAAGTTAGAAAAACAACCGTAGGGAGCATCAACTTTGTAAAAATAAATTGTCATATTTAAAAACAGTTGGTTATCAGACCGAAAATCTCCTGAGCATCTAGGGAATACTTCTGTAAGTCTCCCCAATACCCAGTTTTACCATGCCGTACTAAAAGCATATCCAAAAAACAATTAATCCGTAATAAACATCTGCGTTTATCTGCGGTTAAAACATCTTTAAATCACTTTTCGGATAGACTCTAAGTAATTGTAGGCAATAAAATACTCTAACAATCTAGATCGTGGCACACCATCAAGGATGATGGATAATCAGCACTAAGCAATTGAACGACAACTATGGCAACCGAAGAATTTGAAAAGACTAACTTGGGTTGGCGGCTACAGCAACTCCAACAGCAGCTAGGAGAATGGATAGAACTACAATTTACTAAACGCAATATTCCAGACTGGTCAATACCTGAGTGGTTAAAAAATTTATTATTCCACTCTTGGCTATCCAAAGCAGTATTTTGGGGAATAGTGGCATTTTTAGTAACTTGGATTGGTTGGCAGTTGTGGCGCGTATGGGGTTCTTCCCTGAGTGCTTTACCTGGGAAACTGCGGAACTTAGATCAACAATCAACCAATAAAGTTAGGGAGTTAACAGTTTCAGATTGGTTAAAGCGATCGCAAACATTTCAACGCCAAGGTAATTATAGTGAGGCTTGCCGATGTTTGTATATGGCAATGTTACAGCAACTTAATGACACAGGTATTGTTCCACACCAACCTAGTCGCACCGATGGGGAATATTTGCAGTTAATTCAAGATTTACCTGAATATGGCTCTTATGAAACTTTACTGACAACCCATCAACAACTATGTTTTGGTAATGCAGAAATTTCAACAGCAGAATTTGAACAGTGTCAGCAGGCGTATCGAGCAATTAGCGATTAAGTAAATAGTTATCTAAATTTTAAAAACTCACAATTGAGTAAGTTTTGAATGAAAAAACGTTGGTTATGGATAAGTGCGATCGCACTCATTGCAATTATATTACTTACCTTATTTACTGCTCCCAATACTAGCAAGGTAAATAGCGGTTCCACTTATAGCCGTTTTCCTGATGGATATGGCGCTTGGTACGCTTTCATGGAAAAACAGGGAACACCAGTTAAACGTTGGCAAAAACCGTTTGCAGATTTAGCGGGAGTAGCTACAGACGAAGTTCCTTCACTGATCAAGTACTCGGAATCCCAAATTGCTAATTCCATTACTCTATTGCGTGTTTACAGCCAACTCAATGAAGATTCGCTAGACTCCCAACAACAAAAATGGGTAGAAAAAGGCAATACTTTAGTGATTTTGGGAGTTAAAAAACCCGTAACAGAAGCACGTTTTATTACTTTTCAACAAAGTACTGTGGGTTCAGTTAAAATTGATACGCGCCGACGATTGCCAAAATTAGAACAGGGAGAACAACAATTAGGCGATCGCTTTGGTTCCATTGTTTGGCAACAAAAATTAGATAAAGGACAAGTAATTTACGCTACCACGCCTTATTTAGCCGCTAATGCTTATCAAGAACAACCTGGAAACTATCAACTTCTAGCAAAATTAGTTACTCAATCAGGTAATCGAATTTTAGTAGATGAATATATTCACGGTTATAAAGATCCAGAAGTTATAACGAAAGAAGATGGCGCAGATTTGATTAGCTACTTATCTAAAACGCCTTTATTTGCAGCATTAGTCCAAGTAAGTATAATTATTTTAGTTTTAGTTTGGGCTAATAATAAACGTTTGGGATCTTCCATAGCTTTAAAAGCACCAGTAGTTGACAACAGCGAAGCTTATATTCAAGCACTTGCTAGCGTATTGCAAAAAGCGGAAAGTAGTGAATTTGTATTAGAAGCCGTAGGTAAACAAGAGCAACTGCAATTGCAAAAAGCTTTAGGCTTAGGCTCAACTTTAGTGGATCATCAAATTTTAGTATCCGCTTGGGTACAGCAAACAGGAAAACCTGCAACCGAACTCCAGCAAGCGCTAAAAGTACAATCAATGAAACGTAGAATTAAGGAGAAACAATTATTAGATTGGTTAGAAAAATGGCAAAAAATTCGCTCTATTCAGTAAATAAGCAGATTAGATACCAATACTGTTTCGTTAAGATTTTTTTGTTTAGGCAAGCTGAGAAAGATAATGATGATGTTAAGTGCTAACTGCTATATTGTTTTAACTTGGCTATTACAAATGTTGACAACCTTGAAAGAATTAGATTCTGTTCATAATACTTTAATAACCTTTGCCGAGTAAATCATATTACCATTTTCAAAACCTATTACTGAGACAACTTGTCCCTCATATACATCAAGGTTAATTTCTTGCGATTCTGGTGATGCGGCTTCAATAACGGAAATTCCAGTAAGACGCATACCTACTTAACTTTTTTTACTATTTAATAACGGTTCAAACTTGCCATTATCACTAACTATGCCTTTCATAAATCTAGCATTAACAACCTTACCAACCAGACATTGATGAACGTGGATCAAATTTTCATTTGGGTAAGCCCAAGTTGAATTAGAAGTTGCTAGTAAACTGGTAAAACAGGCAGTAATTGTTATTGCTGTTTTACTAATGTTATTGAATTGAAACATTTTTTGTATAGGAAATTTAATTTACTAAATTGCTCATTACATTATATGCTTTTCAAAATAGTAAAAATTAGTAGCCCTACCTTAAAAATATCAAATATAAATTCTCCAAATTGCGCTGCCTTGCCTTCTGTTCACGCTTCTAGGAGGGTTGGGGAAGGGTGTCATTTTCGGTAAATTTTTCTCTTAATTATTTGTAAAAATTGAATTCTGGATTTTGATGATTATGAGTTGTATCAGCTAGGAATACTTACTAATATCCAGCATAGCAAATGGTAATTACAACTGCCAGCGACAAGAAAACATCATCTGATTGGATCAATTACTTTGGCTACAACCGAGAAAATCTCTTACCTATTGATTGGGATTCAAGTTATCAACTTACTGATATAGAACGAGAAATTATCTCCCATTCGATTAGCTGCTTTCAACTAGGAGAAAGTTCTGAAGGGAATCATTTAATGCAAGCTGCGCGTATTTATGGCGATCGCACTCAAGATAAATTGTTTGTTGATGCTGTCAAGCTGTTTATCGGTGAGGAACAACGCCACGCTAGAACTCTTGGTCAGTTTATGAAACAACAGGCAATTCCTTTAGCAAAGCATCACTGGACAGATACAATATTCCGCAAGCTACGGAGGCTATTAAACCTAGAAATATCTCTAGCGGTTCTATTGACAGCAGAATTAATTGCTACTGTTTACTACAAAGCTTTAGGAAACGCTACCAAATCACCTACTTTAAACCAACTTTGCCAACAAATTTTGCATGATGAAAACCAGCACGTTTACTTTCAGACATTAACACTGCGTCAAATTAGCCAAAATCGTCCAGATTTGCTGCTGAAGTGTTCACAACTACTGCAACAACTACTATTTGGTTGCACACTTATGATAGTCTGGCTGGATCACGGTAAGGTTTTCCTGAAGAGTGGTTATACTTTTAAAATTTTTTCTGATGACTGCTGGTTGGCATTTAACCATGCCATTCAGATCATGTATCCTACTGTTCTACTAAAAACTAAGCTCAATGAGTGAAATTAATGCTGTTGTAAATCGCCTCGGTCAATCCCTTAACCGAGTTATAGTTGGTCAACCTGTACTGATCCAACAACTGCTAGTAGCACTACTTGCAGGCGGTCATGTAATTTTAGAGGGTGTACCTGGTACAGGAAAAACTTTATTAGTAAAAGTGTTAGCACAGTTAGTGCAAGCAGACTTTAGGCGAGTTCAATTAACTCCAGATATTTTACCTTCTGATATTATTGGTACAAATATTTTTGATCTTAATAATCGTGGTTTTACGCTTAAGAAAGGGCCAGTTTTTACGGAAGTGTTACTAGCTGATGAAATTAATCGCACACCTCCTAAAACTCAGTCAGCGTTATTAGAAGCAATGGAAGAACAGCAGGTAACGCTAGATGGTGAAAGTTTGCTTTTACCAGAACTGTTTTGGGTAATTGCAACCCAGAATCCTTTAGAATTTGAGGGAACTTATCCGCTACCTGAAGCACAATTAGACAGATTTTTATTTAAGTTAGTTGTAGGTTATCCAGACTTACCTGCTGAAAAGCAAATGTTACTAAATCGTCAAGCTGGCTTTCAAACTCGACGCTTGGATTTAGCAAGGTTAAAGCCTGTAGCTACAGTAGAACAAATTTTAGAAGCACGTCAGATAGTTAGTGCAGTGCAGGTAGAAGAAAAGATTATAGATTATTTATTAGCAATAGTTACGCGATCGCGTCAACATCCAGACTTAGCTTTAGGTGCATCTCCTCGTTCAGCAGTTGCTTGGTTACAAACGAGTAAAGTGCAAGCATGGCTATCTGGAAGGGATTTTGTCACACCCGATGACCTCAAAGTTGTAGCATCTCCATTGCTACGTCATCGCTTAATTCTTAAACCAGAAGCTCAATTAGATGGTTTGCAAATTGATGCAATAATTAACTTATTACTTAATCAAATACCTGTACCACGATAAGTTGTGTGTGCTTTTGTTGAAAAATCAATAAAAATAGTACGCTAAAAAATTACTATAAACTCTTACTTTCATACTCAAAACTTCCTTTCTTACTTATGAATCAGGATTTTAGATGATTCCTTCAAAACGCTTGTATTTATTATTAGTATTAGGGATAGCGATCGCACTATTTCTGACAGATATTACTAACGTAACCATAGGTATCATTGGCGCGTTATTATTTGATGCGGTCGTTTTGGGATTAATGTTTGTAGATGGTTCCAGAGTACACCCTCATCGTGTCCAAGTTACCCGCAAACCGTTATCAAGATTATCAATTGGACGAGAAAACCCAGTTGTTTTATCTATAAAATCTGGCAATTATCCCGCAGAAATTCAAATTAGTGACTACTACCCACAAGATTTTTGGGTATCAACTCCAAATATCAAATTATCTTTACCCGCTAATACCACCCAGGAATTCACTTATACCGTTTCTCCTCTCCAGCGAGGCGAATTTGCATGGGGAGATATCCAAATACGCCAACTGAGTTTTTGGGGGTTAGTTTGGGATGATTGGAAAATTCCCCAAAGTCAGCAAGTAGCAGTTTACCCAGACTTAATGGGATTGCGATCGCTCTCTATTCGTCTTACCCTTCAAAATACCGGAACAATGCGCCAAGTTAGGCGCTTAGGAATTGGTACAGAATTTACCGAATTACGAGAATATCGCTTAGGTGATGACCCCCGATTCATCGACTGGAAAGCTACCGCCCGTAAACTTGGCGCAACACCCGCATCCGCCTTACAGGTGCGTGTCTTAGAAGCAGAAAAAGAACAAACTTTAATTATATTGCTTGACCGAGGACGGTTAATGACCGCACGGGTGCAGGGATTAAAGCGATTTGATTGGGGTCTAAACGCCACATTATCCTTAGCTTTAGCTGGTTTAAACCGAGGGGACAAAGTTGGCGTAGGAGTATTTGACCGCGAAGTAACAACTTGGATACCCCCCGAAAGAGGTCAACACCATCTATCTAAACTAATCGACCGTCTCACCCCAATTCAACCAGTATTATTAGAACCAGATTATATGGGTGCTGTAACTCAACTGGTAGGTCAGCAAACTAGAAGGGCGCTAGTAGTACTAATTACAGACTTAGTTGATGTTACTGCTTCCGCAGAACTGCTTGCTGCCCTGGGACGTTTAACACCGCGCTATTTGCCATTTTGCGTTACATTGCGAGATCCCCAAGTTGACCAACAAGCATTAAATACTTTGACAGAAGAAAAGAAGAGTGCGATCGCTAATGTATATCAACGTGCCGTAGCCTTAGATTTATTATCCCAGCGTCAAGTGGCTTTTGCTAAACTAAAACAAAAAGGCGTTCTCGTACTAGATGCACCAGCTAATCAGATTAGCGAACAACTTGTAGACCATTATCTGCAATTAAAGCTGCGTAATCAGTTATAAGTTTTTACACATAAAATAGGTTTACCTAACAAAAATTTTTATTAATCTCCTACAAAAAGGCAGATCTTACCCCTAAAATTTCTTAGGTGTCACTGTTGCAAGTTAGTTTTAGCAAACCTCATGTTTCCCACCCATCGCCCTCGCCGCCTGCGTACTCATCCCCAACTACGTCGGATGGTACGTGAAAATGTATTAACTACAAGTGATTTAATTTACCCACTATTTGCTGTACCAGGTGAAGGCATTGCTAAAGAAGTTAAATCAATGCCAGGAGTCTACAATTTATCTGTAGACAAAATTGTAGAAGAAGCCAAAGAAGTTTATGACCTTGGTATCCCTGCAATCATTCTGTTCGGCATTCCCGAAAATAAAGATATAGATGCCACTGGTGCATGGCATGATTGCGGTATTGTGCAAAAAGCTTCCACAGCAGTTAAAGAAGCTGTGCCAGACTTAATTGTAATTGCCGATACTTGCTTGTGTGAGTATACCAGTCATGGTCACTGTGGTTATTTAGAAGTGGGCGATTTAACTGGTCGTGTTTTAAATGACCCTACCTTAGAATTACTCAAAAAAACAGCAGTTTCTCAAGCTAAAGCTGGTGCTGATATTATTGCCCCATCAGGAATGATGGACGGGTTTGTGCAAGCAATTAGAACAGCCCTTGATGAAGCTGGATTTGAGGATACGCCGATTCTTTCTTATGCAGCTAAATATGCCTCAGCTTATTATGGCCCATTTAGAGATGCTGCTGATTCGTCACCTCAATTTGGCGATCGCCGTACCTACCAAATGGATGCTGGTAATGTCCGTGAAGCCCTCAAAGAAATTGCTCTAGACATCGCTGAAGGCGCTGATATGCTGATGGTGAAACCAGCATTAGCTTATATGGATGTGATTTGGCGAGTTAAGGAAGCAAGTAATTTGCCTATTGCAGCTTATAACGTTTCTGGTGAGTACTCAATGGTAAAAGCTGCTGCCCTCAATGATTGGATTGACGAAGAACGGGTAGTAATGGAAACTTTAACCAGCTTTAAACGTGCTGGCGCTGACTTAATTCTCACTTACCATGCTAAAGATGCAGCCCGTTGGTTGCAAAAATAACAGCCTGGAGACAGATGATCTGTATTCAATATTTAGTGGCATATTAATTTTTTCCCCTGCCTCCTAAAACAGGCAGGGGTTTTAATTAGGTAGCTTTCGCACTATGTCAGAAACAGGATGCGGCTCATGTCAGGAAATATATATATATTAATTCTCAAATACCTTGAATTAATTTAATTAATTTACTATAAAGAGTGTTAGGATAATAAAAATTTACATTCCAATTATTTTCTGAAGCATTGAAATTAAAATATAACTGAGCTGCTAAAAAGTATTAATTTAAAAATTAATACTTATTGTAATCAATGCTCAAGTAAAAACTAAACCAATAAAAATACGGTTTAATGTTCAATTTAAAAAGCTAAATAAGCCCAGCACTAAATTGCTGCTAATTAAAGCTAAGAAAAAGTAAAAAAATCACCAACGAATTTATAACAATGAATTCTAGCCATATTCAATTTTGCGATCGCAAATCAAAAATCGACCTCAACCAACTTCAGGCACTTTTTCAAGTAGGAGCATTTTGGGCAGAAGAGCGCAAAATAGAAGATTTAGCAGTAGCGATCGCCAACAGTGAACCAGTTATTAGCGTTTGGGATAAAAATAAACTAATTGGGTTTGCCAGAGCTACTTCAGATGGTATATATCGAGCCACTATTTGGGATGTAGTGATTGATCCTAACTATCGCGGTGCTGGATTAGGTCGTAAGTTAGTAGAAACCGTCTTGAGTCATCCCCGCATGAGTCGAGTCGAGCGAGTTTACTTAATGACAACTAATCAACAGAGTTTTTACGAACGCATCGGCTTTGAATGCAACTCTAGTACAACAATGGTGCTTTACAGCCAGCCCTCAATCAGCCCTCTACCTGCTCAAATAATGGAGTCTCAGGAGACACGATGGAGATAGAGCGTGGCACTTCAGGGAGTGTTTGTTGCCCCCTAAATTCATTGTCTTTAGCCCGCGCAGGCGGGCTTAGTTTGTATAGCCCCAGGCTTGAGCCTGTAGGAATTTCAAAGCCCCTCCCCTACAAGTGGAGGGGTTTGGGGAGAGGTCAAAAATTCAATCCGCCAACAGTATCATCTAACTCAATAGCCCCCTGTCGGAGAATTTTCCAGCCAGTATCACTCCATTTAGCGACAGTGGAGGGCATACCCAGACTTGGCTCAATTGTTTCTAGTTCACTAGGTAATAGTGTTAAAACATCAGGAAAGTGTGTTTCAATTTCTGCAATTGTTTGTAAAGGCGGCTCACCAGAACGATTGGCGCTAGTAGTTGCCAAAGGGCCAGTTTGAGACAAAACAGCTAGAGCGATCGCATGATTAGGCACTCGCAACCCAATAGTACTTGGTGAAGCTAGATTAACTCCTTGGGGTACAGCTTTAGAACAAGGTAACACCAAAGTCAAGGCTCCTGGCCAATATTTCTGGGCTACTTGCTCCCAAATCTTTTGATCTGGCAAACTCCCATCCACGAACTGCCACAAAGATTGGGCTGTTGCTGCCATCAAAATCAAAGGTTTATCCTGGCTTCGTTCCTTTGCTTTAAATATTAACTCTGAACAGTCAGGGCGAACGGCTAATGCTGGAACCGTATCCGTAGGAAAACTGACTAGCTGACCAGATCTTGCTCCAGCAACAAGAGCATCAAAATCAATTAACAATTAACAATTATCAATTAACAATTAACAATTATTCTATAAATTTCCTACTTTGGGTTGAAATAAGTAAGAATTTTTTGATTTTGCTCACGCACGATAAGCTAGAGCGAAGCGTTCAATCCCTGCTAAATCAGAAAATATTTGAATGTTGCAGTAGTTTCCTTGCTCGCGTAGTAACTCAGCTACTACTGGTGCTTGTCCTGCCATCATTTCTATTAGCCAAATACCACCTGGACGTAAATATACAGGCGATACTTCGATTAAATGGCGGATGTAGTCCAAACCATCACTACCACCATTAAGGGCAAGATGAGGCTCATGCCAAGCAACTTCTGGTTGTAATTGTGGTATTAAAGTACTTGGAATATAGGGGGGATTAGACACCATCCCGCTAAACTGACCTTTAAGGGAATTTAAAGGCTCCCACCACGAACCCTGATGAAATTGAATTTGATCTTCAAATCCTAACTTCTGTGCATTATAGGAAGCTATTTCTAGGGCAGCCGCGCTGTAATCAACAGCATGGATTTGGGCTGCTGGCATAGAATCAGCTAGTCCAAGTGCGATCGCGCCACTACCAGTACCTAAATCTGCCCAACATCCTGCCAGTTTAAGCTTAGGACTCTTCTCCACAGCCGCAACTGCTAATTCAATTAAACACTCCGTCTCAGGTCGCGGAATCAAAACTGCGGATGAAACACTCAGCAAAAAATTACGCCAGGGTGCCACTCCAGTTAAATACTGAACTGGCATCCTAGCGTCAACTCGCTGCTGCCAGAGAGTTGCTAACTTAGAAAAAGGCATACTGAGCGGAATTTCTAGTTGATCTTTAAAAGATTCCAACCGCAGTGCCAATTTGTCTAAGCCAGCTACCTCTTGTAACAGCCAGTCCACTTCACTGATAGGGATATCAGCAACTACAGCAGCAAGTCTTGCTTGTTTAAACCACTGCCAAAGTTCTACTCCTGAAACCATCAGTTGCTGTGGCTGATTCATCGATTAACGCTTCTGAGTTTGAGGACGGTTCGCTGCTGCAGGAGTTTGCCTCGGAGCAGATGAAGCTTTCTGCAAAAATTGTATCGACTCGTTAGCTGGAACCAATACAATACTATTAATTTCTGGTTTGTTGCTGTCGCGTAAGGCTTGAATTAAACCTTGCAAATTCACCACCTGAACTTCTACAGTTGATGCTAATTCGGGCTTTTGTTTCTTAAAGCGATCAACCATTCCCTGTAATTGCTCTTGCTCAAAAAAGAAAGGAATTACCTGCTGATTTCCCTGTTGAACTGTCAAATAGCCTTTATCCTTACCAGCTTTAGCGACAAACATGGGAACACCATCAAATTGGTTTACCTGTTGACCGCTTTTACGCAGTAAGTTTACTGCTGATTGTACTTGCTGCTGTTTGGGTACAAAAGCAAAATTTAAACCATCCGGCTTATTTTGATTTGCTTGGCCCAATTTGTAAACTTCTCCCAGCGACACAGGAGACACCTGCACTGCTTTGCCCAAAGTTGGATTATCTTTTTTAAGCTGGTCAACAAATCCTTGAGCATCACGCTGGCTAATAAAAATACCCGCTACAGAGACATCTTTATTCTGAGCATTCTTGATTGACCTAACCAGTGGCGCTCCTTTAGCATCGGTGACAGTAAAAACAGGAATCGTTTGCAACTTTTGAATAACCTGTTCTGCTGGCAAAGCTAAAGCTTGTAGATTTCCTAGAAAAGAAGACCCCAGCAATGTAGTTCCAACTAAACCCAGTGTTGCGCCCCAGCGAACGAATGACTTCATTAGTAATAACCTCAAATTTTATAAACGAGTATTTCAGCCAACTTGCTTGTCTTCGTGATAGCCGTATTTGGCTACTGCTTCTCTAGCTACATTTAGTCTGCCCATCTAGAACACACGGTTTTCCTAGAGGAACCTACCTAAAAAATTGCCTTAGCATCGTAAAAAAACTATCTACAGAAGTATTCCAAGATTAGTTTTAATATATATATTTATTTTGCCCTATTGTGCAAGCTGCAAGGTTTACTCCTTAAATAGCAAATTAATTATCAATGACCACCAGCCATGGGGAATAGTTCCAGTATTTCGATTGATAATTTCCTAAGATACTAGATTATTTGTACAATGACTAATTAAATGTCGTCGAGTCAAATTATTGCCGTCGGCTGAAACTGTTGCTGTAAGGTTTAACAGCCCTAACTTCAACTTCTAGAGCCCATTAGGGGCAGCATAGAATTAAGGAGTTTTGGCAGAAATTTATAGTTAAGACATACCTTAATGGTAACAAGGGTGGTAAGCGCATAACTCCCAAGCAAGTTGCATTAAAGGTTTTAAATAAGGAAAGCATAGTACCACTAGAGCATATTAAAGAATTGTCTTGCCAAAACTTGGTGATCTGCCAGAGTTACTGAAAGTGAAATTCAAACCAGAGCCGAACTCAAAATTCCAGGTTATATTAGCCTTTAGGCAACTGTTACAGCACTCGCTGTTTTAACAACCATCCCAACTTGGATTGGTTGAAAGTCTTCTACGGCAATTGCCGTAGTCCGAGGTAGAGTTTTAACAAATATCCCAACTAGGGTAGGTTGAAATATCTTAGCAAAAGAATTTAGCTTGATAGGAGTACATGAGGTTCAAACCAATCCACAGCAGTAAAAAACTTAAATTGCTCTCAAAACACCTTGGGGTCTGGTTTTGAACCTATTTTAAAGGCAGTTTTTGCATAATTCTTGGTAGGATGGATTGAAAGGAACGTCACCTCCCCAACAAGGAAAAGAAGTATTGACACTGAAACATCTTTTCTAGTTCTTTGATCTGTTAGGTATTTATTTCGTGACGATTTTAAATTATTAAAGCAACATCAATTTGTCACTGGTGCTTAGACGACATCAATCTGTCACAACGACACATAATTTGACTCCGTGACACTGATTCGTCCCCAACGATAAATAATTGTCGATTGCCAAATTATTTGACCACTTGCCAAATTATTGACCGCCAAACCTAGTAGCTCACTAACCTACTCTACGCAAGGGTTACAGCTATTATACCCCCTTTATATATTGAAAAAGCTTTTTGACAAATTAGTTGTCCGGTTTAGGAAAGTTGACAAATTCTTTGTCCTTTTTTGAAAAAGGCGAGAATTACAACTTTTGTGAAGAATTGACACAATCTTTGTCCTGAGAACTAAAATACAAACATAGTTGTATAAAACAATTTTGTAGATATGCAGGATGATCGCGAATCGGAAGTACCAATACCTGCTGAAGTGAATGAAATTGTCACTGATTTCTCTGAGGATGCAAAGCTGATGCAGGAAGTGATCCAAAGTCTTTTAGAACCATGCGATCGCATCACCTATGGACAGAGACAAAGGGAAGCGGCTGCGAAACTTGGAAAGTCGGTGCGGACTATACGAAGGCTGGTGAAAAAGTGGGAAACAGAAGGTTTAAGCGCACTACAACCAAATAAAAGAACTGATAAAGGAAAACATAGAATTGATCAGGAGTGGCAAGAGTTTATTATCAAAACCTATAAGGAGGGTAATAAAGGTAGTAAACGCATTACTCCCCAACAAGTAGCCGTGCGTGTGGCGGCAAAGGCAGCAGATCTAGGGCAGGAAAAGTATCCAAGTTATAGAACGGTATATCGAGTCTTACAACCAATAATTGAAAAACAGGAGAAAACCCAAAGTGTGAGAAGTCGTGGATGGAGAGGATCGCGGCTATCAGTTAAGACTCGTGACGGTCAAGATTTATCGGTGGAATATAGCAACCACGTTTGGCAATGCGACCATACTCGTGCGGATATTCTATTAGTAGATCAAGATGGTCAACTACTTGGTCGTCCCTGGCTTACAACGGTGATTGATACTTATTCTCGTTGCATTATAGGAATAAATTTGGGCTACGATGCACCGAGTGCTTATGTAGTGGCGTTGGCGTTGCGTCATGCGATTTTGCCAAAGCAGTATAGTTCTGAATACAAATTGCACTGTCAATGGGGTACTTATGGCAAACCTGAACACTTCTATACAGACGGTGGCAAAGATTTTCGTTCTAACCACTTGCAGCAGATTGGAGTGCAGTTAGGGTTTGTTTGTCATTTACGCGATCGCCCTTCTGAAGGTGGGATTGTTGAGCGTCCCTTTGGCACTTTTAACACAGATTTGTTCTCGACTTTGCCAGGATATACGGGTTCTAATGTGCAGGAACGCCCAGAGGAAGCAGAGAAAGAAGCAAGCCTAACGTTGCGGGAGTTAGAACAACTGCTGGTGCGCTACATAGTGGATAAATACAACCAAAGTATTGATGCACGTATGGGCGATCAGACTCGGTTCCAGCGATGGGAAGCAGGATTAATTGCAGCACCTAATCTAATTTCGGAACGAGATTTAGATATTTGTTTGATGAAGCAAACTCGACGGACGATCTACCGAGGCGGGTATCTGCAATTTGAGAATTTGACGTATCGAGGTGATTATCTGGAAGGCTATTCAGGGGAAAGTGTCGTTTTACGGTACGACCCGAAGGATATTACAACGATTTTGGTTTACCGCAAGGAAGGCGATAAAGAGGTTTTTTTAGCCCGTGCTTATGAACAAGATTTACAAACTGAGCAGTTGTCTTTTGATGAGGTTAAAGCTATCAGTCGCAAGCTCCGAGAGGCTAAAAAAGCGGTTAATAGTCGTTCTATTTTAGCAGAGGTACGCGATCGCGAAACGTTCCTGACTCAAAAGAAAAGCAAAAAACAACGTCAAAAATCTGAGCAAGCTCAAATTCACAGAAAAAAAGAACTATTTCCCATTGAGGCTGAAGCAACAGAATTTGAATCTCCTGTTAATGAACTCGAAACAGAGATTATAGAAGTTTTTGATTATGAACAAATGCGTGAAGATTATGGATTTTAGAGAATGATGAACCAAGAAAAAGAAGCAAAAGCTATAGCGCAGAAATTAGGCAATATTCCGCTTAATGACGAAAAAATACAAGCAGAGATTCAACGATTGAATCGCAAAAATTTTGTTCCTTTAGAACAGGTAAAAGCTTTACATGATTGGTTAGAAAGTAAGCGGCAGGCGCGGCAGTGTTGTCGGGTGATTGGAGAGTCAAGAACTGGAAAAACTATGGCTTGCAATGCGTATAGACTAAGAAATAAGGCTATTCAGTCGCTAGGTCAACCGCCAACTGTACCTGTTGTTTATATCCAAATTCCCCAAGAGTGTACTCCAAAGGAGTTATTTTCAGTACTCCTTGAGCATCTAAATCATCAGATGACTAAAGGAACTACAGCAGAAATGAGAAATCGGACACTTAGAGTGCTTAAGGCTTGTAGGGTAGAAATGTTAATTATTGATGAGGCTGATCGTTTAAAACCAAAAACGTTTGCTGATGTGCGGGATATTTTTGACAATCTAGAAATATCTGTTGTCTTGGTAGGAACAGTTAGGCTGGAGAAAGTTATGACAGACGATGAGCAAGTTTGCAATCGTTTTTCTGCTTGTTATCGCTATGGAAAACTTTCAGTAGAAGAGTTTAAAAAAACAGTAAATATTTGGGAAAATCAGGTTTTAAAATTACCAGTTTCATCAAATCTAACTCAATCGAAAATGCTAGATATATTAAAGGATAAAACGCAATGTTATATTGGTTTGATGGATATGATTCTTAGAGACGCGGCAATCCGAGCTTTGAACAAAGGAATGCCAAAAATCGATCTTGAGACGTTAAAGGAAGTTACTAACGAGTATACAGCACCCCCTAAAAGGTCAAAATGAAAGCCTCAGATATTCAACCTTGGCTGTTTCGTGTGGAACCTTTTGAGGGGGAAAGTATAAGCCATTTTTTGGGGCGCTTCCAGCGGGCAAATGAATTGACTCCTAGCGGGTTAGCTAAGGCTGCGGGACTTGGAGGCGCGATCGCTCGTTGGGAAAAGTTTCGCTTTAATCCTCCTCCTTCTCCTCAGCAGTTAGAGGCGCTGGCTTTAGTGGTAGAGGTGGAAGCTGAGCGGTTAGTGCAGATGTTACCGCCTGCTGGGGTGGGGATGAAAATGGAACCAATTAGGTTGTGTGGGGCTTGTTATGCAGAGGTGCCTTGTCACAAGATCGAATGGCAGTTTAAGACGACGCAGGGATGCGATCGCCACCAACTGAGCCTGCTTTCAGAATGTCCTAACTGTGGGGCAAGGTATAAGGTTCCAGCGTTGTGGCCAGATGGGTGGTGTAGTCGGTGTTTTTTGCCTTTTGCGGATATGGTTAAGTGGCAGAAGCTTATTGTTTAAATAATGTTTTTTATAAAAAGTTGATTTTCATCAATATCAAGATGTAGCTCTATTCAAAATCATCCTAATGTCGGCTGGAGTTGTTGATACAGCACGCTGCCAGTATCCAAATCCTCCATGCTGATTAACAGCTTTAATCCATTGATCGAGAAATCCCCATTTAGCTTCATCTTGCTGAGTCTTTTTTCCTTTGGTTTCTAAGATCAAAAAATTCTCATTCTTCAGGCGGATGATGAAATCAGGTCGATATTTGCGAACAACACCTTGAAATATATAAAGAATTTCAAATCCCAGGTGGTCGTTTTTCACCCAAGCATTCACAATATGATCGTTTCTTTCTCGATCGAGTTCGTAGGCTTCACTTGCCTCCCAAGTGCTATCAAAGACGCAGTAATTGATATGGGATTTACGAGTATATCCACAGGGTTTACCTGTATACCAAGGTCGCATATCACCTGTAGAGCGGATTGGATGAATTGGATCGAAAACTGGTTCAATTACTTCTGTATTTTCTAAATAAATAGCGTTCCAGATGTGTTGAACAAATTTTCTCAGGTTAAGGGTAAGAAGGATACGCTGTCGAAATTCGTCCGAATTAAATAATGGCGGACTAATTTGGATTAAATCTGAGTTTATAAATTCTTCAACTAACCGAATCAGTTTAGCTAGTAAGTATTCTCGATTGCCTTTCCAACCCGGTTTCATTTGGTCAAATATATCTCTAGCTACCTCAAAGGCAATTTTTTGCATCCGAAATTTGCGACCTAAATCTTCTAGGTCGATCTCCTTAATTTTAGTCACATCTGGCTTGCCATCCACAATAGGAGCGAGTTCTGCTAGTGTGCTATTGTCATAGGCATCTAACTGTAAAGTCTCAACTTGAGACATATTTAGTTTGAGTTCTGGTTTATAAATGTAATCAATGCGAACGATATTTGGAAAGCTTATTTCAAACTGCTGCTTTTCAGGATCTGGTTTAATTTCAGTTTTAGGGGTAGGGGGGGGAGGTGGAGTTCCATCATCGGATTCGTGGGGAAGAAATGTGAAAGGAACACCAAAAATATTGACATATTCGGCTTCAAGTAGATTGGTTTCTGGGTTGATGTCGTAAGTAGTTCTCCGCAAACCTCTACCTACCACTTGTTCGCAGAGAAGTTGACTGGTAAATGCTCGAATTCCCATGATGTGAGTTACCGTCTTAGCATCCCACCCTTCGGACAACATTCCAACTGAAATAACATTTTGAATTTGTTCTCCAGGCTTTCCAATTTGACCAACCGTATCCACCATTTTCCGTAAAAGTTCTGCCTGTTCTTTCTTAGAAAGTTTGCGAATAGGCTCATCATCAGAGCTATCATCCTCGGCAGTCTCTGGGTTTGTTTCTTGTATCTCAATGCTTTCCTCTTGGGATTCTGCCATTTTCAGAACGTTAGAATCTATGTGTAATGTGTATTCTGGAATGCACAGTTCTTCGACTTGAATTTTGTTATGGTCAAAGGCATATTTGATTCGGGCAGCAGTTTCGGTACGGTTCGCAATGGAAATCATTACGGGTGGAACTTGATGCCCAGATTCTTTCCATGCTTTAGCAGTTTCCAGCCAATCTTTTCCGAGTAAAAGGTAGCCGTTGTTGAGCAAATCAGGAAGCGATTCATTTGGTTTGGCTTTACGATTTACATCATCGTAAACTTCGGGATCTCGATAAAGATGGTAAAGACGGGATTTGAAATCTTGCACGTTGAGTCTTGCATCGTCGCGAATCACAACACGGGGAGTTTTGACTAAGCCTGACTCGATCGCATCATTTAAGCCAAAATCACTCACAATCCAGCCAAAGAGAGCTTCTTCTGAACTCTTTTTACCAGAGGGGGCAAATGGTGTAGCAGAAAAGTCAAAACAGGTGAGAATTCTTCTAGCTTTGTGAATGCGATCGCACCCTCCAACCCATTTAGTTGCTTCATCTAAATCTTCTTTACTGACACCTTTAACCTTGGACTCAGCAGGTATGCGCCATGCGTGATGTGCTTCATCGTTGATAACAACAATATTATGAGCATTGGCGATTTCTCCTAACACTTCTCGTGCGTAAGCTTCGTTACTTTTTGCCCCCCGCTTATCAACACTCTTCCTTTTGGCAATTTGCTCCTCAGTTTCCCAATTCAGGGCGTGCCAATTACGAATTAAAACTTTACCTTGAAGAAGTTTATCTAATAAGCCAAGAGGAACAATATTAAAAATTTCGTAGTAGTTATTTTCAGCCGAAGGAAGGAGAACTTGCAGGCGATTTTTAACTGTAAGTCCAGGGGCAACTATAAAAATAGCTTTAGAAAAATGGGAGTCTTGAGGATAGGTAACTTTATTGATAATTTGCCATGCAATTAACATCGCCATAACGATAGTTTTCCCAGAACCTGTTGCCATTTTGCAGCAAAGGCGTTGGAAGTTTCCACCATCGGAGGGAATGTCGATGCCAACTTTTTCAGATGCAGGTGATTCTGTTAGCCAAATTAAGGTTTCTATGGCTTCTAGCTGACAAAAAAAGAAGGGAAAATCGCGTTCTTCTGAGTTGTGCCAGTGTTCTAGCAGACGCTTGGTAACGCCTGTAACACCAGGATGTCCCGCGTCACACCAAGCTTTGACGCGGGGACGGATTTGGTTAACTAAAGGAATTTCGACAAATTTTCCAGGATCGTCGAAGGTTTTGGAGCTTTCTGAAGCGATAATATAGCCTGCGGGTCTTCTTCCTTCTGCTAGCTCGAATATGCGAGAGGTACGATCATAGTGCCAATAGCGTTTTGGCTCCTCGTATGGAGAGTTGATAATGAGTTGATCAATTGTCGATTTAGTACTCATAATTTTTATCCGCAGCAAACAGTCTTGTCATAAGCTTCTCATCTGTTTAAACAGGCTTAACGAGTGGGCAAAACTCGCTCCAGGCCTTCTGAGAACTCATAAAGCGGATCTTTTTACATTTCACACCTCTCATTTTCCTCAGTTCTCTTTTAAGCGTTTGAGCATTATTTAAAATATCTGTTTCATCATTAGTGACTAAATCGCAGTCACTCAAAGCAGCAGTTTCTACAAGATATCTATCCACTCTTTTAGTAAAATCGTTTATGACTTGCTTCACCAAATTCCTTAGATTATCAGGTGGCTCCAGTTCAATACAGTACATTGATTTTTTATAAAGCCAAATTTCTAAAATATATTTTTCAATACCCAAGTCACTAGCATTTTTAATTGCTTCGCTAAGTTTATGAGCATATTCAGCTTTGATCTTTCCATCTTTGTCAATTTGTAGCTGATGCGTATCTTGAAGTGTCACTAGCAACTGACTGATATGCTTTTTTACATTTTGCTCTGGATTTAAAAGGTGAACAAATACATTTGTGTCAATCACTATTGGTAAAAGTTGAGTCTCTTCTGACATTTTAAATCCCAATCTGAAGTGCTTCTATCAAATCCTTACCAAAAAATTCCATTGGTAAGCCTCTTTCAAAGCTTCCATCTGGGTTAATATCTAAGTTTTTTACTTTGACAACTTTATTTTCTGTATAGAAGTAGGCGATTGAAACATCTTCAGACTTTAAATTACCCTTAGAAATTAGTAAGCGAAGTCTGAGAAGAATATTTTCACTATGAGTTTCTACTAAGGATGGTACTTTTCTCTGATTCCATAAATCAGCAAAGAAGGAACCAATCTCAAGTTGTGCTGTGGGATGGAGTTGGGCTTCAGGCTGTTCAACAATCAAAAGTTGTCCTTTGTTCAGCAAGGCCCCTTGCACAAATATTGGTATACACTGACTGACTCCAAAGCCAAAATCAGCTAAATAGACTTCAGCACCAGTTCTTTTGTTACGGGCGCGACATTGAGAAATATATCCTTGCATTGAAGACTCAAACTTTAAATTTTCAATTTCTGTCACAGCTTCGATGTGTTTCTTAACGAAAGCAGCTTTTTCGCCGTCTTCAGCCAAGATGCGTTGTAAATGTGGCATAGCAAATTCTCCTGTATGCCCAACATCATTTGGTGGAGGACTGGCAAGAATAATAGCCCTTTCTGATTCTTCGCGAATGGGAGAAAGGTGTTGGAATGAACGAATCTCGTATCGAATCCCTTGTAAAAAGATGTCATCTAATGATGTATTAATTAATTCTTTTGGATCGTCTGATTCAGAAGGAAATGATAAAAATCCTGCTCTGCGTAAATTCCTAGATTGAGCTTTGAAAATATTTTTTCCATCAATTTCAGCGAAAACATTATGAGTTCCTCGATTCGGTACTTTACCGTATGTAACAGAAGTCGAGATATGAAACAAGGCTAAATTATTATTTTTGCTTGTATCCAGCCTGTCTATCTCAATCGTTAACTCAGCCCGATCGCTACCTGGTTCCTTGATAAATTTACTTTTTTTAATTTGCTCCCTTAATTTTTGGATAGTAACTGGGGGTAGATCGCTTGTTTCTAACTGCAATTCAAATTTTAAAGAACGGCTTGCATAATTGCTGTTTTTAAGATTTTGAAAAGCTCCTAAATGAACGTGCCTACCTTCAGTTACTAAAAAAGCGTCCTCACTTGTTTCAAGTGTTTGTTGTAACATTAAGAGAAACTTAATTAGGGTCGATTTGCCAGCACTGTTAGCTCCTATTAAAATAGTGATTGGTCTAATGCGAACATAAATTTCTTCGCTAAAAGCTCTAAAATTCTCCAGTTTTATACTCTTAAACATTTGTATTGGTTCAACCCTTTGAATTAATAATTTTCAATGACTCGATGCCGCGATCGTCTACAATTTTGACAGCAACACGCTGGTACTCTCCCATTTCAAAGGGCAACGAGACAGTCCCTTGATAAGATTCGATTAAATCTTCGTCAATTTCAGCTTTGAGATTACGGGCTAGGCGCGACCAAGCATCTTTTTCTCCTGCCATCGGGAAGAAAACTTGACAGGGAAAAACACTGCGACCATCATAATCAGTATCCAGCATCCATACAGCGATTTTTTCGACGCTGCCAGACTCGATGTTTCCAGTTTTGATGTTGTAGTAGTCGAATCCGTAGACTTCTACTTCCCACTTACCTACATCTTCTCCTCGGTTGATACGGCGGAGGGCAACATCGGGTTGACCCATGAGCCAGAAGCTATCGTTACTGGCTCGTTTTTTCTTGAGGTCTTTTGTCTGCATATCCATATTCATTTGTGCTTTCAGAAGTGTGACACCAGGCCAATTGGTTTCGTCGATGTCTTTAGCAGCTTCGGGGTCAAGCTGGAAGGCAGCAAAGATAATTAGTTTAGGCTTGGGCTGGAGAGAATGTGCCTCTTCAATTGCCATTGATACTTGGCGTTGCTCTAGAGGTGCGTGTTCTCGCCCGAAGGAAATAACCGCACGCATTTGTTTATCATAAGTACCGCCAGCTTCTTTGACGGTATTGGCCCCTAAATCGTTGGGTTTGGTTTCAGCATCAGCATGAAGCCAGCGAGTTCCTGGTAGAGGTTCTACTCGCGAGAACAGAATGTATTGCCCGTTTTTACCGCGAATTCCGGTTTTTAGTAGTTCATCACGCCATTCTGATTGCCGCAGAGTCTCGCCAGAACGGGCAATCGATTGGTCGGCAACGGGTGTATTGTTTACTTCTGCTTCATCCAATGGTTTTACAATCGGTGCAGGAACTGCCTCAACTGTAAATGGGCCAGTAACTCTGACTCTGGATTTATCTATTAAAGGTTGGTCGTAGAGAGTTTCTTTTTCGGCGTATTTCTGGATAGCTTGCTCTATTTCTATCCGCGTCATACCCTCCCGAATTTCGGTGTTATTAGCAATAGATTTGAGAGTAATGTGAGGGACTGTTTTGTAGTGAAATCCACTGCTTACACCTTCTTGTGGTTGTGCCAGTTGGTAATAGTCAAATGTTGCGGTCATCAAGCGTTGTCTTGCCAGCGTTATTGCTACCCGCGAGGTATCGCAGGTAATCCATCTACGTCCCCACTGTTCCGCAACATAGGCAGTTGTCCCAGAACCACAGGTGATGTCAAGAACTAAGTCACCTGGATTTGTAGTCATTAGTAAGCAACGGGCAATAACTCTGTGGTCAGTTTGGACGACATAAACTCTCTCTGTTCCAAAACCCCCAGGTCTCAAATCCAGCCAAATATTATTTAAACTTTTGTAGGGAAATTCATCATGGTAAACTTTCCACCTTAAAGATTTACCAACTGGATATAATCGCCCTGCCCATTGTAAACGACTTAGCCCTTGAAAAGTTGTTTGCCATCCGTACCGTGATGGTGGTTCGTATTCAACACCTTTAAAAAAATATTTAAAAGTATTATCAGGGCCACGCCTCTGAGAAAATGTAGGCCATAGTCTACAGATACGACCCTCTGGAAGTGGCTGTTTTCCAGTTTTTTGAGTCAGAGAAAGATCAATTAATTTATTATCTTCTGTTTCTATACAAATATATCTTTCGCTAGGGTTTTCAATAGGAGCGCATTCTGTAAATAATTCTCTGTATTTAACTTGATTTATATCTTTTGCATACCAAAGCAAGATGTCGTTGACACTTGGTAATAGAGTAGAGGATTGATTAGTTGCCTTCACAAGAATAATCTCACGGCAGAAGTTAGGACTCCCAAAAACCTCATCCATTAACTCTCTAACGTGATGAACATTTTCATCGCTAATCTGCACAAACACGCTCCCCTCCTCAGTCAGCAAATTTCGTGCTAACAGTAAGCGATCGCGCAAATACGTTAAATAAGAATGAATCCCCAACTCCCAAGTATCGCGAAATGCCTTAATCGTTTCTGGTTCTTGGGTTAAGTCTTCATCTTTACCATCTTTAACATCCCGCTTATTCACAAATGGCTGAAAATTGGAGCCATATTTAATTCCATAAGGCGGGTCAATATAAATCATCTGGACTTGCCCTGCCATTCCCTCTTTTTCTAATAGGGAATTCATCACTAGCAGCGAGTCTCCAGCAACCAAACGATTACTCCAATTATGCTGATGCTTATAAAATTCGATCGCCTGTCGAATGGGTGGATTTTCCTCTGGTTGCTCAAATAGAGATAACTGCGAACCTTGATTTGGGTTTCGCTTCCGCACCGCTTCAATGATGCTACGAGGATCGATGCGTTCGTGAACGTGCAGTGAGACAGTCGGTACTTCAAAGCTAGTATGTTCGGCTTTGCCTGCCCAAACTAACTGAGGATCAAGGTGAGGGTCATAAGCATATTTTTCGCTATCCCCATCTGGATCGGTTTCTGGTGTGACCAGCCCGATCGATGGATTATTTACTCTTTGTTTGTTTTCGTGCCTATATTGCTCGATCGCTCTTTGGTCGGGTTTCTTTTGCCTCGCCATACGACTCTCCCTAGCCTCAAAGCTTCCAGCTTACAATTTATCCCACTCCTTGGCTGAATTTGTGGGATATCTTTTCAATTTCTTTACGCAGCCAGTCTGCTTGCCAACTGCTGATGAATCTGATCCAACCAAACTGGAATGACAGGTTGACCTTTATCTAAGGAAGCGATCGCCCGTCTTGCTCCAAACTCAAGCGCACTTCTCCCAACGCTTCAACCTCGTTTCTACTCTTTGATAAATTACATCCAACCATACAGGCACGATAGGTAAGCCGTCTGCCCAAGCTGCCGTTACCCGTTCCAGATCGAACTCAGCCAAACAAAAAGACTGATCAGCAGGACTTCGCCACAACATTAACCGTTTTCTTTGAGAAGAGTTAAAAACTTCCGGTTCCTTTTCCTTCAAAGTCTTGAGGGTTTCCCGCGCTAACTCGAAACTCAACCCTATAGACAACCAATAGGCGATCGCAGTCAGTTCTATCAGATTTGACCGCGAATAGTAAATACTCCGTCCCGTTCCTGTTTCAGCGATCACAGGGACAACTACCCCATTTTCTCGCCAATACTGCAACTGGCGTAAAGTACACCCCGTAATTTCTGCGGCTTGCTTGGTTGTAAAAAATGTCTCCTGCATAACCTTTATTTTACAGAAGACAGTTTGCATACAAATACGTTAGTATTAAACATATTTGTATGTTGCTATGAGCCAAATCACTATTCAGTGTCAGTTAGTCGCCAGTGCTTCTACCCGTCAGCAACTTTGGTTGTTGATGACACAAAAGAACACGCCACTGATTAACGAACTACTGCAACAAGTTGGACAACACCCAGAGTTTGAGACTTGGCGACAAAAAGGTAAGCTGCAAGCAGGTATAGTTAAAGCACTCTGTCAACCCCTCAAAGCTGACCCTCGCTTCATGGGTCAACCTGCGCGGTTTTATGCCAGTGCGATCGCAGTAGTGGATTACATTTATAGATCCTGGTTAGCCCTTCAAAAACGATTGCAGTACCAGTTAGAGGGACAAACTCGTTGGTATCAAATGCTTAGAAGTGATGCAGAATTAATAGAACTTTATGGTGGTAGCTTAGAAACTCTTCGCAGCAAAGCTGCTGAAATATTGGCACAATTTGCTCCTGAGTCCGCTTCAGTTAATCCGCAACCAACCAAGGGAAAGAAAAGCAAGAAACGGAAAAACTCAAGCAATAATCCTAATCTTTCTACCGCTTTGTTTGAAGCTTATCGTCAAACTGAAGATATTTTAAGTAGTTGCGCTATTAACTATCTACTAAAAAATGGCTGCAAAGTTAGTGAAAAAGAAGAAGATCCAGAGAAGTTTGCTAAACGTCGCCGAAGTGTCGAAATTCGGATTGAACGCCTTAAAGAAAAGTTAGCCAGTCGAATGCCCAAGGGTCGGGATTTAACAGATGAAAAATGGTTAGAGACACTCATGGTCGCCTCTACTACCGTCCCTAGTTCCGAGTTCCAAGCAAAATCCTGGCAAGATAACCTTTTAAGAAAATCCAGTGCAATTCCTTTTCCTGTAGCTTATGAAACCAATGAAGATATGACTTGGTTCAAAAACTCCAAAGGGCGCATCTGTGTCAAGTTTAACGGCTTAAGTGAGCAGACCTTTGAAGTTTATTGTGATTCTCGTCAACTATATTGGTTTCAACGCTTTTTAGAAGATCAACAAATTAAACGTAATAGTAAAGATCAGCACTCTAGCAGTTTATTTACCCTTCGCAGTGGACGTATTGCTTGGAGTGAAGGTGAAGGAAAAGGCGATCCCTGGAATATTCACCGCTTAACCCTCTATTGCTGTGTAGATACTCGTCTATGGACAAGCGAAGGAACAGAACAAGTACGGCATGAAAAAGCAGATGAAATTACCCAAATTATTACTAAAACTAAACAAAAAACAGATTTAAACGAAAAACAACAAGCCTTTATTAAGCGCAAAACATCCACCTTAGCTCGAATTAATAACCCATTTCCACGTCCTAGTAAACCTGTCTATCAAGGTCATTCTCATATTTTGGTGGGTGTGAGCTTAGGTTTAGACAAACCAGCTACGCTCGCTGTTATAGATGCGATCGCCAATAAGGTTATTACTTATCGAAGTATTCGACAACTACTGGGGGACAATTACCAATTGCTGAACCGTCAACGACAGCAGCAACATCAAAATGCACACAAACGACAAACGGCTCAAAGACAAGACGCACCCCATCAATTCTCTGAATCTGAATTAGGGCAATATATAGATCGATTACTAGCCAAAGCTATTGTCGCTGTTGCAAAAACCTACCAAGCTGGCAGTATTGTCTTACCCCAACTGGGAGATGTTCGAGAAAGTATCGAAAGTGAAATTAAAGCCAGAGCCGAGCAGAAGTGTCCAGATTTGGTAGAGGTTCAAAAACAATATGCTAAACAATATCGCTCCAGTATTCATCGCTGGAGTTACGCCAGATTAATAGACAGTATAAAAAGCCAAGCTTCTCAAGTTGGAATCTTTATAGAAGAAGGAAAACAGCCTGTTCGAGGAAGTCCGCAAGACAAAGCCAAAGACTTGGCGATCGCTGTATACCATTCCCGTCTCAATACAAAAAGTTAACACACAACAGAACCTTGATAATAGAATAGTAAATAATTAATAGCGCCGCCGTTCATGCTTCTAGGAGCCTCTGAAAGGTGACAAATGCGGGTTAGTTTGGCTGTTGTCAGACAGTCTTGCTTTCTGACCCTGGTAGCTGCCCACCCCGAAGCTGCTGTTCCTTGTGAACAGGAATTAGGTGCGCCCCCAGTAATAAGGGTATGGGTTTACCACAGTGGTGGCTACTGAATCACCTCCGAGCAAGGAGGAACCCACTTTAATTTTTTTTCGTAAAGCCAAGCGGGAGCCAAAACCCTAGGGGGTTTACGAAAGTCTCACGATTCTTACATTGAGTAAGTTTCAGTGTTTTTGGGATGGTTAACCCTTTATTTACAAGAGCTTTTAGACCATAAATTTCGGAGGTTTACGAAATTTAGTTCTGGGAGCTAACAGAGGAAAGGGTTTTACCGTTTGCGGTTTCAACGACCATCCCAACTAGGGGTGGGTTGAAAGGATGTATGCGTTGATACATGGCGCAGTTCACTATCGTGTTTCAACGACCATCCCAACTAGGGGTGGGTTGAAAGAACCTAATCACCGCCCTATAACATCTAGCCGTTGTGATGGTTTCAACGACCATCCCAACTAGGGGTGGGTTGAAAGGACAAGATGATGGCGTAATTCGTCCAGTAATTGGTGGTTTCAACGACCATCCCAACTACGGGTAGGTTTAAAAAATTAAATGATCCTGCACAATATTTGTTTCTTGAAGTTTCAACGACTATCCCAACTAAGGATGGATTGAAAAAGTATCATATCCGTGCCGTCGCATCTCAAACCATAAAGTTTCAACGACCATCTCAACTAAAAGTGGGTTGAAAGAATGTCGTGGGTTCGAGTTTTGTAAATGACAAATAATTTGGCAAACGGACATCAATTTGTCAACGCGGACAAATAATTTGGCAATCGACAACACTGTACAACAACAACACAAGCGGGAGATGGGACTCGAACCCACGACATTCACCTTGGGAAGGTGACGTTCTACCACTGAACTACACCCGCATTTTGCTATTGAAGCAACTAATATATAAATTCTATCATACAATTATTGCCCAAACAGAGGTAAATTTTGGCGGAAAATATTATTCATCAATACCTTGCTCATCTGAGGTTTTACAAAGTTGAAGCGTTGCATGATTTATATATCACGGGAAAGATTGGATTGTGATGAGCCGCCCTTTTAACTTCCAATGCCTTCTCTTCAGCATATCCTGAGCACTAAATGATTTCTCAGTATTATTGATCTAAATATAGTTTTCCTAACTACAATTATTAGCACACCAATAAAGCTAAAATATCCCTTTTCAGGGACTTCTAGACTTTTACCTTAAAAATTGTGATAACAAACACAACGCAACGTGATGACTCACAGCAACTTTAATTAATTTTTGTTGCATTCTAAACTTAGCAGCATCTATAAAATCATACCCAATACGACTAAACCAACAATGTTTAATGCCACCGAGATTCTAATTGATGCCTTTGTTGAGAAGCTTCGGGAAGGTTATCGCCGCACCTACGGCGGATACAAGCACGACTATGAGGACATAATTGCGTGGGCAGGTAGTATGGCAATGGAAAACATTGCTAACAGCGATGCCCTATACCATAACGTCGAACACTCCATCTTAGTAACTTTAGTAGGACAGGAAGTGTTGCGTGGTAGACATATCCGTGAAGGGGGAGTATCCTGCGAAGACTGGCTGCACTTTGTGATTTCTCTGGTATGTCATGATATTGGCTACGTTAAAGGAGTATGTCGCCAAGATAGAGAAAACGAAAGATTGTATTCCACAGGTAAAGACGGAGAAATGGTTTCCATACCTGCTGGAGCTTCAGATGCTAGCTTGACCCCTTATCATGTAGACAGAGCCAAAGAATTTATTGAAGAGCGTTTTGGTGCTCATAAATTAATTGATGCTGAAGTAATTAAGCACAATATTGAGTTAACCCGCTTCCCAGTACCAAAAGCTGAGGATCATCAAGATACAATTAACTATCCTGGCTTAGTTAGAGCATCTGACTTGATTGGTCAATTAAGCGATCTACGTTATCTTAAAAAAATTAGTGCGCTATTCTATGAGTTTGAAGAAACAGGGGTAAATAAAGCATTGGGCTATCGCCACCCTGGAGATTTGCGGCGCAACTATCCTAAATTTTATTGGAACGGAGTACATCCCTACCTCAAGAATGCGCTTAATTATTTGGCGCTAACGCAACAAGGTAAACAAATAATTGCTAATCTTTACTCGAATGTATTTGTGGTAGAACACGAAACAATTGAGGAAGAACGGATGAAACTTATGGAACAGGTTGGCGTTTAATATTATGAATTGGTGGCAGAAACTAAAAAAAAATAACTTGGCTCGTATTGGCGCGGCGCTGCTGTTAGTCTTTTATATAAGCGTGTTTGCGGCAGATTTTGTAGCACCTTATGATCCTTATGTTTCTCAAGCAGATGGTTCTTTGCTACCACCGACTAAGATTTATTGGCAAACTCCAGACGGAAAGTTTATTGGCCCTCACGTTTATCCTACCAAGCAAGGGCCGACAATTTTAGAAACAGGCGATCGCCAATTAATTGTTGATAAACAACAACCTTCTCCCCTGCGGTTGTTTGTTCAAGGTACTACTTATAATTTATTTCAGCTTAAACTGCCACTACCTCAATGGCAAAAAGTTAATTCTACAAAATCTCAACCTACATCCCAACTTAAATGGGATGAAGTAGAAATCTTTCCAGGTATCCCCTGTAACTTACATTTATTTGGTACTACTGGTGCAGCTAAATTTAACCTTTTAGGAACCGATGAACAAGCCCGCGATCAATTTAGTCGCCTAGCTTATGGTGGCAGAATTAGTCTGAGCATTGGTTTAGTTGGGATTGCTATCTCTTTCCCGTTGGGAATGTTAATTGGGGGTATTTCTGGTTATTTTGGTGGTTGGATAGATGCTGTATTAATGCGCGTCGTAGAAGTGTTGATGACGATTCCCAGTATCTACTTGCTAGTTGCTCTCGCTGCCGTGTTGCCCCCTGGACTAACAAGTGCCGAGCGGTTTATGTTGATTGTATTAATTACTTCCTTAATTAGTTGGGCAGGTTTGGCGCGGGTAATTCGGGGACAGGTTTTATCAATAAAAGAGCGAGAATTTGTCCAAGCTGCAAGGGCAATGGGTGCTAAACGGCTTTATATTATTGTTCGCCACGTTCTCCCCCAGACTGCTAGTTATGTGATTATTTCAGCAACCCTGGCGGTTCCTGGTTTTATTGGAGCAGAAGCCGTTTTGAGTTTGATTGGGTTGGGTATTCAGCAACCTGATCCCTCTTGGGGAAATATGCTGTCTTTGGCAACGAATGCTTCAATTATTGTGTTACAACCTTGGTTAATTTGGCCACCTGCGTTATTAATTATTCTGACAACTTTGGCTTTTAATATCCTGGGTGATGGTTTGCGAGACGCGCTAGATCCTCGGAATTTGCAGCGTTAACTGATGAGCCTAACCCGTAGCCGGGACAAAAGCACCAGGAGTTTAAAACCTATAAAATCCCTAAAAGGGATTGAAACTAAGCACAGGCTACGGCGGATAAAGCCTCAGTAACGAGATACCGGAAGCACAATATAAAAGAGGGATTCAATGAATGAAAGTTCGTGAAATCATCCGCTCTATTGAGGATGATGGATGGTATCTAGTGCGTACCAGAGGCAGTCATCGACATTTTCATCACGATGAAAAACCTGGAACAGTTACTGTTGCTGGAAAACTATCAGATGACGTTCCAGCAGGAACGTTGAAAAACATCCTCAAGCAAGCTCAATTAAACCGAAGAGGTGAAGACAGTGGCGAAGTATAAATACGAGGTTGTAGTAGAAAAGGCTGAAAACAACTATTCTGCCTACTCTCCTGATGTCCCTGGATGTGGAGCAACGGGAGAGACAGAGGAAGAAGTAATCGAGCAAATTCAACAGGCAATCGAGTACCACTTAGAAGATTTAAAGGAACAGGGTTTGCCTATTCCCGAACCTAACACAAACAAACGTTTTGTAGTTGAAGTCAACGTTTAACTCTTAATTGATTAACTCTCAGAAAACATAAACCCGCTCAGTTCTGATGTTTTACGGACTCTGAACTGAACGGGCGTTTAAAACCTATAAAATCCCTTTTAAAGATTGAAACGACACTCGTCCTACTTAATATCTACGGGGTGCTGACCATAGAAAGGCAAAGCTTCTGACCAATGTGGGGAGTTTCCTTGTTGCCACTCAATATAAGCAAGTTCTAGCAAGCTGGTGACTGATTCACCTAATCCTATCCCAGATGAAATTTCAATAAGCTGATATGGCATTTTCAAATTATCTAAAGTTTGTTGCCATGCTTCAGGAGCAATTACTGTATCTGGAAATAACTCGTTTAGTCCTAAATTATCGGCGGATACCTGATAAATAGCAGTAAATAATTGATTTCTTTGTGCAGGCATTTGGATGGCGATCGCACTATCTAAAATTGTTTCTACTTGTTTTTTCTCCCATGCCAAAGCTGCCAATGTAGAGATTGTAAATAAGGGAATATCTAGCTGTTGTGCTAGTGTACGGGCAGTAACTACACCAATACGAGTACCCGTAAATCCACCAGGGCCTTTTGCTACTGCAATAAACTCTAAATCTGCCCAAGTTTGAGGTGAGATAAAATCAAGTAAATACTGGTGAAAAACATTAGATAAATCTCTTCCCAAATCCCATGCTTGAGTACGCAAGTCACCAGCAAAATTGCTAATTGCTAAACCTAATTCAGCACTGCTAGTGTGAATACCTAAACCAGATTTATTTGCTGTAAGGTTGTTACGCATTAATCACACCACAAAATTTTAATATTGCTCCAGCTAACTAGGCGGATATAAATACACATAAAACCAAATTCCCCGCCCCAAAATTCGGGGAGGGGCTGGGAGTGGGGTTAAACGCATCGCTAAATAATTAAAACCTTATAGATTCCCATAGGTAGGAATTGAGCCAACACTGACGCGGTTAAAAGTTGGCAAGTCAATTTTGCCAATATTACGGCTTCTGACAGCTAAACGATAGCTGACGCTACGCAGTTCTGCATGAAGCTGGCGGTTTTCTCGTTGCAGCATTGTTACTCTTTCTTTGAGCGGTACCATCCTTTCTGCAAACTTCTGGCGGTAAATTTGGGGCAATTCTTGGACTACTTGTTCTAGCATCCGGCTGCGTTCGTTCAATTCTTGGACAGATTGCCGTAATTGATGAATTTCACCATCACGCTCAGAAATTTGCTCTTGATAAAACGTTACTTGCTGCTCGACTTCTTGCAGTTGTTGCCGCAGTAGTTTAACTTCTGCTATTTGACGCTCAGAAACCTCTGGCTTGGGCATGAAGGTAGCATTGCCCTTGACGAGCCGAAAGAGTTCTTGAGATAGCTGCTGCACTAGCTGATCTCGCATTTGTAACTCTTCTCGTAGACGAGCAACTTCTGATTGAAGCTTTGGTAGGGTTGGTGTTTCTGTTTTGGTCATAATAGCTCAAGCACTCCAGTCCAGTAATTAATAATCATTTAAATCACGGAAGGCGACACCTACCGGATCATTTAGAAATTACTCTTGCTGCTAATCTACCATCTGCCAGCATAATTAGCACCTGTTCCCTAAACCCCCTTGCGCTTTCGCCTATATAAAAATTTAAGGCTTACGCATTTTTACCCAATATTTAGGCTTGGGGGACTGGCGACTGGTGATGGGTGACGGAGAAAAATCCCTACTTCCTTAAGCTTTTTTTATTACTGAAACCATTGGTTATAAAGGCTTTAAAAAAAGCTGATAGCTGATAGCTGACTGCTAACTGCTATCAAAGCCAAAGCTCAAAAACGATAGCTGTCCTGTAGTATTGATGTGAAATCGACAGGAAGTGGCATAAATGAGTACAGCCAGCAGTTCACAACAGATCAAGTTTGGCACCGATGGATGGCGCGGAATTATTGCAGATGACTTTACTTTTGCTAATGTCTGTAAGGTTACACGCGCGATCGCAAATTATTTAGAAACCGCTTACTCGAAAGATAGACCTGTTTTAATTGCCTACGATACCCGTTTTTTAGCCGATCAGTTTGCCCATACTGCGGCTTCTGTGCTGGCAGATTTAGGTTGGACGGTAAAAGTTACGGATCGCGATTGTCCCACGCCTGTAATCGCTTACAATGCCCGTTTACTAAATTCTGCTGGGGCGCTGATGTTCACTGCCAGCCATAACCCAGCACCTTATTGTGGGATTAAATATATTCCTGACTACGCAGGGCCAGCAACACCAGAAATTACCGATACAATTGTTGCCAATATTGAAGGCGCAACCGATCAACCTCCAAGTGGTAGCAATCTTGATAAAATTTCCACTTTTGATCCCAAACCAGAGTACTTAAAATTTATTTACACTCTGATTGATGTTGAGCGGATCAAGAGTGCCAAGCTAAAAGTTAAATATGATGCCCTTTATTCTACTTCTCGCGGCTACTTGGATACTGTTTTAGAACACTGTGGCTGTGAGACAGAATCTTTCCACACCTACCGTGATGTATTATTTGGCGGTGGAATGCCAGAACCCAAGGGAGAACAACTAATTGAGTTAGTTGAAGCGGTGAAGAAGGATCATGCTGATTTGGGTTTGGCGACGGATGGAGATAGCGATCGCTTTGGCATTGTTGATGAACAAGGTAATGTTCTCACACCTAATACAGTACTGTTACTTTTAGCCCGTCACCTCAGCAAAAATAAGGGTAAAACAGGGGCAATTGTCCGCACTGTTGCTACTACTCACCTGTTAGATAATTTAGCTGGTAAGTACGGTTTGCAAATCTATGAAACTGCTGTAGGTTTCAAATACATTGGGGAGAAAATGCGCGAAACCCAAGTATTAATTGGTGGTGAAGAATCTGGTGGTTTAAGTGTGATTGGGCATATCCCCGAAAAAGACGGGATTTTAGCAGATATGCTAGTCGCAGAAGCGATCGCCTATGAAGGCAAACCATTAAGTCAGTTAGTTGCAGAAGCGATCGCGGAAGCTGATGGCCCTCTCTACAACCAACGCCTTGATTTACACTTAGAGGATGCACATAAAGCTGCTGTGCTAGATTCTTTCACCAAGAACCCACCCGCAGAAGTTTCAGGCATCAAAATCAACGAAGTAGGACGCAAGGACGGTATTAAACTTTACTTACAAGAAGGAAGTTGGGTGCTGTTGCGTCCATCGGGAACTGAACCTTTGATGCGCGTCTACATGGAAACTAATACTCCTGAAAAATTGGGTCAAATTGCTCAATACATGGAAAGCATGATTGCTGATTTGAAACCAGTGGGAGTATAGCGTTCAGCCGTCAGCTTAGGCTGCGCCACGGCGCTGGCGTGCCTACAGCCGTCAGCTTTAAAGTTAGGGGTTAGCAGTAAAGAATTTTTCTACCTGTTAAGCTCAAAGCTGATAGCTGACTGCTGATAGCTGATAGCCGAATATTATGAATACATTTACTAACTTACTTACTTCTTTAATTGTCGCTGGCTGGGTGGCTGCGATCGCGATTATTTCTGTGCAAAATTACACCTTAGTATCTGTCAAGTTTCTCACGTTCCAATCAATTCAAATACCGATAGGAATTGTGCTAGGTTTTAGTGCTGCTGCGGGAGTAATTGGCGGTGCGATCGCGCCAATTATTTTTCGGGGATCTAGTTCCCCTAATCAAAATGAGGAATTTAGTGAAGACGATGATGTAGATTTTTGAAGTCGCATTATCTTACTGCTTTGCTTTTGCCTGACGTTGCTCTTTTCTAAACTCCCAAGCAGGGACAAATTTAGAGTCCCCCCAAACCCCGCGCCGCGCTTGCTTCGCTTCTGCTTCTGCTTGCTGGACAATTCTTGCACTGGGACAATTTTTCAGATAAGGCGTGTAAACCATTGCTAGTCCATCACGGATTAATACTTCTTGTACTAAAGTGCCATTAGGAAGGCGTACTTCACTCACTTTGCGCCCATAACGATCGGTATCAGTTACAGTTAAGGCTACGCGATCGCCTCCTTGTTTTACTAAATTTTGTAAACGCTGTTGCGCTTGTACTCCCCATTTAAATTGGTTTTTATCTACTGCTTTTTTACTTTGCTTTTCCGCCGTGGAATGTGCAATTTCTGGTGCATCCATACACGCAAAGCGCACATTAAACTTATTCCCACTACTATCAGTTACAGCCAGAGTATCCCCGTCACTCACGCGCTTTACAGAATAAGCAGGTGATGTTGTTGTGGGAGGCTTTAACAAGTTTTCACACCCAATTAAACTTAAAATAAGTACAATTGCACCTAGCCAAATATGGGGTTGTTGGGTTAGTTTCCAAGTCGAAGTCATCATACTATCCACTACTAGGGGAAAATCAGCTAAACAGGCGTTTCCTATAGTGGCATAATTTTTAATATAAATAATTTTAGCTGATAGCTGGTGACGGAATGCTTATGAGCTTTTATACTTACTCAAATAATTTTATTTTTCACAACAAATACCGAACTTTAGTTAGCATTTTAGTGTTGACACTTCTGATATTTTGGCATAATATCAAGATAAGGTTTTCAACTAATATAATAATTTTATGAAAAATAAAGAAAAAATTAAACCGTTAATATCTTCTTCAATTATTATTGCCTTAAGCACCTTGGCAAATAATTTAGTTATTTCTAAAAATGCTATTGCACAGCCACCGATAGTAGTAGCACAGACTACTACTGATATAGGAGCGACTTTTTATGAAGGAGAAAATCTCTCAGGTAAGAAATTTACATTATCTAAATATGGTGTACGGAGAGAACTATCAGATTCTTGGAATGATAAAATATCTTCAATAAAAATAGCTCCTAATTGTACTGTTCTATTGTATGAAAACTTTCAATTTCAGGGAAAATTGGCAGTTTATGAGGGTCAAACAACTGGCTTAACGATTAATAAGTTAGGAGTTTATTGGAATGACAAAATAAGTTCACTAAAAGTATTTTGTATGGGAATAAATCCAGGATAAATACCCATACTAAGTATGGTTGCCCTAGGACAAAGTTTGATTAAGTAAAACTACTTATTTTGCCTCCATCCAATTTTGACCTGAACGAATATCAACGACCAGAGGAACCTCTAACTGTACAGCATTTTCCATAGTTGAGCGAATTTTTTGCTGTAATTCTTCCACTTCCTCTGGTGGAACTTCAAACACTAATTCATCATGCACTTGTAACAATAAACGTGCTTGATAATTTTGCAAGACATTATGCAATTTTGCCATTGCAATTTTAATAATATCTGCGCTAGAACCTTGAATTGGAGCGTTAGCAGCAGCGCGTAAAAGTTGTGCATCAGTTTGTCCTAGTCTCTTAAGCTCGTCAAGCTTAATATCGTTAGGTTTCTTACCTTTCATTTGGCGAAGACTAGCAGCTTCAAAATTAAAGTAGCGACGACGATGTAAAATTGTTTCAACATAACCATACGCGATCGCATTTCGTTTCATGCTTTCCAAATAATCAAAAACTGCGGGATAACGCTGGTTGAATTTTTCAATAAATTCTTTACCTTCTGATGCTTTAACTCCAGCTTCTCGCGCAAATCTTTGTGCGCCCATCCCATAGATAACGCCAAAGTTGATAATCTTTCCTAACCGACGTTCTTCTGAAGTAATTGTATCTTTTTCAAACAGTAGCCTAGCGGTAACAGTATGAATATCCTCATTCTGTTTGTATGCTGTTACTAAAACTGGTTCTTGGCTAAGATGAGCCAGAATTCTTAACTCAATTTGGGAGTAGTCAGCCGAAACCAGTAACCAACCTGGTTCTGGAACAAATCCCTTACGAATTTGCCGACTAAAAGCTGTACGAATTGGAATATTTTGTAAGTTGGGATTAGAAGAAGATAATCGCCCAGTTGTTGTGCCAGTTTGATTAAAGTCAGTATGAACCCTCTGAGTTTTAGCTACCATTAATGCTGGTAGGGCATCTACATAAGTAGATTTTAATTTAGCAAGAGTACGGTATTGTAAAATTAAATCAACAACTGGATGATCGCCTTGCAGTTTCTCTAGTGTTGCAGCATCAGTAGAGTATCCTGATTGATTTTTACGAGATTTTTTAGGATCTAGTTGCAGTTTTTGAAATAATAACTCGCTTAATTGTTTGGGAGAACCAAAATTAAATTTTTCTCCTGCTATCTCATAAGCTTGTTGTTCAATTTTGGTTAGTTCTTTTTCTAGCTGTTCTGATAGTTCATTTAAATATGGGGCATTAATTCTAATACCTGTGTACTCCATTTCAGCTAAAACTTCTTCCAGTGGTTGTTCCACTTCTATTAACAGTTTATGCAGTTGAGGAACTGCTGCTAATTCAGTACGAAGTTTAGAGACTATCCCAAATGTGGTATAGGCATCCATTCCACAGTAGTCAGCAACACTGGGAATATCTATATCAGCAATAGTTTTACCTTTTGGTACTAAGTCTGAGTAAGTTTTGGGAGTAATTTTTAAGTAACGTTGGGAGAGTTGAGATAAGTTATGGCTATTCTCTGGATTTAATACATAACTAGCCAGCATAGTATCAAAGATAACTCCAGCTAGTTTGATACCCTGAACGCGCAAAACTAAGCGATCAAATTTAGCGTTTTGCAATGCTTTCGGATAGCGATCGCTTTCTAATATAGGACGTAATGCGTCTAAAACTGTCGCTTGATCTAAATTTTTGCCAGTTTTATGTCCAACGGGAACATAAGCCATATCTGTTGCTTCACTTCCCCAACAGCAGCCAATCCCAACTAATTCGGCTTGGAGTGGATCTATATCTGTAGTTTCCGTATCCCAAGCAATAGGGGTATCAGGGTTAGTATAAGTTTTTAAATTTTTAACTAAAGCGTTGAGTTTTTCTTCAGTATCAATAATTTGCGGTTGAATTGGGGAAGCTTTTTCTTGCCGATCATTCTTAGTATCCTCTGCACTGAAAAACCAGAGATCATCTGTATCTGCTGTTTCTCCTGCATCTAAGTATGTTGTATCTGGCGAAGTATTGTTTTTTTCTGTACCAGATTCTTCAGATACTTGACCGCCAAAAGCTTGTTGTAACTGTGGGATTTTGCCTAAATAAAATTTAAACTCTAATTTTTCTAGTATTGGTTCTAGAACAGATTTATCAAAACCTCGCAGTTGACAGTCTTCTAAGGTAACTTCTAAAGGTAAATCCAGTACTATTTGTGCGAGATGTTGAGAATCATAAGCTTCGGTTTTACCAGTTTCTAACTTAGTTTTAACTGCGCCTTTGATTTGTTCTAAATTAGCGTAAATTTGCTCAAGAGATCCGTATTCACTCAGCAGTTTTACGGCTGTTTTATCACCAATTCCTTTAACACCAGGGATATTATCAGAAGGATCGCCACACAAAGCTTTATAATCTACCACTTGCGCTGGTGTAATGCCTAATTTCTGTTTTACTTGTTCGACTCCCATTTCTACTGGCCCAGCGTTGGCGCTACGCTGCCAGAAACTATTACCTAAATATAAGACAGAAATTCCCTTAGCTGGATCAACGAGTTGGAACAAATCGCGATCGCCTGTTACAATCTTTACTCGATAACCTGCTGCACTACCTTTAATCGCTAAAGTTCCTAAAACATCATCCGCTTCATAACCTGGCGCGGTTACAATTGGTAAATTTAAAGCCCTTAGCAGTTCTTCAAGATTTCTTCTATCTGTAATAAAATCTTCGGGTGTCTCAGTACGACCTGCTTTATAATCAGCGTATGCTTCGTGGCGGAAAGTAGGTTCTCTGGTATCAAATGCGATCGCAATTGCTTGTGCTTGCTGTGATGTAATTACTTCATAAAGCGACTTGAGGAAACCAAAACACACACTGGTAGGAATACCCGTTTTAGTTTTTAAACCGCCATCACGCCCTTTAGCAAAAGCAAAATAAGAGCGAAATGCTAAAGAGTGACCATCAACCAAAATTAATAGAGGCTGCGTTTGGGAGTCAGATTCAGCAGCTTTAGGGGGGTTAGAAGTAGAGGTAGTGTCAGACATAGCATTATTTTAGCGACCTACCCACACGATTGACTATTACAAAAGCTTTAGGCTGAAACGAATTTACCAGAGATTTTTGATATTTAAGCTATTTATACTTCTTCAGCCGTATATCTTTACCCTAGCAAAATAAGTCTATCCCTAGAGCCATGCTCACATCTAAGAAAGATGTTAAAGCTATTTTTACAAACTTTGAGTGGTTAATATACATCTCCTTTCCAAGAAGGTAAAGACGTTGTACGCAACATCTCGACAAGGATTTTAGGTCAAACACCTTGAATTTTCGGGGATGCTTAATGTAAATTTTGTTAATTTATTGCCGAAAAAACTAATGTTTTATAAAAAATTAAAACAACTTTTTCAATCTTTTTTAAAATTTTTCAAAAATTTAATAATAGTCCGCCGTAGCTCCTTGTTAGTGTTACTAATAGGGGTTTTCTTCCCCCTGCAAATTTTTGGGAACTTGGCAGAAGAAGTCTGGGAGAACGAAGGCGGCTTTCCCTGGGATGTACCTATTCTGTTAGCCATTCACTCAACTGCTCAACCACAACTAGATATTTTTGCTTCAGTACTAACTGAGTTAGGAGTATTTTGGGGAGTATTTCCTGTTGCTACAATCACGGCATTTATATTGCTTGTCCGACGGCGAAAACTCTCTCTAGCTTATTTTATTACTACTTTGTTGGGAAGCATTATTATCAATCGAAGCGTAAAAGTTTTGTTGCATCGAGTTCGCCCTAACTTGTGGGAGTCACCCGCGCCAGAGTTTGACTATGGGTTTCCTAGTGGACACGCCATGTCAAGCATGACTTTAGTTGCAGCCTTAGCGGTGTTGACTTGGAATACGCGATGGCGTTGGGTAGTACTGATTTTTGGAGGTTTGTTTGTACTAGCAATAGGCTGGACTCGTTTATATCTTGGGGTTCATTATCCTAGCGATATTCTAGCAGGATGGATGGTTTCAGTAGCATGGGCAATTGGAGTGAGTTTACTGATTAAACCAAATTCCACAAAGCGAAAATCGGTAGGTAAAGAAGTCGCCAAAAACCATTAGACATCTCTAGAAATTAAACGTGCGTTAAATAAAACCATTCTAGTGCGGGCATCTTGCCCGCGTTTTGTTTTGCGTAAGTCCTAACGGTTCAGTAATGCCCTGAATTCAGCGGCGAGAATTGCCAGGATTGTTTCTACCTCTGGAGTCTGTAGGGGGTTGCTGCATTAGGACATCTTCTTCAATATAAAAAGTTACTTTAACTGGGCCAAAGCGTTCTTGAATTGCTACTTCGATGCGTTCAGCAATTGTGGCAGTAACTTCGCGAAAATCTGGGTGTAAAATCAAATACATTTGCACGTATACCATCCGCCCTACAATTCCCTTTGAGCGAATGCGGTAACAGTGGGTAACACCTCCCACATGACGGGCAATTTGAGCTAAAACGTCTGGAGCGATCGCACTTTGTTGTACTAACAATGGTAAATGCCAGTTCAACACTTGCCAATTACTAAACACAGCTAAAATTACCAGCAAAATAGCTAGTAGCAAGTCGAGCCAAATTACATCCCAAAAAACTGCTGCTAAACCACCCAAAACTAATATAGATAAACCAACATCTTTGAGGATCTGACCAGCACTGAAGCGTAAGCTAGGGCTGTTGAGCATTCTAGCTTCGTATAAACCCAGAAAAGCTAAACCCAAGCTAGTTGCTATCATCATCACCAGTACCCCAATCAGGGGTAGACTGGCATTAAGAGGAAACGGTAAGCTTTCGCCATCATTAGCAGCAATGAACTGATTAGCTGTCATCCATAACAGATTTATGCAGGCAAAGCCTAAAAATCCTGCTAATAGCAATGTTAATATAGTTTCCCGTTTACCATGACCGTAGATTTCGCGTCCCATTGGGCGGTCGGTTGCACTCGTAGCTAACAAACTTAGGAGTGCGCTGAAGCTACTAATGAGAGTGTGCAGTGATTCTGCAAGTACACTAAGCGATCGCGTTGTCCAACCTACTGAAACTTTGACTGACAATACAAACAATGTCAGCCACAGCATGATCAGTAAAACCAGGCGAATTGCCCGATAGCGTTGTGTTACCTCGGTCATCTATAAAGGTGCTTTCCTGCAAATTCCACCACATTATCGGTCATCAACCAGTATTAAATTAGATTTATTTGATAGCTAAATTTGCTTGATACCTCCCAAGAGCATATTTCCCTCTGGCATCACCAACAATTTTGATCTTAAGTTTGCTATAGATAGTTCAGCATGGAGGTAGGGGGGATAACCAATGATCAATTATCAGTTCTTACTCCCTAACACTTTTCACGGCAAAGGTGGAACATCCGATCAAGGTATTGTAATATCACTATGACTATGGCTACGCTGGCAGCTAAACATAGCCAGAAACTATGCACTACGAAGGGTTGCTGATCTAAAGCCCAACCGCCCAAAGGAGGGCCAACAGCGTATCCGGCTGCCCAGCATAAGGAGTTGATTGATAGGTAAATACCACGCAGTGATTCTGGTGCGATATCGGCAACCAAGGCAGAAGCCGATGGATTGTAAGCTGCGGTGGCGATCGCAAATACACTCATACCCAAGATTGCCCAAATTAGTTGTAGGCTACCAGCAACACCTGTAACCCAAATTAAACAAAATCCTATTGCCCAAAGTATTGCTGAAAAACTCAAAGATTGAGTATGGCTACGGTGCTTGAGAAACCGGACAATCGGAATTTGTATTCCAATTGCTAAAATCAGATGCAGTGCAAAAATTGCACTAATTATTATTGGTGAAAAACCTTTCCCTGATGCTTCTAAAGGTACAAAATTACTGAAGTATAGAGGGATAGTGCTTTCCATCTGAGCCATGTAGCTTGTAAAGATGACGTTGACTAAAACGTAAACTAATAAAATGCGATCGCTTAATGCTATTTTCCAATTATGTAGAGGTTGTTTGTTACCTTTTTTAGGTTTATAGGTTTCTGCGATCGCGGCATATATCACCCCAAAAAACGCCATAAACGAAATAGCATCAATTACAAATAGCGCCCGATAAGCGCCTGTTGTGCCAATTAAAACGCCTCCTATAATAATCCCTAATCCTAGACCGATGTTATCTCCCAACCTAGTGAAAGCATAAGCTTCTTTGCGATTTTGATTTTCGGTGAGGTCAGCTACTACTGCTTCTGTTGCAGGCCAGTATAAACCTATGCCAAAGCCCATCAGCAAATTACCTACTACTAAGGTAGAAAAATTGCTAGTTTGAGCCAATACTAGGGAAGCGATCGCAGATATAGCTGCTGAAAGCAACAATGTACGCTTGCGACCCCAAACCCTAGAATCTGACATTGCACCACTCAGAATGCGACCAATTAATCCAGAAATTGACGCACTGCCTAAAGCAAATCCTACTTGGGTTGCTGATAAACCTACTTGATTGACAAAAAATATCGGTGCATAAAATAACGTAAAGCCGCTACCAATTTGGGATAGTAAACGACCCAAGATTAAAATCCAAACCTGAGTATTGAATTGAGGTAGCCAAGACAACTGCTGCTGTTTGCCGAAAAATTTCATTTAAAATACCGATAACAATTAACAATTACGAAAGAACTTAATCCCAATAAATATTCCATACAAGCCAAACTTGCCCTAATTGTGGACACATACTGGCAAAAAAGAGCTTAGTGAGCGTCGGGAGGATGTCACTTTAGCTGTCTATATAGGAGAATAATTCAGGGACAACCCTCCCAACCATTTTTGAGGTTACTTTCGGCTGCTATGACATCCTTCTTGCTTGTAACAGACATAGACAACACTTTAGTCGGTGATGACGCTGCCCTGAAAGAACTGAATACCCTGCTAGAACAGCATCGCCAAGAACACGGCACAAAAATTGTTTATGCTACGGGTCGTTCTCCAGCACTTTATCAAGAAATTAGTGTTGAAAAGCAACTACTACAACCAGATGCCCTAATTGCCTCAGTAGGAACAGAAGTTTATTTTCAAAATAGTGATATTCCCGACAAACAATGGAATGAAAAAATTTCTCAAGGATGGGATCGTGAGTTAGTTGTTTCTACTAGCGCCCATTTTGCTGACCTTATTCCCCAAGCAGATACAGAGCAACGTCCTTTTAAAGTTAGCTATCATCTCACAGAACCAGCAGCAGTGGAAGTCTTGCCTCGGCTAGAATTGCTCCTAAAAGAACGTGATTTAAACGTTAAAACGATCTACAGTGCAGGCTACGATCTTGATATTGTGCCACGCAACGCAGATAAAGGCATGGCTGTACAATTTGTGCGGCAAGTTTGGAATATTGATGCCACACGCACTGTTGTTTGTGGTGACTCTGGAAATGATATCGCGTTATTTAGTGTAGGAGAAGAACGGGGAGTTATTGTGGGTAATGCGAAATCTGAACTCCGTCTGTGGTATGAGATTAATCCGGCTGAGTATCGCTATCTCGCTAAAGCTGCTTGTGCAGGTGGGATATTAGAAGGGTTATATTACTTTGGCTTTATCCACAATTAACTAATGAGTAGAAAAAAATCCATAATTGAGGTAATAATTGATCAGTAACTAGGTCATTGATCATCGGTCATTGATAATTGATAATTGGTAATTGATAATTGATCAGCTATCTTAAAGGCACAGTAGCTAGTACCCATAAGCGGAGTAGCAGTCGCGTTATTCTAATTTTGGAAGTTAACCAAATAGGGTATGAATTGCAAGTTCCGCCACATCTTACCCAGCAGTTACCAGAAACAGGTGAAGTTCAAGTTTTTACCCATCAGATAATTCGAGAAGAGCAGATATTATTGTATGGGTTTGCTTCTGCTGCGGAGAGAGATTTATTTCGTCAGCTAGTAACCGTTAGTGGTATTGGCGCACAAATGGCGATCGCACTTTTAGATACACTCGGATTACCTGAGTTAATTCAAGCAATTGTCACTGGTAATATTCGCGCCTTAGTTAAAACTCCAGGTGTCGGTAATAAAACAGCCGAACGTATTGCTTTGGAACTAAAAACTAAATTGAAAGAATGGCGAAACTTATCTGGAATAGGCACAACTAAAGCTTCGGCTGTACCTGCACCCGCAATCTTAGAAGATGTAGAAATGACTCTCCTCGCTTTGGGATATACCAACGAAGAAGTTGCCCAAGCACTACAAGCCGTTAGCGAAGATAATCTAATTGCCAAAAGTAATAATGCTGAAGATTGGATTAGAAGTGCAATTACTTGGCTGAGTGATTAACAATTAACACTTCTAGAGCTAAAACATGGACAGATTATTAAGCTTTAAAAGCTAAAAGCTATTAAATTGCGTTTTCATCTATTTGAGTAACAGTAGCCTCAATTTGAAAGCGTTCAAGGGAAACAAGAAGTTCTTGAGAAATACCTATAAGGCTAGATAGCTGTTTAGCGATTTGTTGCGATTCCTGAGAAGTATTTTTTGCCTTTAATTGCTCTGATTGAATAACTTTAGCTATTTGGCGTGAGTTGGTGATTAATTCTTTAGTTTCAGGAGGTATAGAACTAACTAAAGCTAAGATGCTATTAGATAGCTGCATAATCTTTTCCAGGGCTACCTTGACATATTCAACTTGTTGTGAGACATCTATATCTGTTAGTAACCCTAATCTAATTTGTTCAGCTTCCGCAAGTGCTGTTGAAACTATCTCTGCTATTTGCCTGGTTTCTTTTTCTGCTTGCGTAGAATTTTGAAATATTTGACGAACTAATAAAGCTATTGCCTGTAGGGAATTGAGACTAATCTTTAATTTTCGTGCTTGTTGAAGTGTATCAGCCGATAAAGTTTGAACAAAGTTTTCCGAAGGTATCACCTTTTCATTAACTTCGGATGCTGCTTGCCTAGCATTTTGCACAACTGATCGCAAATGGTTAACTAAAATGTTGAAGTCACCTGCAAGCGCACCAGCAATATCAGGCGTAACCTCAGATTGTACTGTCAAATCACCAGAAGTCGCTTTAACAAAATCTTCTATTAATAATGAGATTCTGCATTGCAGGAATTCATCTTGAGTTGGCGTAATTTGTCGCGATTGATTAACTTGACTTTCAATGGCACGCGCCATCTGGTTAAACTCAGTTGCTAGCTTGCCGAATTCATCTTCTGAATAAACTGTTGCTTGGGCAGCTAAATTACCTTGCGATACAGCATGAAACTGAGTTTGTAAATCTTCGCTAACTCGCTTAATCTGCTTATTATTTATTTGTCCTAAACAAAAAGCTGTCCCAAAACCAGCTATCCCTGCTACCAAACCAATAATAGAACTAGCTTTAAACAGATAGGGGCGTACATCTGCTTGAATTTTTCCTGCGGTTGTAGAAATGATTAAAGAAGATGATACTGCTACTACTAATGAGGAGACAATACCAACTCCACTTGCCGTAATCCAAACTTTTTGATTTAGTGAGGACTTGTGAGATTCAGGTTTAACTTCAGTGCTAGGTTGTATTTGAGAAATTGCTGCATTTTGCTCTAAAGAAAATGGATTATTTATTTCCGATGTTAGTGCCGCATAAGTTAAAGCAGATGACTGTTGTTCAACTTCTGGAATACTATCTAATCCGTCAAAACTATCAAAATTATTCACTAAATCTGCGTCAGCCAGTTTTGTGTTTTCTACTGGGTTACTATTGTCAATAGTATCTTGATGATGGTCAGAAGTATCTTGGGATGAGTTGACAACACCGTCTAAAGTGATTGCTGAAACATCCTCAAACTCTACTGGTTGTGACATAGTTTTTTTATCCATTTTGTATGGTATATATTTCAGGCGGTTGAGTTATACTTCTCCACTTAAATCACACCGAGCTTCAATAATTTCATTTTCATAAATTTCGTTAAAGTAATTTTCTAAATAAATGTTATCTCGTTTTTGTTTTTGTGCTTCAAGAGCTTGTTTTGCAGCTTTAATCCCTGCCAAAGAAAATACTGCATCACATTTGGTCACTGCATGATCTAGCGCTCTCCTATAATTGATGAGCGCTGTATTGTAATCAAATTTTTCTGCGGCTTGTTTGGCAATAAAATAAAAGCGTGTAGGTTTTTCAGTTATATGGTTAGCATAACTAGCATCTACAAATACCATAGTTGCTGCCAAACTTATACCTATGGCAAATTTCAAAAACATTTGTTATTTGCTGTCTGTGTATTTGTGTTTAACATCCTAATATATAAAATTTTAGGTATGAGATTCCTCAAAATTTCTTAAAGTTTAGCTAGTGATTAGTAAATAATAACCACTAGCTCTAAAGAGTTTAAGCGCTATAAGCGTCCATTGGTAGACAAGAGCAAACTAAATTGCGATCGCCATACGCTTGATCAATCCTACCGACGGCTGGCCAAAATTTGTGTTCTCGCACCCCATTAACAGGATACACTGCTTGCTCGCGTGAGTAAGGACGATTCCATTCACTCGCGGTTAAATCTGCGGGTGTATGTGGTGCATTCTTGAGAACGTTGTTTTTTCGCTCTACTTTCCCTGACTCAATTTCTGCTATTTCCTCACGAATAGCAATCATGGCATCACAAAAGCGGTCTAATTCTTGCTTAGATTCACTTTCTGTCGGTTCTACCATAATTGTGCCAGGAACAGGCCAAGATACAGTTGGAGGATGGAAACCGTAATCTATTAAACGTTTGGCAATATCGTCAACTTCGATTTCCGCAGTTTTCTTAAATTGCCGTAAATCTAAGATACATTCGTGAGCAACTAAACCGTTTTTACCTTGATATAAAACAGGATAGTGAGCTTCTAGTCGTTTGGCGATGTAATTAGCGTTGAGAATTGCTACTTCGGTAGCTTTGGTTAGTCCAGCACTACCCATTAAAGCAATGTACATCCAAGATATAGGGAGAATACTAGCACTACTCCAAGGCGCAGAGGCGATCGCACCAATTCCCTCTTCTCCTCCCACCGGAACAACTGGATGATTGGGTAAAAACGGCACTAAATGCGATTTTACGCCAATTGGCCCCATTCCAGGGCCACCGCCACCATGAGGAATACAGAATGTTTTGTGCAAGTTCAAATGACAAACATCCGCGCCAAAATCAGCAGGGCGACATAACCCGACTTGGGCATTCATATTCGCCCCATCCATATAAACTTGTCCGCCGTACTGATGTACAACTTCACAAATTTCTAGAATAGATTCCTCAAATACGCCGTGTGTAGAGGGATATGTCACCATTAAGGCGGCTAAATCATCTTTGTGTTTCTCAGCTTTAGCTTTTAAGTCTGCTACATCAATATTGCCTTGTTCATCGCAAGCAACAGCTACTACTTTCATCCCCGCCATCACTGCACTTGCAGGGTTTGTTCCGTGTGCAGATTGAGGAATTAAGCAGATATTACGATGAGTTTCACCCCGTTGTTGATGGTACTGACGAATTACTAAAAGTCCTGCATATTCCCCCTGAGAACCTGCATTCGGTTGTAAGGAAATACCTGCAAAACCTGTAATTTCTGCCAACCATTGTTCTAACTGCTGGAAGAGGATTTGATAGCCTTGAGTTTGTGCTAAAGGTACAAATGGGTGAATTTGGGCAAATTCAGCCCAAGTTATCGGGATCATTTCTGATGTTGCATTGAGCTTCATCGTGCATGAACCTAGTGGAATCATTGCAGTTGTCAAAGATAAATCTTTAGACTGCAAGCGATACATATAACGCAGTAACTCGGTTTCTGAGTGGTACTGGTTAAAGACGGGGTGAGTTAAATAGCTGCTGGTACGAACAATACCTGCTTGGGGTGGGTTAAGTAGAGGAAAATTAACTGATGCTAATTCTTCAATTGTGAAGGGAACAGTGCTATCGCCTGCGAATACCTCAAATAAATCAATTAAATCTTGTTTTGAGGTGGTTTCATCTAAAGATATGCCCAGCGTATCTTTATCTATTTGGCGGAGGTTGATACGGCGTGCGATCGCACGTTCTAAAATATCTTCCGTACCTGCTACCTTTACCCGCAAAGTATCGAAAAATAATTCCGATTGAATTTCATAACCCAAACGCTGCAACCCTGTTGCTAATACAACAGTTAATTTGTGGATGCGTTCAGCAATCTGCTTGAGTCCTTTTGAACCATGATAAACCGCATACATACTAGCAATTACAGCTAGTAAAACTTGAGCCGTACAAATATTACTTGTAGCTTTATCTCGGCGGATGTGCTGTTCCCGTGTTTGCAATGCTAAACGCAGCGCGGTTTGTCCATGAACATCTTTAGATACGCCCACCAGTCGCCCTGGAAGTTGTCTTTTATAAGCTTCCTTCGTCGCAAAGTAAGCCGCGTGAGGGCCTCCGTAACCTAGAGGTACACCAAATCGCTGAGTATTTCCCACAGCAATATCCGCGCCAAATTCTCCAGGTGGTTTTAGCAAAGCTAAACTTAATAAATCTGCTGCTACCGTTACTAAAGCATCTGCTGCATGAGCGCGATTAATAAAATCTTCGTAATCATAAATAGCGCCATCACTAGCAGGATATTGCAGCAATACACCAAATACTTTTTGCTCAAAATTAAAAGTTTGATGATTACCTACAATTACTTCTATTCCTAAAGGTATGGCACGGGTTTTGATCACATCTATGGTTTGTGGGTGGCAATCTTGGGACACCCAAAACGTTTTTACCTTACTTTTTTCCTTAATGCCATAACTCATCGTCATAGCTTCAGCAGCAGCCGTTCCTTCATCAAGTAAAGAAGCGTTGGCAATTTCCAAACCTGTGAGATCCATTACCATTGTTTGGAAGTTAAGCAATGCTTCCAAACGCCCTTGAGCAATTTCTGGTTGATAAGGAGTGTATTGAGTGTACCAAGCTGGGTTCTCCAGAATATTACGCCCAATCACAGCAGGTGTGATGCAGTTGTAATAACCCATACCGATGAATGAGCGAAAGAGTTGATTTTTGGATGCTATATCCTTCAACTCCCCAAGTAACTCAGACTCACTGCGGCTTTCCCCCAAATTCAACGGTTGGTTAATTCGGATAGCTGAGGGAATTGTTTTTTCAATCAAAGATTCAAGGGTGGAACAACCCAACACATCCAACATCTGCTGAACTTCGTCTGCATCTGGGCCAATATGCCGTTGGACAAAATTATCCCCATGCGCCAGCCAACTTAGTTCCAAACGCGACTGTTTTGTTTGTGAAGTTATTTTTGCACCATTAGGCTGTAAGCCATTAGAACTGCTGACAGCCGTTTTTGCAGTTCCTGTTGTCACTTTTTGAACGGCATTCAAGTCAGAACCGCTCAATTCAATTGTATTTTGCTCGTAGTTTGAAGACTCTGACATAGAAGATTCTGTGGAAAATATTTTTAAACAGGCGTATAGTGAACTACCCCGACTACACCTTTGTATAGTCGGGGCTTCTAACTTAAATTTTTGGTGATGGCTCTAAGTTGCCCAAAGTTGCTCTATAAAGGTGACTACTTCATATTTTGCAACAATTAAGCAGAAATAGCTTTTCAAAATCAGCATTTGTGAATCTTTCAAAATTAATAGGCTTCTTGCATAAGTCCTTAAAATTTGTCAGCATTCAGCCGTCAGCTAGAGCGCGAAAGCGTGGCTGCTAGTCTCGCATAAAGACCATTAGCCTGTTGTCGCATCTCGACTCCTCATCCGCTAATCAACAAAGCATTACTATCATAAGCTGACGGCTTTGGTGAATGCTTACTAAAATTTGGCTCTTCCATCTGCGATCAAAAAAACCAAGAGTCTTGATTTTTGCTCATTAATCTAATGAACATCGATTATCTCAATCTCTTCCCCTGCCTCCTCTGCAAAGGACAACAAAAACGGAAGAATTAATTTTTAATCTCCTTCTACCTGTGCGCGGTATTCACTCGCCGACATCACATCTTCAAGTTGCTCAGAGTCATTAACACGCACCTTGAGTAACCAACCTTCGCCGTAAGGATCTTCTGTAAGCTGTTCTGGAGTTTCTACCATTACTTCATTGCGCTCTACAACTGTACCATTGACAGGAGATTTCAGGTCTTCAACAGCTTTAACAGATTCAACATTACCAAATGTCTCGCCCTTTTCTACCGCATCACCCACATCAGGCAGTTCTAGAAACACAATATCACCTAGCTGATCTACGGCAAAAGAACTAATGCCGATCGTGGCGATTTCTCCTTCTAAACGCACATATTCGTGGCTATCAAGGTATTTTAAGTCTTCAGGATATTCCAGTGCCATTTTATTTCCTCACTATATTTGCGATCGCGTAGCGACTCTGCAGGAGTATCGCTGACGCGATTAATTATTATATTGTGCGAAAAAATGGCTCAAATAATTTAATTTTTAATTGCCAAACTTTCGGTGGCATGAGGTGTAAGCGGGTGATTAAGCGTGCGAAGCGCGTTGGCGTAGCCTGCGCGTAGCGCATAGCTATCCTTACAGAAGAGCGCATAAAAATCGCGTAGCGACCTTTCCGTTGGAGTAAGGAATCGCACTTTCTGAGATGATCTCCCCATCCATGAGTAAGTATACTACTTTCTGTATTGCGGTAGTTCAAGCTTGACTTGTCGGAATGCAAATAGTAAAAGTAGTTCCTCTATTTACTTCGCTCTCAAAAGCTATACTTCCTCCATGTAATTCTACGGCTTGTTTAATAATTGCCATCCCCAGCCCTGTCCCAGAAATATTACCAACATTACTAGCTCGGTGGAAGACTTCAAACAGCCGTTCCTGATCTTCAACTGGAATTCCAATTCCTTCGTCTTTTATTTGAAATATTGTTTGCTCATTGTAACAAATGAGTTTTAGTTGAATAGTACCGAATTCAGGAGAATATTTAACAGCATTAGAAAGTAAATTAGTTAAAATTTGTCGTAATAATTTCGGATCTATTTGAAATATTGAACATTCTCCATTAGAACATTCGCGCTGATATTTAAAAATAAAGCTGTGCTTATTGCCTGTTATTAGTTCAATTTCTTCTAAAATTTCTCGACAAAACTGTTCAACATTAAGCGTTACAGGTTTAAATTCCATTTTGCCTGCTTCCGCCTTACCAATTAATAAGACATCATCTAATAGCTGAGTCATATTTTTAACTTGTGAGTGAATTCTATTTAAATACTGCTCTTTTTTTGCATGGCTGAATTGCTTTCCAAAAAAGAGCAGTAACTCAGTAGAAAATAGAATTGTAGCTAGCGGAGTGCGTAAATCATGAGATGCCATTGAAATAAAGCGACTTCTTATTTCATTAAGTTCTTTTTCTTTATTGAGCGATTTACGCAGTTCAATTTCTGCAAGTTTGCGCTCAGTAATATTGCGACTCATCCCGCGATAACCTCGGAATATTCCACGTGCATCAAAGTATGGAACTCCGCTACTTTCAATAATTACTAAATTACCGTCTTTATGAATAACGGCAGTTTCAATACAGGTAAAAGGATGATGCGTATCTACATTACCACTAACTATTTGAGCAAGATTCTTTGCATCTGTTGCTTGCATCAAATCAAATGGCGTTTTACCTACTATTTCTATGGCTTCATAACCTAAAAACTTTTCAACAGTTGGACTAATGTAAGTGTAAGTATAAACAGTATTTTCGTTGATTTCCCAAATCCAATCACTGGTAGCTTCAATTAAGTTTTGGTAGTATTTTTCATTGAGTTTTGTTATTTGCGAGTTTTCTACAACTTCTTTTTTTGGCTGCTGATAATTTATAACCTCTCGTAAATGGTTGTTGGGATTGAGGGGAATTTTTTTTGTTTCGTATAAGTGTAAATCTTGTTGAGTCAATTGATACAGATAAGAATGAGCTAATAGTAATTGATGTGCATCCAATATTTTGTAGACACTTGGCTCTATTTCAACTAACATTGGCTCATTTATTAGTTCAAAATCACGTTCTAAACAGGCTTGAGCGGCTGTATCAATTAAGATATTTTTAGGTAAAACTAAAATTGTTTGGCGTTTTGCTAAGTATAAAGATTTAACTGGTCTTTTATAAAAAGATTCAATTCCATCATGGCTAAATATGTGCTCTAAAAAACAACTTCTAGAAATCATTCCAAAGAACTGATTTTGATTTGTTAATATCACACCTGGTAAAAAAGGATTTGCTTTAAAAACCTGAGCAACCTCACCAACAGCAGTTTTATAGTCAGTTTGAAAATTGTATAGCGAGAGTTCTTGGACAGTTGATTCTAAATTAAGTTTCTGCGTCTGAAAAATGTATGAAGCAGAAAAACCAGGGTATATCTCTTTCATATGCACCATCACACAACTCCTTAATTAATTTTTATTTGTTAAAAAATATATGTTTTAGCGTAGCTTATTGGCAGGGAATAAATAATTAAATAAATCAGTAGTTTACTTAAAAAATAGTATAAAGAATCACTAAAATTTCCTCAAACAAAAATTAAATTTTAGTTGGTATCAAATTGTCAGTTTAATTGTTTGCAAAAGTTGTAGCCTTGAAAAACCAAGAATAACTACACTTCTGGCACAATTATTTAATAGCTATTCGACTCTGGGAACGATAAAAAGGTTTTTTTACTACAGTAGCTGGGTAAGCTTTTCCACGAATTTCTACTTCTAATTGCTGACCAATTTTAGATAGTGGTGTGGGAACATAAGCTAGTGCGATCGCACGCCCTAAAGTTGGTGAAAGTGTCCCGCTAGTAACAACTCCCACTGTTTCCCCCGCCGCTAACACTGGGTAGCCATGACGCGCAATGTAACGCCCTTGCATTTCCAAACCTACTAAGCGTCTTTCTACACCTGCGGCTTTCTGCTGTTCAAGCACAGCGCGTCCAATAAAATCACCTTTACTATCCAAGTGAACCAACCAACCTAGCCCAGCTTCTAAGGGAGTAGTTGTTTCGTCAATATCTTGTCCGTAAAGCGCCATTGCAGCTTCTAGCCGCAGCGTATCTCTAGCACCCAAACCACAAGGAATCACTCCGGCAGCTAAAAGACTTCGCCATAATTCTACACCCACAGATGGATCTACCATCACCTCAAACCCATCCTCGCCAGTGTAACCAGTCCTAGCAATAAAAGATGTTTTGCCGAATACATTTGCCTCTTGATGAGCAAAAGCATTCAGGGTTGACAAATCTTCCTTAACAAAAGGCTGCAAATAATTTAATGCTTGCGAACCTTGCACCGCCATCAAAACTTTTTCTGAAGATATATCTTCAAAATTCACCTCAGATGATTTTAGATGTGTCAACAACCAAGCTTTATCCTTATCCTTGGTTCCAGCATTGACAATCAACACTCCTTTTTGCTCACCACCATCTTCACCCTGGTAGTAGAAAATGATGTCATCAATAATGCCAGCTTGAGGAGTTAATAAAACGCTGTATTGTGCTTGCCCTGGTTTTAAACGGCCCAGATCTGAAGGTACTAAAACTTGTAACTTTTCAATTAACTGTTTGCCTTTAAGAACAAATTTACCCATGTGGGAAATATCAAACATTCCCGCCGCAGTCCGCACAGCCGTATGTTCTTGAGTGATACCTATATATTGAACAGGCATTTCCCAACCTGAAAAAGCAGTCAGCCGTGCTTTTTGCTCTAACGCAAGTTCGTATAGAGGAGTACGGGCAAGTGAGTCAGCGGTTTCGGGTTTCATCGCTTTTGAGTTACAGATTTCCATCTATCAAAAGATGTATCTTTCTATACTAAGCGATAATGTGTTTGTAGTGGAAATTTTGTCAACATAGGAGTGGGAATCAGGGACAAAGCTCCACCTCAAGGTAACCAGTAGCGCTCAGGCATAATCAAGAACTTACAGATAAAACCCAGTAACCAAGATGCCCGCGCGAGGTTTTCCGTAAGTCCTGATAATTTACAAGTTAAAAATTCAGGGTAAATTCTGGCGTGAATAAGTGACAGACTAGAGTTGATACAACTAAGAAGATTAATTTAGAGCAATGCCTCGTTGGAAATTGGTTACAGAATTTACTTTCGATAGCGCCCACTATATTAAAGACTATGATGGCCCTTGTGGTCGAATGCACGGACACACCTATAAAGTAAAAGTAGAGGCGACTTCTGGGCAGTTGCACTCATCACAATATGTTCCTCATAAAGTGATGGTAGCCGATTTTAGGACGTTGCGCTGGGCAAAGCAAGATGCCACCAAGGGAGGATTAGACCACTGCGTTTTAAACGATGTGCTGCCAGAGGGTTATGAAACAACCGCAGAGATGATTGCTAAGTATATTTACGATGAAACAAAGAAGCGAGTGCCGGAAGGGGTGCAGTTGAAAGTAGCAGTATCTGAAACGCCTAATAGTTGGGTAGAGTATGAGGATGAGTAAAGCGAAAATCTCCCCCGCTCCGAATTTAGGCAGGGGGTCGGGGGTGGGGTTTTACGTTTAATTAAGTTGACATACTTCGTAAAATATTCAAAACTCAGGATTCAAAATTATTTAAATATTTGTTCTAAAAAATCCCAACTAAAAACTCAACATTCCAACCTCTCAATTGTGAGTAGGTATATTGCTATACTTGCTCAGAATAATTTCTATAAAAAGAAGAAAGACGGAGATCAATTTGCGTCTGATCCTCTAAATCAATTGAACGGGTATGTACAAATGTTTCTCTCGAAGATTGAGGGGTAGGTGTAGTTGCTGAAGTAGTAGCTGTCGCAGTTTTTTGCTTACCCTCTGCTTGTATTGAGCCAATTCTGATTTGAATTTTAGGGCCAGAACTAGCAAGGCGAATTACCATTCCATCTACCACAGGTACTTGAGTAATGCGTTTCCCATCCAAATAAGTACCATTAGCACCTAAACTAACAACTTCCCAGCCAGAACCACTAAGCCGTAGTTCTACATGATGGCGGGAAACTACGGCGCTGTAAAGAATGACATGATTATCAGTTGACCGCCCAATCTGAACAACTGATTCAGACTCAAAAGTCCAGCTTTGGACTGGGACAGATTGTAGAGGATGCAGCAGAGTCAGTGTAATCACGGGTGTTACATCTTTACAAATAGTGTTGTTTAGCAGTTTCAGATCATCATAGAAACAACAAATTAAATATGAATTTGTTGGAATTTCAGAGTTGGAGTTACTGAAATTGCTCTAAGATTTACTGTTTAATTTTTTACTAAGTATTCATCTATACTTATTAGAATTACATAGCCAGTTAATTAACTGTCTAACCACTAATAACTGCGTCATAAAATTATTTATCTTGGCATTACAAATTGATAACATCTTGAAGGCAAAACCAACTAATGATTGTTTCTGAAATAATGGTGCTTTGAGGTTGCTGACATTTTTTCTACAGCTTGATTGAGCTTTGAAACTTTAGCCAGCTAACCACGAACATCTTTAATTGCCAAAACTAGGGTATCACTTAAACAACTGCCTCTGCAATCACCATAATGATTGTTTCTAGATGTAAGTGCTGAAAGTTTAGCAGTTGATAGCCAGACACAGATAAGGTAGTGGCATTAAGCAATCTGGAATAAAAATGTCATCATGTCACCTTTACCTAGACTAATGCGATCGCCTGGGCGCAGACGGTGACGATTTCCTCTAGGCAGGGGGGTGTGGTTAATATAAGTACCATTAGCACTGCCCACATCTTCCAGATAGTATGTGTCTCCCTCTAATCTAATATCAGCATGAATCCGAGAAACTATTTCAGAATTTGGAAAACCTGAAACATCAATGTCAGGAGGAATCTGATCGTTAGGCTTACCTATATGAAGGACTGAGAGATTTTGTGGCAATTCAATCAGTGTATCGGTTTGAACGTGCAGTAAGCGAGAGGTTTGTAGCTGGAGTTGAGTTTTGGCACTACCAGAGGGCGTTGTTGATGGTGGGGGAGAAGGATTGGCGCTAGCTTGAGGCGTCGCCTGGGGTGGTTGACTGACGGCAGCAGCAGGAATTTCTAAATCGGGAGCAATTTGTGGAGCAGGAATGGAGGGCATCGGAGGGGATGCTTGAGGGGTAACCACTAACGTTTCTGGTGTGACTAAAGGATCAGGGGTGACTATATCCGGCACATTTGCCACCTCTGGGGCGGATGTACTAGGTTTAAGACTAGAGCCACACTGACCACAAAAAGTAGCATCAGTTTGAACTGATGCACCGCAACTAGGGCAATTGGTAGTTGTGGGTAAAGGTGTATAGCAAGCCTCACATTGAGTTGCCCCCTCTGGGTTTTGGTGGGTGCAATTTGGGCAAACAATCATAAAAGAACTCCTTCAATGTAGTTTTGATGACTTCATTCTTTAGCTGGCTGTCAGATTTATATATATTCTGACTTGTTAGTTTGTTAACGAGTGCAGTTCTTGACCAGCAGTTTGATCTAGAAGCCACCAAAGTTCTGCTTGGGGTTGTATTAGCCGAGATGGGTAGGCGAGATCATCACCTGTAGGAGCAAAAACTTGAGCTAAAGCTGGTCGTTTATTCGCACCAGCCACAACAAACAACACACAGCGTGCCTGATTAATTAGTGGCACTGTAAATGTTATACGAGGTTGACCATCTTTATTACCAACAGTAACCGTGCGATCGCGCACCTGTAAAGCATCTGTATGGGGAAATAGCGATGCTGTATGCCCATCATCTCCCATACCTAGCAAAATTAAATCAAAAGCCGGAAACTCGACCGGGGCAGTTTTAAAGAATTCTTGCAATTCTTGTTCGTACAGATGAGCAGAAGTTGCTGGATCTGCCTGATCTGTAGGCATAGGATGAATGTTAAATGAAGGAATATCAACTTGATTTAACCAAGCTTCACGCGCCATCCTGAAGTTACTATCAGGGTCGTCAGAGGGAACGTAACGTTCATCACCCCAAAACACATGAATTTTATCCCAGGGGAGGTTTTGGCGGGCGATCGCTTCATACAAAGGTTTGGGAGTACTGCCGCCAGATAAAGCGATCGTAAATACCCCACGCTCTTGAATGGCTGAATGTAGTTTATTTAAAATCAAATTGAGCGATCGCTCATTCAAGGCAGCCCCGTCCGGTAAAACTTCAATTATTTTTTTCATACCTTAAGAGTAATTTCTCATATCCACCAAATATTACCAGCAAAAAATCAAAGCTTTGCAGTTTGATTACTTACTGTCTGGTTTTCCTGAACAATTAACAATTAACAATTATCAATTATCAATGACCCATAACCAATGACCAATAGTTAAGTTTAAACTGGAAGATTACTAACGATTTGGCATTACCGATGCAAACAGCTAATAGCAATCAATTTCCTCCTTTAGCCTTAAAGCTAGTTGGAGCGATCATGATTCTGTCTTCTCTGCTTGACTATATCGTTCTCTTGTTTCCCTTTAATCCCACTGATAAAGCTTGGCAACTCAACACAACAGCGCAGTTAGTTGATCGCGGAATTATTCCCCTAGTAGGTATAGCCTTATTAATAGCTGGGTATTGGATGAGTAGCCGTGACAACAACCACGCACCTGGAAAACCCTGGCAAGATTTAAGATTTTGGGCGTTGTTGCTCTCCAGTTTTTTAGGGTTAATCTTCCTACTGCTAGTGCCATTACATTTGAGTAATATTAATACTCAAAAAGAGTTAGCACTCCAACAGATTAGCCAAGGAGCCTCTCAAGCTGAAGCTCAACTGCAAGGTCAATTACAGCAGGTGGAGGCTTTGGCGAAAAATGAACAGCGACTCAAAGAGCTTGATCAAGCGATCAAAAGTGGTCAAGTCCAAGGGGAACAACTGGCTAGATTAACAGCAATCCGAGAACAGTTACAGAAATTTAAGCAAGACCCCAAAGCTCTTAATCAACAATTGGAAACGCTACAAACGCAAATTCGTAGCCGTAAGCTAGATGCAGAGAAAAAGGCTAACGAACAGGCTTTGAAGTTAGGTATACGAACTGGTTTGAGTAGTTTACTTCTAGCTCTAGGTTATATTGCCCTTGGCTGGACAGGGTTGAGAAGTATCGGATTTTCTCAAGGTGGTCGTCGTAAAGTTAAATCACGGTAAGTTGTTGTTAACGATTAGGAATAGTTGACCAATAGTCAGCTAGTCCTTAGCCTAAAGGCAACGACAACTATCACAAGTTGTCTGAAGTGCAAGCGTCTCAACTACCTAATATTTCTCCGGCTTGGCTTGAAATGTTCTCAATTTACATCCTGACTTATAACGAAGAGGTTGATATAGCTGCTTGTATTGAGTCAGCAATGCTATCTGATGATGTGATAGTTGTGGACTCCTATAGTAGCGATCGCACTTTAGAAATTGCCAGTCGCTATCCTGCCCAAATTTTCCAGCATAAGTTTGAAAGTCATGGGAATCAGCGTACTTGGATGCTGAAACAAATTCCTACTAAATACGAATGGGTATACATCCTAGAAGCTGATGAGCGGATGACACCAGACTTATTTAATGAATGTTTACAAGCAATTCAGGCTTCAGAATATATTGGCTACTACGTTGCAGAGCGAGTCATTTTCATGAACCGTTGGATTCGCAACAGCACGCAGTATCCACGTTACCAAATGCGGTTATTCCGAAAAGACAAAGTTTGGTTCACCGATTACGGTCATACAGAACGAGAAGTTTGTGATGGTGCTACCAGCTTTCTTAAAGAAACTTATCCTCATTACACCTGTAGTAAGGGGTTAAGTCGCTGGATTGAAAAGCATAACCGCTACTCTACAGACGAAGCTAAAGAAACCTTGCACCAACTAGAATCTGGAACAGTCAACTGGCGAAGCTTATTTTGGGGTGCTTCTGAGGTAGAAAAACGCCGTGCGCTTAAAGATTTATCCTTGCGCTTGCCATTGCGACCAATTGTACGCTTTTTTTATATGTATTTCTTCCTGGGTGGCTGTTGGGATGGGCAAGCTGGATTGACTTGGTGTATATTGCAAACTTTCTATGAATATCTAATTTTACTCAAAGTCTGGGAACTACAGCATCTGCCTGGGGCAAATTATGAAGCTACTCAAAAGACACAGGAAGCAGCCAGCGTAGATTCAGCGTTTCGCTCTTCTTAACGAATCTCCGTCAATACGGATGGAGATGAAACTCAAGATTTAAACTTAACTTCAGAGGTGGCAATCTGCTCTTTTTGCCATCTGCCCATAAAATTGTTAGTACAACCAAAAATTAAGGTTGGCTTCCTTAAGACTTGCAACAATTATTTACAAGTCTTAAAAATGGAAATTATGGAACGATGTTTCCAGCCTGAAGAGATGCCAACTAATCTTTATGGTTGAAGTGGTATCAATAGCTCTTTCATAGCCAGTTGTAAGGAGAATCGGCGATCTGTGCTGCAACGCTTTAAGCAGGACTTAAAAAATGATTTGATTGCAGGTCTATTGGTAGTAATTCCCCTAGCTACCACCATCTGGCTGACAATTACTATTGCCAACTGGGTGATCAACTTTTTGACCAGGATTCCCAAGCAAATCAATCCCTTTGATGGGCTGCATCCGATCTTGGTTAATCTGCTGAATTTGTTAGTCGGGCTAACTGTCCCCCTGCTGTGCATTACGCTGATTGGCTTAATGGCACGTAATATTGTGGGACGGTGGCTACTAGATATTGGGGAGCAACTCCTGCAAGCAATTCCCTTAGCAGGGTCGGTTTATAAAACACTTAAACAGCTTCTAGAAACTCTACTCAAGGATTCTAATGATAAATTTCGTCGTGTAATTATGGTGGAGTATCCTCGGCGTGGGATGTGGGTGCTGGCTTTTGTTACAGGTACGATGAATAGTGAAATCCAGTCTCATATGTCTGAGCGGATGTTGAGTGTTTTTATACCAACAACACCTAACCCGACGACAGGCTGGTACGCGATTGTGCCGGACAGTGACGTGATCGATTTGTCAATGTCTATTGAAGATGCTTTTAAGGTGGTTGTTTCTGGTGGAATTGTCAACCCTGGATCATCAATCCCGATATTACCTCCCTCGTATAACCAGAAACCCCTAGAAGACTCAATCTCTGATCTTCCAGAGATTTCACGGCAAGTTTTTCCCGCAGAAGAAAATTAATAGCAGCACGAAAAAGCAATTTCTGAGTTTGTGATTAAATTTTGAGTTTTGAGTTAAAAATTAAGTTTTTAGTGGAAAACTCAATCCTCAAAAATTTCATAATCTCCCAGACTCGTGATTTTTTAGCTATTATTTTTAAGCCTATAAACTAAAAAAAATCCTATGCAACCTCGTAGAATTGCTCGTGACTTGGCAATTTTGAGCTTATCTCAACTGCCTAATTCACCCGAAAAACTATCAACACAGCAGCTTTCTAATGTAATGCTGTCAGCTATTCGCACACTTACAGGTGAAGCCCAAGAAGCGTTAGAAGCGGCATCCGCAGAACTACAACGCAGTAGCGATCGCCTCCTCAGCAGCCAAACCCGCGCCGTTGATGTCCAAAGTGCTAGAACAATGGTCAGTGATGCCGTTGAACTTACACAAGCAGCTATTAACCGCTTGGGCAATGCTTTAGAACTACCAGAATTTATTCAGTTAGCTAATCAACATGATGTTCGTGCTTACTCCCTAGAACTTCTCACCACTGTTAGTCGCCGACGTACTGAAATTGATGAACTCTTGAGTTCAACTCTCAAAGAGTGGCAGTTAAACCGTGTGCCTCGGATTGATCGAGATATTCTGAGAATTGCCGTAGCAGAAATTTGGTTTTTAGGTGTTCCAGATAAAGTAGCGATTAATGAAGCTGTCGATTTAGCTAAACGCTACAGCGATGAAGATGGACGGCGGTTTATTAACGGTGTGCTACGTCGTGCTAGTGAGGAAATCAAGCAGCAATTGCTGACTTAAAACCCAAATTTTGGGAATGTGATCTGGTTAAATTCATTACTCTTGTTAATAGTTGCCGATAGTTAGGTAGGTGCAATGGTTTTTAATTGGTTTCGCCGCCAGTTTGGGGATAGTCAAAATACCGAAGTTGAACAGGTAGAAACTGTTGCTGAGTCGCCAGCAGAACCTGTTGCCTCAGTCACGAGTGAAGAGGAATCTCAGGAAGCCGCGGCAGACTACCTGAACTGGGCTAAGGCTGCTTATAAGAATATTCAACAACAACAGCGATCGCAAGATGAAGAAGTTAGCACCCCTGAATTGGAGTTATCCACCCAAAATCAGGCAGAAATAACAGAGATTGATGAAAGTGCGAAAGCGTTGCTTACCGAAGGTATCGCTACTACAACAACGGTAGCTGATATCGGCACAACTGAAGTTGAAACAAATGCTGCTAATCTGCTAGAAGAATCTTTACCTGAACCAACAGAAACCAGCGTAATTGAAGAAACACCAGATACAGAAGTTGAGTTAACAGAAAGTCCACCTACATTAGAACTTGAATTCACTGAATTAACAGAGATTTCCCCTGAATTAGAACCCATCACATCAACAATTGTTGAACCCGCGACCAACGCCATAGTAGAAGTAGCAACTCCAGCTATTACGCCAGAGGTGAATACGCCCGCTTTACAGCAAGAGTCACCTGAATTACCTATTTGGGCAAGAGAATCTAGTGCAGAGCGTCAAGCGCGTTTAGAGCGGCTCAAGGCAACTGCTATTGAGGAACCAGAACCTGTAACAGCAACTGAAACACAGAGCAGCCTAGAAACTGCTACAGCAGAATCAGACATAGATTTTGATGAAGGTTTCTTGTGGTCAGCAGAAGTATTAGCTTCCCAAGGTCGTCGTCCTGAAGACGTTTCCCTGGAGGAAATTAGCTGGCTCAAGCGCCTACGCCAAGGACTCGATAAAACCCGTCGTGGATTGATTAACCAGCTTAAAGCCATTGTTGGGCAAGGGCCGTTGAATCAAGATGCGGTGATGGAGATTGAGGCTTTATTGTTGCAAGCAGATGTAGGGGTAGAGGCGACCGACTATATTATCGATACACTGCAAAAGAAATTGCGCGAGGAAGTTTTACCTCCAGAACAGGCGATCGCATACCTTAAACAAATATTACGAGAGCTACTTGAGCAACCATATCAAAACTCCTATAACCCCATTTTTGTCCCTGAAAAAGACACTTTAAATATTTGGTTAATTACCGGAGTCAATGGTGCTGGCAAAACCACAACCATCGGCAAAATAGCTCATTTAGCTCAAAAATCTGGTTACAAATGCTTAATTGCGGCAGCAGACACCTTCCGCGCCGCAGCAGTAGAACAAGTCAAAGTTTGGGGTGAGCGTAGTGGCATAGATGTGATTGCCAACCCTGGAAAAAATGCTGACCCCGCAGCCGTAGTATTTGATGGAATTTCTGCGGCTCAAGCAAGAGGTACAGAATTACTCTTAATTGATACTGCCGGACGACTCCAGAATAAGAAAAATTTGATGGAGGAACTGAGCAAAATTCGTCGAATTGTTGACAAAAAATCTCCTAATGCCAAAGTAGAATCACTGCTAGTTTTAGATGCCACATTAGGGCAAAACGGTCTACGTCAAGCCGAAGTATTTTCACAAGCAGCAAAACTTAGTGGTGTTGTCTTAACAAAGCTAGATGGTACTGCTAAAGGTGGGGTAGCCTTAGCAGTTGTGAAGCAACTCGGTTTACCAATTCGTTTTATTGGTGCTGGTGAAGGAATTGAAGATTTACGCCCGTTTTCCAGTTATGAGTTTATCGAAGCTTTGCTTAGTGGGTAAATTAATAGTCTGACTCTGATTTAATCCCACATTCGGTACGCCTAATTGTATTCTTAACCAAATTTTTGCTTTAAAAACGCTGTAATTCTCATTTGCTCAGGATTACAGCGCTGATATTTATTTAATTTTTTGACATAATTCTCCATAATTTTAAAGATTGTCCCCTCAAATCCAGAAAATTTATCGGAGCGATCGCGGTTCTGTTCCTACTACTAAACTAATAAATTCTTCCCAAAACCAGCCCCTGCAACATCTGCACCTTACCTTGGGTGAAAACCGTTGTATGCAACATGGTTGTTGGCATCCTCATTAATTAACGCTATCATTAGACGCTTATATATAGCCTGTGTTGCCGTTAACTAATTTAGGAATTTCCTGCTCCTTAAACAACGACAGCATTTAGCCATATAAAATACATAAGTTTACCTTTGACTACTTCTGGTTTTTGTTGTTGTTAAAACTAGGATGAGCAAGTTAGTAAACTAGGTTAAATTCTATTCATTATTAAGAATAAATCTGCTGTCCCTGGAATGGACAAGCTTTAAAGACCACAAATCGTCCCTTAGCTAAAAATTATCTCCAATTAATACCTTTTAAAATTAATAAAATGACTGCTTTACCTCTTCCTCGCCAACCCTATCAATCAAATGAAATTCCTAGTGCTGCCGAAGTTACGGATATGACACCAGTCTTTGCACTCAAAGCTTTGGTAGCGCGTTTATATAGAGAACAAAATAAAATTCAAGACTTACTGAGTTCGTTAGGATTTGCCCTACGCAGTTTCAATAACTTAAATCAGTTCTTGGAACTCATTCCGTTGATGGCAACTAGAGTCACCGATACTGATGCTAGTGCGTTAATATTATTCAAACCTAATGGTCAGGTGCAACTAGAGCGACTGCACTGCCAAGATGGTCATGTGTGCCACGATATTCGGAAAGCCATCGAAATGACAATCCGTCAAATGATTGCTTCTTCGGGAACGCAGCAACTAGGAAGTTCTAATAGCTCAATCACGCCGATTTCATTCCATGAGCAAGTAAGCGCATATTTAGAGCCTAATATTAAGCTGTTTGCTACTCCAATTTTGGTTCAAAATACTGAACGGGGGCGGCTTTATGTCTTCAGCCAAGATCGGGAATATGCCTGGACAGAAAACAGACAGAAGTTAGTTCGTTTAGTAGCAGATCAAACTGCTGTGGCGATCGCTAACGATGAACTCACTGTTGAACTACGCAAAAAAGAACGTCTAGACCGAGAGTTAGAAATTGGTGCTGATATCCAGTTACGCTTACTACCGCGCCAATGTCCTCAGATTCCAGGCGTAGAATTGGCGGCTCGCTGTCAAACGGCTAACCGTGTTGGGGGAGACTATTATGATTTTATCCCAGCAAATTATGACGAATTGCGGAATAAAAATAAAGGCGATCACGAATCTCGCCAGTGGAGTGTGGTAATTGGGGATGTCATGGGTAAAGGCGTTCCCGCAGGTTTAATCATGACTATGACTAGGGGAATGCTGCGTGCTGAAGTGCTAAATGCTCACTCGCCAGCCAGAATTTTGCAACATTTAAACCGAGTAATGTACGCAGACTTAGAAAATTCCCATCGGTTCGTCACATTATTTTATTCTGAGTATGACCCCCAAACTCGTATCCTGTCTTATAGTAATGCTGCCCATAATCCTCCTTTACTATGGCAAGCAACGACCCGTAGTGTAAAACGGCTAGATACATTTGGGATGTTAATTGGCTTAGATGCTGATTCCCAATATGAAGACGCTCAGGTAGAACTAGCTCCTGGGGACACAATTATTTACTACACTGACGGTTTTACTGATGCCGCTAACAAAAATGGGGAACGTTTTGAAGAAGAAAACCTGATTAAAGCTATCCAGTGGGCTTGCCAACATTGTCTCAGCCCGCAAGCAATTCTAGATTACCTATTTGATCAGGTGCAGCAGTTTATTGGCTTTAATAACCGCAACGGCGATGATATGACATTGGTGGTTATGAAAGTAAAAGTTATAGAGGATTTTCAATCATAAAGCTGTAATATGCTTAAATTTACAGATCTCTCATACTTATAGTGATAAATAAAACTAATCTTATAACTCAAATATCCCAAACATCAGAAATACCATTTACCAATGACCAAAAAATGGTATTTTCTTACAAAACTACAGAAAAAGCCAAATAAGTGGTATTTGTTTTAATAAACCCTGAACAAGTTTGATCAAGCATCACCCAAATACATTTTTATTAGGAGCTAATTGTGATAGAAGCTAACATTATTGAGTTAGTAACAAGTTATTTACCCAATGTTCATGATTGGAGCGATGCTTTGCAACAACTGCAAATGCACTCCCAATCAAGTTTGCACCAACTACATTTGCACACACAGGCAAGTTGGAATGTGTTGGCACAAACCGTACAAAATCCAGATGTATTGGGGCAAATGCAAAAAGCTTTTAACAATTTTATTAAGTCTGGACAAGTCTGGGCATTGGGAATTGGTGTAGTTCTTGGCTATATGATTAAGGGTTTTACTTCTTTTTAACAAGTAACCAGTGCTGTTGTTTCGCGGTTTTCAAGGCGTGAGGTGTTAGTGACTGAACAAAAAACATGGAGCCAGCGATTTGAATCTGCTTTGCATCCAGCGATCGCACTTTTCAATGCTAGTATCACTTTTGATATTGAACTGATCGAGTATGACATCACTGGTTCAATCGCTCATGCCAAAATGCTTGCTCACACTGGCATCATTTCAACTCAAGAGGGTGAGCAACTGGTATCCGGGTTAGAACAAATTCGCTCAGAATATCGCCAAGGGCAGTTTAACCCAGGTATTGAAGCCGAAGATGTCCATTTTGCTGTGGAACGACGGCTAACTGAAATTCTTGGTGATGTAGGCAAAAAGTTACATACAGCGCGTTCGCGTAACGATCAGGTAGGTACTGATACGCGCCTGTATCTGCGATCGCAAATTAGCTTAATTCAAGCTCAAATCAGGGAATTTCAGGGCATTCTCCTGGAACTTGCCGAGGTAAATGTTGAGACGCTAATCCCTGGCTATACCCACCTACAACGCGCCCAACCAGTCAGCTTGGCTCATCACCTGTTGGCTTACTTTCAAATGCTACAACGAGACTGGGAACGCCTAGCAGATGTGTACGGCAGAACTAATATCTCACCCTTGGGTTGCGGGGCATTAGCTGGAACCACTTTCCCAATTGATCGCCACTATACGGCTGAATTGCTAAATTTTGCTAGTGTCTATGAAAATAGTTTAGATGGAGTGAGCGATCGCGATTTTGCGATTGAATTCCTTTGTGCCGCTAGCTTAATTATGGTTCACCTCAGCCGTTTTTCTGAGGAAATCATCCTTTGGGCATCGGAAGAGTTTGGTTTTGTCAAACTCAAAGATAGCTGCGCTACTGGTTCCAGTATTATGCCCCAAAAGAAAAACCCAGATGTGCCGGAACTGGTGCGTGGTAAAACTGGGCGTGTTTTTGGTCATTTGCAAGCTTTACTGGTCTTAATGAAAGGGCTACCTTTGGCTTATAACAAAGACCTGCAAGAAGATAAAGAAGCTTTATTTGACAGCGTTAAGACAATTAAATCTTGTCTTGAAGCAATGAAAATATTGCTTGCTGAGGGACTGGAGTTTCGCCCAGAACGTTTATCAACGGCAGTAAATTCTGACTTTTCCAATGCTACAGACGTAGCCGACTATTTGGCGGCGCGGGGCGTACCGTTTCGGGAAGCTTATAACTTAGTAGGTAAAGTAGTCAGAATATGTCTGGAAAAAGGCAAACTTCTTAAAGATCTCAGTTTGCCAGAATGGCTGGAACTTCATCCAGCATTCGAGGAAGATATTTATAGTGCGATCGCACCATCCCAAGTAGTTGCAGCGCGGAATAGTTACGGTGGTACTGGCTTTGAACAAGTACGACTTGCCCTTAAAAATGCCCGAACTCAAATTCAGGCTTAATTTCAGCTCAATACAAAATACCGCCAACACAAATTTGTGGCGGCTGGTATTTGCAAAGGTAGATAGCAGGGGCTATACCCACTACAGTGCAAGATCGCATGAGGGATAAGCCTACTCCATCTAAGTTGCCGCCGTTGACTCTTCTTCTTCCTCTTGACCTGAAGGTTTCCCCCCTTGCCGAAACTTCTTGAAGAAACGACCATTAGTAGGGCGTTTGCGGAATTGGCGAGCATACGCTTGGTTACGCTGCGCCTTTTCTTTTTTTAGGTTACGGCGCTTGGCCATGTTTACCTCATTTTATAAACAACAAAAATGCAGCCTATCACTGAAGGCTATCTGTAGGCAAGTTGAATATTTTTGCCCATACCCACGAAATTGTCAATCCATCTTTCCAAGAAATGCTTAAGAAGCATAAGCTTCTCAAAACTTCTTTAAAATTTAGGCGATCGCTCTTCGGACGTTACCGAAGTTGCATCCGTACCGTCTATCATAACAGTCTGTGGGCAAACCATTCAGCTATAAGGCATTCCCTCTCAATGCGTCGGTCATGGCAATTCTTTCAAACCGTTTTGGGGATTATCTTTCGTCATCCCGTCACAGGTGCTACTATCATTCCAATTTTGCCGGATGGTCGAATTGTATTGATTCGGCGTAGTGATACAGGTGAGTGGAGTTTACCAGGCGGACTTGTGGATTGGGGTGAAGATATTCCCACAACTGTCAAGCGTGAGTTGGCAGAGGAAACTGGACTAAATTTGATCAAAATTAGGCGGTTAGTCGGGGTTTACTCAGCACCAGACCGCGATCCTAGAATTCATTCTATTGTTGTAGTGGTCGAAGCAGATGTCGAAGGTACTATGCAAGTATGCGATCGCCTTGAAGTGCTCGATGTCCAGGCATTTGTTCCCGCCGACTTGCCCAAGAAAAAACTTGCTCACGATCATGAACGGCAGTTGCGGGACTACTTTGACGGTCTGACCACCTTGGCTTAAGCTAAACAGCAGTCAACAGTGAACTTTGATCTCAATAACTGGCAACTGCTTGTAAAGAACTGTTAAACAAAGATGCCTCTACCCGTAAGTAATTCGCGAATCCGGCTGTCTCAAGGGCATATTTTCTGGCGTGAAGTCGGTACAGGCCCAACACTTGTGTTTTTACATGGTTCTTGGAGTGATGGCAGTCAATGGATACCAATTATTAATCGTTTAAGTGATAACTACCATTGCTTAGTACCAGACTTATTAGGGTTTGGCGATTCAGAACGTCGGAAAATTAAGTACTCGATTGAGTTAGAAGTGGAATGCTTGGCTGAGTTTTTAACTTCATTGAACCAGCGACAAGTTTATTTGATTGGTCACTCGCTAGGGGGTTGGATTGCTGCCAGCTTTGCCCTGAAGTATCAAGATCGGGTTCGTGGGATGGTGCTGTTATCACCTGAAGGACTACCTGCTGGAAAAATTAGAAGACGTGGGTGGTTGAATGGATTGTTGCTAGGACAGATACCAGTGGGATTTTGGTTATTGCGATCGCTTCAACCTTTAGCTTCTTTTCTAGGTAAGCCACAACTAATTAAGCAAGTGCTTGATTACCGCAAACTTCTGCTGAATTTTCCTACTACTTGCAAGCTATTTTTTCAAAGAAGCTGGTCAGAAATTCAAGCTGAGTTATTGCAGGAAAAATTGGAGTCGCTACAAGTTCCTACTTTGATTTTGCAAGGCGGAAGAGACACAATGAGTGCGATCGCTCAGAGTAAAGCTTATGCCGACTTAATCCCCACATCGGAACATCACATTATGGGTGTAGGCGCAAATGACTTACCGCAACAGTTTCCAGCAGAAGTAGTTCAATATATTCGCGACTTTATCAAGTACTCTGTAATACCTCAAGAACAGCTTGAGGATTCTGATCTATTTCCACCATTATTTTTAGATAAATGAGTAAGTAGGGGGGTGAAAATAAACGTAAAATTCATGTTGGTCATTGTTAATTGTTAATTGTTAAGAACTGGATTCCCCAAAAAATTAAATGCGGGTCAGCAATTACCTGATCCGCTATATGAGGAAACTTGGCTTGGAGATAGGCTAATAGAAGAGCGCGATCGCCTCCTGTTATAGCAATCTTACTGTCTGGAAATTCCTGCCACCATGACTCAATGAAGTCTTTAACTCCAGCTAAGACTGTGTAACTTACCCCACTTTGAATAGCCTCTACTGTATTCAAAGCCCAGCGCTGGGGCATCTCGCTATACAATTCAATTTTGGGCAAAGCAGCAGTTCTGTCCGTTAATGACTGTATTTGTAATCGTAACCCTGGTAATATTGCTCCTCCGACTAAGCGTTTTTGAGCATCTACACCAGTAAACGTTAGGGCTGTTCCTCCATCAATTACTAGAACTGGAAAACCAAAATTTTCACCCGCCCCCAGTACAGCTAAGGCGCGGTCTATTCCAAGTGTGGGATAAAGTCCCTGAAGTGGTAGTTGGTCTAAGGTGATTAGATGAGTATTTGGGTAAGTTTGCCAAAGTTCTGTTTGATGGGGAACAACAGAGGCGAGTTTAAGCGGTATTGGCGTAGGATTAGAAATTTGAATAGGATTTATCTGAGAGTCTGGAAATAATTCTGTTTTCCACTCACCAGCCTGCCAACCTTGAATTAGTTGTTCTACAACCAAGGCAGGTAAATGATCGGTATCCCAGGCAGCCTGAAGTGTAGCACCAGCAAACCAAGCCCAATGTAATCGGGAATTGCCGATCATTAAGCCTAACCAGTTATCACAATTAACAATTAACAATTATCAATAACTCACTTGAATTTTAATTATGCCTATCTGCTGAGTCTTTGTTTGGGTTTCTATACGATTTTTGTATTTTTAAGAGTTTTTTTAATAAAAATTTACAACTGACTCATGTCAAAATGAAGTTAGACAAAACACTTATGGGTGTAAGAGGAGACCAGATATGGTAACGCTCACTGACCGAACCCAAAAGCGCCTGACAATAGAGACAACAGAGATTGCGCTAGAGACAACAACGATTCGGTCACTAGATTGGGATCGCGATCGCTTCGATATTGAATTTGGACTGCAAAACGGCACTACCTACAATTCTTTTGTGATTCGGGGTGAGCAAACTGCCCTAGTTGATACATCCCATGAGAAATTCCGCCAACTATATTTAGACACTCTTAAAGGTGTAATCAATCCAGCAGAAATTGATTACCTAATTATCAGCCACACAGAACCAGACCATAGTGGTTTGGTGAAAGACATTCTGCAACTCGCGCCGCAGGTAACAGTAGTAGGTTCAAAAGTCGCAATTCAGTTTATCGAGGATTTTGTTCATCAACCTTTTGAGCGGCGGATTGTTAAAAATGGCGATCGCCTAGACTTAGGTAACGGACATGAGTTGGAATTTGTGATCGCGCCTAATTTACATTGGCCCGACACTATGTTTACTTATGACCATAAAACTCAAATCCTCTTCACCTGTGATGCCTTTGGTCTGCACTACTGCTCTGATAGTACCTTTGACGAAAATTTAACAGCTATAGAAGCAGATTACCGCTTTTATTATGAATGCTTAATGGCTCCCAATGCCCGCTCAGTGCTATCTGCCCTCAAGCGGATGGGAGAACTCCCACAAGTTACTACTATCGGTACAGGGCATGGGCCACTCCTGCGCCACAACGTTGATGAATTAGTTAATCGTTATCGCCAGTGGAGTCAAGCGAAAGCTAAAGCAGAGACAAGTGTCGTAGTATTTTATATTTCCGATTACGGATATAGCGATCGCCTTTCTCAATCCCTCGCCAGAGGTATCAGTAAAACAGGTGTTGGCGTAGAAATGATCGATCTCAAATCCGCAGATCCGCAGGAAGTGCAAGAACTTGTTGGTCGGTCGGCAGGACTTGTAATTGCTATGCCACCAGCATCAGGAACAGTCGCCAGCGCCGCCCAAGCTGCCCTTGGTACGGTTTTAGCAGCAGCCAAAAATAAACAAGTTATTGGCTTATTTGAATCTTACGGTGGGGATGATGAGCCTGTAGATCCACTATTGAGTAAATTTAGAGAATTAGGTTTAGCAGTCGGATTTCCAGCAATTCGGATTAAAACAACCCCTAATGAAGCAACTTATCAACTGTGTGAAGAAGCGGGGACAGACTTAGGGCAATTACTCACACGCGATCGCGCCATTAAGCAACTCAAGTCCTTGGATGCTGAATTAGAAAAAGCACTAGGACGGATAAGCGGTGGACTGTATATCATTACTGCGAAAAAAGGTGAAATCAAGAGTGCCATGTTAGCATCTTGGGTTTCTCAAGCTAGTTTTGAACCGTTAGGGCTAACAATTGCTGTTGCCAAAGATCGGGCAATTGAATCATTAATGCAAGTAGGCGATCGCTTTGTGCTTAATGTTTTAGAAGAAGGCAATTATCAGCCACTAATGAAGCACTTTCTCAAGCGTTTCCCACCTGGTGCCGATCGTTTTGCTGGTATTAAAACTCAACCTGCTGAAAATGGTAGTCCTATTCTGGTAGATGCCTTAGCTTACATGGAGTGCCATGTTATGAGCCGCATGGAACTATCGGATCACCACGTTGTGTACGCCACAGTTGATACTGGGCGGGTGAGTAAACCAGATGCGCTGACGGCTGTGCATCATAGAAAAGTTGGAAATTATTATTAAACTTTTTTTCAACGCAGAGGATCATAGTTTCTAACTTCCTCTGCGTACCTCTGCGCTAACCTACCCTGCGGGAAGCCGCTAACGCGGCTAATGCAATTCTTTGCTTTGAAATAATAAATTTATGACCCCAACTCGTGATGTCCAAGTTCTCCCAATAGCCACAGATACTACAGTATTGCGATCGCGCACGTGGGATAGACTCAAGTTTGAAATTGAATATGCCCTCAAACGCGGTACAACTGCTAACTCTTTTATAATTCAAGCGGACAAAACTGCTTTAATTGACCCTCCTGGAGAATCTTTTACTGAGATTTTCATGCAGGCGTTGCAGCAACGTTTTGATCTTAAGCAGTTAGATTATGTAATTCTGGGTCATGTTAATCCCAATCGCAGTGTTACTCTCAAAGCATTACTAGAATTAGCACCACAAATTACTTTTGTTTGTTCTAATCCAGGTGCAATAGCTTTACGTGCTGCTTTACCAGATAATGACTTAAATATTCTGGTGATGCGTGGGGAAGAAACCGTAGATTTAGGCAAGGGGCATCATCTAGAATTTATCCCTACACCGAGTCCTCGTTGGGCAGATAGTCTTTGTACATACGATCGCCAAACTGAAATTTTATATACAGATAAGCTGTTTGGGGCGCATATTTGCAGCGATCAAGTTTTTGATGAAGGATGGACTACTTTTAGTGAAGACCGTCGCTATTATTTCGATTGTCTCATGGCTCCCCATGCGCGACAAGTTGAAACTGCGCTAGATAAATTAAGTGAGTTTCAAACTAGATTATATGCTACTGGTCATGGTGCTTTAGTTCGCTATGGTTTACTACCACTAACTCAAGCATATCGAGAATGGATTCAGCAGCAACAATCTAAAGATTTGAGTGTGGCTTTAATTTATGCTTCGGCTTATGGAAATACAGCTACATTAGCGAGTGCGATCGCTCGTGGTATTACTAAAGCAGGCGTTGCTGTCGAGTCGATTAACTGCGAATTCACTGAACCTGCTGAACTTCAAGCAGCAGTAGAAAAAGCTAATGGGTTTATTATCGGTTCTCCTACTCTTGGTGGTCATGCTCCCACCCCAGTACAAACTGCGTTAGGAATTGTGCTTTCTTCTGCTGATAAAACAAAATATGCTGGTGTCTTTGGTTCATACGGATGGAGTGGGGAAGCAATTGATTTACTAGAAGGTAAACTTAAGGACGCTGGCTATCAATTTGGTTTTGATCCGATTCGCGTTAAATTCAAGCCCACAGATGCCACACTGAAATACTGTGAAGAAGCTGGGACTGACTTTGCTCAAGCTTTGAAAAAAGCTAAAAAAGCCCGTATACCACGACAACAAACGAGTGATTCGCAAACAGCGCGGATTGAACAAGCTGTAGGTCGAGTTGTCGGTTCTCTGTGTGTGGTGACTACTAAGCAAGAAGAAGTTTCAGGCGCAATGTTAGCTTCTTGGGTTTCTCAAGCTACTTTTAATCCTCCTGGTTTTACCGTTGCTATAGCCAAAGAACGAGCAATTGAATCCCTCACACATACAGGCAATAAATTTGTTTTAAATATTCTTGCTCAAGGCAATCATATTGGTTTAATGAAGCATTTTCTTAAACCATTTGCACCAGGTGAAGATCGATTTGTTGGTGTTGCTACAGAAGAAGCAAATAACGGTTGTCCTATCCTTACTGATGCACTGGCGTATCTTGAATGCACGGTATCGAACCGGATGGAATGTGGAGACCACTGGCTAGTTTACGCCGCCGTAGAAAATGGTAAGTTACTACAAACTAGCGGTGTGACTGCGGTACATCATCGCAAATCAGGGAGCCATTACTAAGCTATCTGACAATAATAAACTTCTTGCTCGCAATCAGTTATTAGATCTGGGTAAATCTCGTGTGCATATCTGCTACCTTGCGGGAAAGCTTATATATAGCAATACCTAGTAGATATGAACCTCGAAACAATCGTTAAAGACTTTTTTCACCGAAATACCCAAAGCTATCCCTTAGTTCCCAGATCGATTACCACATCAACTCGCCAAGAACTGACCGACATCAAACTGGAGATTGACGGTATCCTTCCAGACGATATACAAGGTCATGTGTTTATCATTGAACCAAATGGCTCTGTTGACTCAGGCGGTCTTCCCTACCCTGATGGGAACTCTATCTTATGTGGCGACGGCATGATTTACCGCCTTGACTTTAATCAAAAAAGTGAAGTGACGCTGAAGTCAAAACTTGTCAAACCACCAGATTTTTATGCTGATTTGGCAACTCAATCTGGAACAAAATATAACAAGTATCGATTCCAAAGTTATGGTATTACCAGGTTTTCTTTTTCTTTGGGTTGTCGCAACCAGCTAAATACAGCATTTTTACCCATGCAATTTAGTGAAGACTCACCCACTCGTCTCCTAGTAACTTATGATGCAGGTCGTCCTTATGAAATTGATCTAGAAACTCTTGATGCTGTAACTCCAGTTGGATCAACTAAAGAATGGGCAGCAGGGCTAGAAGGTTTAAAAGTTCCATTCCAGCTATTTATGAGTACTGCCCATCCTGTTTTCGATGTTTATACAAAAAAAATGTTTACCGTCAATTTTGGCAGATCATTAAATAATTTTTTAGAAACTATTCCTTTAATTCATGAGATCAATAAACTGCCGCAACTCATAGATGAATTTTTATTCTTATTCAAGAATATTCCTTATGCAAATAATCTGAAGTTTATTGCCCAATACTTGGGTAAAGCTTTGCAAAATGTTGTCCAAACTAATGTAAGTTTAATTCAAAAACTGAGCGCGATAGAGATGAAAGATTTTCTCTATCTGATTTCTTGGGATGGCGTAGGCGAACTAGAACGATGGAAGTTAGTACTACCTGACGGTTCCCCAATCAAGATTAACCAATGTATCCATCAAATTGGCGTGACCAAAGATTATATTTTAATCATGGACACAGCCTATAGTGTTGGGATAGAAGAAATTATCAGTAACCCTTTTCCAAGCTTAAGGGGGTTATTGGAACGTCCTGCTGTACCTGATTCCCATCTCTATATTATACGCCGTCAAGATCTAAAATTAGGGCAACGTCCAGCAGTTGATCCGAAAGAAGTAGAAGTTGTTGTGCAACAAGTGGTAATCCCATTAGCAGCGGCTCATTTTCTTGTTGACTATGACAATCCTCAACAGCAAATTAAAATTCACATAGCGCATATTTGTGGGATGAAGGTGTCTGATTGGCTTCGTAAGAATGATCTTTCTGCCTATGCACCGCATTCTCGTGTGCCATCCCATCTGTGCGGGATGATACACGATGAAGTAGATATTGGTCGGATGGGAAAGTATCTGATTAATGGTAATACTGGTGACATACTTGAGTCATGTGTGATCTCCGATCATAAATGTACCTGGGGTGTAGAACTCTACGCCTACCGTGACAGAATAAATACAGGAGGACAACCGAGGAAACTCGATCAAATCTACTGGTGTTCTTTAGGACTATGGCATGAATTAATGACAAAATTCATTGTGGATTTGCATAGTAATTATAAGTACCAGTTAGTGCCACTATCCAAGGTTTTTAAGCTTACTGAAAAAGGCTTACCATCTTCATTATTTCGTTTAGATACTCAGTTAATGAAGATTGCTGACTCCTATGCGTTTCCTCAAGGTTATATAGTGCTATCCCCGCAATTTATTCCACGTGATGATAGTGAAGATCCTACTAATGGCTATCTATTTTGTACCGTTTGGTTTAAAAACAAAAACGAATTTTGGATTTTCGATGCTAAAAATCTTAGCAAAGGGCCAAAGTGCAAATTAAAACATCCCTTACTCAACTTTGGGTTTACACTTCACACAGCCTGGCTACCAGTAATTAGCCCTCGTCAAGCTAGCTATTGTATTGGAGTACGTGAGGACTATGAGCAATTAGTACAGCAGCAACCGCAAGAGATTCAGGACTTATTTGAGCAAGAAATTTACCCGCACTTTTCTTGATAATAATGTCGAGTTAGAGCCTCCTAAATTTATTTTCCAGGCTGGAGCCTGGAAAATAGAAGGCAACAAACTCCGCCTTATCAGCAATCCCAACTTATTAGAAGGCACTCTTGCCTATATGTCACCAAAACAAACTGGTAGGATGAATCGTTCTGTTGACTACCAGACAGATTTTTATTCTCTAGGTGTTGCGTTCATCTAGTGCTAATTTAGGTGCGACAAAGCTTTCGGGGATTTGTCAGGATTTGGAGTCTATTGGGCGTAGTGGTACTACTGTAGGGGCGCAAAGTTTGCGATCGCAAGTTAAATCAATGTATCAATTAGTTAAAGACGCTTTGCTCAGAGAGTGTCAGAACTGATATCTAATTTAAATTTTTATTTAACTTGATAGATGCACCCAGAAATTTTACTGCTCAGATTTATTTTGTTTGGCACGCTTCAAAAGTAATCCTGAGCCTAATGCCATTAATCCTAACACCGCGCTTGGTTCTGGCACTCCGGTTAAAGGTGCTGGAGCAGGAACTGCGCCTGGAATACGATCCCAACCAATAACATCTAGTAATCGTAAGTCAGTATAGGTCATAGCAAGACCTTTGCCAGATTGTACTGATGGTCCCATCAAGCCAATTGAGTTGTCTTTCCAATGGTTATTCTGGAAACCGTTACCCCGTTTTCCTGTGGAAAAATAAGCTTGTTTACCAGTTAAACTTTCAGTGAATGGTGTTACTCCACCAGTGAGGGAAAAATACTTGTCTGTGTTATTAGATGTAAAATCAACTACGCCTAGTCCTTGAGCAACACTATTTGCAGAAAAGCGGAATAAATCCATCGGTGCAACATATTTGAACTGGTTATCTGGGTAATAATCTCCGCCAGGATCAGGACTATTAACATCTAAGTAATCTATCCCACTCATAAAGCCTAAAGCATGACCGATTTCGTGTGCGATCGTGCCAACTATGTCATATTTAGAATTGGAGATACCATCGCTGCGATCAAAATCCCACTGTTTATTACTATTGAGGACAATTGAGGCATCCTCATTACTATCAGAACCACCAAGTAAAGAGAGTGCTTTAGCATTAGCTCTAGTCATGCGGACGGTAGTATTATTAGCGTCCCTGTCGTTATCGAGGTAAGCAGTGCCATTACCTAAACCATTCGGGTTGTTAGAAGTATAGTTGAGCCAGATATTAAATGATGAATCACTCGGCAAAGCGTTAACTGCCTGCGAATCATTTGCTGATTGTTGATCTGTATTAAGTTTGTCTTTGAACTGGCTATATGTATAGCTGGAGTGCTGAACGCTAGTTTCTGCTAGGCTATTACTAGCTACTGTACTGGCATAACCAATTTTGATGTTAACTGTGGCATCATCATCTAATAACCCTTCCCAAATGTTTCCTGCTGCATCAAAAGCATTAAAAACATCATTACTCATCCCCGTAGGTCGATTGAAGTTAAACTGTAAGGCTTGAGCAGGGATATTGCTCAAACTAATTTCTGTAGCTAAAGCAAGAATTAAAGGAGTGACAAAGGCTAACTTTTTTTTTAGTTTGCTATACATTATAGTTTTAGCCTTGAGAGATTTAAAACTAGCTACATTAGTTACAGTAGGAATTACAGATCTATTTTGAGAAGGGAAAAGCATTTGCGGGTTTTCTCCTTAAGCATAAAAATTTAGAAATACAATTATCATAACTCCTTTTAAGCTAATGAAACTGATTTTAATGCGGTATTGGCAGTTACAAGTTATTACTTTTTTTTTACTTTTAGCCGCTCACCCAGCTATTGCAGAAGTTCAACCTGATGCTAGCTTAGAGGTTAATTCTCAAGTCAAAATTCAGGAGAATATTCAACTAATTGAGGGAGGAACACGAGCGGGAAATAACTTATTTCATAGCTTTGCAGAATTTTCAGTGCCAAATAATGTCACTGTTTACTTTAACAACGCTGTTGACCTACAAAATATTTTTGCCAGAATCACGGGTAAATCGCCGTCTCTGATTGATGGCACACTCAAAGCTAATGGTAGTGCTAACTTATTTTTGCTCAACCCTAATGGAATTACTTTTGGTGCTAATGCCAAATTAAATATAGGTGGTTCATTTGTAGCTACTACTGCTAATGCTATTGGATTTGGCGAACAGGGATTTTTTAGTGCTAATACTCCTAATAACCCTTCATTATTGACAATCAATCCTTCGTCATTTTTGTATAATCAACTGGCAACCCAGCCACTAATTAATCAATCTATTGCACGAAATAGTATTGATAACTTAGAAATAGATGGTTTGCGCGTTCCTGATGGTCGAAGTTTATTGCTTGTCGGAGGAAATGTTCAACTCAATGGCGGTACTTTAAAAGCACCAGGCGGTCGAGTAGAATTGGGTGGCTTAACTGCATTAGGAAGTATCGGATTAAGTATCAACAACCAAAATTTGAGCTTAAGTTTTCCCCAAGCAGTTGAGTTAGCTGATGTTTCTCTAGATAATAACGCGGAAGTTAATGTACGTGCTGTAGGTGGAGGTAGCATTGCCATCAATGCCAATAACCTAGATTTAGTAAGTGGAAGTAAAATTAGAGCAGGAATTTCTGGTAATGGTTTACCTAATTCTCAAGCAGGGGATATTGAGATTAAGGCAACAAAAACAGTCAGACTGAATCAGGAAAGTTTGATCTCCAACGTGGTATTAGCTCAAACTATAGGTAATGGAGGTAATGTTAACATCACAGCGAATGCACTAGCGGTAAAAAATGGCGCTCAAGTAATTGCTAGCACTTTTGCCCAGGGTAATGCTGGCAACGTGAATATTAATGTTCAAGGTGCTATGTCTTTTGATGGTAGCAGTAGCAATGGACAATTCAGTGCGGCTTACAGCAGTGTAGAAACTGGAGCAGTTGGTAATGGGGGAGAAATTAACCTGACGGGGCGATCGCTTTCTGTCACCAATGGTGCTTTTTTAAATACCAGCACTAAAGCACAGGGAAATGCTGGGAGTGTAAAAGTTAATGTTCAGGATAGTGTCACACTTGCTGCTTTAAGTGATGAACTTCCTGTGATTAGCAGTAGTGTAGACCGTCTTGCTGTGGGAAATGCTGGCAACCTTAATATCAAAGCTAGTAATTTATCCTTGAGCAATTTTACTGCGATCGCAGCAGCTAATAATGGCGGTCAGGGTAATGCTGGCAATGTTGATATAGCAGTTAATAATTTTTCTAGTTCAAACGGAATAATTAGAACATTTGTTGCTAGACGTGGTATTGGCAATGCTGGAAATATATCTGTAAAAGCTAATTCTATTGTCACTGATGGTGGAGATTTTTTTGATTCCAGTAACCTGGGAGAAGGAAATAGCGGTCAGGTTTTAATAGAAGCTGATTTAATTAAAATGACTGCTCCAATTATCAGAAGTGCATCGGCGGGATTTGGAGAGTCAGACAGTGTTAATATTCAAGGTCAATCTATTTTAATTAATGGTGGAAATAATGGAAATGGCTTGATTCTTAGTCAAACTTATGGCGCTAGTACAAGTAATGACATTAATATCCAAGGTGAATCAGTTTCTATCTTCGATACCCGTCTAAGTACGCAATCAATTGGTACTGGTACAGCCAGAAGTGGCGATATTAATGTCACGGCTCAATCAACTCTCTTATCGGGAAGCACTCTAAGTACCTTCTCAAGCGGTTTAGCTGATAGTGGTAATATTAATATAAAAAGTGCCGATCTTAATCTAATAAATGGAGCGCAGTTAATTTCCTCTGGTAGAGGTACAGGAAATGCTGGTAGTATTCAGATTAATGCTGGCAAAACTATTAATATTTCTGGTGTTACTTCCACAAATACTCCGAGTGGATTATTCACGCGGACAAGTTCTGATGCCAAAGGTGGCAACATAACTATTAATACTGATAACTTTCACCTTTCCGATGGTGCAATCTTAGATACACGCACTCAGGGAAAGGGTAATGGTGGCAACATTAGTGTAAATGCGAACAACTTTGCGATCGCTAATGGTGGTCAACTAATTGCAATTACTGAAGGCAGTGGTAGGGCTGGTAATATCGCCATTAAGGCAAGCAACCAAGCTAATTTATCTGGTAGCGATCCTACTTATAAACAGCGTTTAGCTAAATTTGGTGATAGTGTAATTAATACCAGTGCTAGCAGTGGTTTATTTACTGGTACAAATGCCAACTCTACAGGTAGTGGTGGTCAGATAAGTATCGACACAAATACGCTTAACCTGAGTAATCAAGCTCAATTGAGTTCTAGCACTACAGGACAAGGGAATGCAGGTAAAGTTAATATTAATGCCACCAATAATGTTGCTTTAAATAGAGCAACAATCAGCAGTGATGTTAAACCAGAAGCCACAGGCAATGGCGGTGATATTAATATCAAAACTAATTCACTTTCCTTAACCAACCGCTCGGAATTATCAGCTTCTACATCAGGACAAGGAAATGCAGGTCGGGTTAATATAAATACGCGCGATCGCCTAACATTAAATAATAGTAATATTCTCAGCTTTGTCGGCTCATCCGCTATTGGCGATGGTGGAGAAATTAACTTAAAATCTAGTTCATTATCTTTAAATAATGGTGCTTTGCTAAATGCTGAAACTCAGGGAAATGGTAATGCGGGAAAAATTAATATTAATGCTAATGATTTAGTTACTATTTCAGGCATTAATCCTACTACAGGAGAATCAAGCTTAATTTCAACCAGCACAAGTACCAGTGGAAATGGTGGAAACATTACGTTAAATACTAATAATTTACAAATAACCGATAGTGGAATTTTAGACGCTCGTACTAATGCCAATGGAGCAGGCGGTAATATTACAATTAACGCTAATATTTTCGCAGCAACTCAAGGAGGTCAAGTTTTAGCAAATACTTTTGGCAGTGGCAATGCTGGTGATATTAATCTCAATATTTTAACAGGTACCCAACTAGCTGGCAGCGATCCAACTTTTGCTGCACGTTTAGCTAAGTTTGGTCAAGATACGGTGAAGAATCAAGGTAATAATAGTGGTTTATTCGCTGCTAGTGAAAGTTCGGGTGATGCTGGTAGAATTAGGCTCACAACTGATCAATTAAATGTGCAAGACCAAGCTGTAGTCAGCGTGAAGAGTCAGCAGTCAGGAAACGCAGGGAATTTAGAGGTAGCAAGTTCGTCTATTCAAGTTGATAATCAAGGCAGTTTAACCGCTACATCTGCAACTGGACAAGGTGGTAATATTAAATTACAAGCTGATAATTTACTATCGCTACGTCACGGTAGTAATATATCTGCATTTTCTAATGGTAGCGGTAATGAAGGGAATATTCAGCTTAATACTAATTTATTAGTAGCTATGGAAAAGAGCAGTATTATTGCTAATGCGTTTGCAGGCCCAGGTGCTAATATTAATATTCGCTCTCAAGGTCTTTTCTTTTCTCCTGATAGTAGGGTAACTGCTAGTGGCACAATTAATATTGAAGGACAAACAAATGTAAATGCTACTGCTGATTTACCAGAGACAGTGCTTCAGGGTCAAAATTTAATTACACAAGGCTGCGCTGCTACTGCTACATCTGGAAATAATTTTATTGTGACAGGTAAAGGTGGTTTACCACTAAATCCCGCCGAAATCTTGAGTGGTGAGAGAGTTTTGGCTGATTTAGGTAATGATAATTTACTAAGACAACAGCCAACACAGAACAGTTTACAACAAAGTAATAATTTACAAGCAGCAAAGGAAAAGCACAAGGGATCGCTCGTTGAAGCTCAAGGATGGATAATTAACAAAAATGGTCAAGTTGTACTAACGGCGCAAGTACCTGTTATTAAACCTCATAATACTTGGCAACAACTTGTTAGCTGTCAATAATTATGATTTACAATCTCTTTTTCCCTTTATTAGTCAAATTTTGCCCCATTCAAGGTAAGCATAAAAAGCCGTCGGGAAATCAATTTCCTTTTCCTATAGCTCAAGTCCACTCTTTCTGGATTGAAACATTTATTTCAAATCATGTCCGGTTAATCACTTACGATTAAGCTCTGATGGCAAGCTACCAATGAAAACAAATCTGCTTAATTACTAAGACTGCTAATAATAACAGCCTTTAATCATTGTCCTTATCTTTAGCATTATTTTTGTCTTGGTTGCTACCCTCATCCTCATCATCATTAGCTTCATCGTCTCCCTGTTTGCGTGATTCATTATCCTCAGAATCTTCTTGGTTAGATCTATTTTCCTGATTTTCTGAATCTTGTTCTCTTGATTCTTGCCTTTCTAATCTAGGAGAATCAGTTTCCTCATTATTGGGACTACAAGCACTCCCAATAATTAATAAGCTTAAGGCGATGAGTGAAATAAAATAAGGATTTCTCTGAATTTTCATAAAATTATTTTATCTAAGGACTAAAGCTAAAATTTTATGGCTACTACACTAGATGATTAATGTATACTTTAGGACTTTTGTTAACGTAACATTTATTAATGCTATAGTTGATTCTTAATCGGGTAATCTGCCATTAGGTCGATCAGAAATCAGTTTTTAGGTATAAATTCTATAATTTTTGTTACAAAGGTAACATTTTTGTCTGTAGGGAATAAATTCTTAATATCAGCTATCTATCAGGAGACTTAAATAAGCAAATGAAGGGTATGTATAAATATTTAGTAATTTTTTTAAACTAGAGCTTGTATATTGGCTAAACCTTGGCAATATAGATGATCAATAGGTGCGTCAAGCCTTTTTTCCTGAATCACAGGCAAGAGAAATGTTTATTATTACCCAGAATGGCAAGTATGGTTATATTGACCATACAGGAAAGATAATCATCGAACCCAAATTTGATTTTGCTTGGAACTTCACAGAAGTACTGGCAAGGGTGATGATTAACGGTAATTTTGCCTATATAGATAAAAGGGGAAATATTGTTATCAATCCTCAATATGACGATGCTGTGGACTTTTCTGAAGGACTAGCGCGGGTAAGGGTTGGCAGCAAGTGGGGTTATATGGGTCAAGCTGGCAATATTGTGATCAAACCCCAATTTGATCTAGCTGAAGACTTTTCCGAAGGACTCGCAGGGGTGCGTATTGGCAAAAAGTTGGGTTATGTCAATCCAACTGGTGCTATTGCGATCGAACCACAGTTTGATTTAGGTTGGAACTTCTCCGAAGGGCTGGCACGGGTGAAAGTTGGCAGCAAGTGGGGTTACATTGATAAAACTGGAAATATGGCGATCGCTCCCCAATTTGATGATGCTGTCAACTTTTATGAAAATCTGGCAAGAGTCAAAATCGCAGATAAGTGGGGTTATATAGATAAAAAAGGCAATTTTCAAATCAAACCCGATTTTTCTAGGGCTGAAGACTTCTCAGCAGGACTAGCGGCGGTGAAAGTTGGCAAAAAGTGGGGCTACATTAACTTATCTGCTGCTACTGTGATTGAACCTGAGTTTGATCAAGCTTCTAAATTCTCTGAAAACCTAGCAAGTGTGAAAATTGCTGACAAGTTTGGCTATATCGACATCACGGGAAATGTCTCAATTCGACCGATGTTTGATAATGCGGAGGATTTTTTATCTGGTGTTGCCAGAATCCGGATGGCTGACAGGTCTGGATATATTGATAAGAGAGGCAATTTTATTTGGAATCCAAGTAATTAACACTCTCTGGCAACAAAATAGCAGAAATTCTTAGTGCAACAAGCTCAAGCTTCTTGCGAGTCAAGATGAGAGAACTTTATTACCTACTATAATGTTTCATCCCTGCTTTCAAAAAGCAGGGGTTTAAACTTGCTTTTATTGTAAAAACGGAGCAGATAAAGCAAAAAATCTAATATTACAAAAGTATAATTTAATTAAAATAAATTAATATACAAACTTACAGTGCGATCGCTATACAAGAATTTACTTCTTTTATACAAAAAACTTCAATAAATTTGCTATTTACTGTGATGAGGCAGTAAGGGTTTTTGTCTTATTTGCCTTACTTAGGTCTAAAAACTCGACAATCTCCGCAGGTCTAGCCCCAGCAGCAATCATTTTCTGGACATCAGCTACTAAAAATTTTGACAAGTAGCGGCGGTTACTCTTGCCCTTAGCATAGTATCCATAGCGATATTGCTTAACTGAGCCATCGTAGTTACGCTCCTCTTCAATCCAGCCAGTACCACGAGTACTGGAGTTGGTGAAAATAAAGCAATTAACTCCACCCGCTGCTTGAAGCAACTGTGACTGTTCCTCAGAGAGCGCCACAATTTCAGCCTGGATTTGCAGTCGCCTTGCAGGAGTCGCAGTCTTTAGCTCTTGCACTAATGCGTACTGTTCCTGCAAAATGCCAGTCATCCGAGCCTCTGGCGATAGTTGTTTAGGCATAGCAATCATTAAAAGCAGCGCTGTTGGTATCAGCTTTATTGTAGTTTTTAGTAGATGAGCTTCTAACGGCAGTAAGCTCCTTCTACGGCTTGAGTAATTATGCTGCCGTTTGAACAGGCAATGTATAGTTTGCAACACGTCGAATTACCGCATCTTGTCCACGCATACCATCTGGTGATCTCGCCACAAGCTTTAGCTATTTTCACCCCATTAATTGTAGGTCGAATAGCTTGAACAGCAGGTTTAACGAAATCAGGTTGAGGAGGAAGACTGTTTACAATCAACCCTAAAATCATGACGCAATGCACCCTTATTATATAATTACCTTAATTCACTTGCGTATCAGGAAAAAACTCCAGACACACCCCAGATTGATTTTCCTAGATCTCAACTGTTATTAGGTATAGGTATGAGACCCCCTATACCCATAAATTCTTAAGGTCGGTAACATAGTATGACCGAACAAATTAACACAATACATTCTCCACGTAGTCTCTGTTTTTATCCAACTGTTGAATGGGCAACAGCAGAACTTTTGCCAAGGCTACCCCTAGAACATGGAGACGTAATTCTAGATCCTGCAAGTGGAGAGAATGCGATCGCTAAAGTGATTAAAGATTTTTCCAATCGCATTCATGTTTTTAGTAATGATATTGACTCTAATCAGCCAGCAGATTTTAACTTTGATATGACTTTAAGAGAGTCATGGAAATGGATAGAACGCAGTACAGGTGGTTTTGATTGGGTAATTGGTAGTCCGCCGTTCACGTCTGCACCACCTCCAGGTAAAAGGAGAGGGAAGCCAATCGTGCATTTATTTGTACAGATGGGGTATCAGTACGCTAGAAAAGGGGTTATTTTCCTATTGAGTAAATCCTTTACAGAACCAGTTAAAGATCGGCGTTCTTGGTTACAAACTTATAGCCATGAACAGTTTATCGAACTACGTTTAGAACGGATTCGGACAAGCTACGATGCTTATGGCAAAAGGATCAGCAGTACCGATGAAGTTGCCTGCGATTGGTATGGATGGCAACATGGGCATAGTGGTGGCTTTGTACCTGAATATATTTGGAGATAAAGCTAAAAGTAACTGTAGGCGTTCGCGAAGCGACTTTTGAGGAGTAAAGATTATCGCACTTTTTTCCATTGCAAATATCTGTAAATGCTATTCACTAGGCAGCTAATAAGGCAAAATTACAATTACCTTAAAAAAATAGCTTTTCTTCCTATTGTTTTAACTAAATATTGTAGATAAATAAATAGCTTGGAAGTGGGAAATGTTGGGGATATTTCTGCTCAATAGCATTAAACAGTTTTCATAAAAAATATTTCAATTAATTTTTAGCGGTGCTTAATCTTAATGCTATGTACACAGTTAATGATTTAACAATTATACAGGAATTTGTCAAAGGCAAAAGACAATTTTTATCTAATTCAAATTTGTGTATAGAAGGTGATTCTACCAAATCCCAGTTGTTTTCAACCAGCCAAAAGTTAATTGCCATCATCAGGGTAGTTAATAACGTACGTTCAGCTTTGGTGCGTCAAAAATCTGAATATTGCGAGATATTAGAGCAAGTTCTCCAAAAAAGTAGATTTATCCCCATTAGTACAGAAAAAGAAGGTTTAATCGCCTACGAGCAACACGAAATTCCTTTAGGTTATACCTTGCACTATACACAAGCCGTTAAGGTCTGGGAAGCTTGGTCTCCTCGTCAAAAGCAGGAGATAAAGCATGATAGCCGACTGGATATCTTAATGTTTTTTCATAAAAAATGGCATCCCATTAAAGAAATGAGCTTTGAGCAAGACAGACTGTTGCTCAAAACTTTATATAGCCAAATCAACCTAGATAGTCAACAACAGGTTGTTTGGGTTTGTAAATCTCATCAACTGATAGTTAACAAAAATTTAAATTTAATAGATAATTACTACCAACAATCATTGCCAGCAGAGAATGGCACTGTTTATCCAAGTTATTCAGAGAATCGTTATAGAAAAAATTTCCTAACTCAAGAAAACAGTAATTTTATACAGTCGCAAGCCAAAGCTGCTGTTAATCAGCCAAAACTAGAAGTTGTTAAAGTGCAGCAACTTGAAAAGCCTACACCCGCGACGAATGTGGTGGAAAATTTAGCTTTTGCTCAAGATAATTTTGCTACAAAAATACATTTATCTCCCAATGAATCTTGTTCTAATCAATCTCTGGCTGAAAACAAAGTAATTCTACAACATTCTGGTAATAACAAGATGGATAACAATTTAGATACTTCTAATGAGTGTCAAGTTTATTGTTTCAATCCCAAAAAAAAATCCAATGAGATAGGTGATAAAAGTTATGTATTAAAACTATCGGAAGGTCGGCTATACATTAAGACTGCAATAGGAGAAATAGTTGTTGAAGGTTCCGATTACAACTTTAAAATAAATCTCAATAACCCTGATTAATTAGTTTCCTGAATTGGTATAATCCTTAATCATTTATTGAGAAATTGGCACTTGGTTAAATTGTGCTGTTTTTGGAACAAAAATATCTAAAGTACTAACTTTTTCTGGCAATCTCAACCAAACATAAGCATCTGCTGATGCACCTTTGGCGATTTGAGATATATCGACTTTTTCTGTTGAATGTTTGGAAGCATCAACAGCTTTGTAGGTTTCGCTAGTATTAGGGTTACGGGCGATTGTCTGACCAACTTCAATATAGGTAGGTTTTTTTAAATCATTGGCTTGAGAACGAATACGCATCTGCACATTGACGACATCTCGATTACCTGTTTGTGGGTCTTCAATGCGCTTAACTGAAAGTAATTCTACTTGAGCTTGATTGGTTAAAGCAGCTTGTACAAATTGACCAGGTTTTATTGATGTTGTCGAGGGTTTTGTCTTAAGCGATGCAGTTGTTGCTGGTGCAGTAGAAGCTTTAGGTGAAGGGTTAGCTGTAGCGATGTTATTGTCATCACTACTTGATTTAGGTGACTGATTAAGAGATGTTCTATTAGGAGTTGCAGGGGCAAGTTTTTCTAAATTACCAGCAGGATTAATATTTTGCCGGATTTCAAATACTTGATAAACGGCAAAACCACTAGCCATTAAAGCGAGGATGGATAGTGCTACTGCTGTACCAGAGAGAAATGTACTCATAGTTTTGTTAATTTTAGTTTGCAGTTGAGCCAAAGGGTTTTAGTTTATATGGTTAGTAGCCACAAGTATCACAAAAATTTTTCGCCATGATTGCTGAGTATGCGATCGCAGTAATTTATTGTCAACCCACCACGCAATTCGTGGTGCAGCTACTATCGCATGAAATTTACACCTTTAATATCAGAGTTCCCATCGCAATTTTATATTTGAGCATTCTGATTTTAACCCTGCTAATCGTGTGGCTAGTTCAATCTCAACGCATTAAAGTTGCTCACGCTGTAACAGCTAGTCAAATTAAGGAACACAACCTTGCAGCAGAATTAGCCTCAGTTAATGAAGATAGTTTCCGTTTGCTAGTTGAGGGAGCCAAGGATTACGCTATTTTCCTGCTAGATACCAAGGGATATATTATCAGTTGGAATGCAGGAGCAGAACGTATTCAAGGGTATCTAGCCGAGGAAATTATTGGCAAACATTTTTCTTGTTTCTATCTTGCGGAAGATGTGGAAAACGGCAAACCCTATTTCGAGCTAGAGATAGCGACCAATGAAGGAAAATATGAAGAAAAAGGTTTACGTATCCGTAAAGATGGCTCACGGTTTTGGGCTAATGTTTTAATTACTGCCTTAAAAGATTCCTCTGGAAACCTACGCGGTTTCTCCCAAGTTACTCAAGACATTACGGAACGCCAAAAAGTTGAAGAGTTACTTAAAGAAAGTGATGAGCGTTTTCAGCAAGTAGCAGAAAATATTCATGAAGTCTTTTGGCTTTCCAATCCCCAGAAGTCGAAAATGATTTACATTAGTCCGGCTTACCAAGAGATTTGGGGTCGGACTTGCGAGAGTTTATATCAAAAACCAAACTCTTTTATAGATTCTATTCATCCAGAAGATCGTGAAGGTTTTTTAATCCAACTGTTGCAACATCGTTTAGGAAAGTATTACGATGCTACCTATCGGATTATTAAACCGAATGGAGAAGTTCGCTGGATACACGATCGCGGTTTTCCCATTAAAAATAGTTCAGGAATTGTTGAGCGTGTTGCTGGTATTGCAGAAGACATTACTGATCGTAAAACAGCAGAAGCAGAAATTTACAAAGCGCTACAAATAGAGAAAGAACTCAATGAACTGCAAGCCCGCTTTATTACTACAACTTCACACACTTTTCGGACTCCCCTCGCGACTATATTATCTGCTACTGAGCTATTAGAACATTACGGACATAAATTTTCGCCAGAACACAAACAAAAATTATTTGATCAAATTAAAAACACAGTTCAAGAAATGACTCAAATATTAAACGATATTCTGATCATTAATAGAACGGAAGCGGGAGAACTAAAGTTAAAAACTGCACCCCTTAATCTAGAAAATTTATTGCAGTATATTGTAGAGGAGATGCAAATAATTATGGGAGTAAACCATCAAATCAGCTTAGTTCATCAAGGAAATTGTTCAAATGTGGTAATGGATGAAAGATTACTGTGGCATATTTTTTATAATTTGCTCTCAAATGCGATAAAATATTCTCCAAAAGGGGGAAAAGTGCAAGTCCAACTAATTTGTGAAGATAGACAAGTTATCTGTAGTATTCAAGATTCCGGCATTGGCGTTCCTGATGAAGAGCAAAAGTTAATCTTTGAGCCATTCCACCGAGCTAATAATATTGATAATATCCCTGGAACAGGTATGGGACTGAGCGTAGCTAAAAAGTTTGTTGATTTACATGGTGGAAATATTACTTTAGAAAGTAAAGTTGATGTAGGTAGCAGATTTGTCGTTACTATTCCTTTTAAATAGTAGAGTATTAAAAATTTTGCATTTCGAGCAGCTTGATTAATTTGAGAGTTAAACTCTTAAGGTCTATACTTGGAGTGTTGCAGTAGGCTAAAGATTCAGTGTAAGCTGGTGTGTTGATATTATGCTTGTGTTGAGCTTTACTTGGTAGTTTCACCTCAGCACTCTTTTCCAATGAAAGAAGAATATACTAAAGAGCAACTAATCGAGGAGTTAGCAGCAGCGCGTCGGCGGATTGTTGAATTAGAAGCATTAGAAAATAGATTAAAGCTGGTAGAGAATGAGTTACAGCAAGAGCGAGACTTAGTTGGGAACCTGCTGGATACAACTGATAGTTTAATCAATAACTTTGTAGGAGCGGTGCTTGATATTGCTAATACCTTAGTAGTGGTATTAGATCCAGAAGGGAGAATTCTCAACTGCAACCCGACATTTGCGAACGCTACGCTTTATTCTTTGGCTGATGTTAAAAACAAATACCTCTGGGAAATTTTTGATACTTCTGAAAATTTAGGTCAACTACAAGCTGCTTTTAAAAAAATTAAAGCAAGGTCAACTGGTCATGCCAGAGAATGCTTTTGGAAAAGAAAAGATGGTAAGCCTAGATACATCTCTTGGTCTCATATAAATATCCAAAACCCTGATGGTTCGGTTGCTTACATTCTGGGTACAGGTGTTGATATTACTGAGCAAAAACTGGCAGAAGCGGAAATAATTAAATCTTTACAAAAAGAAAAAGAACTTAACGAGCTAAAATCGAGTTTTATTTCAATTGCATCTCACGAATTTCGTAACCCGCTCACTGCTATTCTGATGTCTGCTGAAATCCTAGAAAATTTTAGCAACCAGTTGAGCGAAGAGAGAAAAAGAGAAGAGTTCCATCGAATTAAAAATACTATCACCTCACTCACTGATTTGATGGACGATATTTTGGTAATCAGTAGAGCGGAATCGCGATTTCAACAGTTCAATCCTAGCTGGTTAGACATAAAAAATTTCTGTGAGGAGATAGTAGAAGCAATACAGAGAAGTAGTAGCAGCAAGCATAAAATTGTATTTACCAGTAAGGGCATCTCTAATTTAGGTTATATAGATGAAACTCTGCTGCACCACATTTTGAGTAATTTGCTATCTAATGCTATTAAATATTCACCGGAAGAAGGAACTGTTTATTTTGATCTCGATGGTCAGGGGGAAGAAGCAATATTTAAAATAACTGATTCCGGGATTGGTATTCCTCTAGAGGATCAAAAACTGCTTTTTACTTCTTTTCATCGAGCTAGGAATGTTCGTAAAATTCAGGGTACAGGTTTAGGTTTATCAATTGTTAAAAAGATGGTAGAACTACACGGGGGTGAAATTAGTTTTGAGAGTCAGGTGGGAGTAGGAACAACTTTTACAGTGACGTTACCTTTAACAATTAACAATTATCAATTAACAATTAACAATGACGGAGTTTAATTTTAAATTTAACTTTGTCCATCTATTTATAAAAATGTTTAATCACATCAAACTGATTTTTCGGATAGGCTAGTAATACTGCTTATGTAGGGCAGAGTGTTTGCGACAATATCAGCAGCATATAGTAGATAATTGAGATTTAATCAGTAGAGGTTTTACTTTTGTTTAAGCATTGGACATTGTGGGCTGCTAAGAGTAAACCTCTTAGTGTTTTGCTACTATTTATGATAGTACAGGGAATTACTGGGCAAAGAGCGATCGCACAAAAATCAGCTACTTTGCCTTCTAGTTTAATTGCACAAAATTCTACTGGTAAGACTCAATCTCCACCAGCAATTTGTTCTGCACAATTGGGAGATGCTATTGATGCAGTAATCAACCGTCCGCAGTTTCAACGCTTTCGCTGGGGTATATTAGTTGAACCTGTGTTTGGTACAGGAACCTTATATGCACGCGATCGCGATCGCTACTTTATCCCCGCTTCTAATACCAAACTATTCACCACAGCCGCAGCATTAACTAAGTTAGGCTCAAATTACCGCATTCGCACCTCTATTTATAACGCTAGTAGCGATCCAAATATTAAATCTTTGCGGCTTGTCGGACGAGGCGATCCTAGTTTGACGGATGAGCAATTAAAAGCATTAGCACAACAACTAAAGCGTCAAGGTTATGATCAAATACAACAGCTAGTTGTAGACGATGGTTATTTTCAAGGCACGCAACTTCATCCCAGTTGGGAATGGGAAGATGTGCAATATTACTATGGCACAACTGTTAACAGCTTAATTGTTAATCAAAATGCGATCGGGCTAACGATATCGCCCCAAAAGCCAGGACTTCCTCTTAAAGTTAGCTGGAATGACCCAATTAGTGCTATTAGTTGGCAGGTAGAAAATAACTCTGTTACATCTGCACCAGGTTCAGAGTCATCTGTACAGCTAAACAGCTTTTTAGGTAAACCAGTATTGCGAATTTCAGGACAATTACCTGCTGATGCCCAGCCAAATTTACAAGCAATGGCAGTTATTGATCCTGGCACAACTTTTTTACGCCACTTACGAGTAGCTTTAGCAGGGCAACAAATTAAAGTTGCTAATACACAAGTAGTTTCTACTAATAATACTGATAATGCTCAGGAATTAGCAGCAGTTGAATCTGCACCAATTGCTACTTTGTTAGCCGAAACTAACCAAAATAGTAATAATTTGTACGCCGAAGCTTTGCTGCGATTATTAGGTGCGACTAATAAGGAATTAGCAACTAATAATCAAGATACTGCTGCAATAGGTTTAGCTACTGTCAAACAAACATTAACTAATTTGGGAGTTGCTCCAGAAAGTTATAAATTAGTGGATGGTTCTGGGTTATCGCGTCATAATCTAGTTAGTCCGAATGCGATCGTCCAAACTTTAAAAGCTATGGCGAAATCGCCTTATGCAGAATATTATCGAGCATCTCTACCCGTAGCTGGCGTTAGCGGTACGCTAAAAACTCGCTTGCGTGACACTCCAGCACAAGGAATTTTGTTAGCTAAAACTGGAACAATGACGGGAGTTGTAGCTTTATCTGGGTATCTTAACGCCCCAATTAATCAACCTCTAGTTTTTAGCATTCTAGTCAATCAATCAGACCAATCTGCATCTGTAATGCGCCAAGCTATGGATGAAATTGTGCTGCTATTAACTCGTGTACGTACTTGTTAAGACTTTATAGTAGTTTGTACGGACATACTATATAAGCAAAACAACACGCGGGCAAGATGCCCGCACTACTTATGTGGTTGCCTTAAATGTAGAGGCACGCCTTAGCGGAGCTATTGGCGCGTCTCTAATTCCCGTATATGTAGTGTGACCATCTTGGTCACTAGGGCTTACTAATTAGTACGTGCCGTCGTCTTCATATTCTGGCTGTTTAGTTTTCTCAGGTATATTTAGCTTAGGAGCTTTGTAAGGCTGAGGCTTAACATCTTCTCCCCAAGCATCGCCTTCTATTTCGTCTTCATAGTCGTAATCATCCTCGTAAGTTTCGGCTTCAGCATACGTACGTTGTGGGTACTGAGGTTTTCTGGAGGTATCTGTTGATGCTTCACTCCAGTTATCTTCTTCTACGTCCTCTTCATAGTAAATTGATTCAGACTGGCGACGGCGAGGTAAGGGCTGTGGTTGGGGTTCTTCCCAATCATCATCACTCCAGGCATTTTGAGTAACAGGCGTAGCAGTACGAATGTTGGTGGGCGTGCGAACAGGAATACCAGTTCCTAATTGGTTTTCAGGTTTGGCGCTAGGAGTAAAGTAAGCTTCGTCTTCTTCGCGTTCCCAAGGCGCTTTGCCAAGTCCCAGGCGCTCTAGAACACCAACGGTAAGTTGGTTCATGCGTTCTTCTGCGCCTTCAAATACAATTAAGCGATTGGGGCCACTGCTGACGATTTCATCAACTGGCAACTCGTAGGTACTTAGAACTTGCTCAGGAATCAACGGCATTCCTAAAGAAGCGATGATTAAAGAGGAAACTTGACCGTCATCGCTGTTGAACTTGAAGCCACGCACACGTCCGAGGAGTTCTCCTGTTTCAGTAATGACTTCGCTGCTAATTAAGGTGCTGTAGGCATCAACGTCAATATCTTCAATAACGTTGTCATCATCAACTAAGATGACATCACCCCATTTACGAATGCTGCTAAGGAGCAGATATCGAGGCATCCCAGCTATCGAGATCAGGTTGTCTCGTAAACCGAGTGCTACAACCTCCCGTCGGTCAATGTCCACCAATAGCTCCTTAACGACTCCCAAGCGTTTGCCAGTGTCGCGGGTGATAACTTGGGTATTTATTAAATCGGAGCGGTAACGGATTTGTTCAGATCTCATTGCAGGCAGAATCCTGATCTCGAATTCTATTAGTTATCAATAATAATCACATCATAGTTTCCAAAAATTTATGCCAATATTGCACTGTTTTTGGTTTGTGAGTTTTACCTCACTGGCTGAACTAGACAACCTGTTAAGCTATATTCGCTTTTGTGTTGAACTTATTGTAGCGGATCGGTTCTAGAACAAACTCGTTAGGGTTTCTTGAATTCCTTGAGTTCTTGCTTGGTTAAAGCACCAATTTAAGATAGAAGTGCATCTCTGGGGCGGGGGCTGGAGAATGAGTGAGGTGTGAATTAACAAGACGCTGATCTAAATCTCCCCAGCTTCCCTGATGTCTAAATTAACAACTTTTAAGCTGATGATTCTTTTTATAAACGCCACTCACGATTCAAGTTTACGCAGTTGGGTAGAATCTGCAAATAGTCCAGATAGCGACTTTCCTATCCAAAATTTGCCTTTTGGTGTATTCCGATGTGGGGGTATTACTGACACCTCTCAGATTGGGGTAGCGATAGGCGATCGCATTTTAAATTTATCATCATGTAGCCAAGCGGGACTGTTCCAAGGACTGCCACAGCAAATACAAGAAGCAATTGTAGCGAGTTCCTTAAATTTGTTAATGGGTTTGGGGCAAACAGCGTGGTCAACATTGCGCGATCGCATCAGTAACATCTTACGCTGGAACGGTGAAACAACCTCGCCCGCAACAGCATTCCTCATCCCGATGTCTGATGCTGAAATGCTTTTACCTGCAAGCATTGGTGACTATACAGATTTTTACGCCTCAATTTTCCACGCTACAAATGTAGGTAAATTATTTCGTCCCGATAATCCTCTACTACCTAACTATAAATATGTACCAATTGCTTATCATGGACGCGCATCTTCAATTGTCACCAGTGGAACTTCTATTAAACGCCCCAGTGGTCAAACCAAGAAACCTGATGAACAAATACCTAGTTTTCGACCATCCCAACGTTTAGATTATGAATTAGAAGTAGGGTTTTTTGTTGGTTCTGGTAATGAATTAGGACAGCCTATTGCTATAGAAAAGGCTGAGGAACATATATTTGGATTATGCTTAGTTAATGATTGGTCTGCGCGGGATATTCAAGCTTGGGAATATCAACCACTTGGCCCTTTTTTAGCCAAAAGTTTTGCTACTACAATTTCACCTTGGGTAGTTACATTAGAAGCTTTAGCACCTTTTCGCTGTCCAGCTTTTCAACGTGCTGAGGGAGATCCTTTACCAATATCTTATCTGTCTGATTCAGATAATACCCAACTAGGGGGAATAGACATCACTTTAGAAGTTTTTCTTAGTTCACCACAAATGCGCGAACAAGGAATAGAACCTTTGCGCTTAAGTCGTGGTTCCTTCCAACAAATGTATTGGACAATAGCGCAGATGCTCACCCATCATACAAGTAATGGTTGTAACCTTCGCGCTGGAGATTTATTAGCTAGTGGAACAGTTTCCGGTGCTGAAGAAAGTACCCGTGGTTGTTTGCTAGAAATAACTCAAGGTGGTTCTAATACTATAGAATTACCAACTGGTGAAGTGCGATCGTTTTTAGCAGATGGAGATGAAGTTATTCTGCGTGGGTCTTGTGAGAAAGATGGATATGCGAGGGTGGGTTTTGGAGAGTGTCGGGGTCTGATTCGACTGAATACATAATAACTGATGCGCGATCTATGCCTTTTGGGGGGTTTTACCCCTGTTGCTATCAATCAATTTTATAAGTATTTTAGTTTTAATCCGCCAAATGCTATTGCTCGAAATTATTATTTCGGGACGCAATCAATATTTAGTAAAAATTGAATCAATCTTATGTACGACGAGCAAATTACTAGCTTTGTTCTAGGGCTAATTTATGCCTATTTTACTTCAGTTTTTCCGCCTCTAGTTATTCCAGCTATCGTGATTGTTTTCATATATTTTGTGAAAACTAATAGGGGTATTCAAGAATTATTATTTATGGTTGCTAAATCTAAATTTAAACCAAAGAATAGATATCAAGGGCAAAAAGTTATCCCCATCCCTACCAGCTTGAACAGATCACGTTCCCGAAGGCAGATGACAACCTACCGTTAATGTTATCGAAGCTGCAATTTAGATATCCAAAATTACTAGCGCCGTCCAGCCTTCAGCAGTTTTTTCTAATTTAAAACGATGTAATGTAACAGCTTTCACATCTACTCGCTGTTCGTGGCGATCGCGATCTAATTTCTCCCCGATCATTACCGCATTAAGTTGATGTTGTCCATCCTCCTCATAAATTTTAATTTCCTGTGTTCGTAGCAACAATAGTTCACTATCCTTGTAATAAACCAATTCTTGTAAAAAGTTAAATAATAATAAGTCTAGTTCATCATTTTCTATATGAAAATTGCGCGTTTCCTTGTGGTTAATTTCCTCGATATTTTCAATCATGGCGTTAATAGTTGCATCGCCTGATACTTGGAAAACTTCTTCTAAGGTGTTTCCCGAAGCTTGAAAGGCGATATCTGCGATCGCAATATCTTCTAAAAATTCGTAATTCATAATTTATTGCTCACACTCCTTGAAATGAGTAATAATTTCTTCTTGCTGTTTTTTAACTTGTTTACCGATAAAAACTAATTCAGTTCCTTCTTGTTCAAACAATTCTAAATCCCAACGTCCGGCTACATAATTAAATAGATAATTTCCGTCTGAAAATTTTACAAAACCTTTAGCACGGTAAATATCTTTTGTCAACGAATTAGCGAATGTTTCAAAACCAGTGCGATCGCACGTTGCGGATGTTGTATAAACAAAAGATTCAAACTCTGGTTGATGAACGTGATGTGGTTGCGGTTGCACCCGTTCTCGACATATCCCAAATAATAAATCTGGGTCTATTTCACAGCGTCGAGTATGAATAATTGAAGCAACTTCATTAAAACGATGTAACTTTTCTTCTATCGCTGCTAACTCATTTTCTGATACTAAATCAACTTTATTTAACAGAATAGTATCTGCTGATTCAATTTGCATTCGTGTTGTATGTCCAACTTGCGGATATCTCACCATTGCATCTGCATCAACAACGGTGACAACTCCATCAAGTCGCACTTGAGTTAAGCTTTCTTGAATATCAAATACTAGCGCGTCGGGTTCTGCAACTCCGGTAGTTTCTACAATAATATAATCGGGGTCAACAGTATCAATAATTTCATCAACAGCCGCTTCAAACTCACCTAATAGCGAACAGCAGACACAACCGCCGCCCAAATCTGCCATTTCGACATTTTTACCTTGAATAATTTTGGCATCAATAGAAATTTCGCCAAATTCATTCATTAAAATAGCTATTTTTTGATTAACTGTGTTGAGAATGTGACGCAGAAGCGTTGTTTTTCCACTTCCCAACGCTCCTGTTATAACTGTTAGTGGTGTACGAATTGGCATAACTATATTTAAAAATTAGTATTTATTATAGATATCCACTATTAATGGTATATCTTTATGATTGCTAGTCCAGAGCCATTACACATGACCCCGCAGAAGTATCTAGACTAGGAAGAACAAAAAACAATTAAATATGAATACATTTATGAGAAAAGCTGTCAATAGTTATATTTAAACTAGAATAAATAAAGCTCCGTCAAAATTTTTGAGGAAAGCTTATGCAACTAACCGACAGACGTGCTGATCGCGTAGTTTTATACAATATTAGTTGGCAACAATTTGAAAACCTCCTAATTGACTTAGGTCAAAGTCGCGCTGCCAGAGTTGCTTATGATAGCGGCACCTTAGAAATTATGACCCCCTTACCCGAACACGAGTATTACAAAGAAGTAATTGGGACTAGCATTCAAGATATTGCTGAAGAACTAGAAATCAACTATGAAAGTTATGGTTCAACGACTTGGAAGCGCGAAGCTCGTTTAGCGGGAATAGAACCTGATAACTGTTTTTATTTTCAAAATGAAGCTAAAATTAGAGGACGATTACAGTTTGATTTAAATCAAGATTCCCCTCCTGATTTAGCATTAGAAATTGACCTTACCAGTAAATCATTAAATCGCTTTCCGATCTATGCACGTTTAGGAATACCTGAAATTTGGTGTTACGATGGCAATTTAAAAATTTACCTACTGCAAAATGAAGATTATATTGAAGTAGAAAATAACTCTGTGTTTCCGATGCTGCGCGTGCAAGAATTGCCTGCTTTAATTGAGCAATATCGTCCAGATGGGAGACTTGCAGTGCGACAGGCTGTAAGACGTTGGGTAAGGCAGAAAAGATAAGATTGTTAAAGATGAAATTAATATATAGCGGTTAGCACTCAGCTATCCCTCTGTCAGCTTTTTTAAAAGCCTTTGTTACTAAGGCTTTCACAATAGGTTTTGTCCTAACTGCCTTGACGGTTGCTATACCTTTTATCTGTGCTACTGCATCTAGCTACCCATTTGGTTCATTAGACATCTCCGTTCATTAAATGTAGAAAATTATCCTGGTATGTCTCTACACGGGTTTTAGATAATGCACCTTTAATTTCTGGAGAGGTCTATTACCCTTTAATATTCCCAATTGGAGTTAATCGCACTACTTTTTTACTAATTCCAGCTAACTCCGCAGCTTCAATGACATCATCAATATCTTTATATGCTCCTCCTGCTTCTTCTGCAAGTCCAGAAAAAGAGGTACTGCGAACATAAATACCTTTTGCTTGCATATCTTTAATTAGTTGTTCTCCTTTCCACGTTTTCCGCGCTTTAGTACGACTCATTGTGCGCCCGCTACCATGTGCGGTACTAAAGAAAGTTTGATCGCCACTGGGTACACCTACTAATAAATAAGACCCAGTTTCCATACTTCCGCCAATAATAACAGGTTGACCGATATCTTGATATCTTTCTGGGACATCTGCCATACCAGGTGCAAAAGCGCGTGTTGCACCTTTACGATGTACTAATAGCTGCCTCTCTTTTCCATACACGAAATGACGCTCTAATTTAGCGGTATTATGGGCAACATCATAAACCATGTGCATTCCTAAATCTTCTGCGGAACGTTTGAAAGTATCCGAAAACACCTCACGAATACGATGTAAAATTACTTGACGGTTAGCAAAAGACATATTTATCCCGCATTTCATGCCAGAAAAATAAGCTTGACCTTCAGGCGAATTAAACGGCGCACAAGCTAATTCTCGATCTAAAATTTTGATGCCGTATTTACTCTCCATTACTTTGAGAAATACTTGCAAATAATCAGTAGCTACCTGATGACCAAAACCGCGACTACCACAGTGGAACATTACCACAACTTGATCGGGTTTAGTAATTCCAAACGCCTTAGCTAATTCTGGCTCAAAAATATTTTCTTTCTTAGCTACTTGAATTTCTAAATAATGATTACCCGATCCTAAAGTACCAATCTGATTAAAACCGCGATCTATAGCTTTATCACTAATTTTATTAGCATCAGCACCTTCAATGCAGCCGTTTTCTTCTACTAATTCTAAATCTTCTTCCCAACCATACCCATTATTGATACACCACTTTGCGCCTTGTTCAACTACTTGCTTAAAATCATTCCGTGACAGCTTGACAAAACCTGTGCTACCTACCCCCGCAGGTACTCTTTCGTATAACTTATCTACTAGCTTTTTAATCTGAGGTTTGACTTCTTTATAAGTTAGGTTAGTTACTAATAAACGCATTCCGCAATTGATATCGAAACCGATACCGCCAGGGGAAATAACGCCCCCTTCCTCGATATCCATTGCAGCTACACCACCAATGGGAAAACCATAACCAAAGTGACCATCAGGCATACATAAGGCATACTTAGTAATACCTGGGAGTGTCGCCACGTTGGTTACTTGGTCATAAACTGCGTCATCCATATCTCGAATTAATTTTTCTGTACCATAAATTCGGGCAGGTACGCGCATTCCTTCTTTATAGGAAGTTGGAATTTCCCAAATGGTGTCAGAAACTCGTCTTAAAACTTCAATTGGTGCCATATTTATACCAAGTTGCGTTTATAAACTTCTATGGGTAAGTGAAGAGTAAAGAAGAAAAAAATATAGTCTTACTAATTTAACGCTGTTTCTCTTCTTTTAATGCTTCTGTCCATTGGCTGATTTGTTCTGAAGTTAAATTACCTTGAGGATGCAGTCGCGCATCTTTATATCCCCAGTGTTCAAGATCAATGAAGTATTGTAAGGGAGCTAATAATGTACCTTGGCAAATTTTATCTTGTGGGGGAGGTGTATTAATTTCAGTTTGTACACGCTGTAATAATTCCTGCATAACCCAATTGGGAATGCGCGATCGCTCCCCAGGGTAAATAAACCCAAATAAAATTAAATGACTGAAAAGTATCCGCCAATTTTTATCAAAACGTTTTAATAACCGCTCCCAATTTAATATTTCATTACATTTAAGAATCATGTGAGCAATATCTGCGCCATCAAAGCGATCGCGTGCCATGACAAACGCCTTAGAGCAAATCATTTCTTCGGCTGGACAAATCTTAACTGGAATACCTAAAACTTTGGCATCAACCGCATATTTAAACCACTCATCATCAACGGTATCAACCCCATTTGCTGAATTAAAAATAATATCTACAAAATCATCACCATAGCAAGCTTTAGCTAACCAGTGAGGCGAGTGAATATAAGTTTCGTAACCTTTGCTGGCGAATAGTGAGAGAATGCGATCGCAATCCTCTGGAAGCACAAAAATATCTATATCTTTGGTTTGGCGCTTAATTCCTGTAAAGCGTTCAAAAGCAAACGCACCGCCTACAAGGTAGGGTATTCCAGAAGCATTTAAAGTTTTAAGCGTTTGGCAATAAAATTCGCGGGTTTTGGGATCGAGTTTAATTTCGTTAAGTACTTCCGTTTGCATAATAATTTTGGCACTAATGAATGCCTTGATCTATTTATTCATCAAGCTAAAAAAGACTGATTTTTCCAGTGATCCCCATCATCACCGATAAATTAGGTAGTTATCCTCAATCTCTAGAGCGAAACCCAAGCAGTAATCAACGCAGTTGAGGCTAAAAGAATGCGTCGAATGAGGTATGAAAGTACTGCTACTGACTGAGCATTATTAAATACAGTTATCAGGCGTATGGTGAAGGATAAGCGACACGCCCGAAACTGAACCAATAGCCAACCGCTAGGAGGAAATACTAATGGCAGCAACTAAGGATGTAGTCCGCATAGCCGCAGTTGGAGACATCCATTGCACCAAAACATCACAGGGAGAATTACAACCGTTATTTACACAAATTTCTGAAACTGCTGATGTGTTGCTGCTGTGTGGTGACTTAACCGACTATGGACAAGCTGAAGAAGCAGAAGTTTTATTACAAGAATTAAAAGCCCTCACAATTCCTACTGTAGCTGTATTAGGCAACCATGATTATGAATGCGGCAAAGTAGATGAACTTAAACACATTTTGTTAGATGCAGGTATAAAACTACTAGATGGGGAAGCTTGCGAAATTGCAGGTATTGGCTTTGCAGGCGTAAAAGGTTTTGGAGGCGGTTTTGGTGCTAGGGCATTAGGCGCTTGGGGTGAAAATGCAATTAAAAAATTTGTCCATGAAGCTGTCGAAGAAGCTTTAAAACTAGAAGCAGCTTTAGCGAAATTAGAAACCGATCACCGCATTGCTGTTTTACATTATTCTCCTATTCAAGAAACAGTTGAAGGAGAACCACTAGATATTTATCCGTTTCTTGGTTCCAGTCGTTTAGAAGAACCTTTAACCCGTTATTCAGTTACCGCAGCATTTCATGGTCATGCCCATCACGGTCATTTAGAAGGGCGCACCAGTAGTAATATTCCTGTATATAACGTGGCGATGCCACTAATGAAAAAAGCATTCCCTGAGCAACCGTATCGCTTATTGGAAATTCCTATGACCGATACTCCGAAGGAGTCGCTTCGCGATCGCACTTACGCTTAAATTTATGTCATTACTCACTGCGTCATTATTAACCAGGGACTCAAGCCCCTGGTTAATAACGTAAGTCAGTTAAGAACTCAAGGAAAAAGCCATGCGAGAATTTTACGTAATCATTGAACGAGATGAAGATGGCTTTTATATCGGAGAAGTTCCTCAGTTAAAAGCCTGTTATAGCCAGGGAGCAACAATAGATGAGTTGATGGCAAATATTAAGGAAGTAATTGAACTCTGTTTAGAAGAGGAGGATAATGATAAATTACCGGAGTTTGTAGGCATCCAAAAGATAGTAGTTTAATGCCAAAACTCCCTGCTTTGAGGGCTAACACAGTTATTAATGCCCTGGAGAAAGTTGGCTTTCAGGTGATTCGACAAAAGGGCATTCATCTACGAATACAACATGAGGATGGACTACGAATACAACATGAGGATGGACGAGTCGTAACAATACCTGTTCATCCCGGCAAAGACATCGGTAGAGGTTTACTAATAAAAATATTACGCGATGCCGAACTCACAAAAGAAGAGTTTATATCGCTGCTTGAATGAGTAAGATAGATTCACCGAAAAGATGGGTAATCAATAGGTTGGGTAGAATGCAGTGAAACCCATCTAAATTAGACAACAGTAAAAAGGGGATCTACATGGCTAAGAATAACAACTATTTTATAGAGTGGAAGAAGTAATGATAAGTGCGATCGCACATTAGAGGACACATCGGGTGCTAATTCTGTTCTCCTTCACTCTATTTATCAGTGCATTTCTACTCTTTTGGGTACAACTGATGGTAGCCAAAATGATTCTACCTTTATTAGGTGGATCGCCGTCAGTCTGGAATACCTGCTTATTTTTCTTTCAAACTACATTATTACTTGGTTATGGATACTCCCATCTCACCACGCGCTGGTGGGGTACACGCCGTCAAGCAATAATTCATAGCTTTTTACTCTTACTACCAATAGCCTTTTTACCCATCACAGTTAGTAAAAATATCATTCCTCCTCAGAATAGTAATCCTATCATCTGGTTACTAGCATTATTATTATTAGCTGTTGGTTTACCTTTCTTTGTAGTTTCTACCAGTGCGCCTTTAGTCCAAAAATGGTTTGCTAATACCAGTCATCCAGATAGCAACGATCCGTATTTTCTGTATGCAGCGAGTAATTTAGGCAGTATTTTAGGAGTATTAAGCTACCCCATCTTAATTGAACCTAATTTTACCCTTACCCAGCAAAGTTGGTTATGGGCAATAGGTTATGGTTTGCTAATTTTACTAATATTTGGTTGTGCAATTTGCTTGTGGAAATTTCCTAACGCAAAAGAAACTACAAGCGAAAATAGCAAAAATATTGATAACCAACCTAATATATTATACCAACAAACAACTACTTCTAATCTCCCCCTCCCCGTTAACGGGAACCCTGCTGGGGGGTGGGGTTCTACCCCTACGCCTCCATCCATTCAACAACAAGCACAGTGGGTAGTGCTATCTTTTTTACCCTCAAGCTTACTATTAGGAGTTACTACTTATATAACCACAGACATTGCAGCTATCCCGCTTTTATGGGCTGTACCATTAGCTATTTATTTGTTGACATTTATCCTAGCTTTTTCCCCTGCTATTAAACTACCCTATCAAACTTTAATAGGGCTTCTACCTTTATGGATAACAGCGCAAATAATTGTATTTTTACTTCAAGTTATGAAACCGATGTGGTTATGGCTACCATTTCATCTGATCGGGTTCTTAATTATAGGTTGTGTTTTTCACGGAGAATTAGCCCAAAGTCGTCCTAATACTAAGTATTTAACTACTTATTATCTGTGGATTTCAGTTGGTGGAGTATTGGGAGGGTTATTTAATGCGATCGCAGCACCTTTACTATTTCAATCCGTCCTAGAATACCCAATAGTTATGGTTTTCAGCCTACTACTACTGAGAACTACATTTTATCAAGCTGAAATTAATAACAGTAACTCTGAATTATTGCTTAAACCTCCAGCAGATTCATATTTAAAACTGCGTCAAACACTACCCATTAGTATAGGTTTGCTGCTAGGCACTTTAATAGTGGGTTTTTATCCAAAGTTGTTTATTACCAACTTACCAGGAATATTAATTACTGGCGGTATTTTTGTGGGAATATTTTATGCTTTTAAACTCCATCCTGTCCGGCTGTTAGTAGGCTTATCATTAATTTTATTAATTGGGCAGTTTTATATTGGATATATTGGTGGTATTCTAGATACTGAACGCAGCTTTTTTGGTGTATATCGTGTTTTACACGACAGGCAAAGAAACTTTAATAGCCTTTTACATGGCACTGTTTTACATGGAAAACAAAGCTTAGATTTAAATCGTCGCGACGAACCATTAACTTATTTTCATCCTACTAGCCCAGTTGGGCAATTATTCAAATCTTTCAAGGATGATAATACTGCTAATAATAAAAATATCTCTAAAATTGCTGTTTTAGGGTTAGGTATTGGCACTTTAGCAGCTTATTCAGAACCAGGGCAACAGTGGACTTTTTACGAAATAGATCCGAAAGTTGAAAAAATAGCTCGTGATCCCAATTATTTTACGTTTTTACAAGATTCAAAAGCGCCGTTTTCAGTGGTATTAGGAGATGCACGCCTACAAGTAGCTGATGCCCCTAATAATCAGTATGATCTAATTTTTATGGATGCTTTTAGTTCTGATGCAGTACCAGTTCATTTAATTACTAAAGAAGCAATCCAACTTTATTTAAGTAAGTTAGCGCCACAAGGTTTAATTGTAATCAATATTTCTAATCGTTATCTAAATTTAGAACCTGTATTAGGCGCTTTAGCAGAAAATTTAGGTTTGTCTACCCTGAGACAATTACAATTGAATATCTCTCCAGAAGAGAAAGAAATGGGTAAATCTTCTTCTCATTGGGTACTACTAGCGCGTCATCAAAATGATTTTGGTAAGCTTGTTAAAGACTCACGCTGGCAACCTATTCTAAGAAGTTTAAATGCACCACTTTGGACAGATGATTTTTCAAATATTTTTAGTGTTTTACGTGGTTTTAATAAGTGAAAATTGAGTATATTTGATAGCAACCACCAGAGCGGATATTGTGAATCTAACCAAAGATGAGTTGTTGCGATCGCGCTTGAACTCATTAAATATTTTCACATAGCAGGAGCTACAAAAAAAATCTAGTTCAGAAGTTTAGAATATTGTTAACTTTAGGGTTAACAATATTGAGAGAAGCTTTGCTAAAATGGATATTGTATTTAAAAACAACAAATTTGAAAAAGAGTGCAATAACCAAAGACTTCTAGAAAAAAAATATGGACAAGATAGAGCTAAACGCATTCGGCGACGGCTAGACGATTTACGCGCTGCTAGTGTGCTTGAAGATATGCGAAACCTCCCAGGACGATGCCATGAATTGCTTCACGACCGCGCAGGTCAGTTATCCCTTGATTTGGATCATCCATATCGGCTGATATTTGAGCCAGCAGACGAGCCAATTCCGAAAAAACCAGATGGTGGCATCGAGTGGACTAAAGTTACTGCGGTTATGATTATCGGCGTAGAAGATACCCATGAGTAATGCTATCCAGAACAGGTACACGCCAGACTACGTTTCGCCTCCAGGCGAGACGCTTGAAGAGATTTTAGAAGAAAGGGATATGACCCAAGCGGAACTGGCGGAACGCATGGGTAGACCAAAAACAACAATTAGCGAAATTATCAATGGTAAGGCAGCAATTACGCCGGAAACAGCGTTGCAGCTGGAGTTGGTGTTAGGTGTTCCAGCTAGTTTTTGGAACAACCGCGAAGGACTCTACCACGAAGCTTTAGCGCGACAAGAAGAACAAAAACGCCTAGCACAACAAGTAACGTCGCTTGATACAACAGCCTAAAGAATATGATGTAGTGCTTGGTGGCAGTGCTGCCACCCCGTCATCAGGGGTTGTGCTGGGAGGACTTGATGGCGTTAAAAGTCGTTTGGCAAGCGCGTCTGTAGAGGTAAGGGTGAGTGCAGTTAAAGATGCCTTTAATTATGGGGAAACAGGGATAGATTTAGTAATTCATGCTTTACAAAACTCTTCCGAAGAAGTACAGGACTGTGCTTATTTATTACTCAAAGAAAGGACAGAACCGAAAATTCAACAGGCGTTAAAACAGGTACATCCCTGGGAATTTTTGACGTGCATTTATACCATAAATGGGCATTCAGAAAGTGTTTGTTCTCTAGCCATCAGCCCAGATATTCAAACTCTTGTCAGTAGCAGTAATGACAAAACTATCAAGGTGTGGGATATCCAAACGGGAAATTTGCTGCATACCCTACAAGGGCATTCATACTTTGCTAATTCTGTAGTTATCAGTTTAGATAATCAAACAATTATCAGTGGCAGTTTGGATAATACTATTAAAGTGTGGGATATCAAGACGGGAAAATTACTGCGTACCCGACAAGGACATTCAGAAATTGTTAATTCTGTAGCTATTAGTTTAGATGGTCAAACATTTGTCAGTGGCAGTGATGACAAAACCATCAAAGTGTGGGATATCAAAACGGGAAATTTGCTGCGTACCCTACAAGGGCATTCACGCATTGTTAATTATGTAGCCATCAGTCCAAATGGTGAAGTTGTTGTCAGTGGCAGTAGGGACAATACTATCAAAGTGTGGGATATCAAGAAGGGAAAATTGTGGCGTACCCTGGAGGGACATTCAGATATTACTTCAGTAGCTATGAGTTTAAATGGTGAAATTGTTGCCAGTGGTAGTAGGGACAAAACTATCAAGGTGTGGGATATCAAAAAGGGAAAATTGTGGCATACTCTGGATGGACATTCAGACTATATTACTTCAGTAGCCATGAGTCCAAATGGGAAAATTGTGATCAGTGGCAGTGGTGACAAAACTATCAAGGTGTGGGATATCAAGAAGGGAAATTTGCTGCGTACCCTAGAGGGACATTCAGATTCTATTACTTCAGTAGCTATGAGTTTAAATGGTGAAGTTGTGATCAGTAGTGATAGTCGCCGCACCATCATGGCGTGGGGCGTTAGATAAAATAAATCTTAATAATTAATTAGTTAGTTCGACTGACCTTGTATCAATAATTAGTTTAGACAAATACTGGATTTCAGCGACGATGAGTTATCATAATCGCACCTAAACTATTAGAAAATTTTACATTAAGAGCATTGCCAAAAAAATTGGTTGAGGTCGTGCTACCCTGCGGTAGGTACAGGATGGCAAATATAAGATTACAGAGGTAAAAGTGTAATGCCAGAAAAACCCCAACAGCCTAGAAAATACGATGCAGTGCTTGGTGGTACTGCCGCCACCCCCTCATCAGGTGTTGTACTCGGAGGACTCGACGGTGTTAAAACTCGCTTGGCAAGCGCCTCTGTAGAGGTAAGGGTAAGTGCTGTCAAAGATGCCTTGAATTATGGAGAAACAGGTATAGATTTGGTAATTCAGGCTTTGAATGATTCTTCAGAAGAAGTACAGGACTGTGCCTATTTATTACTACGGGAAAGGACAGAGCCGAAAATTCAACAGGCGTTAAAACAGTTCAAACCCTGGAAATTTCTGACGTGCCTCCGGTCAATAGAGGGGCGTATATCCGTCGATTGTTCTGTAGTCATTAGCCCCGATGGTCAAACGCTTATCTGTGCCACTGATATACATACCAATAATACCATTAAGGTGTGGGATATCAACACGGGAAGCTTACTGCGTACCCTGGAAGGGCATTCAAAGGGGGTTCGTTATTTAGCCATCAGCCCCGATGGTCAAACGCTTATCAGTAGCAGTGAGGACTGTACCATCAAGGTGTGGGATATCAACAAGGGAAGCTTGCTGCGTACCCTGGAAGGGCATTCAAAGTCGTTTAGTCCTATAACCATCAGCCCCGATGGTCAAACGCTTATCAGTAACAGTACGGACAGTAGCAGTGAGGACTGTACCATCAAGGTGTGGGATATCAACAAGGGAAGCTTACTGCGTACCCTGGAAGGGCATTCAAAGTGGGCTTATTATTTAGCCATCAGCCCCGATGGTAAAACAATTGTTAGTGGCAGTAGGGACGCAACTATCAAGGTGTGGGATATCAACACGGGAAGCTTGCTGCGTACCCTGGAAGGGCATTCAAAATATGTTCGTTATTTAGCCATCAGCCCCGATGGTAAAACAATTGTTAGTGGCAGTGCTGACACGACCATCAAGGTGTGGGATATCAAGACAGGAACCTTACTGCGTAACCTAGTAGATGAGGGGCCAGACGAGATTTGTTCTGTAGCCATCAGTCCAGATGGGCAGACGCTTCTCAGTGGCTATAATACTTCTTATACCCCTTATCAATATAGAAAAACCATCAGGGTGTGGGATATCAAGACAGGAACCTTACTGCGTAACCTAGTAGATAAGGTGCATGAACATGTAGATAAGATGCATGAACATTGCGTTAGTTGTTTAGCCATCAGTCCAGATGGTCAAACGTTTATCAGTGGCATTGACAAAACCATCAAGGTCTGGGATATCAAGACAGGAACCTTACTGCGTACCCTGGAAGGGCATTCAGGCTTTGTTAGTTCTGTAGCCATCAGTCCCGATGGTCAAACGCTTATCAGTAGCAGTAATGACCAAACCAGGAACATTAACTACCATTGTAACCAAACCATCAAGGTGTGGGGAGTTGGATAAAAGGATCTTTAAAAATTAATAAGTTGGGTTGAGTGAAACAGACTATAAAGTAGTAACCCTATTGTAATAATCACCTTACAAGTTCACCCCATTTAAGCCAGCAGTTCCAACAAATGTAGGATAAGAAACATGGCTGAATATCAAAAAGTTGAATACCGCATTGGCAAAGACGGCAAAATTACCGAAAAAGTCATCAATGCCACTGGCTCAACTTGTACTCAAACCACAGAGACAATTGAAAAAGCCTTGGGAGAAGTATCGTCTCAAGAATTGCTACCAGAGTATTACGAAGATTCAGAAAATCTCACAACCAGCGAAACCCAATCATTAAATCAAATGTAGAGATGGTGAATGTTTCATACCTTTAGTCACTTGCTGCTATGGGTCTTTAGCCTGCTAGGTTTAAGCTCAATTTTCCTAATCCTAATTAATATAGAAGAGACAGACACCGTGCATTTAAACTACGACGAGTTGTTGCAACTACGCATGAACTCAGTAGGAATTCCCACTTGGAAAGCATTGCAGGAAAAATCTGGTTTAGGTCGTACAACCCTACGGCAAGTACGCTCAGGTAAACTGATGCAACTCCAACTTTCCCAATTAAATCAATTAGCTACTGCTCTAAATTGGAATCTAGAAGAACTGCTACAAAACTTTGGGATTGAAGGAATACGTTCTTCAAACGAGCAACCTGATGATCCAGCAGTAATTCCTATAACAAATGCTAACGCATCTAACCAGCCAGAAATAGAAGAACTGCGTCAAGAATGCCTACGCTTACGCGAACAATTACAGCAGCAAAATATTGAACTAACAACAGAATTTCAAGAATCAACATTTAAACAAATACAAACACTGCTAACCAACTATCCCAGCTTACGACCGATGGTGCAGGTGAAACCAGAACTACCTGCTAAAAACATAATTTCCTTATTAACACCACTAGATAATTTACTCTTAACTTGGGGTTACGAATTAATTGGTCAAGCTTGGGAACAAGTAGAGTATGATCCCCAACTCCATCAACCGGATAACTCTGATATTCAACCAGGTGAATTAATTTATGTGCGCTTTGTTGGCTATCGGCAAGGAGAGCGCATTTTAGTCCCAGCTAAAGTCAGCCGTACACTACCAGGAGGTGCATCTTGACATCTGTTGCCATTGATTTCGGCACCAGTAACACGGTTGTCTGTACTTTAGATCCAGTTACACAAACTCCCCGAACTTTAAAATTTGATGGCATCTCGCGACGGTTTGAAGGAACCCAAGTAAATGTTGTGCCAACTTTAGCATTTGTGCAAGGGCAGAATAGTTTATTATTTGGAGAAATTGTGCGATCGCGCCGACTAGGATTTTCCCAACCAAAACAATACTTTCAAGCCTTTAAACGCGACTTAGTAGCAGAATATCAGCCTCCGGCGCGTCAGATAGAAGGTATAAACTATAGTGCCGAAATTGTCTCAGAACTGTTTCTCAAGCACCTTTGGCAGCAGTTATTACAACAGGGAATTGAACCGAGTCGGCTAATCTTTACAGTGCCTGTGGGTGCGTTTGAGCTATACCTAGATTGGTTTCGGGACTTTGCAGAACGTCTAAATGTCCCCCAAGTCCAATTAATTGATGAATCTACAGCAGCAGCACTTGGTTATGCAATTCAACAACCAGGCTCATTAGTTTTAGTAGTTGATTTTGGCGGCGGTACTTTAGATCTAAGTTTAGTACGCACCATAGCAGCTAGTGGTGGGCAGCAAGTATTACGGGCAGAAGTCTTAGCTAAGTCTGATGCTTATATTGGCGGTGTAGATATTGATGCTTGGATTGTTGAGGATTATTTACAACGAATTAATTCTTCACGGGATGCAGTCAAAGAGATCGGCTGGCTGAACTTATTAGAGTTGGCAGAACGGTTAAAAATTAACTTATCTTATAATAATGAAGCTACTGAAAGTTGGTTTGATGATGAAAATTTTATTGCTCACGATTTAAAGTTAAATCGAGATGAATTTGCAGAAATATTAGAAGCGCGTCAACTATTAGAACAAGTCAGACAATCTTTAGATGAAGTGCTGGCGATCGCAATTACTAAAGGAATCAACAAAGCCGATATTCAATACGTGCTGTTAGTAGGAGGTAGCTGCCTAATCCCCGCCGTACAACAATTAATTGTTTCTTACTTTGGGCGATCGCGCGTTAAGTTAGGTAAGCCATTTGAAGCGGTAGCACATGGAGCCTTAGCATCTAGCTTATTAGTAGAGATAGAAGATTATTTGCGACATGGCTATGCAATTCGTCTCTGGGAACCCTACGAAAAGCGACATACATATTTTTCATTATTTGACCAAGGTTGTAAATATCCCTGCCAACGTTCCGAACCTTTAACACTGCAAGTAGCTAAAGAGGGACAGCGAGAAATTCGCTTAGATATAGGCGAAATTGCTGCTGTATCAAAAGCCGAAGTAAACTATGATATTAATGGCAGAATGACCAGTAGCGAACTGCACAAACAAACTGATTTTCGTTCATTAGAAAGTGACCACGATGCAGTTTGTATAGCTCATTTAGATCCGCCTGGACAATTAGGTGTAGACCGAATTTCTGTGCAGTTTGAAGTGAATCAACAACGGGTATTATTAGCGACAGTGCGAGATTTGTTGACTGGGCGAGTGTTGGTGGAGAAAGGTGCGATCGCTAAACTAAAATAATTGGTAACAATCACAGCAGTTAGGATATTAGATTTATTGCTCTGGATCAGAATTTGGTTTTTTTATCGCAGATGTGAGCAGATAAACGCAGATTACGCAGATGTTAGCCAAGATTTTATCGTTGTGAATCGCTGATTGTCCGTTGCTATATAGAACCCATTTGACATCTTTTGCTGGGGTGCTTGGCTTTGAAGTAAGCCGTTACTTTGCGATCAATGATAGAGCCTGCTTAACAAGACTGTTTTTTGCAAGAACAGGGATAAAACCAGCTAGCTGCAAGGCTTTTAGTTTTAGGAATAGATTTCAAATGGGTTCTATACAAGAGAGCAATCGAATTTGGCTCTCTCTACGAGCTAAATTACAAATTTTATAGATTGATCGTCAGGATTTTTTTCTTGCTTTTTTTGTCGCTCAACACGACTGTATTGTAGGGTGATGTATCCGTTCCCGGCGGAATTGGCAGCTTAAAACTGGGGCTTTTATGATCGAGTTCACCTAAATCAATGCTTTTCGTTATATCGCCATCTGTTGCCAGATAAGCGGTAAGTTCGCCTTTATAATCTTCAATTAAAAAGTCTCTAAAGGAAACGACTTTCCCACCATCCTCATCTATACCAAGGATGACCGTACCGCTGAAAGTTACGCCTTTTCGTTCTTCATCAACCGTTGCCATTATGATTTCCGAAGGGTCTTGACCAGACATATCTGCCATAAACTTTTTCCTGGGCGAATTCTCAACAATTGAAAATGATTTTACAAGAGCGCTATGGGCGATCACAAAACTCTCAGGACGTATTTCTGCATCGGTCTTGCAAATGTATAGCCAAGTTACTTCTGGTTATAGAACCCATTTAATATCTTTTTTAGCTAGCAGCTAGTAAGAGTGAGCATCAATCTGATAAAACAAAGCTTGAGCTTGGCATTGGCACGAGCGAGTGTTCGGTCAAAATTTTTGACTAAACTTTTACATCGCTCCGCCCAAGCGTTTGACCTTTCAATAACCCATCTAGCAGCAACAGGCACAAAGCCAGATTTGCCAGTAGCTTCTTTTTCAGCTTTTGATGGTTTGGCTCTCTAGTTCAAATTGGATTTTAGTCATAATCTGGGGATAAATCTGCTTGAATAACCCATTTTTAACTCTGATCTGCTTGAATGCACCTAATTTCTGTTGATTCTACTCAATCACCAAAAAGATCTCAAATGGGTTCTATAGCGGTAGCCAGGGAGGTTAGGACATTTAATGGTTCTGAAACCATTGGTAACAAAGGCGCATGATTAAAGCTGACTGCTGATAGCTGACTGCTGACCGCTTAAACCCACCTACCTACAACCACTCTTACAGTTCCATCTTCTAAAACTTCTTCTTCCTCAACATTAAAACCTTGCTCCTGCACAGTCGTCATCAATGTCTTATGAGCATACTTATGGAGGATTGAATTAACAAAATCCTGTTGATTAATCTTTGCTCCCCAAAAGTCAGCTACTAATTCGTAATTTTCACCACTACGCCTAAACCCTAAATCATAACCATTATTCTGACGGATGACATATTCAGCATTAGTTTTGTTACCTTGATATCCCCGCACCGTTGTATTCTGCTCTACTTGATGCCCTAATTCTTGCAAAACTTGTTGGAGAATTTCGCCATTTTTAATCTGCACTTTGATAGTAGTAAAGTGGGACATATTAAACCTCCTTTAATCAACTTCTAGTGGACTAATACCGCGTTGCCGGGAAAACTGCTTCAACTCTTCAACAAGCTGGTTATCAATAGAAGCAGTTCTCGCCCCCGCTTGTGCTGCCCACCGTTTTAAATCTTCAATTTGGTGTCGTGCGATCGCAGCTAGTGGTACTGTTTCTTTAATTGAATGCAAAATATCCTCAGTCGTAAAGTCTCGACGTTGACCATTTTCTAAGAGTCCAAATGCTCGGTGCATAGCATCTATAATCACCTGTTCAATTTCTGCGCCACTAAATTCTGATGCACTTTTAGCTAATAAAGCTAAGTCAAAATCTCGCAGACGACTAGGGCGTAAACGTTGCAAATGTACCTTAAATATTTCCTGACGCTCTATTTCAGTAGGCAGGTTTAAAAAGAATATTTCATCAAATCTTCCCTTGCGTAACAGTTCCGCAGGTAATATCTGCACATTATTAGCTGTAGCCACAATAAACACAGGGCTGGTTTTCTCCTGCATCCAGGTAATTAAACTGCCAAATACACGCCGCGAAGTTCCCGAATCTCCATCTACCCCACTGGAGATATTTCCAAACGCCTTATCAATCTCATCAATCCACAACACACAAGGAGCCATTGCTTCAGCCAATTGAATCATTTGGCGTACTCGGCTTTCACTTTCTCCAACAATACCGCCAAACAAACGCCCTGAATCTAAACGCAGCAGAGGTAGTCGCCACTCTGAAGCAATTGTCTTCGCTGAAAGAGATTTACCTGTACCTTGAATCCCCACCAACAGCACACCCTTGGGATTAGGAATACCATAGCTTCTAGCTTCCTCAGTAAACCCATCAGAGCGCATCCGTACCCACCGCTTGAGATTCTCCAACCCTCCTACACTTTTGAGAGATTCCCGCGTCGTGAAAAACTCCAAAATTCCCGTTTGCCGAATTGCTTGTTGTTTTTGAGCTAGTACCCTGTCAATATCTGACTCATCCACCTGCTGTTTTGCCGCTAGTGCAGATGCTAATACCCGTTGAATTCTAGCTCGACTTAAGCCCTGACAAGCTTTTACCAATTGCTCCCGTGCTAATCCAACTACCTTGAGCTTATCTGGTACAACTAACTGCTCAATTAAATAGTTAATCTCTGCTACATCCGGTAGCGGAAAGTCAATTACCGTTACTTCTTCCGCTAATTCGGCTGGCAGTTCTAAAGCGTGACTTGTTAAAATCAGCGTTTTGCGACAGCGTTTGAGTTCCCGTGTGAGATTTTTTAATTCTCTTATTACAGGCGCATTTTCTTTACTATGAGGAGTTTTTAAGATGGGGTGCAAATCTCGCATGACAAACATCATCCCATCCGAAGCCTTAGCAATGCGATTTAAGGCTGCCATGACTGAGCCTTTACCATCGCCATTATCATTCCAGCCCCGTACAATATCCCACATCAACAATTGACGTTTTGGCGTTGAGTTTTCAGCCACGCGTTCTAAAACTTCCTCAACTGGTTCTTCTTCAGCAGCAACAATATAAAGTAGCGGGTAACGCGCTCTAATCATCAAATCTAGTTGTGATACCAGCGCCCCATGCGGGCTATTCTGCTTGCCTAGCACTGCATCATAATCTCTCTGTTGATGTGGTTGGTTTGTCATATTAAGTGACTCATTATTAATAGAGAAAATTTAGGTGCTAGTAGCAGTATTCAATAAATTATAAAATATTAATCTAACTTCTTCTCCCTATCCCCATTTCTCCCATATCTAGTTTCCTGCAAAGAATTACCAATACCTTGAATAATTCCCCGCACAATCAAACCAATACCACGCCCGATTACTTTAGTTAGTACATAAATCAAACCAGTACTAATAAAAGAAACGGTAGCACGTAAACGAGGCGCGATCGCATCACGAGCTTCTACCACTAAAGTAACAGCTAATTGTATACCTGTGAGTTGTTCTAATTCTTGCCTTCTCGGTGCATATATATAGACCTTTTTAATTCCAATATCACTTAAAACTAACAGATTATATCTACTTTCAAAAATAGCTACTGGCTGATTAATATACTGCTCTACGCGATACTTCCAAGATAAATTGTTGCGAAATCTACTAATTTCTCTTGTAGAAATTAAGCTGCGATTATAAAAGTTTTCCTTAATAACTTCAATATCAGCAAAATAATTTAGTAGTGGTTGTACAACTCCATTAGCAACTTGAATAATGAGATTTTCCAGTAATGCTTCTGTACGTTCCTTAGCTGCAAATGTTTCAGGAGCATATGCAGCATTATCAATTATTATGGGTGTCTCAAATAGCAAATAAGAAAACAACTCAGCAACCAACGGAATTTTATTTAAAATTGCTTCTTGGACAATACCAGCACTTTGTAGCAAAACATTCACTACTTCATACTGCCCATTGCCGATGGGTAAAGTGTAGTATTTACCAAAAAAATCGTTAATAGATGCTTGCCATAAATCTCTTAATACAACTGGTAATATCTGGGGTAGCTGATGAGGCTGAACTTGAGAATAACGTAATTCATCTAAAATCCCTTCTAATCGTTGCAAAATTAGCTCAAGTAATTCCTTTCTTTTTTCTAATCGCAAAATTTCAATTTCTAAAGGTGAACCTGTGAGGTTCTGGAGGGGAAATTGAAGTTTAACCCGCGTAGTGTCGAATATGCTTTTCTGGGGTAGATTTGAAGATTTTGTTAAATAATTTTGCTTACGGACAATCGGATTTTTTGCCCGATCTGCTGGTTGAGAATCAACTAATGGTAATTCAGTATTTTGTACTGGTTGTAAAATGACAACATCCGCAGGTAATAGCTGATTTACCAACCAACGCGCAGCTAAAAGTTCTCGCCTGCGTCCACTCCAAAACAACCAGTCTAAGTTTGAAAGATTGGGATTTTCTAGCTGAGATGTTACCTCAGCTAAAGAATTATTTATTTGCTGTATGCCGTTGCGACGGGCTTGATGATGCCAAGTTCTAGAATGTATGGTGGGGCGATCATAAATACCACTTGCCGTAGAATCAATTAAATTACTAGCAATTCCTGAGTCTTGGATACTGTAATTAATTGTTGGTAAATCATGCCAATACTCTTGACCTGCTAACAACTGGCGGATTGCTTGTACTAAAACATTAATCTCTGTACCTTTTGGACAATAGCCCTCAATACCTGCGGTTTTGACTGCTATTAGCTGGTCTGTTACTGACAGAGAACTAATTAACAATATTGGTAGATGAGGATACTGAGCTTTTAACTGTTGAAATTGTAGCTCTGCTGTGGGCTGATTTCGGCTTAAATTAAGTTCTAAAATTACCAGATCAACAGTATAGTTTTTAGCAGTAAGTTCTGCCAATGTTTCTAAAGCTGTTTTAGGGTTATCCGCTTGGGCTACTATTTGCAGGTCGGTAAAAGATGCCAAGGCTGTGCTTAAACCTAACCTAAAAATTGGGTCGGGATCAATCAAAATTAATTGAAAAATGCGATCGCTCATCAACATCCTCCTGTAGCGCTGTAATTTGGCTGCTGCATATATTCAATGTTGAGTGCGATCGCGCAGCGACTCCGCAGGAGTATCGCTTGTTTTTTATGGAATAACACCACCACCGATTCCTGGGATCAACATTAATGATCCCAATTTTACTGTGGCGGTAACTCATTGTTCGTTTCAGGATTGATCGTTAACGGCGAAGACCTGCGCGTTGGCGGTGGAGGTAATTCGGCTTGCCAGCGAGTGATCGCAGCTTGCGCTTGGTCGTACAAAGCACGACCAGGGCGAATTTGAGAAGCCGTTAAAATCGCCGATCCAAAACGCTCTTGTTCCGCTAAAGCATTGGCGGCATCGATCAGTGGTTGGTCTTGAGCTATTTGAATCTGTGTCATCCAGCCATCAATCGCTACTTGTGCTTCTGATGATAGCGCCCGACCATAACTAATTTTGGTGGCAGTTTCCACCGCAGCATTAAGATCCCCATTCTGGGCAAAAGCTCTTGCTAGATCCAAAATCGGTCGGTCTTCGATAACTTCAATCTGCTGATTCCACTGAGCAATCTCTGTTTGAGCGTCTGGGTGTAGTGGCTGACCAACAGCAATTTTACTGGCATTAGATATAGCTTTTTCTAAACTCTCCAGCGTTCCTTTTTGAGCCACCTGTCTAGCAGTTGCTAGGGTAGATCGATCCTCAATCTGTTGAACTGCTTTACGCCAAGAAGCTATTAAAGTTTGAGATTCTATCCTGCCTGGACGTTTGATCCCAATCTGTTGTGCTTGCTCAAGTGCCAGATTTAAGGTCATAGGTTGATCGAAACTAGCAACGGCATTAGCAACTTGCAATTGTATTTGGTCTTTGAGGTGAGATTTCCAAAGATTTTCTTTTGCTGTAGCTTCGGTGTAAAGAGGGCTGGAGGGCTTAATCTGACGCACGGCTGATAACGCGTCCAAAAATGCCAGGGGATTTTGCTTCACAGCTACTTGGGCAGCGCGGCTCAGATTAATCCAGTCTTGAGCTTCAGAGTAAACTGAGACATCTGCTGGTACTCCCTGAGCTACAGATACTACGCCCGCGAAATCTGAAGATTTATACATGGAAGCGGCAATATTTAACAAGCTGCGGCTCCATTTTTGCTTTTCAGCTTGCGCCTGCCCTTTGATATAGCTTTTGGGATCTACTTTAGTCGCCAGAGCGATCGCGTTTGTCAGTTGCTCAGGAGTACCATCTTTGGCTAAATCTTGCGCCTCTTGAAGTTGTTGCCAAGCTTGCTTTTCCATTGCAAGCTGTACCGTTAGTTGATCGTGTTTTGAAGAGCGCCAGTACTCAAAATTTGACTGTAATAGAAACTCTAGTTTTTTCCATGCCTCTGACCATTTTTGAGTTTTTACTGCTTGCTCAAATTGGCTAGTGATCTCTTCAGCTTGTTGCCATTGCCCCTGCCAGCTTTTCATAGCCGCTTGTGCTTGCGGATAAACTGGGCTATTTTCGGGAATTTTACCAGCAATTGCCAAAGCTTCTTGAAGATTACCTTGCTTTAGCCGTTGGAGTGCGATCGCCAACAGATTTTGCGACCAATTCCCCATCATCCGTTGAGCCTCATTGTACAACGGATGGTTTTCTGGCCAAACCTTGACTACATCAAGCGCCTTAACTAAGGAGTCTAACGAACCCGACTCAGCATCCATCTGAGCGCAGTACAACCGCTCGCTATCGGTTGCCATTGGTGATATTTGCTGACAATTCGGCAGTGGTGGTAACGTCGTTAGCACCAACATCCCCATGAGTCCTGTCCCCCCCAGTAGCAGGCTTACACTCAGCCACAATATTGACCAAGGCCCCAAATGAGGCAATCTTTCCTTAAGACTCTCTTTTGGGAGCGCATCAGTAGGAGATGATTTAGAGCGAAGTTGATTAAAATAGCCGGATATCACCGTTTTAGACGCATTAGCGTTCTTTTCCAGCCGCATAGCTAATGTGCGCCCCCCCTGCTTACGAAACAGTTCGGTCGCTGGGATAAGGATTCGGTGCAATTGTATTTTTGCCACGGATATACTCTTATTCCTAATAATACAGAGTCTCTTGTTTTTAATAAGACAGCTACTCTCCTTGAGCAACAGTCAGATGGAAGATTTCGTACTGAAACAGTTTACCCTACCTGTACTAGCAGCAAATGAATTTATACTCATTGCCAAGCTAGTGGTATTTACCTGAGCCTTAAATAAAGGCTGAATACCAAATCTTGATCAAACTTGCCTAATTGGAAATTAGCCGTTTCCCGCATCTTTACCATAAAATGTCAATGTCTGGGACGGAAGGCATTCCCCCCTATACTATGCTTGGCGGCAGTGCGATCTTTGCAGGCTACGAAGAGCGAAGATCGCGTAGTGTCCCAAAGGGAAGGAAGCGTCACCGATTAACGTGGTAAGTGCGCGTAGCTACCAGCCTTAATTAAGGTATTGGTACTAAATTTGACTGCACTAATTGCACAGTTTCAATTTTATTTTCTTAAAACTTTAGTTTAAATTATAACACTTGTAATTTTTTTTCTGCTGGTACTTTACCGAAAAACATTACCTTACTAATTAATACTTAACAATTCTCAATAACCAATTACCCATAACCGATGATCCATGACCAAAAAATGACCTAAAACCGCCACAGATACGATTACAAAATTTTTAACTAACCATTATTAGCGGGATGTTGAAGTTTACGATAACCAAAAAAATCAATCCGGTAATCTGTAATTTTTACACCTGTTTGTTCTTCAATTTGCTCAATCAAATCCTTAGGCAATTCTACATATATATCTAATATTTGGTTAGTGTCTACGCAGTTGATGTGACTGTGAGAATCACTGACGTTACCATACAAACGCCCATCAGCACGCTCAACACACTCAATAATTCCGTGGCTCGATAATGCTTCTAAATTTTGGTATACAGAAGTATGACCAATTTCCTGACCTTGCTGATTTAGGCGATCGTAAATTTCTCGTGCTGACAAATGCTCTTTAACTTGCCAAAGCAGTTCTAAAATAAACCGACGTTGACGACTGACACGCATACCCAATTCATGGCAGCGATTAAGAGCGTCTTCTAAAGAGCCAAATGGTTTTACAGATGTCGCAGGATTTGGCATAGTTAATATCCTTTAGTGAGTTAATATTAATCAGCCTTACCCTAGTTGCTATTCCTGTAACAAAATTTCAAAAAGTTCAGGAACTTTGAACTAATATAGGGGTGATTAGGCTGTGGGATTTTATCTAAAATTTATTAAATTTGACAGGTTAACCATTCCTGACAGAAAATAAAATAAACTCATTACCACTTTATCGCAGATTTTCTCTATCTGTCTGCTGGTATAGAGATAAAGTTATAGAAAGTTATACAAGAACACAGGATTGTTCTGAAATCATCAACGCAGCTTAGGATCAGTAGATATATTGATTGCACGCACCCTTCATTGATAACATCCCGTATTGACACTCTCCCGAATAGAATTCGGGAGATTCTTCTATCACTAGCACTTGTCTAAACGGGTATTGCTACCAGTTCCCAACAGTACGCCTCCAGAAGCATTTTCACTCACGGACTGCCCGACCGCAAATACACCACGATTTTTAATTACTTGTGCTGCTGCTACGTCCCTATGGGTTTGGTATCTACATTCAGGGCATTTATGAACTCTTTCGGAGAGACTTTTTTTGCCAGTTAAAACACCACAATTGGGACAAGTTTGACTGGTATGGTTTTTGTCTACTTTGGCGAAATAAACGCCACGTTTCCAGCAAACATAAGATAGTATCTCAAAGAACTGCCCGTATGCAGCATCAAGCGTATGCTTTCCAAACAGCCCTTTTGCCCAAGCTTTAAAGTTAATATCCTCTACGAATATTGCCCCAGCTTGGTCGCAAAGATGATGAGCTAATTTGAAATGCCAATCCTTTCTGGTGTCGCTAATCTTTTCATGTACTCTAGCTATTTTATTCTGGAGTTTTAACCAGTTACTAGACCCTTTTTTCTTATGCTTTAACCTTCGTTGTAGTGATTTCAACTTACCGTGAAGTGCATTAAAAAATTTAGGTCTATCGATCAATTCTCCATCGCTGGTAGCTAGGTATTGGGTTAACCCAATGTCTACCCCTAGTGGATATCCTTGCATTGGTGTATCTGGAATGTCTACGGCTAACTGATAAATGAGCATTGCGTAGTATCCAGATGCCTTTTTAACAATCCTGATTTGCCTCAACTGAAAACCGTCAGGAGTGGGACGAGACATTTTCATCTTGACCCATCCAATCTTAGGTAGCTTAACTCTACCTGGCTCTACAGCCGCGTTTTTAACACTAGGAAAGACAAACGAATACAACTTTTTCTTGAATCGAGGATTGCCATGCCCTCTTTCCCACATGGAAACAAATGCTGTTTCTAAAACTTTTAGGGTCTGTTGCAGCACTTGTGAATGAGGGATATTTAATTCTGGGTAGCTCTTCTTAGCTAAAGCTAGGTTGTTGCATTGATTGGCATAGTTGGGTCTTGGCACATCTGGGCTAATAATGTACTCAGACACGATAGAACAAGCATTAACAGCAGACTTGCGAGAGTTAACCCAATCTTTCCTCTCTCGCAAAGCATAGTTATACACTTGACGAGCAATCCTCAACCATTCGTCAAATGTTGCCATTTGCGACTTGGTTGCGATGAGCTTGTACTGGTGGGTTACTGTTAACATAATTACCATCCTAGTCTAATAGTTAAAAAAGCCATAGCGGTTTTTTAACTATTAGGCAACTAAAGTTGGACAAGTCGCCTTTCATCCACCACTTAAAAGATGGTGGCTTTCAGTCTCCCGTACTTTCCTGTAAATTGTTTAAAGCTTGTAACTCATAAATTATTAAGGTTAATGACAATTACCATCACGCTCACATCAGAATCTCTACAGAAATTAGATTTATCGTCAGTACAGACAATCATCAATCCGCTACTGCAAGCTCAAGATAACCATAGTCCTTACGCCTCCCTTGAGCAGCAGATAACTTTTAATATTGAATACGCCCGCGAGCCTGAAGATCCACGAGAACTTTCAGAAATTCCAGAGGTACGGCTGTGGTTTATTCGCCTGGATGCTAGTTATCCTTGGTTTCCATTACTTCTAGATTGGAAATCTGGTGAACTTGCCCGCTATGCTGCCATGCTTGTACCACATCAATTTAGCCGCAAAGAAGGGATTCAGTACAATCCAGAAGCCTTAGAAATTTTTGTTATGCAAAAAATATTTGTGTTAATGGATTGGATGAACAGCCAAGGCATCGAAGGTCGCTCTCAGATCAAGTCTATGATCCAAATGTTTGGATATGAACTAGACGATGCCTTTTTTGACTTAGTTACCAGTCAATAGTAAACAATGAACAATTATCAATTATCAATGAACAAAGGATTCAAACTAATAATTGATAATTGCGCGTTAAAACTGCTGTAAAAAGCGCAGGTCGCTGTTGTACAAACGACGGATATCATCAATTTGATGTAGCACCATAGCAAAACGCTCAACACCAAAACCAGCAGCAAATCCTGTGTAAACTTCTGGGTCATAACCCACTGATTTGAGGACGTTGGGATCTACCATACCGCAGCCCATTACTTCTAACCAGCGCCCCTGCCACTGAACGTCTACTTCCGCAGAAGGTTCAGTGAAGGGGAAATAACTAGCGCGGAAGCGGATAGGCAAATCTTCACCAAACATCTCTTCTAAAAAGACCTTAATAGTGCCTTTGAGGTCAGTAAAGGTTAGCCCCTCATCAACTGCCAAAATTTCAATTTGATGGAAAACTGCTGCATGAGTTGCATCCACCGTATCTCGGCGGTAGCAGCGTCCAGGTGCCACAATTCGTATTGGTGGCTCCGAATCTTCCATGTAGTGAATTTGTACAGAAGAAGTATGAGTCCGCAGTAAGTTGCCATCTGGCAGGTAAAAAGTATCCTGCATATCACGGGCGGGATGATCTGCTGGGGTATTGAGCGCCTCAAAGTTATAGTAGTCTGTTTCCATTTCTGGGCCAGTGGCGACAGTGTAGCCCAGACCAACGAAGATATCTAACACCCGATCAATCGTGCTATTGATGGGATGTACTCGACCAAGAGGACGGTAAACTCCTGGCATTGTGACATCCAGGGTTTCAGACTCCAGTTGCGCTTGAATTTGTGCCTCTTGTAAGTATGAGCGCTTGCCGTCTAAGCTAGCTTGTAAGGATTCTTTGACAACGTTTGCTAAACTTCCAATCCGAGGTCGGTCTTCTGCCGCTAATTGACCCATACCTCTTAAGACCTGGGATAGCTGCCCTTTCTTGCCGAGGTAGCCTACTCGCAACTGTTCTAATTGCTCTAGGGTATCAGTTGCAGCGATCGCTTTAGTCGCTTCCTGTTTTAGCGTAGCTAATTGAGCCTCAAGCTCGTTGAGGGAAGTGGTCATGCTAAAAGTGTGAATAGAACAGCCATGCTGAGTTTAACTCGGATTGACACTTCCCATCCCTGATTGTGGTTACCCACATTTGTCATGTCTATTGGGCAATGTTTTCTAGACTCAAAGACTTCAACAGTTGGTTCCACTGAGCTAGCGCAACGGCATCATTAGGATTAGCACGCCGTCTAACTATGACATTGTTTAAGGCATCCTGCCAAATTTGGTTATCGAAATAAGTTTGAAATTGCTGATCGGGTGTTATTTGCTTCCCTTGATTGTTAAGTGCAACACGGCGAATCATCCCGTCGGTAAAATAATCTCCAGCTCGGTCATCGGGATCACAAACAATAGCAAAAGACCAGCGATAATCTTTATTTACCTCTAAGGGTTTTACTCCGGAGAATTCGGGCAGATTAATACTAACAATGTTAGAAGCTCCACCTAGTTTATAATTAGCCTTGTAAAGCTCGTTATATTTGTCATCCTGTAGGACAAACTCAACTTCTTGCCCCTGGACTTGAGCTAATTCCGGCGGAATTGAGAAGAAAAAAGTCGGATACTTTTGCGCTGTTTTTGTATAGCTATTCACAGGTACTAAGGCTGTCAAACGTTTGGTACTAGCTGGGCAATTAGTACTAGCACCGCTACGGGATGCCCCAGCTTCTCGCCGTCCAGGTGCGCCGACTTTACCTGGATCAAAATCCTGTGCTAGCAACTGTGGAGATAAACCGTTTGCGAGTCCGGCTGGCTGTGTAATTAATATTGATAAAGCAGGCATGATTGCTACTGACACAGATAAGCCAAAAGCGAGTTTGAACATCGGCGATTTGAAGCTTGCCATCTTGAATTTAACCTCAACTTAGATTAGTAACTGTTAGCTAGTTATTATGGTAGTTTTGAGCGAAATTCCAGGTTGTTTGAGCTAAATTATAAACTCAACACTTTGCCGTAATTTCGTGAATAGCTAAGGATTTGAGTATGTTTACACAGGTATAGGTGAGATGATGGTAATGAGAATTTAAGCGTCCTCTTGCTTCCAATGCTGCTTTTATTTGACGATAGCGAGCCAAGTGTTTCTGTGGATTAGCTGGCTTGGTTTTAATAGCAATAGTTAGCTTTGATTGTAAACCTTGGCATTTACTTACAATTTTAGCGGTTAGGGGCTGCGAATTTTCATCTACAGATAAATTGGATTTTGGTGGTATTTGTGCTTTTATTTCTTGACTAATCTCTAAAGTCTGATAAAAAGTTGTTTATAGAGGACGTTGTAAGACTTCAGAAAGTTTCCCAATTATTCCAAGTCAATAAAACATCTTAAGATTCCTGAAGAGCGCAAATGTGCTGGTTGTGATTTGGTAACTTGGGGCATGATTGGGCAATGACTGCCGCTTAAAGGTTTGTAATATCTTCAATTGGATTAAGCATGATTCCTGATTCAACTGCCTTCTCTGTTCAAGAAAATCCCTGGCTACGCACTATTAGACCTTTTGGCGCGGCAGCTTTGTCTGGCATAGCAAAGAGCGATAATTCATTAATCGCCATTGATTCGACGCAAGGCTATCTGTTGCAGATTGATTTATTGAGTGATAATACAACAATATTAAATCCCGATCATGTTGAAGATTTTGTTGATGCTACTGGTTTGGCACTCAAGGGAGACAAACTGTGGTTTACCCAAGGAAACAGTGTTTATTGTTGTACTTTAGCTGATCCGACTCCACAACATTTTGTAAGTTTGCCCTATTCAGCCAATGGGGTAGCGGTTTGGGAATCAACTATTTATGTTAGCTGTCAGAAGACTGGCAAGATTTTGATTTTTAGCTTAGAGACGGCTAAGGAAATTACCAGGTTATATGCCCCTGGAGTTGGGATAGAGAATCTTACTATTAAGGGTGAGGAACTGTGGGTTACAGATACGGTGGAACAAACGGTTTACTGCTTGGATAGGGCAACTGGAGAAATTAAATTTAGTGTTTTGACACCTTTTGAGTGTCCAACTGGTTTAGCTTTCCACACTAATCCGATTACAGGTAAGGATATTCTGTATGTTTCTTATGCTGGTGAGGAGCCGTATATCAGAGATAATCCTAATGCTAACCCAAATTACGAATTACAGTTCCGCGATCGCACTTTTATTCATCCCTTATATTTTCACTATGATGCTGAAGAAAAGTATGCTTTGTCCAATGGCTATTTGATTGAAATGTCTTATGTTGAAGAACTTTCTCCTTTAGATGAGGTGGAATTAACAGATGTAGAATGGCGCATTGCTTTACCAACAGAAACCCATCGTCAAAAAATTAGAAAAATTGAGTTTGTCGGAATACCTTTTACTGAAGAAATTCAAGACGGGCAGCGAGTAGCCGTTTTTAAATTTGATATTCTTAAGCCTGGTGAACGGCATTTGTTTGGCTGGAAAGCACTATTAGAAGTCTGGAGTATCAAATACCACATAACACCTAGAGATGTGGAAAAACTACCTGAATTGCCACCAGAATTTAAAAATCGCTACTTGGCAGATGATGATGATTTAGCAATGGATACTGAGATTATCCGCAATGCTGCTATTGAAGCAATTGGTAAGGAAACTAATTTATTGCGGAAGATTTACAAAATTCGTAACTATGTATATGACAAACTTTCTTACGGCATCAAACCTCATATTGATACGCCAGATGTTGCCTTAGAGCGAGGTGTTGGTTCTTGTGGTGAATATTTGGGGGTTTTACTAGCATTAGCTCGATTGAATGGCATTGCTTGTCGCACTGTTGGTCGCTATAAGTGTCCTCCTCATCCTGAATTTGTAGGTGTACCGCTTTCCCCAGATTTTAACCACGTCTGGATGGAGTTTTATTTACCAGGGTTTGGTTGGTTGCCGATGGAATCTAATCCTGATGATGTGTTTGAAGGTGGCCCCTACCCATCACGGTTTTTTATGGGTTTGGCTTGGTATCATGCTGAAATTGGTAAAAGTATTACGTTTGAAAGTCTCAGAAGTAAAGGTGAACCTGTTAATAAGCAGAATGTTTCTATTGGTGATTTAGCAATTAATCACGTGAGATTTCGGATTTTGCAGGAGCTAATACCAGTAGACAATTAACAATTAACAATTATCAATTATCAATGAAGGAGATAAATAAGTGATGGAAATTATTCCAGCAATTGATTTGTTAGAGGGGCGATGTGTACGACTTTATCAAGGAGATTATGCCCAGTCGCAAGTTTTTAATGACAATCCAGCAGAAGTAGCTAAACAGTGGGGAGATCAAGGCGCATCAAGATTGCACGTTGTTGATCTTGATGGCGCGAAAGCGGGTGAACCAGCCAATTTAGAAGCAATTGCTGCAATTGTGCAGGCAGTCTCGATTCCGGTGCAAGTGGGCGGTGGTTTGCGCGATCGCACTAGCGTTTCCCAATTGTTAGATATTGGCGTACAGCGTGTCATTCTGGGAACTGTTGCGGTAGAAAAGCCTCAATTAGTGCAAGATTTATGCCAAGAATTTCCAGGTCAAATAGTCGTAGGAATTGATGCACGCAATGGTTTGGTAGCAACTCGTGGTTGGCTCGAAACATCTGAAGTTGCAGCTATAGATCTAGCTCAAAAAATGGCGCAGTTGGGCGCGGCGGCAATTATTTACACAGATATTCATCGTGATGGTACTCTCTCTGGGCCAAACTTAGAAGCTCTTAGAGAACTTGCTAGTAGTATCTCTATTCCAGTGATTGCTTCTGGCGGTGTTAGTTCTATCACTGATTTACTAAGTTTATTGGCACTAGAACCATTGGGAGTAAGTGGTGCGATCGTTGGTCGCGCTATCTATACTGGTGATGTCTCACTCAAAGATGCTATTCGGGCAGTTGGTTCGGGGCGCATCCAAGATGTGCCACCAGATTTAGGGCTTTCTGCTTTTGCTTAATGCTTAATAACTACAGGACTTACGCATTTTTACCAAATATTCAGGGTTTGGGGACTGGTGATTTGTGACTGTCAAAAAACCTTAAATAATCAGCATTTTGGTACTATTTAACTTTTTCAACCTGCGTAAGTCCTGAACTAATTTTTTTGGTTAGTTTAATAGTTTGATTAGCGGGTAGCTTTGTGCAGTAAAACTACTAACTCAGAAAGCTGCTTTTTATTAAAAGCTTGAATAATAACTTTGGCTGCTGATTTGGGTTCTACTGGTATAGTAATTTGCTGAGGTGCAGCCGCTGGTGCTGGTGCTGGTGCTGGTGCTGCTTGGGGAGGAGTAGCCAATTGTTTTAAGCTAGGACTCAGTGCGATCGCACTACTTTTTCCCGCAGATAAGAGATCGCTTGCCTGTTTGATTTCTTTAATTAGTACGGGAGCTAAATTCCGATAAGAATTTTTAGGATTAACAATTGCTTTGTAGGTAGTTTTAATTAATGTTTGCCAAGTTTCTACACCTGATCCTAATTTGATCAGTTGCTTGCATAAAGATTCAAGTTGTTGACGAGTTGCTGGTGTTTCCTGCTGCTTAAAAACTTGCAACATTTTTTTAAGAATTTCTGTCACCTGCGCGGTGATATTAGGAGCAGCAACTTTTGTTTGTTGGGCAACTTGTTTGGGTTGGGGAGCTACTGGGGCGGGCGCTGCTGCTGCACCACCTGTTAACAATTTGTTAAGGTAAGCTTCAAGTTCGACAAAATTTGGCTCTGATTCTTTTACTGCTTTTTCAGCCTCATCTTCCCGTAAACCAAAAGGCCCTTGTAACTGTTCAACTAAGATTTGAAGGGTATCATACCCTCTTAAAAACATAGTTTCTAGCTTTTGATCCACAGGAATTGGGTTTTCTCTCAGGATTTTGAAGCAATCCTCTAATTTGTGGGCAGTTGTCTTAATACTGTCAAAGCCAAGCATTGCTGCTCCTCCTTTCACAGAATGGGCAGCACGAAACATTTCATTGACTCTTTCCTGGTCTTCCATCACAGCACGCAGATCTAGTATGCCTTTTTCCAGGGTTTCAAGGTGTTCTTGGGCTTCCTCAATAAAATAAAAAACAATCTTCTGTTTTCCTGAATCCACAGCGGTTTTCCTCAAAATTGTTATACCTCACCGCTTTGGTAAACAGTTTTTTCGGTGAGTAGATGCTTCTAATCTGCTGAAGTTTGGCAGCACTTTGATCTAAGAACTGCGCTCATCAGATGTTTATGATAAATATCTTTAAAATAACTCAAACTGAAAACTCAGTCCTTAGTGACAATACTGAAATTAGTCGGGAGAGATTTTTTCCATATATCGAGAATAAGTTAGGTTAAAACGCTTTTAGGGATCATTATTTAGAAATAGCATAACTTGCGAGGAACTCGCGCATATATTGATTTACCATTTGGGGTTGCTCTTGCTGTACCCAATGACTACAGTTAGGGATGTATTTGATTGTAAAGTTTTGCACATACATTTCTGTACCGTAGGTGAGTTCTTTACCCAGCGCGGTATCATTTTCTCCCCAAATCATTAACGTGGGAATTTCTAGAATACCCCAGGAGCGATTTATTAGTCCGTGCTGCAAGATATTCCGGTAATAGTTGAGCATAGCTGTTAAAGCGCCACGCTTGCCAGCAGCATCTTTATAGGCTTCTATGTCAGCTTTGGTAAAAGCATTTTTGTTAACTGCCATCCCAGTGAAGGCGGTTTCAATTGCTTGGTAGTCGGATGACTGTAAAAGCAATTCTGGTATACCTGGCAGTTGGAATAGGAAGATGTATGAGCTACGTAGTAACTGTTGGGGAGTGCGTAAGCCCTCGGAAAATTTAGCTGGGTGAGGCATATTTAATATAATCAGTTGCTCGACCATTTCAGGATGAGCATAAGCAAAACTCCAAGCGATCGCACCACCCCAGTCATGCCCAACTAACACACATTTGTCATAACCTAAGCCTTTAATTACGCCCTCAATATCTTTGATAAACTCATCCATTACATAGGCAGATTGCGCTTGAGGCTTATCGCTATCGTTGTAGCCACGTAGATCAAGGGCAACAACTTTAAAATCTTTAGCAAATTCTGGTATTTGATCGCGCCAAGAATACCAAAATTCAGGGAACCCATGCAGCATCAGCATCAAGGAACCTTCTCCTTGAGTGACGTAGTGCAGCTTGATACCGTTGGTGGTGATATATTCGTGTTTCCAAGAACGATCTAAAACAGACATTGATATCTCCTTTTTTGGTGATTGGTCATCGGTCATCGGTCATTGGTAATTGATAATTGTTAATTGTTAATTGTTAATTGTTCTATGAAACCGCTAGTTGTAGCTACTGGTAATTTGGGGAAGTTGCGGGAGATGCAGGCGTATTTAAGTGATTTAGGTTGGGAATTGCGGTTAAAGCCTGCTGAATTGGAAATTGAGGAGACAGGTGAGACATTTAGCGAAAACGCTCGTCTGAAGGCATCCCAAGTAGCGATCGCTACTGGAGAATGGGCGATCGCAGATGATTCTGGATTAGAAGTTGATGCCCTTGGTGGTGCGCCTGGAGTATATTCGGCTCGTTATGGAAATAGTGACGGCGATCGGATTGAGCGATTGTTGCGCGAGTTGGGCAATACTCAAAATCGCCAAGCACAGTTTGCTTGTGCAGTTGCTCTAGCTCGTCCTGATGGTTCAATTGCCTTAGAAGCTGAAGGCGTTTGTCGTGGAGAGATTCTAGCTGCTACTCGTGGTAGTGGTGGATTTGGTTATGATCCCGTTTTTTATGTTCCTGAAGTGCAGCAAACCTTTGCAGAGATGACACCGGAGTTAAAGCGATCGCTTAGTCATCGTGGTAAAGCTTTTCAAGCTTTATTACCTCAACTGAAAACTGATAGCTGAAGGCTGACTGCTATAAAAACTGAGGCATCAACTAGGGTAAGAAGAGCCTCAGTATTAGGGAAATCACAGAAGCGGTTAAACCGCCTCCAAGTTCTTTTCCCCAGTCCGAATACGGATGACTTGATCTACTGGCGTGATGAAAATCTTGCCATCCCCAATTTCGCCTGTGCGGGCGGCAGAAATGATTTTGTCAACTACCATGTCAACCTGGTTATCTTCTACAACGATTTCCACTTTGAGTTTTTGTAGGAACTCAACAGTGTACTCGGAACCGCGATAGCGTTCAGTTTGACCTTTCTGCCGTCCGAAGCCCCGAACTTCAGAAACTGTCATCCCGACAATGCCAGCATTGACTAAGGCGATTTTGACTTCATCTAGTTTAAAGGGTCGAATAATCGCTTCTACCTTTTTCAAGGCTGTTTACTCCTGTGTTGGCGTTTCTATGAGTTGTAATTCTAAATCTAGCTTGACACCTTTTGACACTCCCACAACTAGCAGGAGATAGGATTGTTTTGATTGCTACAGTGTTAGTCACTTTTAGGGGAAGTTGGCATTGGCTCCTAGCTAGAAAAGAGGCACAAGTTAAATAGTACTGTTACTTTCTGTAACACGGTAAGTAGGGAGTTGTACGTAACTTTTAATACCATTTGCAAGGATGTATTTATTTTTAAATCCTTCCGTAATCGGTGTTAGTAATTGAGAATATGCTGATCAAGAATTAAGCTTTAACACAGAACGCGATCGCGCATCTTGAGGTTACTGATGGGAAAACTGGGAGAGTGATCCGATGTCATTGATTGCTGGCAATAATCTTGAACACCTGCCATTAATCCTGGCTGGGCCAATTTTGCGCCGTACAGAAGCCGATGCGGTGACTGTGTGGTTAGCCCTGAAAGCGCCTTGTGAAGTAACGCTTAAAGTTTATTCTACTCAGGCAGGTACGGGTGAAGTTATCAGTGATTTGGTGCTAAAGGGCGATCGCAGCACTGTACAGTTAGGCAAATATCTACATCTTGTTGCTGTTACAGCTACACCCATAATAAGAGCGCAACTGCAACCAGGGCAAATCTACGCCTACGATTTAGATTTTGGGGAATGCGTTAGCGCAAGCGCTGACTTGCCAGTTCGCACTCTGCTTCAAGCACTCAATTCTGAAAACTTTCTCACTGGGGTCATTATTAGCTATTTTGACCATCAATTACCCACCTTCGCCATGCCACCTGATGATTTAAATCATCTCCAAATTGTGCATGGTTCTTGTCGAAAAATACATGGAGGTGGATCTGATGCCCTGGCAATATTAGATAAGCTAATTGAAAAAAATGCTAGTATTCCTAATTCCAGACCTCAGCAATTATTCTTAACAGGCGATCAAATCTACGGTGATGATGTTGCTGATCCCTTGTTATCTGTAATTACAGAAGTTGGTAACACACTCTTAGGTTGGGAAGAAGATTTACCAATTAATGTTGATGAATATCGGAAACCTAGCCAACTAAAACCAGGTACACGCAGCGATATTGCTAAAGATTATGGTGGTTTCACAGCAATGTTGCATAACCAACCAGAAAAAGCTAAAAGTCATCTGTTTAGCTTGGGTGAATATTATGCGATGTATTTATTTGCTTGGTCGCCAGTACTTTGGCAAGAGAACTTTCCCAAAGGTAATACAGTAAAAACAAATGCCAAAGAAGCACAGATATGGGATAAGGAAGTAAAAGCAATCCAAAATTTTGCCCGTGATTTACCTAAAGTTAGACGCGCTTTAGCTAATGTCTCTACTTATATGATTTGTGATGACCATGATATTAGCGATGATTGGTATCTAAATTTAGAGTGGTGTATGCGAGTATTAGGCAAACCATTAGGCAGGCGTGTATTACAAAATGGTTTGCTGGCGTATGCTGTATTTCAAGGTTGGGGTAATACGCCTGAACAATTCCAAAAAGGCAAAGTGGGAGAGCAACTTTTAGAAGCTGCTAAACAATGGTCTATATCGGCAGGAACAGATAAATTAGCCTTAAAAAAAATTGCTAAATATTTAGGATTTGCCCCACTTGATTTAAAAACAAGTTTACCCAATCTTAGGGAAGATCAAGATCTTTTAATATTGGATCGTGATGATCGTAACCCTAACCAAATCTTAGAGTGGCACTATACGATTAGTAGCTTTAAACATGAAGTAATTGTATTAGATACACGCACTTGGCGAGGTTATCCCAAAGCTATAGAAAGTGGTAGCGAATTACCTACAGTTATGAGTCCTACAGCTTTTATCAAACAGCTTAGGCAACCTTTACAGTGTAATAAAAATTTAAATAATGAAATCACTTTATTAGTTTTGCCAACTAATTTAGTGAGTTTATGGGTAATTGACTTTGTACAGGAACAAAATCTTAAACAAGGTAAAGTTTTTCAACATGATATAGGCGATGATTGGACGCTGAATAAATTAGCTTTTAATCAGTTATTATCTGAAATATTTAAAGAACGCGATCGCGTCGTCATTCTTTCTGGTGATATTCACTATTCTGCTGCTGTGCTAATTAATTATTGGTTTTATCAGCATTTGGGTAGTTTAGAGATTAATCAAAAAGCAACTGAACAGTCAAGGGTACTTGTACAACTAACTGCTAGTTCCTTCAAAAATGCTGAATGGAAAACATATTTAATCAATACAAAAATTAAATCTCTCTTACCAGAGTTACCCAAAAACTGGGCTGGTTGGAATAAACCACCGCAACTTTTTGAAATTCAAGCTATACACGATCGCGTGCGAATGGTTAAACTTAATATTCCAGACCAATCACCGTTAATCAGACAAATTTACGGTACTCTGGGAAATGAAGAAATAAGCTGGAAAATTGCAGTTAAAAATCAGCAATGTTTACCAGATTGGCGATATAGCATTGAGTGGATTAAAAGACAAAAGGCAAAAGAATTTACTGATATCAGAATTTTCCAAGAACCTGTTAATTCAATTCGCTCTAAATTAGTAACATTTTTATTTAAGTTAGTCTCTTGGATTTGGCGAAATCGCTGGATACAAGAAGGCGATGAAGTTATAGGACACAATAACCTGGGTTTAGTTTCTTTTCAATGGTCAGAAAATCAGGATAATGCTAATGCAGTAATTCAAGATATCTATTGGCAACCGCCTTGGAAACAAAATACTATTGTTTCTAGTAGATATTTTATACTGTTAGATTTGGATGAACCACCACCAAATCTGAAGATTATTTCAAAGTAGTGATACGTGATACGCATAGGCTTTGCCAACGCACTTTTATTTTTATTGCTAAAATAGCAAAAAATAAGTTAGAAATAGCTCAAGTATTTTAACTATATAAAATAATGGAACCTGTATCATTAACTGCTGGTGCGATCGCTATTGCAACTATAATTTTAACCAAAGCTGTTGAAAAAACTGGCGAAAAGCTGGGAGAGGCAGTTTTGGAAAAAGGCGGCAACTTAATGAAACTGCTGCAACACAAGTCTCCTGAGACAGCCAGCGCCCTTCAAGTCGTTGCACAACGTCCAGAATTAGCCGAACAACAGCCAGAAGATTATGGTGTAGCAGTCTTGGAAGCAAAAGTAGAAGAAGCGGCTAAGTCAGATAGCGAAATTGCCGCAGCGATTCTAAATTTGGCAGAAATGGTGAAATCTCAACCGCAAGCCAGTCAGGTTATTGAGAATTGGAAAGGGATAAATATTAAAGGCGGCAATCCTAATATCAGCAATAACACTTTCAATTTTTAATTAAATGACTGATGAAAATTGGCAGGGGATAAACCTCAAAGGCGGAAATCCGACTATTAAAGATAATGTTATCAACTTTATTTCGTCCGAACGGGAACGGGTAAAGTCAAATCCTCCACAATCTATTCCATATACAGGTGTCGCCAATTTTGTTGGACGACAACAAGAACTTGAAACACTCCATCAAGCGTTGCAAAAACGGGATAGAGTGGCAATTTCTGCTGTAGCGGGGATGGGAGGAATTGGTAAAACTGAACTAGCGACGCAATACGCAAGAGAATATCAAAATGATTATCCTGGTGGAATTTGTTGGTTAACAGCTAGAAATGCAAATCTGGCGGTAGAAATTGTGCGATTTGTCACCCTGAAAATGAATTTAAAAATCCCGCCTGAGTTGGCGGGAAAACCCCTAACTCTTCAGCAACAGGTAGACTTCTGTTGGGATAAATGGCAACCACCAGAAGGGTTAGTATTAGTTGTCTTAGATGATGTTAATGATTGGAGAAATTGTCGAGATATTCTGCCAAATGTTAACCGCTTCCGAGTGTTGATTACAACCCGAAGACGAAATATTGATCCGAATTTAGTCGAAGAAATTTCCTTAGAGGTACTGTCAACGGATGCTGCGGTGGAATTGTTGACATCATTGTTAGGTAAAAAAGACAAGCGAGTTCAAACAGCACCACAGACAGCCACAGATTTATGTGAACGTCTGGGAAATCTGCCCTTAGGTTTGCATTTAGTTGGGCAATATTTAGCCAATGATCCCGATTTATCTTTAGCAGAAATGTTAAATCGGTTGCGGCTGCAAGATGAAGCACTTAATCCGCCAGAACAGCAATTACAACAAAGTGTCAGTTTGGCACAGCGAGGTGTAAAAGCTGCCTTTGAGTTAAGCTGGCAAGAACTTGATTTAAACACCCAAAAGGTAGCTGAGTTTTTGAGCTTATTTGCACCCAGTATAATTCCTTGGGAGCTTGTAGAGTTTATAAATGAATCTTTAAATTGGGAAGGAACAGCACTTAATCAAGCAAAAAAGCAATTATATAAACTTCATTTTATTGAACGGGTAGAAGCAAAGGACGGCTACTATAAAACTCATCCTTTAATTCGGGAGTTTTTACAAGAAAAGTTAGCTAATTCTAAACAAGCAGATGAATTAACACAAGCTTTTGCTACCACATTCGTTAAAATTGCTCAAAAAATTCCCGACGCTCCTACTCTAAAGTTGATTGCATCCATTAAAGATGTAATTCCCCATCTAGAGGAAGTCGCTAACTATTTAACTAACTTTCTTAAAGATGAAGATTTAATTTCGTCATTTATTGGTGTAACTAGATATTATCAAAGTCAAGGGTTATATGATTTAGCAGAACCTTGGGAGGAAAAATGTTTATCGGCAGCTAAAAATCGCTTCGGTAATGACCATCCCGATGTGGCAGCTAGACTGAACAATTTGGCATTACTCTACTCCTCGCAAGGACGCTACAGTAAAGCCAAACCTTTGTATCTACAAGCTTTAGAATTAACGCAACGCTTATTGGGTAATGACCATCCATCTGTGGCATCTAGCCTGAACAATTTGGCATTACTCTACTCCTCGCAAGGACACTACAGTGAAGCGGAACCATTGTATCTGCAAGCTTTAGAATTAATGCAACGCTTATTGGGTAATGACCATCCATCTGTGGCAGCTAGCCTGAACAATTTGGCAGGACTGTACAAATCGCAAGGACGCTACAGTGAAGCGGAACCATTGTATCTGCAAGCTTTAGAATTAACGCAACGCTTATTGGGTAATGACCATCCCGATGTGGCAGCTAGACTGAACAATTTGGCATTACTCTACTCCTCGCAAGGACGCTACAGTGAAGCGGAACCATTGTATCTGCAAGCTTTAGAATTAACGCAACGCTTATTGGGTAATAACCATCCCGATGTGGCAACGGGTCTGAACAATTTGGCATTACTCTACTCTTCGCAAAAACGCTACAGTGAAGCGGAACCATTGTATCTGCAAGCTTCAGAATTATGGCAACGCTTATTGGGTAATGACCATCCCGATATTGCCACTAGCCTGAACAATTTAGCAGGACTCTACTACTCGCAAGGACGCTACGCTGAAGCCGAACCTTTGTTTCTGCAAGCTTTAGAATTATGTGAGCGTGTTTTGGGTGTCAATCATCCCAATACTGTTAATATCCGTAAAAATCTTGCCTATCTACAAGCGCAAAGAAGCCGTAAAAATTCCAGCCAAAGAAGCTGGCAGCAAAAAATCAGCCATTTTATCAGTCATTTAATTAATAAAATTCGTGAGTTTTTGAGGCGACCCAGGAATTAGATTCTACCTTATTTGTAATATTCTCAAATCTGTCCCAAATCAGGCATTAATGAACAATTATCAATGACCAATGACCAAAAAATAGCATTTTTTACCCAAACTACGGGAGAACCTTTTTATCTCGGTATTGATTTCGGTACTTCCGGCGCACGCGCTATAGTTATTGATACAGCAGGCGCTATTCAAACTGAAGCGCAATATCCTTTTACACAATCAAATACAGATTTAGCTGCAATTTGGCAAACAGCTTTATTTAACTTAATCGAGCAAATTTCCCCAGAAGTTAAAAGTAAGATTAAAGCCATAGCTATTAACGGCACTTCCTCCACAGTTTTACTCTGCGATGCTGCTGGTAAACCTGTTGATACACCCATCTTATATAACGATGCGCGGGGTGTAGCAGTAAGGGATAAATTAACAGAAATTGCACCACCAAACCATACAGTATTAAGCGCAACTTCTAGTCTTGCTAAACTTTTATGGTGGTGGAAATGTAGAGACGTTATATATAATGCCTCTACATATTTTTTGCACCAATCAGACTGGTTAGCTTTTCTGTTACATGGCAAGCTAGGTGTTAGTGATTATCATAATGCTTTAAAACTAGGTTATGATGTCGAAAATCTCTGCTATCCCACTTGGCTAGAAAATCAACCTTTTAGTAAGTTATTACCTAAAGTTTTATCCCCAGGAACTCCAGTTAGTGAAATAACCCCAGATATTGCTAATCGGTTTAATTTACCTTCAGACTGTATTGTATGTACTGGCACTACTGATAGTATTGCTGCATTTATCGCCAGTGGTGCTAACTTTCCTGGGGAAGCTGTTACTTCGCTTGGTTCTACGTTAGTAATAAAACTATTAAGTAATACCCGTATAGATGATGCCAGCTATGGTATTTATAGTCATCGTTTAGGAGACTTATGGCTAGTTGGTGGCGCTTCTAATACTGGTGGCGCAGTATTGCGACAGTTTTTTACTGATGCTGAGTTAGAAAATCTGAGTAAAGAAATTGATGCAAATAAAGAAAGTCCTCTGGATTATTATCCCTTATTAAAAGAGGGCGATCGCTTCCCCATTAATGACCCAAACTTAGCCCCAAAATTAGAACCACGCCCAGACTCTCCTGTAGAATTCCTGCATGGTTTACTCGAAAGTATCGCCCGTATTGAAGCATTAGGTTATCAGAGGTTACAACAACTAGGCGCTACCCAACTTACTTGCGTTTATACAGCAGGTGGTGGTGCAAAAAATCCAACTTGGACAAATATTCGCGCCCGTCATCTCCAAGTACCTATAATCCCGCCACGGCAGACCGCCGCCGCCTATGGTACAGCTTTATTAGCATTGCGGAAAAGTCCTAATACAGCATTTAGCAGTTAGCTTTTTAATCTTCTGGTTTTATTCCCTCCCCGAAATTCGGGGAGGGTTAGGATGGGGTTCTAATCTATTCCAATCGTTGCAACCTACCAATCTTAGGATCAATAATTTTTTGACCAAGATTCGCAAATTTCACAGCTACAGAAACTTTTTTTTCTGTCCCAAAAACATGAGTAATTTCACCACTTCCAAAACTAGGATGGAGAACTTGATCCCCTACTTTCCAATTTTGACTTGTACCATTTGAAACTTCACTGGTAAAATTGCTTTTTTGCTGGCTAATTCTTCTAGGAACAGCAGCCGCAACATTACTAGACACAAATTCACTAGGTAATTCTTTCAAAAACTGAGAACGAATTGCAGGTTCGCGAGAACCCCAAAGGCGACGTTCACACGCATGACTAAGATATAGTCGTTCTTGGGCGCGAGTAATCCCCACATAACAAAGCCGTCGCTCTTCTTCTAACGCTACTGGATCATTTAAACTCCGAGTATGAGGCAGTAACCCTTGCTCTAACCCTACCAAAAATACTATAGGAAACTCTAATCCTTTGGCAGAATGTAGAGTCATCAAAGATATACGTGAATCTCCCTCTTGCAAGTTATCTAAATCAGAAGATAGAGAAGCACTTTGGAGAAATGTTTCTAATTTAGAATCTTCGTTCTCTTCCTCAAATTGCTGAACTGCATTATATAATTCCTGAATATTTTCTAAGCGGTTATCAGCTTCATCAGTGCCTTGCTTTTGTAAATCTTGAATATAATCAGAATCCTTCATTACACCCTGAACAATATCCAAAGCTGAAAGCGTATCCAGTTGTTTTTGCCAGTGACTAATTAGTTCTACAAAACTGGTAATCTGTTTAGCCGCACGTCCAGCTAAAGTTTTAACAGATGTTTCATCTTGCAAAATTTCCCACAAAGGTACGCTTAATTCTTGGGCAACAGCAGCAACAGCATCAATACTAGCTTTACCAATCCCACGACGCGGAGTGTTAATTATTCGCAATAAACTGACTGTATCCGCAGGATTAACGATTACTCGCAAATATGCGATCGCATCTTTAATTTCTTTGCGATCGTAAAACTTTAACCCTCCAACTATCGTATATGGAATTCCACAGCGTACTAGCGCATCTTCCATCGCACGAGACTGGGCATTTGTACGGTAAAGAATTGCAAAATCACCCCAATCAATCTCCGCATCTTGCCGTTTTAAACTGCGAATTTGATTAATTACAAATTCAGCTTCCGCTATCTCATCATCCGCTTTATAACAATAAATTTGCTCCCCAGCTTCCCGTGTTGCCTTAAGAATCTTATCAATGCGCTGCGTGTTATTTTCAATCAACTTATTAGCAGCTTGGAGTATATTTTCTCTAGAACGATAATTTTCCTCCAACTTGATCATTGTGCGGGTATCATCATCGGGTAACCCGTCGCCAAAATCATCTTGAAATTCTAGTAAAACAGTATAATCTGCGCCACGAAAACTATATATAGAATTATGGGTTAGCAGTCCATCAGTAAAATAAACATAGTGTTTATCTACCTTTAAACTATATACAGATCCAGTGTAATCTTCCTGCTGAATACTGCTGATTGTTTCCCAAATTAATTCTTTACTATCCTTTTCTACAGCAATCATCATAATTCCAGACACGAGATTAGCTGCTTCTATATCTATCTGGCTGGCTGTTGGATTACGCTTAAATGCAATCTCAGGTGTATAAATCGGATAATTTAAGTCTTTGCCATAGTGCAATAAACAATCTTGGACTAATGCTAGTGAATCCTCACTACTAATGTCATTATTTACTTCAAATGTAGTTGTAGAAATACCATAATCATTAGCAATTGCTGAAACCTTCTCAGTAGCACGATCTGCTTTATCTACACTCGATAAAATCCAAGCAGCATCCGCTTTTTCTTGCTTTGCAAGCTGCCATAATTCCAGCTTACCATTGCTAGTAAATAAAGGACAAGAGCCAACGCGGTACAATTCTCCACGTCGCATCAAATAAACTATATGATACTTATTATTTTCATGGTTAACCCACTTAATTGGCCAACGATGATTGGGGGTACAACGAGTCTTTTTACCTCCAGCTTTAACTATAACTAGCTTGCCAGCAAAATCCCGTGTCGCTTTACCAAACCTTAATCCGCCTTTCAAACCAACAAAATCAGAAGTACTTCTGTTATAACTTACTAACCAATGTTGCTGAGGATTCAACTTTTCAATTGGTAAATATCCCTCACTGGTTAGTACTTTGCTACCTGGAGGCTGACATTGATCTACATCTCCCACCACAAAAATAGATCTATTATTCCAATCCCAATTGTTTTTATTAGTTTCTCCATTAGTGGATAATAATCTAATCAACTCATATTGAATTCTATTAGTATCTTGATATTCATCTACTAAAATATGATGGAACTTACGATGCCAATATCCTAATATATGTTCGTTTTGTTGAAAAACCTTAACAGGAACAAAAATCAAATCATCAAAATCTAAAGCATTATTCTCAGCCAATTTATTTTGATAAATACTGTAAACTTCAGCGATTATGCGACCACGATAATTAATTTCTGTTGCTTCAAATTCTTTAGGTGATAACCCTTGGTTTTTAGCACTACTGATGACAGAACGAACCGCGCGAGGTTCAAACTTCTTGTCATCCAAGTTAAGTTGCTTAGTTACAATTTCTTTAATTAAACTTTGAACATCAGATTCATCAAAAATAGAAAAATTCTTATTCCAACGTCGTCCTTTCTCGTCCTGATATTTCTCAATATCAAACCTAAGAATGCGGCTAAACAAACTGTGGAATGTACCAATCCAGAGGTCTTTTATAAACGAATTGTAAACACGCGATCGCAATCTCGTTTGCTGCTCATTTGTCAATGCTTCCCAAGGTCTACCATATTGTTCCTGGGCTTGTTGTTGAGCAAACAACTTTTGAATTCTATCTTTCATCTCCCGCGCCGCCTTGTTAGTAAAAGTCACGGCTAGGATGTTTGCTGGATCAACGCGCTGCTTGAGAATCAAATTTGCAATCCGATAGGTCAGCGCCCTAGTTTTACCGGAACCAGCCCCCGCAACCACAAGTAAGGGGCCGCAAAAGTGTTCCACAGCGCGACGTTGAGATAGGTTGAGATGGCTAAGGTAGTCAGTAGTTTGAGTCATAGCTAGACCGATGGAACACAATAGAAGCGACAGCAACAGCCTTGATTTAAGGACAGTTATAGCTACGCTTAACCTAGTGTAGTGCTTTATACAATAGTCGGATTAATCTAAGTTCATTATCAAAACTGAAAATTTTAACGTTTATAAATATTATTTGTGGAAATATGATGTAAATAAGTTACTAAACCAGCGTAATTTTACTAAATTTTAAAAGATATTTGATTGATGTTTACCCTATCAAGTAAGCAATTGTTTCTAAAAACGTAACCGCTCACACTGCTAACTTTTTCAGTGCAAAACTAGGAATACGCTTAAAAGTGCTATTTCCTAATATGAATCAAGTTGTCTCCTGTAGTTGGCGATCTTTCTTGCGCGATCGCTCAAAAAGTTTGCTTTTATTTCTGAGTATAATTAGCTTAACCGCCTGCCAATCAGCTTCTTCTCAGCAAAATCTCGCTGGTTTTCCCAATTCCACCTCTAGAATAGTTACCGTTTCCGGTCGAGGACTTGTCCATATTCCTAAAACTATTTCCCAAGTGCGTTTAGGTGTAGAAATTCAAGGCAAAACCTCTACAGAGGTACAACAGCAGCTAGCGAAACGCTCCGAAGCGGTAGTAGAACTCCTGAAATCTCGTCAAGAAGTTGAAAAACTTGAGACTACTGGCATTAACCTGACACCTAATTACACCTATAGAAATGGCAAGCAAAGTATTACCGGATATTCTGGCAATAACATTGTCAGCTTTCAAATAGAACCTAAAAAAACTGGAAATTTATTAGATCAAGCGGTCAAAGCTGGAGCTACTAAAATAAACAATGTTACCTTAGTAGCCTCGGACACTAACATTGCAGATGCTCAAAAGCAAGCTATCCGTGAAGCATCCGCAGATGCTAACAAACAAGCTGATGCCGCTTTGAGTGCCTTAGATCTTAAACAGCGAGAAATTATCGGCATTCAAATCAATGGAGCGAATACGCCTCCACCAATGCAGCCAATGTCCTTACTTAATCAACACATGAAGTTAGCACAGGGAGATGCCACGACACCTATAGTCGCTGGTGAACAGCAGGTACAAGCTTTTGTCACCCTGCAAATTAGATATTAAAAATAGGGAGAAGGGAGAAGTTTTTCTTTAGCATTCTTGAGCAATCGCTTTTCTTTTGCTGGCAATTCTATGCTTCTTCCATCAAAGTGCTAAAAAATAAATCTACTTCTCCCCTACACCCCTGCACTTCTGCTTTCTTGTTGCTTATGCTTAGGCAATATTAGAATTTTCGGAAACCGCACTCATTCCATGAGCGGTTTTACCATTTTTGTGATTACTATGCCCATTAGCGTTACGTGGCTGAATTACTCCATAACCGCCGTGGTTGCGCTCATAAATTACATTAATTTCCCCAGTTTCAGCGTTGCAGAACATATAAAAGTCATGATCTACTAACTGTAGTTGTTCCAACGCATCTTGAATCGTCATTGGGGGCATAGCGAAATATTTGGTACGCACTACTTCACCAGGAAGTTCTGGAGTGCGATCGCCAATTAAAGTAGATTCTACAGGCTCTGGTGCAACTACCTCACTGGTTTTTACTTGAGCATGAGTTACCTGATCCAGTCGTCTTTCTTTATACTTGCGTAATTGTCGAGCAATCTTATCTGCAACTAAATCAATACTGGCGTAAAGCGTCTCGCTACCTTCTTGTGCGCGGATTACTGAACCATTAGCGTAAAGAGTTACTTCAGCTATTTCCTTTGAGGTTATACGGGGATTACGTTCAACTGATAAATGTACATCTACTTCTGCTGTTATATTCTGATAATGGCTTACTGCCTTTTCAATTTTTTGGTGTACATATTCACGAATAGAATCAGTAATTTCAATATTTTTGCCTTGGATCACAAGCTTCATATTTACAATCTCCCACTGAATATAGAGAGCGAAACCTAACGTTTATGTAGGTAAGAAAGTGCAACCACAATTGTCATGTCACTTTCCCATTAGCCTTCAAGTGCTAGTTATTTGCTGCCGATTAAATTAGAACCTTTTACCAAATTTTCAGGATATCAAGTGTGGATTAACTCACACTAAGGGTAGATATATTAACTTCCGTACTAACCAAACAAGAAGGGCAATTTAGTAGCAAATATTCAGAAGTAAACAAGTATCTTCTACACCTAGTAGCAAGTGCTATCCCAAGTTTGGTGAAACTTAAAGGTTTTTTCTCCTCAAGATTTAAGTTATAACTTCACAGTAGCACTTTGTATTCTAGAAAACTTATCTGTTTGATTTCTCTTTAAAATCCTTCGTATCCCTTAACATTTCTTTATTATTATCGGTTTATAGGATCTTCACATTAAAAAAAGATCAAAGGAAAATCTCTCCCTCCCCTTGATAAGGGGAGGGGGTTGGGGGGTGGGGTAAGTTTAATTAGCCTTAAAAGCCGTTTCTCATATAAAAAAATGGAGGTCGAACAACGACCCCCATCTGAGAAGCAAAAACTATCAGTTGCTAGATAGCAGGCACAAATTGCTCTTTTTCAGGTACATGAGTGTACTCAGCAACAATTTGGCGGAACTCATCACCATCAATTGTTTCCTTCTCAATTAACAGATCCACCAGGCGATCAATCACGGAACGATTTTCCCGAATCAAACGTAAAGCTTCGTCATAGCAATGCTCTACAATTGAGCGGACTTGAGCATCAATCTGAGCCGCAATTTCCTCAGAATATTCAGAACGAGTCATCCAGTCGCGACCTAAAAATACTTCGCCCGCCTGACTTTCTAAAGAAACTGGCCCTAAAGTTGACATTCCATAGCGAGTTACCATCTGCCGTGCTAAGGAAGTTACTTGTTGCAAGTCACCACCAGCACCCGTAGTTACTTCTGCGTCTCCGAAGATCACTTGTTCGGCAGCACGTCCGCCTAAAGCGGCGCTAATCCGTGCTAATAACTGCCCTCTAGAGATTAATCCTTGCTCCTCTGAGGGAGTAAACCAAGTTAAACCTTGGGCTTGTCCGCGAGGAATTAAGGTAACTTTCTGCACTGGATCGTGATGTTTGAGCAGAGTACCAATAATTCCATGACCGATTTCATGGTAAGCAATTAAACGCTTGCTCTTGCTATCTACCAAAGGAGTGCCTTCCATACCAGCAACAACACGGTCAACCGCGTCGTTGATTTCTAACATGGTAATCGCCTCTTTGCGCCGTCTGGCTGTTAGAATAGCCGCTTCGTTGAGTAGGTTAGCAAGATCTGCACCACTAAAACCAGGAGTGCGACGTGCGATCGCTTCTAAGGAAATTTCTGGTGCTAGTTTCTTATTACGAGCGTGGACATCCAGAATTTGCAAGCGTCCTTTGACATCAGGGGTGTCAACACTCACTTGTCTGTCAAATCTACCCGGACGTAACAGTGCTGAATCTAAGACATCGGGGCGGTTGGTAGCAGCAATGATAATAATCCCTGTATTGCCTTCAAACCCGTCCATTTCTGTAAGTAACTGGTTGAGAGTTTGTTCACGCTCATCGTTACCGCCACCTATACCAGCGCCACGTTGCCGACCTACTGCGTCGATTTCATCAATGAATACTAAGCAGGGTGCGTTTTCTTTGGCTTTTTTGAATAAATCTCGCACACGGGAAGCGCCCACACCTACGAACATTTCCACAAATTCCGAACCGGAGATGCTGAAGAAGGGTACACCTGCTTCTCCTGCGATCGCTTTAGCCAGTAATGTTTTACCCGTACCTGGAGGCCCTACTAACAGCACACCTTTAGGAATTTTTGCTCCTACTGCGGTAAAGCGTTCTGGCTGTTTGAGGAAAGTAACAACTTCTTGGAGTTCTTCTTTAGCTTCTTCGATTCCTGCTACGTCATCGAATAACACACCTGTTTTAGCTTCCATCTGAAAACGGGCTTTTGATTTCCCGAAGTTCATTGCTTGACCAGGGCCACCAGGTAGATTGTTAGAACGGCGGAACAGAAAAAATAATCCAGCAATCAACAAAACTGGAAATATTAAATTACCCAGTAACCCCCAGATAGCGCCTTCATTACGAATTGGGTGAGTATCGAAGCTAATATTTGCTTTTCTTAGCTGGGAAATCAGTTCAGGCGCGTTTCCAGGTAGATCTACACGCAAACGCTGAACTCTGTTGTCTAGATCTGGATCGATCGCCTCAATAATTGCCGTCCGACCACCATCATACAGATCAACACTTGTTACTCGTTTAGCATCTAAATACTCTAAAAAGCGACCATAAGTCATCCGAGTACTGGCAGTGTTCTTAGTCATCTCCCCTGTCGCCGGAGCAAACGCCCCTTGCCAGAAAAAGAACCCAATTACCACTGCTGGTAATGTCCAAAGTAATAATACTCTCCAAGAAAACTTCATTCAGGCTTGCCTCTATTTGACGGTTATATATAGCAGTCAGCTATTAGCTCTCAGCTTTAATCATGCGCCTTTGTAGCCAAGGGTTTCAGCCATTTAAAATGTCCTAACCTATCTTGCTACAGCTATAACGCTGATTTTGCCCAAAGTTGGGGCATTTATTTAACACAGATGATTCCAAAAGTCAAATAATTTTAAAATTGACTTTGACTGGCGAATTTTATTTTAGTTGTGGCAAAGCATATAAACCCTTAAAGAGTCGCTTGCACACTTACTTAATCAAATTTAACGTAATTTTCATAATCAAAGCAACTGGGAATCAATGATCAATTAACAATGATCAATTATCAATAAGGAATTTATTACCTCTCCCCTCTCCATCCTCTCCCTTCCCCCTCTCTCCTCCCTCCTCACCCCTCTCTAGAAAAAGCAATAGCGCGTTCTTTTCCCCAGTAAAACCGGAGATGAGAACGCGCTAATGGGATAAATCAATTAGTTGTAGAACTCAGGCAACTAAAGACCTAATAGGTTTCTACGTGCCAACGACCTTCCCTCTTCGCTTGTCTTTGGTACTCTGACCAAGTAACGCCATCTTTGGCAGCAGCAACAGTAAGCGCTTGATCAATACCGCCTTCCATACCCTTCAAACCACAGATATAGGTGTGGGTATTTTGTTGTTGAATCATCTTCCAAAGTTCGTCCGCGTGTTCAGCTACGCGGTCTTGGATATACATCCTGCCACCTTCAGGGTTTTTCTGCTCACGGCTAATCGCGTAAGTCAAGCGGAAGTTGTCAGGGTACTGCTGTTGCAGTTCTTCTAACTCATTCTTGTACAGGATATTCGGGCTTGTAGGAATACCAAAGATTAGCCAAGCAAAACCATTAAACTGATAATCTGGGTTAGCTTTTCTTTCATTTTCCTTAAACATCCGCCACAAGTAAGCTCGGAATGGTGCAATACCAGTTCCTGTCGCCAACATAATCACATTGGCATTAGGATCTTCTGGTAATAACATTTCTTTACCAGTAGGGCCAGTGATTTTTAAATCATCCCCAGGTTGGAGATTACAGAGGAAGGTTGAGCAAACACCATAAACCATTTCACCTGTTTCAGGATGCTTGTACTCAAGTTGCCTAACACAGAGAGACACGGTTTTGTCATCAACGGAATCACCGTGACGAGTCGAAGCGATAGAATATAGCCTCAATTTATGAGGTTTATCTTTTTTGTCAGTTCCAGGCGGAATAATACCAATACTCTGACCTTCCAGATAGCGCAAATCTCCACCCGAAATGTCGAAAATCAGGTGACGGACAGTGCCGATACCACCTTCGCCAACAAGTTCTTCATTAGAGAGACACTTGCCAATATAAGGCGAGTTTGGGCGGTAGATATTAACTGGAACATCAGATTCAGCTTTTTTAGCTTTAGGCTTAGTTTCTTTGACTGGCTGTGCCGATTCTGTCTGAGTCATAGGCTTGCTCTCTTCTCCTGAGTGCTTGCTCTGTGTTTCAGTTCCAGGTGTGGCTTTACCATTTACTTCACTGTCAGCCGTTAAAGGTCGAATGCTGACAATTTTGCCGCCCAAGCGGGTGATTCGTTGCATTTCTTGGTTCATGCGACTGTAGGGTACGGTGATAAACACAGTGCCACTACGACGAATCGGGTAGTTAGTTTTGTCAGTAGTTTCGTTCTGACGCAAACCTTCTACTTCATAGATAAACATACGGCTACCAGAGACTGTGTTGGCTGCATCGCCAGCTACGCTTGAGTTGTACATTCCTAATTAATCATCTCCAAACCGAATTAAACACGTTGAGTACAACGTGACCTTTTTAAGGATATGCCAGCCCGAATATCGGGTTCCAGTTCATTTAGATCTGAATTTTTACTCAGCGTAACATCTCAAGCCTATGCTTACTCATCTAAGACAGCACCGAATGGCAAATTCTACATCTGTTACGTTTTCATCCTAGCGAATGATTCACTCGCAGAATGTTAGGAATGAGCAATTAGCAGTTAGCAGAATTCTAAGTTCTATTTATTTTTTTTTTTTCAAAAAGGCGCTACTCACCTTAGCATAAGTACTGAGCAAGATGAGTTCAATTACATTCCGCCTTGTAGGGGAGATCCCGTTCTGGTAAAATCCACTGTAGAAGCTAGGATTAAATACTTACTAGAAAATTGCTTGAGTTTTTCCGACCAAGCAGTAGCACCGCTTGCTGCCTGCAAAAACAGTACTTGTGCTTTCAGGCTATGTAGGATGCGCTGCATGATCAACGGACGGGGTGACCTCAAGGTTAAGGATTTAGCTTGCTTAAAATTTATTTTGAGAAAAAGATTTGCGTTAGAGGGAAGCTATGACCAGTCAGCTGGATCGTGTGGTTATCATTGGCGTTGCCGGAGATTCCGGCTGCGGTAAGTCTACTTTTTTGCGTCGAATCACAGATTTGTTTGGTGAAGATTTTGTGACAGTAATCTGTCTAGACGATTACCACTCTCTAGACAGAAAGCAACGTAAAGAAACTGGCATTACTGCCCTTGATCCTAGAGCTAATAACTTTGATTTGATGTACGAGCAAATCAAAGCTCTCAAAAATGGTCAAGTAATTGACAAGCCTATTTACAATCACGAAACCGGAGAGATTGACCCACCGGAGAAAGTACAGCCTAACCACGTCGTTGTAATTGAAGGGCTTCACCCCTTGTATGATGAACGGGTGCGATCGCTCATTGACTTCAGTGTTTACCTAGATATCAGTGATGAAGTCAAGATTTCTTGGAAGATTCAACGGGATATGGCAGAACGCGGTCACCGCTATGAAGATGTGATTGCTGCTATTAATGCTCGTCGTCCTGACTTTACTGCTTACATCGAGCCTCAGAAGGAATTTGCTGATGTAGTAATCCAGGTATTACCCACAAAATTAATTCCAGACGACAAGGAAAGCAAGGTATTGCGGGTACGCTTGTTGCAGAAAGATGGCGTAGAAGGTTTTGAGCCTACTTACCTGTTTGATGAAGGTTCAACCATCGATTGGATTCCCTGCGGTCGTAAGTTAACCTGTTCTTGGCCTGGAATCAGAATGTTCTACGGGCCTGATAGCTATTACGGTCATGATGTTTCAGTGCTGGAAGTAGATGGTCAGTTTGAGAACTTAGAAGAAGTTATTTACATTGAGGGACACCTTAGCAATACTTCTGCCAAGTACTACGGCGAGTTGACTCATTTGTTGCTTCAGCATAAAGAATATCCTGGCTCTAATAATGGTACTGGTTTGTTCCAAGTGCTTGTTGGCTTAAAGATGCGGGCAGCTTATGAACGCTTGACATCTAAGCAAGCTAGAGAGACAGCTAAGGCTTTGTAGGCGCGATCGCTTATTGAAGTTAGTCGATCGTCAAGGGTTAACCATATCCCTCTAATAACTTAAAACGCGAGAAGCTAAAACTAGCTCTCGCGTTTGATTTTGTTATTGCGCTATGAATAGTGTATAAAACAAGATGCCAGCGAAATTTGCCTTGGGAGCAACTATGAAAGTTTGGATAGCTAGCTTTGTGGTACTGTTTGCAATCGCAGAATTCTACCAGTGGCTCAAACACTTTACACTGCCATTGCCAATATATATTTTAGGCGGAGCATTTCTCGCGATCGCATCCAACTATGACCGCAAAGCAGGGTTTCCTTTCCTCAAATCAGATGAGCAACCAACAGCTATTCCAAACCCCATAGACTTAACGTCAGGTATGCCTGCTGTCAATTCTTCTACTAATCCCCAAATTAACCAATCTAATTTCAATCCAGCGCCTCAACCCGATCGCGCTATTTCTTTTACAATTCGTAAAGATAATCAACAATCTCAGCAATCATAAACTAAGAAAAAATCCCTTAATTATTTCATATTCATCCAATTACTTTTGCTAAATCTATATGTAAATAAATGATAGATATACCGCTATTTATTCTGTTTAAATAAGCTTTATAGCTATTTATAAATATTTAGTATTTATAAATAGCTCCCGATTAACAAATATACCAAAAACCATAACAGTTAGAACATTACATTTTTTGCTTTTAATCAATTTCTTTATCGCAGATAAACGCAGATTACGCAGATATCACCCAAGATTTGAGCAAAAAATTTAGTTTATTCATTTAAGTTTAAAAATACTAAAAAAATTAAGAGCGTGTCTAAATCTTTAACTATTAATCTTTCATGTTTATTGCAGAAGCCTACGGGAATTACTACTTATGCTCTTAATATTTTGCCTTACTTAGATTATTTAGAGCCAACATTGCTAGTATCCCAAAGTATTCCTCAATACAAATGTTATCCAATTCCCCCTAACCTAACAGCAGAACAAGGATATAAAGGTCACATACGCCGCTTGTTGTGGACTCAGCTAAAATTGCCGAGAATTTACCAACAGCTAAACTCAAGTCTGTTATTTTCTCCCCTACCAGAAGCACCTGTAGCAGTTAAATGTCGATATATTGTGATGGTTCACGATCTCATTCCCCTACGTTTTTTCAAAAAATTTTCACCTTTGACTTATTATTTTAGGTATTATCTACCTCACGTTTTAGAGCAATCCGAACACATTATTTGTAATTCTCTAGCGACGGCGCAAGATATTATTGAATTTTTTAATATCAAAGTTGAAAAAATTACCCCAATCGCACTAGCCTACAATTCCAATCACTTTCGTTACCTCAATTTACCAACGCAAAATTATTTTCTTTACATTGGACGGCAAGACTCTTATAAAAACTTACATAGATTAATATCTGCTTTCGCAGCTTTACCTAACTGCTATGACTACGAACTCTGGTTAGCAGGATCAACTGATAAACGCTATACTCCAAAAATAATTAATCAAGTAGAACAGTTAGATTTAACTAGGCAGGTCAAATTTTTAGATTATGTAGCGTATACTGATTTGCCTAAACTAATCAATAGTGCGATCGCACTTGTTTTTCCTAGTCTTTGGGAAGGCTTTGGTTTACCAGTACTAGAAGCAATGGCTTGTGGAACACCTGTAATTACATCTAATTTATCTTCATTGCCCGAAGTTGTTGGTGATGCTGCTATATTGGTGAACCCTTACAATGTGGAGGAAATTACCACAGCCATGAATGCTGTGGCTAATCAAGCTGGGTTGCGATCGCACATGAGCCAAGCTAGTCTGGCTAGATCTAGTCAATTTAGTTGGAAAAAAACAGGTCTTGCTACCGCTCAATTGCTACAAAAATATCTTTAGATCTTCAGTTGCCAAATTTTGTTGCTAGATCGCTGTTTAAATTTACTCAAAAAATACTTTATGAGCCATCGTCTTGCTTTAATACTCCGCCCTGTATTAATAATTACTGCCACCTTAGCAGCGATAGAAATAACTGCTATGTCAGCTAATGCACAAAAACCAATAGTATATCAACCATTAACCTTACCTGCTAGTAACGAAGCTAACGACACACTTACAGAAAAGGATATTCCCCTGGGTGATGGTGGTTTTGCCCGTGACTATCGGGTGAAATTTCAAGCAGGCGATCAAGTAGCAATTGATCTGACATCAGACAATTTCGACACAATTGTGACTTTGATGGGGGCTGACGGTTCAACAATTGGACAAAATGATGATGGCCCTGATGGTAGCAACAACTCCCTGCTTTTTGCCCGAATTAAGGAGGCAGGCGAGTATATTATTCGTGTTCGTTCCTTTGGAGAAACAGGCGGTGGTACTTTTAAGCTAAAAGTTACACGGTTACAACCTATTAATGTCACTTCTCAGGGATCAGGGAAGATGGGCAGATGAACTGCTAACCGCTAACCGCTATAAATAATTGTGAGAAAACACAGAAATAGTGCTTCTGTCCACTCTACAACCGCCCCATAAGTATCGCCAGTGTGACCGCCTAGTTGCCTGTTAAACCAAGCGCCAGTAAGTAATGCGATCGCACATCCTGCGATCAACATCCCGACTAGAACAGGTAAAGATTGAGCATTCCAAAATAACTCTAATCCGCTTAAACAGCCAATTAATATTAATCCTAATAATAAGTCTTGAGGTACGCGGATCGCTGCTTTATGAAATGCGCCTTTACCAGTAGCTTTGAGATAAGGATAATATGCGATCGCTACTACCTGTCCCCAGCGTCCCCATATTGCTGCTGCCATCACAGCTAACCACCGATGGTGATTTAATTCGCTTAGAGCAACAGTTTTTAATAACAATAGCGCGATCGCAGCCATTGCTCCAAAAGCACCAGTAGCACTATCAGACATAACTTGTAACCGTCTTTGCTGGTCTTGAACTGCCAAACCATCGGCAGTATCCATCACCCCATCTAAATGTAAACCGCCAGTTAAAGCAATCCAACCAACAACTATCAAAGCTGATCTAGTTAGCATAGGCATACCTAAATTGGCAAGCGTGATATCACCTAGACTTAATAAACTACCAATTAACAGCCCTACGGCGGGTGCTAAACGCGCAACACCTTCAAAATCCAACGCCCAGCTATACGGCACAGGTAAACAGGTATAAAAAGCTACTGCGGCGGCTAGAAAATTGATTAACTTACGCACCCATAAAATCAATATTTGATACATATATCAGGTACTACCGGATTTCCCGTAATAAATTCAGTAGATTACCGCAGGAATACGCAATAAGTCTTAGGCTAATATTGACTCGTATCTTAAATTATTTGCTGTTTTTCCAAAAATCTCCTGGGTGTGTTTTACCAGCTAGTCTGCTCTTAGGACAGACCGAATTCTGAAATTTCCACCCAGTTTCTAGGCAATAGCAAGCTTATTTCAACCAAAGGCTGTTTTTTTCTATGAGTCACGACCAATCTTTGCCTCGATTAGCAGCACCCTGTATCATTGACACGGGCATAGTTGTCAATAAGCAAGATATCCGGCGCTTGCTCAGTGATTTAAATCGCGTCCGTTACATCCATACCTTTGACGGTCAATTGCAGAGTCAAGGAGAAGGATGTGTTCTAGAGGCGTTCGCTGACCCCCAGCGAGCTACGCTGATTGCTAATCATGCTCTTTATCTTAATGTTGAGAGTTTTGATTACCTACAATTAAGCCAAATTTCTGAGTCAGAAAACTACTTCGATCTCATTCAGGATAATCGTCAATTACGTTTAATCCCCATATCCAATCCATTGCAAGAGCAAGCTACGCCTATCCTAAATGCTGCTGCTTTAGAAGCGATGGTTGCTCAAGTACTTTCCGCTAAGTGGGATGTTCAGATTGATGAGAGCGACTTTTCGTTTTGAATAATTAACAGGGAAGTTGTGAGAATGTTTGCCTGAAGATACTGGCTGCCTAAAAATCGCTCTTGAAGTTTTGAGTTGCTACCTATTGTCAGCAGCTAATTTAATGATGAGTGAAATTTCAATGTAAAGTAGGCTCAAGCTGAAGTTACACTTAATATTTCTCACATCTAATAGTTAATCTTGAATCTATCTTGAGTGCTAATTTTTCTTTTCAACGTCAAGCATCCTGTAGTCATACGCAGGCAAGGGCTGGTGTATTTGTAACCCCTCATGGGATAGTTGAAACCCCTCGCTTCATGCCAGTGGGTACTTTAGCCACTGTGAAAACTTTGACCTCAGCGCACCTAGAGGAGGCTGAGGCACAGATGGTTTTAGCTAATACTTACCACCTACATCTACAACCAGGAGAAGACATCGTAGCGGGTGCTGGTGGGTTACATCGGTTTATGAATTGGAAAGGCCCGATGCTGACAGATTCGGGTGGATTTCAGGTCTTTAGCTTGAGCAAAATACGCACTATTACTGAAGCAGGCGTAACTTTTCGCTCCCCCCGTGATGGCAGAATAATTAATATGACCCCAGAGCTTTCAATTCAGATTCAAAATGATCTGGGGGCAGATGTAATTATGGCTTTTGATGAGTGTCCCCCCTACCCTGCTGAACGCGAGGAGGTAGTGAGGGCGACAGATCGCACCTATAGGTGGCTGGAACGCTGTATAGAAGCTCACAAACGCCCCAAGGATCAAGCTTTATTTGGAATTGTCCAAGGTGGAGTTTTCTTAGATTTACGACGTGCTGCGGCAAAATCATTAGCCGCTTTAGATTTACCTGGTTATGCCATTGGTGGGGTGAGTGTGGGTGAACCCGCAGAATTTATTCACCAGATTGTCAAAGCTACTGCGCCGTTGTTACCAGAAGAAAAACCACGTTACCTGATGGGAGTGGGAACGTATAGAGAAATGGCGATCGCGATCGCATCTGGGATAGATTTATTTGACTGTGTGATTCCTACACGATTGGGGCGACATGGTGCTGTCTTGGTACAAGGTGAGCGGTGGAATTTAAAAAATGCCCGATTTCGCCGAGATTATACTCAACTTGATGAGACTTGCCCTTGTTATACTTGCCAAAATTTCAGCCGCGCTTATTTAAGCCATTTAATGCGAGCGCGAGAAGTTTTAGGTTACACCTTACTGTCTTTGCATAACGTTACAGAATTGATTCGTTTTACCAAGCGTATTAGGCAGGCAATTTTAAGCGATCGCTTTACTACAGAATTTGCCCACTGGCTTGATTCTCCACCTCCACAAGCAGCAGAGCCATGTTAAGATACTTCTCAATTCTGAAAACTGTGTTGGAAAAAAGGATTAGAACATGGAAGCCGCGATGCTATTGGCGAAACTGCCTGAAGCTTACGCTATTTTTGACCCACTGGTAGACGTTCTCCCGATCATCCCCGTGTTTTTCCTGCTACTAGCATTCGTTTGGCAGGCTGCAGTCGGATTTCGCTAAATCTAAAACTTCGATTTTAATATATGGCACCAATTATTGGTGCCATTTTTTTATCAATTCTTATTTTTAAAATTTTATTGAAATTTTAAAAAATACCGCCATAGCAGTTAGAAAGTTAGATTTATTGCTGTGGATCACAATTTGTTTTTTGAGCGCAAATGTGATCAAATAAACGCAGAGGTTATAGCGGTCAGCAGTCAGCTATCAGCAGTCAGCTTTTGTCCAAGCCAATAAGTTTACAAGGGTTTCAAAATAGATGCGTGTCCTAATTGTCTTGGCGGTTGCTATAACCAAAATTTTATCAATGAACTGTCGAATATAATTAAAGAAAAAAATACTGCTCCTTATGAACGGGGAGCAGCGTTTAGATGGAATTTTTTTGGATGTTTTTTAAAGTTTTTCTACTTAATAACAGCAGTTAAATTAACTGCGTGCTGACATCACTTTTTGATATGCTGGTCGCTGTGTAATTCGCTTAATATAGTCCAATACAGCAGGATAACCACTTAAATCAAGCTTGAGCATCATTGGAATATAAGCCAACATTGACCCAACGGCAACATCACCGACAGTAAAATCTTGACCCAGCAAGAATGGTTGCTTTTCAAAGATTTGATTTAATGGTGTGAGTAATTTTGGTGTCTCTTTTTCACGAGTTGCTTCTACAAAAATTCCTGGCCCCAAAGTAGCATTAGCAAACAGCACCCATTGAATAAGTTCAGCTTGTTGCTCTAAAGATGGGGAAATATTGCCATATTTTTGAGCAAGATATAACAAGATTGCCCCTGATTCCCAGAGTTTAAAATCAGAGTCAACAATTGCGGGGACTTTTCCAGTTGGGTTAATCGCCAGGTATTCTGGTTTTCGGTGTTCTCCTGCTTGCATATCTAGCAGGACAAATTCGTAGGGAATATTTAATTCTTCTAGATACCACTGGACAATTGATGCCCGACTACGAGCGCCACCATAGAGCTTTAACATATTGATTGTTTATACTACAGAACTTGATGGGTGTAAGCGTGTTGTTTCACGTTGTCATCTTTGCTAACAACGCGGCTGGCGTTCAACACTCGTTTGCGTTCTAAGGAGTAGTTAAAGTCGGTGTGGGTAGTCCCCAAGGGAATAGAAGATTGAGCCTGTGGACGACGCTTATAGGTGCGAACGGCTGCAACTGCACGTAAGGCAAATTCATCACCAAACTGAGCTTCGGCTGGAAAAGATGCTGGCATTCGCAGCGTATCACCACCAAAAACTTCGCTTAATGTAGTAGCATAAGCCATTTGGTAAGAGGTAGGAATACCTTTGATCAATGCTTCTAGTGCAGCCGAAGGTATTGGCTCAATAATTTTAACTTCATGCACATCTCCGTCTTCTTTGTAAAAGCAGGTGGCTAAACCTAAAACTAAGTAATCATCTGCTGAAATATCAGGTGCATTAGGAAACAACGTTGGAGTTGTCATAGGAATACTCGGTATGTGGGAAACTCAGTAGTTTTAGCTTAACCCTACTATAGGGTAGGCGTAAGTCCTATGATGCGATCACTAACAACTACAAAAATTGCAGTTTCTAGATTGTTCCACGCTAACGATACTGCTCACTAGCAAATTGTAGTAGCATACACTATCTGTTAGAGCCCGTAATCCCCTGAATTATTAATGATTTTTATAGACGAGCGAAAACAATAAATTGTCTCCGTTTTTAGAAGCGGCAACTTTTTGCTTGATGTTGTAAGTAATACTGAAAGCTAACAGAGCTTAATACTATAGCATTGCTAGCAGTTGCTTCAAAGCAAAATGAATTAAGCGTTTCTCAGATTAATCACGAACCAAATCTTTATCTAGCAAAATTACCCGACGTTGGCTGGGAGCAACCCGATTGCTTTGCTCTTTCATCACCACTTGAGATTGTTCAGGGTCAAAGTGGCGATTAAAGGTGCTGCTTAAGCGAGTAACACGTTTTTCGCTGCGCTGTACTTCTTTTTTGATTTCTTGCAGTTTTGTCTGTTGAGACACTTGATAAGGCAAAAGCTGTACAAGTCCAGAAACAGCGGCTGATGAAATCACAATATTAGCGAACAACTTAGCCGTGGTTTCACCACTTACCGCCCGATAAGGTTGACGGTGAGCAGTTGGCGATGTCCGCCGAACCCGGCGACGGGTTACAGTCGGTTGTTGTAGTGGATGGAATGAAGGTTGAATTGCGTTCATAGATGTAAAGAATACCGCGCTCAACAGCTACTGAGTCAAGGGGCTATCCCCCCTAATTACCCTTGTTAATATAAGCAAGTTACGTTACAAAAAGCTACTGTTAGGGTCAGAAACTCAGAGGCAAGAGGTTAGACAATCATAAGTTGATGTCTGGTTAATCTCTCGCCTCTGAGTTGAGAAAAAGCGATCGCCCCTGCTGTGCAGATGCTTTAGTAAATCGCGGACATTAGCTTACTTGTAAAGTTCTGTTGCCAGTCGGAATGCTAAGATTCCTGGAATTAAGGCAACAACTAAAGCTACATAAACTTGGGTATCTGATATAGACATTGTTTTGCTTCCTCTTGCTGTTTGGTGAGTATATATTTCAACAATTTCGGGTAAATTTACCCTTGTTAAACAATTTTGTAACAAGATGCAACACAGATACATACCAATTTAACCCCAGGTGGGGAATTTACTGGTGAGACTGTTAACCCTAAATCTACAACGAAAGGGTAAGCTTGGTTAAAGTAGCAAGCATTTTTATTTTTTTTTAGATAATTGCTATTTGTTTTTAGTTAGCAATCTGTGAAGTTTGAATAAATAGTTAATGCTAGACCAGATCCTGAACTCTCCTTACCATGCGGCAATAGAAGCCACCTTTGTACTGGTGATCCTTATAGCCCTAGAAGCAGTGCTGTCAGCCGATAATGCGATCGCACTGGCAGCGATTGCCCAAGGATTAGAAGATGGTGAACAACGGCGACGCGCTCTCAATTTAGGCTTGCTAGTTGCCTATATTCTCCGAATGACCCTGATTCTTACAGCAACCTGGGTGGTTCAGTATTGGCAATTTGAGTTGCTTGGTGCAGCTTATCTACTCTGGTTGGTTTTCCAGTACTTTAGCTCCAATGAAGGGGAAGACAATGAACATCATGGCCCACGCTTTTCCTCGTTGTGGCAGGCAATACCTATAATCGCTGTGACGGATTTGGCGTTTTCGTTGGATAGTGTTACAACTGCGATCGCTATTTCTCAAGAAACTTGGCTGGTACTCGCAGGTGGCACGATTGGTGTCATCACTCTGCGCTTTATGGCAGGGTTATTTATTCGTTGGTTAGATGAATATATTTATCTAGAAGATGCTGGCTATATTACTGTTGGCTTCGTCGGGTTGCGACTGCTACTCAGAGCGATTCAACCAGATTTAGTACCCCCAGAATGGGTAATGATTACTTTGATTGCGCTAGTTTTCGCTTGGGGGTTTTCTCAGCGCACAACCGAAACTTCCTTGGCAAACACTCCAACTGAGGTAGAAGTGCAGGAAAACGAAGATACAAAAGCGCGGCAACCTGAAGAAGTTTAAATAAAATCGAAGGCGGAGTTAAGTCCCCGCCATCAAAAAGCTTTGAGCTTTTATTCTAGAGTTACTCGTAAAGCCAAGATGTTATACTTGGTTGCCAGTTAACGAGTTCTTCGTCTTTAAACCACAAGCTAATCTCACGTTGCGCTGTTTCTGGGGCATCAGAACCGTGAATCAGGTTGCGACCAATACTAACCCCATAATCTCCGCGAATAGTTCCTGGTTCAGAAGTTAGGGGGTTGGTAGCACCAATGATTTTCCTAGCTGATGCTACAACACCATCACCTTGCCACACCATTGCTACAACTGCGCCAGAGGTGATGAAGTCTACTAAGCCAGAGAAAAAAGGTCTTTCTTTGTGAACGTCATAGTGTTGTTCGGCGAGTTCTCTGCTTACTTGCATCAGCTTGAGTCCAACCAAAGTAAAACCTTTGGCTTCAAAGCGACGGATAATTTCACCTACCAGTCCACGCTGTACACCATCTGGTTTAATTGCTAAAAATGTCCGTTCCAAGTTTGACCCCGCTAATTTTACAAACTGATACAAAAGACAGATTATCTCAAAAAGGCGATTAGCAATTAGCTTTTAGCAATCAGCTTTCAGCTTTCAGCCAAATCAACTGTCAACTGTCAACTGTCAACTGTTCACTGTTTACTGTCCGCTCTAGTGCCAGTTGGATTAGTTGATCGACTAATTCTGAGAAGGGTATACCAGTGGCAGCCCAAAGTTGGGGATACATACTTGTTGCGGTAAATCCTGGTAGCGTGTTAATTTCGTTAATTAAGACTTCTCCTGTCTGTTCGACATAGAAAAAGTCTACTCGTGCTAAACCAGCACAATCAATGGCAGCAAATGCTTTGATCGCCATTGATTGAATTTGGGTAGTTATAGCATTTGGTAGTGAGGCGGGAATGATTAAATCTGCTTGACCAGCAGTGTATTTAGTTTCATAGTCATAGAAATCACTTGTGTAAGTAATTTCGCCAACAATTGAGGCTTTTGGTTGGTCATTACCCAAGACGGCGCATTCAACTTCCCTGGCGACAACGCCTGCTTCTACAATTAAACGGCGATCGTAGCTGGCAGCATTATCTAAGGCTGTTTCTAATTGTGCGCGCGATCGCACTTTAGCGATCCCCACAGATGATCCTAAGTTAGCTGGTTTGACAAAGCAGGGATATCCCAGTGCTGCTTCAATTTCATCACATAATTTTGGGAAAACGCAGGGATTAGAGTAAATTTGCGATCGATTGACAGCGATATATTTAACCTGTGGCAGTCCAGCTTGAGCAAAAGCTGTTTTCATTGCCAGTTTATCCATGCCTACAGCCGAACCCAGGGCAGCAGTACCTACAAATGGTACTTGCATTAATTTCAGCAATCCCTGAACTGTGCCATCTTCCCCGTTAGGGCCATGAAGGATGGGAAACCAAACATCTATTTCACTAGCTTGGGATGGAAATTGCCATAAATTATGCTTACCTTGCTGTTCATCAATGGGTAAATAGGGTGAACTTGTAGCTAAAACTTGTTGAGCAATTTCGACTCCTTGCCAAATTCCATCTTTTTGGATGTAAAAGGGCAATACTTCGTATTTATTGGTATTTTCGCCTGAGTTTAATGCTCCTGCGATCGCACGAGCCGAACTAATAGAAACCTCATGTTCACCTGAACAACCACCAAATAACAGCCCTACCTTGAGTTTTGTCATTACTAATGCCTCACCGCACTCCTCAACGGTGATAGCCTATCATCAAAATTGTTGCAAGTCCTCTGACTTAAAAAGGACTTAGGTATTTTAATTCAGCAGAGGAAGCAGAGCGAGTTAAAAAAAAGCAATTTCGCAATCTAATTAGACCAATGAGCAAAATCACCAAATTGTTTTTTTTATCGCAGATGTAAGCAGATATCCCCCAAGATTTTATCGACTTATGCAAGAAGCTTATTATCAATAATTTTGACTATTGACTCCCAAGTACCTAAACTGTTAAAAACCTACACTTTCGAGGGGGCAAGGGGCAGGGGCAGAACAGCTAGGGGTTCTCCAGTCAAGCTGAATGGGCGTACTTCTGTGATTTTAACTTGCACAATTTGACCTTTAAGTTGAGCAATACTGCCGTTAAAAAAGGTGAGGCGGTTTCCCCGCGTCCGTCCCATGACTTGAGTGGGATCTTTATGGTTTTGGTCTTCTACTAAAACTTCTTCTATGCGACCTAAATAACGTTGCGATCGCTCTGCTGCTTGAATAGATACTAAGTGGTTAAGGCGTTGCAATCTGTCTGATTTTACTTGCTCACTTAACTGCTGATCCCATACAGCCGCAGGTGTACCAGGACGAGGAGAATAAGCCGCAGTATTTACTAAGTCAAAGCTAATATCTTCTACTAGCTTGAGGGTATTTTCAAACTGTTCTTCTGTTTCCCCAGGAAAACCGACAATTGCATCGGCACTAATAGAAGCATCTGGCATATAGCGACGAATTGTGTCAATAATCCGGCGATACTTTTCATGGGTATAACCCCGCGCCATTGCTTTCAGTAGCTCATTATCCCCAGACTGGAAAGGAATGTGAAAATGTTCGCATACCTTTGGTAATTCAGCACAAGCATGAATCAACCGTTCTGTAAAATAGCGGGGGTGACTGGTGGCAAAGCGGATGCGTTCAATTCCTGGCACATCGTGAACATAGTAGAGTAAATCTGTCAAGGTGTGCTGATGGCGACCTTCTTTTGTTACTCCTGGTAAATCCCGCCCGTAGGCATCAATATTTTGACCGAGTAAGGTTATTTCCTTATAACCTTGACGACTTAATTCTTCCATTTCAGCGCGAATTGCTTCTGGAGTGCGGGATTGTTCCACACCGCGCACGCTGGGAACTACACAGTAAGTACAGCGTTCATTACAGCCGTAAATTACATTTACCCAAGCACTTACCGTGCTATCTCGCCTGGGTTTAGTGATATCTTCAACTATTTGAATTGGTTCTGTCGCTACTACCTGATTACCATCTAACACTTGTTCCAGCAAGTCTTTCAGGCGATTTGCGTGCTGTGGCCCCATCACCAAGTCTAATTCTGGAACCCGTCGCAGCAATGCTGCGCCTTCTTGTTGGGCAACGCAACCAGCAACAACAAGCGTCAAATCAGGTTCTTCATGCTTGCGCTTGGCTTGCCTACCCAGGTAAGAATAAACCTTTTGTTCAGCGTTATCTCGAATTGTACAAGTGTTGTAGAGGATGACATTGGCATTATTGGGGTCTTCTGACCACTCAAAGCCCATATCCTCAAGGATGCCAGCCATGCGTTCAGAGTCGGCTTTATTCATCTGGCAGCCGAAAGTAGTAATGTGATAGCGGCGGGGAGAAGTGGTCATGGACAGGTACAAATATTAGGTAAAAAATAATATCACTTTACAGATCTATATTATCTACTAAAGTCCAAAGAAAGTGTTCAAACGTTTACGAACCCAAACCAAAGGATTTTTGTCTAAGTCTGCTGCGTCTACTAATCCTAAGTCTCTTAGTGATTGTTGACGTTCTGCTAATTCTTGTTGGCGTTCTGCGAGTTTATAAATAATCTGATCTGCTAATCCTTTATGCTGTGTCAATAGTTTTTTAAACCCGTTATGGCTAACTACGAATAAAATTGTTTCTTCTAGGGTTTTTGTACTAGCTGAACGCGGAATTCCCATTAAGAGGGAAAGCTCACCAAAAAAATCGCCAGCATGGAGGGTAGTTAAATATTTGTTAGCTTTTTCAGAAAAAACTTCTACCGACCCTGCCAAAATAATATAAAAGGAATTTCCTGGGTCATTTTCGCGAAATAAAACTGTTTCAGCAGCAACTATTTTACGATAACCTTGTTCAATAAACCTTAATAGTTCTAAATCATTAAAATCTTCAAAATATGTTACTTTTCGCAACAATTCACGCAAGTTAATCGGTTGATTGATACTTTTATTCTTCTGGTTTTCTTCTGGTGATTGGTCAACTGAGTCAAATTCTACAATTTCTGGTTGCTGTCTAAAAGTATTACTTGATATTAATTGTTGCAATTGTTCGCGATTTCTGATCCAAACATCTTGTTGAGGGAAGGGAATCTCAATTCTTCTTTGTCGTAATTCATGTTCAATGATAAAATTCAAAGAACTTTTTATCGGTTCTCTTTCTGCTGGTTTATTAATCCAAACTAATAATTCAAAATTTAAAGCATTATCTCCAAAACCAGTTAGCCATACTTCAGGAGGTGGATTGTATAAAACTCTAGATTCTAAGTAAGCAGAAGATAAAAGTGTTTCTGTTACTAATACTGGATCGCTACCATAAGCAACTCCTACAGGAATACGTAAACGAGAATCAGGATCTTGGTGGCTCCAATTAATAATTTTGTTTTCAATAAAATCCAGGTTAGGAACAATTACAGATATGCCATCAATTGTTTTGATGATTGTAGAACGCATAGAAATTTGTTTGATTGTTCCTGCTAACCCATCAACTTCAATAAAATCTCCTACTTTAATTGTTCTTTCTAGTAGTAATGTCATACCACTAATGAAGTTATTGGCTAATGTTTGTAAGCCAAAGCCTAAACCAATGCCTAAACCACCAGCTAAAACTGTTAGGGAGTTAAGATTAATGCCAGCAGTTTGCAAGACAATTAAAAAACCGATAGAACCTGTAAAATAGGCAATAATTGTAGCGATCGCTTCTCGATCCCCATGCTCCAATCCCAGTCTCACTAGCAATCTATGTTTTAGCCACGTACTCAGGAGACGTGCAACAAAAACCACTGCGATCATTAATAGGATAAACGTAGCGATCGCACTCAACGAAATGGAAATACTGCCAATTTCAAATATTGGCGCTGTCAATAGCTTGATTAGTGGTGCAAAGATCGAATTTGCTTGTATACTCATCTAATTTTCCACTAAAGCACTATTCCTGATAATTGTTAATTGTTAATTGTTCATTGATTAAGCGGGTTTCCAAGTGCCGTGAAAGCCTAAAGGAATTACGCTAGGTAATTGTAATTTACACACAGGTGATTCATTCAGGCGATCGCTATTCATAATCCAAACTTCGCTTTTATGAATATTGCCATCATACACAACTGTTAAAATCCAACCTTGATCGGGGTTATAGGCATCTATAGCATATATGGGTTCTGAAGCATAGCAATTTTCTCCTATTTGTGCTTCACAGAGGGTATCAGTTTTGGAGTCAAAACGCGCGATCGCACTTAAAACTTCTTTACTGATATCTACATTTTGTCGATGTACAGATAGATAAGTGTAGCGGTTAGCTTGTCCCACTTCTCTTGGGGAAACCACAGGAAAATCACAACCGCGATCTAACACTTCCTGCATTTTTGTTACTTTACCAGTCTGAGGATTAAGATTAACTTGCCAGAGTGTTCCTTTGGCGGTAGTGGTGGTTTTACCAGTGGCTACTTCTTTGAGAAATTGATTTGTTTGGAAATCTTCATAACGAGCTATGTCTAAAATTATGGAACCACTACTATCAACATATCCATTGCCAAAATGCCACTGAAACCAAGGATCAGTTTCTCCACGACTAACCAAGGTTAATGTGTTCTTGTCGAATACTAAAACTTGGGTTCCTAATTGTGGTTTCCACTTAGCTGCATCACTGTAAGAACTTAATCCTAGTATTAGCGGTAGGATATTTATCCGCAGTGGAGGAACGAAAAAGACTAGATATTGTCCAGCTAAAACAAAATCATGCAAAATTGAGAAACCATCAAGCTTAAAAGCTGATTTTTTGATAATTTTGCCAGTGCGATCGCTTTTATAAAGATTTAGCAGTACATCTTTTTTAACACTGACACCGAAATTAAAAATTTCTCCAGTATTAGGATCAATTTTGGGATGTGCTGAATAAGCTAATCCTTGATCCAGTCCACCTAAATTATCTAATCCTCTAGTTTCTAGAGTTTCGAGGTCTAGGGCATAGGGGTTATCACCTTCCCATAATGCTAGTAATTTATCAGGTAGTCCCAAAACTGAAGTATTAGCAGAATGTTTTACTGGTCTTAACCATTGATGCCAGATTGCCCCTGGTGCAGTCATGCCATAGTTACCATAAAGGTATTTACCTGCTGCGGTTTCTTCTTGGTAGCCAGATGTTTGTACGAAGCGATAAACACCTGTAGCACCATGATCGCTGAAATGGACTCCTAGAATGGCACCATCCCCATCAAACCAGTGTCCGACTTTTCTACCACCACGTTCTAGCCTAGCAGGGCCATTGCGGTAGAGAGAACCACGTAATCCGGCGGGTATTTCGCCAGAGATAACTTTTAGGGGAGTAGGGGCAAATTCTTGAGCGGGTTGAGCGATCGCATTTGCCCAAGCTGGATGTGTTGATAGTTTATTAGCTAGTGTCATACGAAGGAAGATAGCAGATTAGAATTAATAATCTAAAGCAATACTAATCAAGTTTTTATAACAAAGGTTGTATCCAGCTAATCTTACTGAAACAGCAGAGCAAGCAGCATCAATGTCAAACTAACTATGACCTACTCCCCAAAATCTTCTCAACCAGATTTTCAAGTTTTATTTGAGTCAGCGCCTGGATTGCATTTAGTATTAACACCAAACTTTACAATTGTTGCGGTCAGCGATGCTTACTTGCGGGCAACGATGACTAAACGGGAAGAGATTTTGGGGCAGGGGGTATTTGATGTTTTCCCTGATAATCCTGAAGATCCAACAGCTACGGGAGTGCTTAATTTGCAAAGCTCGCTTTTAAGCGTGTTGCAAAATAAAGCAACCCATACGATGGCGGTACAGAAATACGACATTCCTCGTCCTGAATCAAAGGGTGGTGGGTTTGAGGAGAGATATTGGAGTCCTGTTAATTCACCAATATTAGGAACAGATGGAGAGGTTAGGTATATCATCCATCGTGTGGAGGATGTAACAGACTTTGTTCGCCTCAAGCAACAGGAAGTTAAGGAACACGAACTCGCTCTTTCGCTGCAAGAACGTACCCAGCAGATGGAGGCAGAAATCTATTTGCGATCGCAAGAGTTACAGGAGGTAAATAGACAACTGCAAGCCGCTAATTTAGAACTAGCAAACGCCCGTGACGGTGCAGAAAAAGCACACCAAAGAATTACTAGCATTCTCGAAAGTATTACTGATGGATTTGTGGCTGTCGATCGTGATTGGCGCTTCAGCTATATCAGCCAAGCAACGGCGCGAATTTTACAAAAAGATCTTCAAGAGCTAGTTGGTAAGCAGGTATGGCAAGAAGTCTTTCCAGAGGCGGTGGGTACTGTTTTGGAATCAGAACTTAATCGAGCTATGGAGCGTCAAGTCACTGTTGAGCTTGAACAATTTTATCGCCCATTAAATAAATGGTTTGAAATTCATGCCTATCCTTGTGAAGAAGGTCTTTCTATCCATTTTCGGGATATTACGCAGCGCAAACAAGCTGAAAGCGATCGCCAACAAGCAAATCAGCAAGTTGTCAATATTCTAGAAAGTATTGGTGATGCCTTTGTAGCAATGGATCGCGAGTGGCGGATCACCTACGTGAATCAAGAAACAGCTAGGCTGAATGGAAAAAAGCCAGAAGAATTTATTGGCAAAACTCACTGGGAAGTGTGGCCTTGGTCTGTAGGTACTGTTGTTGAACAAAATTATCGCCGTGCCGTTGCTGAACAGGTGGCTGTGCATTTTGAGGCGTTATACGAGCCGCTAGATATGTGGCTGGACATTCATGCTTATCCTTCCCCAGACGGTCTGAGCCTTTATTTCCGCGATATCTCTGAGCGTAAGCGGGTAGAAGAGGCAGTAAAAACTAGCGAAGAGCGGTTCCAACTGTTGTTGGAAAATGTTAAAGATTACGCCATTTTCTTTTTAGACACCGAAAACCGTTTTACCCGTTGGAGTTTAGGAGCAGAGAGAATTTTAGGCTATCAGGAAGCCGAAATTTTGGGTCAATCTGGCTCAATTATCTTTATACCTGAAGACTTCGAGCGCGAAGAAGATCAGAAGGAATTGCAAAAGGCAATTAAGGAAGGTCGGGCTGAGAATGAACGCTGGCACATGCGTAAAGATGGTTCCCGTTTTTGGGGGAGTGGGATTGTCACATCTCTACGAGATCATCAGGGAAATCATAAGGGTTTCGCTAAAATCATGCGCGACCTTACAGAGCGCAAATTAGTAGAAGATGAACGCAACCAGTTATTAGAGAGCGAACAACAGGCACGCGCCCAAGCAGAAACAGCAAATCGCATCAAAGATGAGTTTCTGGCGGTGCTTTCTCATGAATTGCGATCGCCACTTAACCCAATTTTAGGTTGGACAAAACTGTTGCGATCGCGCAAATTTGATCAAAAAACTGCCGAACGTGCCTTAGAAATTATTGATCGCAATGCTAAGTTGCAAGCGCAACTGATTGAGGATTTGCTTGATGTTTCGCGGATTCTGCGAGGTAAACTCAGTCTTAATCCTTGCCCAGTTAATCTAAAAGCCACAATTGAAGCAGCAATAGAAACGGTACGCTTGGCAGCAGAAGCCAAATCACTTGATATTCAAACTATATTTGCCCCATCGGTAGTGCTAGTTGCAGGAGACTCTAACCGCTTACAGCAAGTTGTGTGGAATTTGCTCACTAATGCAGTTAAGTTCACACCTATTGGTGGGCGAGTAGAAATAAAGTTGGAGTGCGTTGAATCTCAGGCACAAATTCAAGTTACTGACACAGGTAAGGGAATTAACCGAGATTTTCTACCCCATGTATTTGATTATTTTCGTCAAGAAAATAGCAGTACTACAAGGATATTTGGCGGGTTAGGGCTAGGACTAGCAATTGTCCGTCACTTGGTAGAACTTCACGGTGGCAGTGTTTGCGTAGAAAGTTTAGGAGAAGGGCAAGGCGCAACATTTACTGTTAGACTGCCGTTAATTAAAATCAATCCTCAGACAAGTGAGCATTCCGAACAGCCTAATCGGGCATCAGATCTAAGTGGTATAAAAATTCTAGTTGTAGATGATGAAGCTGATTCACGAGAATTTATCTCTTTTGTGCTGGAACAGTCTGGGGCAGCCGTGACGGCGGTAAGATCAGCAAGAGAAGCATTAGAAACGATAGTACAGACAAAGCCAAATTTACTATTAAGTGATATTGGAATGCCTGACGTTGATGGATATATGTTGATCCGTCAAATTAGAGCCATGTCACCAGACCAAGGAGGAGAGATTCCGGCGATCGCTTTAACCGCCTATGCTAGTGAAATTGATGCAGAGAAAGCTCTCTCAGCAGGTTTTCAGAGGCATCTAGCAAAGCCAGTAGATCCGGATGAATTAGCCGCAGCAGTAACCAGCCTTGCTAAAAGTAGTCAATAAACCTAAATCTTTAGTAAATAATTAGCTTTTCAGTGCTGCTTCCACAAACATTAAGCGATCGCTCCCCCAATACATATCATTACCAATAAAAAATGTCGGTACACCAAAAACACCTCGGCTGGCAGCTTCCTCGGTTAATTTATCAACTTCTTTGAGAATAATAGGGTCAGTAGCAACAGCAGCAATAGTGTGTCCATCCAGTCCTATTTCAGCAGCTAATTGACTTAGTACTTGCGGAGCAGCAATATCTTGATCTTCAACAAAATAGGCATACATCACTCTGTCAACAAACTCTGGCAACTTGCCTGCTTTTTGTGCACCTATAGATGCACCAGAGGCGGGACGGCTATCTATAGGCAGGCGAGATGGTAAATTCAACGGTACACCGTAATGTTTGCACCAATCTCCGATATCTTTACCCAAATACTTAAGTTTGGCTGGCACATTAGTTGGGCCTGGGTTGCCAGTGATTTCCCATAAATTACGTAAATCAATCACATAATAATTAATCTGGCATTGAGTACGTTCTGCTAACGCACGAATTTGGGTTTGAGCCAAATATGCAAAAGGGCTGCTATAGCTGAGGTAAACATCTAAATTTTTGCTCATATTTAGAAAACCAAGCAATGGGATTTGAGCAAACTTAGCACAAAAAACCTATCATTATTTAAAAAAAGAAAAATTTACTTCCAACTTCTTTGTTGCAGAATCTTAAAAAAGATACTGATATCAAGCTCGGTCAATTAACCATAATATGCGTAGGGGCGGGTTAACAGATAAAATTTGCTACTGATAAATATCTGTGTTTAACCCGCCCATAAAGGTCAATCGGTTTTTATTAAGGCTAATTCAATTGAATTAGTACGTCGTCAATACTATTGTGTCTGCGTAAGTCCTAATTTTAGAAGAATATACTAGACTTCTTGCAAAAATCCCTATTGGTTTTAAAGAGGCGTAGATTAACCGCAGATGATGTAGAAGACTTCCTCGACTTATGCAAGAGATCTAGTGCCTATCTAATTAATCATGGGGCAGCCGTCTAGATGTTGCCATTGCTGGCGTTGCTTCCTCCTGGTGATTAGCTAAATTTTGAGTCTTTTGCTGAATTAACTCAACTTTGTAACCATTCGGGTCTTCAACAAAGGCAATAACCGTTGTACCGTGTTTCATTGGCCCTGGTTCCCGTGATACCTTACCACCACGCGCCTTAATTTCTTCACAGGTGGCATAAATATCATCAACGCCAAGAGCAATATGCCCATAGGCATCTCCCAGGTTATACTGCTCTACACCCCAGTTATAAGTTAGTTCCAAAACAGTGTTGTTAGCTTCATCGCCATAACCAACAAAAGCCAGGGTAAATTTACCGTCTGGATATTCCTTTTGACGAAGTAGCTTCATACCCAGAACGTCGCAATAAAACTTGAGAGAGTGTTCCAAGTTGCCGACTCGCAGCATAGTATGTAGCATTCGCATCTCTTTAATCCCCAATTCCTGCTTACGATGACGCTTGATGTCTGTTTAAGAAGTATTCTAACAATCGGAGTTTGATTAGTTGTTAGCTATCAGCTATCAGCTATCAGCTTTTAAGTACGTTGTTTTGTGGAGAGTTAATTAATACTTTTTATTCCCTAAGCAACTAACCCTCAAAAAAGCTGACGGCTGACTAACCACAATCAAGAGTAAATATGGAGAACCATGACCATGCTAGAGACTGCTATTGATACGATTCGCGCACGGGAAATCCTCGATTCACGGGGTCGCCCTACTGTAGAAGCTGAGGTTTATCTCGCTAATGGTGCAGTCGGGGTTGCCCAAGTTCCCAGTGGTGCTTCTACAGGAACTTTTGAAGCCCATGAACTGCGGGATGGAGATAATAACCGCTACGGTGGTAAAGGTGTCCTTACGGCTGTGCAGAACATTGAGGAGACAATTGCCCCTGAGTTACTAGATGTAGACGCACTCAACCAAGCTGGAGTTGATCACTTGATGATTCAGCTTGATGGTTCTGAGAATAAATCTAATCTGGGAGCGAATGCGATTTTGGCAGTTTCACTGGCAACGGCAAAAGCTGCTGCTGATGCCCTACGCTTGCCTCTGTACCGCTACTTAGGCGGCCCTCTGGCTAATTTGCTACCAGTACCGTTGATGAATGTAATTAACGGTGGCGCACACGCATCTAACAATGTGGATTTTCAGGAGTTCATGATTGTGCCTGTGGGTGCTGCTTCTTTTAAGGAGGCGCTACGCTGGGGTGCTGAAGTATTTGCTTCACTCAGCAAGGTGTTAGATGCTCAAGGGTTATTAACTGGTGTGGGCGATGAAGGCGGTTTTGCCCCTAATTTAAAGTCAAATCAAGCGGCTTTGGAATTGTTGGTGGCTGCGATTGAAAAAGCTGGCTATAAACCAGGGGAAGAAGTAGCACTGGCTTTAGATGTTGCTGCTAGTGAGTTTTACAAAGATGGTCAATATGTCTATGATGGTTCATCACACTCGCCTGCTGAGTTTGTTGATTATCTCGCTAGTTTGACGAGTCAGTACCCAATTGTCTCAATTGAAGATGGTTTGCACGAAGATGACTGGGAAAACTGGCAATTACTTACTCAAAAGATTGGTTCCAGTGTGCAGTTAGTTGGCGATGATTTGTTTGTTACCAACCCTATCCGCTTGCGTAAAGGTATTGAACAAGCGGCGGCTAACGCGATTTTAATTAAGCTCAATCAAATTGGTTCTTTGACTGAAACACTAGAAACAATTGATATGGGAACCCGCAACGGTTATCGCTCAATTATTAGCCACCGTTCGGGGGAAACTGAAGATACAACGATCGCAGATTTAGCTGTCGCTACTCGTGCTGGTCAAATTAAGACAGGTTCTCTCTGTCGTAGTGAACGTGTTGCCAAATACAACCGCTTGTTGCGAATAGAAGATGAATTAGGCGATCGCGCAATCTATGCTGCTACTGTTGGTTTAGGGCCAAGATAGCTTTTAGCAGTTAGCTTTTAGCAGTTAGCTTCTTAAAAAACTCTTAATCTCTTGTGTTAAGTAGTCTTTTCTTTAATCGCTAATCGCTAATTGCTAATTGCTAATCGCTACGGATAAAATGCCAACTGTGGTAAACCTAAAGTTTCTTCCCAACCCATCATTAAATTAAGACACTGGATAGCTTGACCTGCTTGACCTTTCATTAAGTTGTCAATTGCTGACATCACAATTACTCTGTCAGTGCGTGGATCAACTTCGATGCCGATATAGCAGAGATTTGTGCCAGCAGCCCACTTAGTTTGAGGGTAAGTACCACTCGGTAAAATTTTGACCCAAGGAGAAGATCGATAAAAAGCTTGATAAATTGTAATTAAGTCATCTCTCACTAATCCAGGATCGCGAAGTGTGGCATAGACAGTTGCTAAAATACCCCGCACCATTGGAATTAAATGGGGGGTAAACTGGAGCATTACTTCATGACCCGCTAACTCACTACAAATTTGCTCAATTTCTGGCGTATGTCGATGGTGTGTGACACCATAAGCGGATAAAGAATTATCTGCTTCTGCTAATAAAAGATTGGTTTTAGCTTGTCGTCCACCACCAGATGTACCTGATTTGGCATCAATAATCGCACTTTCCGGTTGAATTAACCCTTGCTTAAGTAAAGGTGAGAGTGCTAACAGGCTGGCAGTAGGGTAACATCCAGGGCAACCGACTAATTGAGCATTAGCAATGCGATCGCGATACAATTCCGGTAAGCCATAAACTGCTGTTGCCGCTACTTGCTGATCGCTGCGTTCAACTCCGTACCAACTGCTGTAGGTTTCTAAATTACTAAACCGATAGTCAGCAGATAAATCCAAAACTTTACATCCCTTCTCTAACAGTTTTGGTGTCATATCACAAGCTAAACCATTAGGCAGAGACAAAAATACCACTTGACAACGACCAGCAATTATATCTAAGTCAATTGGTTCTATTTTTAAATCAATGCAATGAGCCAGATGGGGGTAAATATCTGAAAAACGTTTGCCAGCACTACTTTCGCCCCCTAAATAAACTACTTCTATTTGTGGGTGGTCTTTCAAGAGTCGCACCAGTTGTACGCCACCATACCCAGAAGCACCAATAATTCCTACCCGCAAGCGTCCTAAATCTTCCATGTTCCTTACTTCCTAAGAGTCAATATAAAGTTGAATTGCTGCATTTTAATATCAAAATCGCAACTTAGTAGTAAATAGCATCCCGTATGTGGGCAAGATGTATATAAGGAACTATTCACAGGATTCCTAATGATTTTCCAGCAGACCTTGCCATACTAACAGGCTAAAATTTAAGTGAAGCAAGCTTAAAGAAACTTAAATAGCAATTTAGAACTAATCTGTGGTAAAGCCTACGAACGTCGTAACATCAACTTTTAAATTTGACTCGATTGACGCTGCTCTAGCAGACTTCAAAGCAGGTCGGATGGTGGTCGTGGTCGATGATGAAAACCGCGAAAATGAAGGTGACTTGATTTGTGCCGCACAATTTGCCACGCCTGACTTGATTAATTTCATGGCTGTATATGCGCGTGGGCTAATTTGTTTGGCAATGACAGGCGATCGCTTAGATGAACTCGACCTGCCATTAATGGTAAGCAATAATACTGACAGCAACCAAACGGCATTCACAGTTAGTATTGATGCCTCGCCTAACCTGGGAATTACTACTGGCATTTCAGCAGAAGACCGCGCCCGTACTATCCAAGTATCCATCAATCCAGCGACTCACCCCCAGGATTTACGTCGCCCTGGTCATATCTTCCCGATCCGTGCCAGAGAAGGCGGTGTGTTGAAGCGGGCAGGGCATACGGAAGCCGCAGTAGATTTGGCGATATTATCAGGACTATATCCGGCTGGGGTAATCTGTGAAATTCAAAATTCTGATGGCTCAATGGCTCGATTGCCACAGTTAATTGACTATGCCCAAGCTCACAATTTAAGAATTATCAGTATTGCTGATTTAATTAGTTACCGCCTCAAGCATGAACGGTTTGTCGCTCGTGAAACTATAGCCGAATTGCCTACCCAGTTTGGTCAATTCCAAATCTATGCTTACCGCAACAGCATGGACAATTCTGAACACGTTGCGATTGTTAAGGGTGATCCGGCTGAATTTACCGACAAAACTGTGATGGTGCGGATGCACTCAGAATGCTTAACTGGGGATGCTTTAGGTTCTTTACGCTGCGACTGTAGGATGCAGTTGCAAGCGGCACTAAAAATGATTGAAAACAATGGTCAAGGTGTTGTAGTTTACTTGCGCCAAGAAGGTAGAGGAATTGGCTTAATTAACAAGTTGAAGGCTTATTCTTTGCAGGATATGGGGCTAGATACGGTTGAAGCAAATGAGCGTCTAGGTTTTCCTGCTGATCTGCGTAACTATGGAGTTGGGGCGCAAATTCTCAACGATTTAGGCGTGACCAAAATTAAGCTGATTACAAATAATCCTCGCAAAATTGCTGGCTTGAAGGGTTATGGCTTGGAAGTTGTGGACAGGCTACCATTGTTAATAGAAGCTACTGATCACAACTCTATTTATTTAGCTACAAAGGCAGAAAAATTGGGTCATATGCTATTGCAGACCTATTTAGTTACTGTAGCTATTGAATGGAATGATGAACCTTCAGTAACAGAACGCTATGAACGCTTGGAGAAAGTACGCCATTTAGGAAATATCCATCATCTACTGTTGCAGGAAGAAGCGCGACCTGTGGCGATCGCTTTATTTGGTAAACCTTCTTTAACTTTCCATTTAGGCTTTGATCAATCTAATCTAGCAGCCTCCCGATGGTTTGAGCAGGCGCATCATCCTTATCTAGAAGCGATCGCTCAAATTCTAGATTCTTTAGGAAGTTGGAAGCAAATTAAACGCCTAGAATTTTTAGTTTCTACTGGTTACGATCCTCTTACAGGTTTGCAAGTGCAAATAGATCGTGAAACATTCCCCGTGACAAAACTTCCTTCATCTATTTGTAACAACTTAAAAACTCAAACAATTTACAGTTTTGTTCAGGATTGATGAGTATGAAAAAAGATAATTCTGACATTAAAGCTCAGACTAATTTTTATCAAAAGCTAGGAGTGATCTTACCTACTAGCTTATGGTTGGCTATTTCTAGTTTGGGCGTCTTGATTCCATCTGTATCTGCACAGATGCGACCAGTTCAAGTTGCTCAAGTAGATAAAACGGATTTATTTAATCGTGGGGTTTCTAAGTATAGTACTGGAGACTACAACGGTGCGATCGCAGATTTAACAGCAGCGATTCGTTTAGATTCGACTCTCGCAGAAGCTTATTACAATCGTGGTTTGGCGCGTCGTCAACTAGGAGATTTCACAGGAGCGATCGCCGATTACACCAACTCAATTCGGATTGATCCTAGTTATATCTCCCCTTATATTAATCGAGGCATTGCCTACGCCGCGCAGGGGAAGTACACAGAAGCAATTGAAGATTACACCGCAGCAATCAATCTTGATGCTAAAGATGCTAGTGCTTACTTTAACCGTGCTGTTGCTCGTGACGGTTTAGGAGATCGAACTGGAGCTATTAAAGATTACACCCAAACAATTAGCCTCAAACCAGACTATATCACTGCCTACTTAAATAGGGGGGTAAGTCGCACAGATTTGGGTGATTATAAGAGTGCGATCGCCGACTTTAACAAAGTAATACAACTTGACCCTAAGCTAGTCTCTGGATACGAAAATCGTGGTATAGCTCGCCGTTTTTTAGGAGATTTCAAGGGAGCGATCGCGGATTATAATCAAGCAATCCAACTAGCACCAAACAACGCCAGCGCCTACTACAACAGAGGACTTGTCAGCTATCGCCAAGGAAATAAACAAGCTGCGATCGACGATTATACTCAAGCAATTCGTGTAGATTCCCGCTTTGCTAGAGCTTATGGTAATAGAGGGTTACTCCGCTACGAATTGGGGAGTCGCGAAGCTGCGCTTGACGATGTACGAACAGCAGCTAGACTATTCTCTAAACAAGGAGAGACATCGGAATACCAAAAAGCCGTAGATTTAATTAGAAAAATTCAGCAGTAGTTATCAAATTTACGGAATTAACATTCCCAGATTGAAGAATTAAACCAAGGCTGATGCTGATTAATTCTACTTTCTAATAATTTAGATATATGCAACTTAAAATTTTATCTCTTACCACTTTAGTAGTTTGTGCATGGTTAGCTACACCAGCACAAGCACAAAACCCTGACCACGTTAGACAATTGCAGCTTACTAATAAATGTCCCAACTGCGATCTAACAGGAGCAGATTTCAGGCGTGCTAATCTCAGGAATGCTGATTTAAGAGGAGCAAACTTAATAAATGCTAACCTTAGCAATGCCAATTTAGAGGGGGCAAATTTAATAACTACAAATTTATTTACCGCCAACCTCAGCAACGCTAATCTCAATGGTGCTAACTTATGGGGAGCTAATCTAATTCAATCTAATTTGAGCAATGCTAATTTAAGTAATGCTATTTTCAGATATGCCAACCTTGTTGGCACTAATCTTTCGGGGGTTCAACTTAATAATACTGACTTCAGTATTGCTAATTTATTCTCAGTTAATTTCACGGCACTTGATGTTAGCAAGGCTAACTTTTCTGGTGCTAACTTATCGGGAGCTTTGGGACTACCCTTATCGCCACCCTTAACTTCTCCTCAAATACCTATACCTAACGTACGTGGTGGCAGTCCAGATTTCCAACCAGGCAGTGTTGGGCGACCTAATCAAACTCAACCAGGAGCAACACGCGGGGGTTCCTCAGAGTTTGAGCCAAGCGGTGTTGGGCGACCCGATCAAACTCAATCAGGAGGAACACGCTTAAGAGATACTCCCGACATTCAACCCAAGTAACGACAGGATTTACGCCTTTCAGCGTGGAATCTTCAAAGCTGGGGAGGCTGGGGAAATAAAAATATTCTTTTATAAACTAATTGCAAAAGTAGGGATTTTTTTGCTACTATATTTCATAATAGAAATGCAGTTTGTCTAAGTTATTAAAAGGTATTTCTTCCTTATCAAAGTTAGTATATCATACAAAATATAGCTCAGTCTATACCTCATCTAAAAAATTTTCCATTTTTAATAAATCAACATGACTGAATTGATTAAAAAATCAAATTCCAGTATTTAATTAGGTTAAACATAATTAAATATTAAAATGTGAATTTTGAACTTTCTCTGCTTCCTCTGCCTCCCCGCTTGCCACTATCTAATGTTTTATTAAGTAGAGTTACTTATCTCTCTCAGTAAAGGGTAACTTTGTTAGAGGGTCTAATTTAACGTTTAATTAGCTTGACTTATTTATGAGTGTACAAACGATTGTATCCACTCTAAATGCTGTGGTAAAAGTTGATTAAGATCGTAAGATTGCACAATTGTTTTTCTAGCTTGGGTGCGAATATCAGCCATACGATTAGGGTGATCTAGTACTTCTTCAATGCGATCGCAAATCTGTTGTGGATCAAAAAAATCTACCAACAAGCCATTAATTCCATCTTGAATTATCTCCGTAACCGGATGTGTATTAGAACCAACAACTAAACATCCTGTAGATAAAGCTTCTAACATTGACCAAGACAAGACAAAAGGACGAGTTAAATATACATGAACAGAAGAAGCTTGAATTACTTGGAGATACTGGTTATAAGGTAATAAACCTGTAAAATGGACTCTGGATAAATCAAGAGGAAACTTTTCTAACATTGCATCTTTATAGGTTTTGCCATTTGGCAGTGACTTACCATAAGCAACGCGATTTTCTCCTACAATTACAACATGGCAATTAGGTCGTTTTTGTTGTAAGAGAGCAACTGTTTCAATAAACTGAGGAAAACCACGATAAGGTTCCATACCACGAGCTACATAAGTAATTAGCTCATCAACATGGGATAAATTTAAATTAATTTCTGGTAAGATTAATTTTGCTCCTGGTAAGGGCTGAAAAAAGTTTGTATCAACCCCATCGTGACGAACAGAAATTTTATTGTGAAATTCAGATGGAAATTGTTGGCGTTGCCAATAAGTAGGACTCAGACCGCGATCGCAACTACAAAGTTCAAGTAAAATTGGAGCATTCTTGATCCGAATTCGTGCTTCATCATCTGCCGTTAACGGTTCTGCTGGATCAAAGTCAGCATCAGTTCCATGAGCATGATAAAACCACTCAAAATAACATAATAATTTGGTTTTTGGAAAAACATCTTTAATAAATAAAGTTGGTCCCCAACCAGAGTGACCAAATACAACATCAGGAAAAAAACCTTGGTTTTTAAGTTGTTGGGCGACACGATAAACACCCTGTCCTTGCAGTACAGCACTTTCTAAAAAACGCACATATTGATGAGTTTCAGGATGTACTTGTCGAGCAGGTGAATAAACTGCTTTGAAGACCCCAGGAAGGCTTCCTTCTTGGCGGTTTGTACCAAAGACTACCTGATTGTTGGAATCTTGCGCTAAAACTGTAGCTATGTGACGAAATTGTGCTGGAAAATTAGGATGTAAAAATAAAATTTTCATAAAGCTATTGAATCACACTTTAGAGTTAATAGTATAAGTTTTGTGTTTATAAATTTTCTGCTTTAATGAAAAAGTTTCATCTTGGTTTTTTTATATTGAACTACTTAAAAAATCAACTTATTTGTGAGTAAAAATAAATTTACCCCTACATTATGAAACTTCATTATATTAATATTCAATTTTAGTGAATATTATAGTCATAACCTGCCCGATGAGTTAATTTTATTTTAATAAAATTAATCCCGTTAGGCAATCAGCAAGATTAGGAATATTTAAATAAGTTTTAGAGAACTAAATCTCAAGGGTAACTACTCACCCAAAAATGACATTATTCAGCTAAAATGTAGGACGGACAATAGGCATAGGGAGAAGTAAAAGATTGCCTACGCTTGGCGTTAATATTGATCACATTGCCACGATTCGTCAAGCTAGACGAACTGTGGAACCAGATCCTGTAGCAGCAGCAGTGTTAGCAGAACTTGCGGGTGCTGATGGCATTACTGTGTGCGATTCGTTGGCTAGAAACTAGAACCCGAAAGGGTTCGGAGGATTAGCCGCAGAATTACAGTCTATCGTACTGACTGAAAACATAATTCTGACAACTGATTGACCTTGAGGGTGAGAACCCCTCCCCTGTAGATGCCAGGTGAAAGCATATCCCCTACGGTAGCGACTTGCCATCAATCCGTAAAGCGGGGGTAAAAGGTGGCTCCACTGCTAGCCTAAAGCAGTGTCCATCGAGCAAAGAATCCATGAGTAAAGTTTCGGCTTGAACCCATGCCCGAACCATCGTTATGTCAAACCAGCGAAATAAGGCTGTATGCGCTGGAAACCAAAAGGTAAAGGATAAGAGGTTGGCGGCGGCAGTTCCGACCAACAGCATCTCCAAATAAACCCGGTGGATAGTGGGACTCTAAAGATTCATAGTATGGTCACTCGGAACGAAGTAACCCCTCGTATGCTCTCAGTGAGGTCGAAGACCGAGAGTAGGTAGCTAGCCGGATGCTGCGAGGTGGTGGGATTGAGTCAGAAGCAAACGCCTTGCTGTAATAGCAGGGATAGGCTGACAGACTCACGGTGATAAGGATTGAATAGTCTCAAGTAGTAAGTAAATATGTCTAATACGCTGAACAATCAGACGGTGGAATGGAACAAGGTGAACTGGCGCAAGCTAGAAATCCGTGTTCATAAGCTTCAAAAGAGAATATTCAGAGCCTCTAGTCGTGGTGATGTTAAAGCAGTTCGCAGACTCCAAAAGACTTTGATGAGGTCTTGGTCAGGGAAGATGCTCTCCGTACGTCGCGTGACGCAAGATAACCAAGGCAAAAAGACGGCTGGGGTTGACGGGGTTAAATCTTTAACACCCGTAGAAAGGCTGGCACTGGTTAAGAAACTTGCGCTAAAGGGGAAAGCCATGCCCACCAGACGGGTATGGATAGATAAACCAGGAACGGACGAAAAGCGTCCCCTTGGTATTCCCACGATGTACGACAGGGCGCTTCAGGCGTTAGTAAAACTAGCGCTTGAACCGGAGTGGGAGGCACGTTTTGAACCCAACTCCTACGGATTCCGACCAGGGCGCTCATGCCATGATGCAGTTGAAGCAATATTCAAAGCAATTAACTTTAAGCCTAAGTATGTGCTTGATGCTGACATTGCCAAATGCTTCGACAGAATCAATCACGGGGAACTTCTCAGAAAATTAAATACATTCCCGATACTTAAACGCCAGATAAAGTCATGGCTGTTATCGGGAGTGATGGACGGAAAACAAATGTTCCCTACATCTGAGGGTACGCCACAAGGCGGAGTCATTTCTCCGCTACTAGCGAACATCGCCCTTCACGGAATGGAAGAACGGATTAAACAGGTGGCAAATACACTACCAGGAAATAAACGAGATAATCGTCAAGCCTTAAGCCTAATCCGTTACGCCGATGACTTTGTGATACTGCACGAAGACATAACCGTTGTCCAAAGATGTAAAGAGATAATCTCTGAGTGGTTAAAAGGCAGGGGTTTAGAATTGAAACCAAGTAAAACGCGCCTTGCCCACACTCTTTATAAGCATGAAGGACAAGACGCTGGGTTTAATTTCCTGGGATTTAATATCAGGCAGTACCCAGTTGGTAAATATAACACAGGGTATAACGCACACGGAAAACCACTTGGGTTCAAGACAATCATCAAGCCTAGCAAAGAGAAAGTCAAAGTACACTATGACAAAATCGCTGAAGTAATAGAACAACACAAATCTGCCTCACAAGCAGCATTGATAGCCCATTTGAACCCAATTATTATAGGGTGGGCTAACTATTATTCAACAGTGGTCAGCAAAGAAATATATTCCGAACTTGACCATATTGTGTACAACAAACTCTGGGTATGGGCAAAACGCCGCCACTCCAACAAAGCTGGTAAATGGTTAGCCGATAAGTATTGGCAAACTATATGCGGTGATAACTGGGTATTCGCAACCAGGCAGGGAGGTAAAAATCCACTGCGGTTACTAAAGCATAACGCAACCGAAATAGTGCGTCATGTAAAAGTTAAAGGCGAAGCTAGTCCTTATGATGGCAACCTAGTTTACTGGAGTTCAAGAATGGGTAAACACCCCGAAGTATCTACGATAGTGGCAACACTGTTGAAGAATCAGAAAGGGAAATGCGCCCACTGCAAACTGCATTTTTCAGAAGAATCGGTGATGGAAGTTGACCATATCATTCCTAGGTCGAAAGGCGGAAAGAATGAGTATAAAAATTTGCAATTACTTCACCGTCATTGCCACGATAAAAAGACTGCTAGTGATGGCAGTCTCGGTACAAAATCTGGCTGTAATAGTGCCAAACCAAAAACCACTTCTAGATTTTCCCACCTTGACTACAACGAAGTTTGGAGCAAAGGGATAAATGGGGAAAAAATGACACCAGAAGAACAAGAATACTTTCGGATGTTAGCAAACTAGGAGGACTGGATGAGAGGTATCAATGACAATGACCTTATTACTGAGGAGCCGTGTGAGGTCGAAAGTCTCATGCACGGTTCTGGAGACGAGCGGTTCTCGTGAGGGAATCGCTTAGTTTAACACATTTGCGGGAAGATCGGCGACATATTCAAGATCGAGATGTGCGTTTGCTACGGCAAACTGTGCGATCGCATCTTAATTTAGAAATGGCTGCGACTGATGAAATGGTAGCGATCGCACTAGACATTAAACCAGACTACGTTACTCTGGTTCCCGAACGTCGTGAAGAAGTCACAACCGAAGGTGGACTTGATGTTGCAGGTCAAATTGACCGGATGCAGCAAGTCGTAAATAAGTTACAAACTGCTGGTATTCCTGTTAGCTTATTTATTGACGCTGATGTGGATCAAATTCGGGCATCTGCTATCATTAAGGCGCAGTTTATTGAACTGCACACAGGTAGATATGCTGAAGCCACTAATGAAGCTAGTCGAGAAAAAGAATTAGCTGTGTTAGCTAAAGGGTGCGAAATCGCGATCGCTGCTGGTTTAAGAGTTAACGCTGGTCATGGACTAACCTACTGGAACGTTTACCCTGTTGCTTGCGTCCCAGGTATGGAAGAACTCAATATTGGTCATACCATTATTAGTAGAGCAGCTTTAGTGGGTCTGGAACGAGCCGTCCGTGAAATGAAACAAGCTATGCGCGGACAGTTGTAAATCTTGAGTTTTGAATTAAGAGAAAATGCAAACTTACTACTACGTTCTCGCAAGTCAACGGTTTTTACTAGAAGAAGAACCCATACATGAAGTGCTAAAAGAGCGCACGCGCAACTATCATGAACAGGAAAAAGAAATTGATTTCTGGTTAGTCAAACAGCCTGCATTTATAGAAGCACCAGCAATGGCAGCAGTTAAGGCAAAATGTCCCCAACCATCTGCCGCCATTATTTCCACAAATGCTCAATTTATTACTTGGCTAAAGTTGCGCTTAGAATTTGTGGCAACTGGTGAATTTCAAGCTCCTTCTGAGGCAATTTCTGATCCTCTAGCTTCCCTGATGCCAGTATCCTGATTTTTATGCCTACAATCGGCTGCAATACACCGCTTATGTCTCAAAACGGTATGAATGTTTCTCAGCTTGGTCAAACACAACGATTGAACAAGCTGGGTTTTGTGTTAACTACTACCTGGTTAACATTGGGAGCGATTCCGGCATTAAGCCAATCAACTCCCTCAGCTTGTCAAGCTCCGCGCTCAGGCGAGTATTTAGTATTGGTAGTCAGTCAGACAAAGCAGCGTCAAGAACAAGTTCGCCTAGCTTTGCCTCGCAATCGCCAAACTAAAGTGTGTCGATATGTTGATAATGTTGTCACGCGGGTAGGTAGTTTAAAAAGCGTCACAGAAGCTAACAATTTGGTGCGTTATATGCAGGATATTGTGGGCTTACCAGCTTTTGTAGCGCGGATGCAAACGCCACCACCAAAAACAGCGACGAGGCTATCGCCACCACCAAAAACAGCAGCGACGCTATCGCCAGTGTTTGTCGCCACACCAGCGCAAGCGAGTTTCACCACACTACCTTTAATACCAGTTAATCCACCCGCGCCGCCACAGCGAACAGTAGCTCAAAATACCGGAAATTTTCCACCTGAGTTGTTAGGTTATGGTTTTGCAGTTTTAGTAGACTACTCTAACCAACCACAATTAGTTAACCAGGTACGGGAGTTAATGGGCGGGAATGTTGGTTTAGCTTCCTATGGACAACGTTCTTATTTACTAGCTGTTCATACTACTAACCAACGTGAGGCAAGTTCTACCTGGCAAAGGTTAAGCGATCGCGGTTTGTTGGCAATGTTAGTCGATAGTCGCAAAGTTACTTTACTCAGACCACAATTCACAAACCCCTAATCAATTAACAATGACCAATAATTGTTAATTGATTAATAGGCTGCGTTAGCGACTAAAGCAATGACAACACCTAAAGCAGAGCCGACAATTACTTGAACAGGGGTATGTCCTAGCAATTCTTTCAAGCGATCCTCATTAAATTTGGGGTGTTCTTGAAATAACTCATCTAGGATTTGGTTAAGAATACGCGCTTGCTTGCCTGCGGCTTGACGCACCCCTGCTGCGTCATACATGACAATAATTGCAAAAATTGATGCGATCGCAAAGTCGGGGCTTGACCAACCAATTGCCTGCCCTACCCCAGTAGCTAAAGCAGTTACTAAGGCTGAATGGGCGCTCGGCATACCGCCAGTCGTTACTAAGACACGGATGTTGACTTTTCGATGTATAACCAATTCAAACAGTAGCTTTAATAACTGAGCGATCAAACAAGCAAGCAGTGCCACCAACAACACTTGGTTGTCGAGAATGTCGCCAAAATATTGTATTTTGTTCGCGGAGCCTAGTACCACAAATAATCACCTAGTGCGTGCGGCTAGTTATGAAGTCTGCGATCGCCATTAGCGGTCTTGCCTTCTCTCCAAAGAATGCCAGTTCAGCCTTCGCTTCGTCAACCAGTTGTTGAGCTTGACGGCGAGATTGATCTAGTCCCCAGATACTAGGATATGTTGCTTTTTGCGCTTGCAAATCCTTTCCAGCAGTTTTTCCTAATTCTTCCTGAGTAGCTGTAATGTCCAAAATGTCATCGACTATCTGAAACGCCAACCCAATATTTTGAGCATAACGCGATAGCTTCTGTAAAACTTCAGCAGATGCTCCGCCTAAAATTGCACCACACACTACACAAGCTTCTAACAACGCCCCTGTTTTATGAGTGTGAATATAAGTCAGGGTTTCCACAGAAGTATCTGATTTACCCTCACATTCCAGGTCAACAACTTGACCCCCCACTAATCCGGTTGCGCCCACAGCATGAGCTAACTGTGCAATTACCTGTAAAACTCGATCTGCTGGTACGCCCTGAGTTGCCTTAGCAATATATTCAAAGGCATAAGCCAATAAGCCATCACCAGCTAGAATTGCGATATCTTCACCGTAGACTTTATGATTTGTGAGCTTGCCTCGGCGATAATCGTCATTGTCCATTGCTGGCAAGTCATCGTGAATCAATGACATGGTATGAACCATTTCCAAAGCGCAAGCTGTCGGCATCGCCATTGCGATTGTACCGCCAACCATTTCACAAGTAGCAAGGCACAAAATAGGGCGTAAACGCTTGCCACCTGCTAGTAGGGAGTAGCGCATGGCTTCGTAAATTTTCTCTGGGTAGGTAACTGGCAGAGAATTATCCAGCGCCGCCTCTACTTGTGGTTGTATCTGAGCTAAATAGCTTGATAGATCAAAAGCAGCTAGGTTAGCTTGATCAGTGGTGATGGTGGTTTGATCCTGTATGGTTGCCATTTATCAATTATCAATTACCAATTAACAATTATCAATTACAAATTACCAATTCAATGCTCTTGCCCCCAACTTCCGTTGTGGGGTAAGTAGCTGGGTGGAAATAAACTTAACATGAAGGCTGGTCATTGTTAATTGTTAATTGTTCATTGATTCGATGTAGCTTTGTACTGTATTTTGTAGCAGCATGGCGACTGTCATCGCGCCAACGCCACCAGGTACAGGTGTTAAAAACCCCGCTACGTACTTTACAGAGTCAAAGTCAACATCTCCGACTAAACGAGATTTGCCATTTTCATCAGTAATACGATTAATACCAACATCAATAACTACTGCTTGTGGTTTAACCATATCAGCAGTAATGAATTTTGGACGACCTACGGCTGCAATTAAAATATCTGCACTACGGGTAATGGCGGATAAGTCTTGACTACGAGAATGAGCGATCGTTACAGTGGCATCGGCAGCTAATAACATTAAAGCTAACGGCTTACCTACTAAAATACTACGCCCGACTACAACTGTATTTTTGCCTTTGACATCAATTTTGTATTCTTCTAACAAGCGCATTACGCCTGCGGGAGTGCAACTGCGTAAACCTTCCTCCCCGCGTACTAGATGACCTAAGTTTACAGGGTGTAGTCCATCAGCATCTTTATGGGGGGCGATTTTATGTAATAGTGCGATCGCATCTAGATGTTCTGGTAATGGTAGCTGAACTAAAATCCCATCAACTCGCTCATCTTGATTGAGTTCCTCAATTACTTGATCTAGTTCTGATTGAGTAGTATCAGTAGGGAAATGCTTGCCAAAGGAAGCAATACCTACTTTAGCGCAGGCTTTTTCTTTGTTCCCTACATAAGCAGCACTAGCTGGGTTGTCTCCCACCATTAGCACTGCTAACCCTGGAGGACGACCAAATTTTCCTTGCAATTGCTCAACTTGCTGTTGCAGTTCAGTTTGAATGCGTTGAGCCAGGTTTTTACCATCTAATATGCGGCTGATTGTAGAATCCATTGTGTGTAGGTAACTCGGTGGAAATAAACTTAACATGAAGGCTTGTCAGTGGTCATTGATAATTGATAATTGATAATTGATAATTAATAATTAAGGCAATGAACACTCAAAAGGCAAAAGGAAATCCTACCAATTTAATTTTTTACCTTTTACCTTTTTATTTTTTCTTATTTAGTGGACTGTTTAGCTGTAGCCAAATTTCTGAGTCATTATTCAGTAGATCTGCTCTTCAAAATGTTTCTGTCAGAAAAATTAGTGCCATCAAAAATCAAAAGCAAGTCAATTCTACAGTGTATCTCAAAGGCAACGTTGGTAATCAAGCTAGTTTTGTCCGTGGTGGTGCGTATGAACTACAAGATACTACTGGCAGTATCTGGATTTTGACTAAACAACCTTTACCCCAAAAGGGGGATGAATTAATCATTGAGGGCAAGCTGCAATATCAAAGTATGCCTTTAATTTTTGCAGCAGGTGGCAAGGCAGTAGGAGAGCTATACGTGCAGGAGCAGCAACAGCTAGAACACAAATCAGTAAAAAATGGGTTATTGCCGTTGTCATTAGAAAAGCGATGAATAATCAAGCTGTAGAAGCTGAAATCAAACGTGCTGTTAGCATCGCTATCCTGCATTCTTCTGGTAAATTTCTGATGCAATTACGAGACGATATTCCGGGGATTGCTTATCCTGGTCATTGGGGTTTATTTGGCGGTCATGTTGAACCAGGCGAAAGCCCCGAAGAAGCTATGGAGAGGGAACTTTTCGAGGAAATTAGTTATATTCCACCTACAATAACTAAGTTTTGTAAATATGAAGATTCCCAGGTAATTCGTCATGTTTATCATGCGCCGCTAATTGTGGATCTTCAGGAGTTAGTTTTACAAGAAGGTTGGGATATGGGTTTATTAACTCCTGAAGATATTAGACTGGGTAGTTGTTTTTCTCAAAAAGCTGGTAAAGAACAACCTTTAGGTCGTCCTCATCAACAAATTTTGTTAAATTTTGTTAAGCAAGAATTCAGGAGTCAGGAGTCAGGATTTGGGAGTTAGCAAGATTTCAATAGGTATCTGAGGCTAATTTTTCCAGTCACTATTCACTAATTCTTAGCAGTTAAATTTAAGGGTTGCAATATAGGCATTGAGCAGGATCGGCGTATTGTAAATTATCGGGAAATAATTTTTCTTCAGTAAAGCCACATTTACGGCATTTATAAATTAATGATTTGATTGCAGAAGTTGGCAGATAACAGTTAGCACACAACAGACCTTTTTTATGTTCAGATAATTGAAATCCTGGTGTAGAACAACTAGGACAAATATGCTGGATATTATTGATTAAATCGTGGGTGGCTTTTTCAATATTTTTCATTCTTGTAGGATTATACATAGCTCGCATATCTGTTTCTATGTGGGCTGTATTTGTTGGCGATCGCTCTATAATATATGTGAGTGCGGATTGTAGTTCGGATTCGCTAGTAATGCCTTTAAAGATATGTTGTGATTCCATGTCTGATTCAGGAGTCATCACAATTAATCCATGTTCCGGAAATCCAACTTGATTAGCAAATTTCCAAGCTTCATCAACACTCTTCACAATTTTGTGAGCGTAATTAGTTTCTGTCGAAAATATTTGTCCGATTATTTCTAGTTCGTTTTCTATATCTAGAAAGATTACAATCTCTCTATGGCAAGGTATAAACGGAATTTCCCGATGAGGACTAAAGCTTCCTTCAGTAGCTACAGCAATTGTTTCGCCTGTGATTTCTAATGCTTTTAAAGCTTTAAATCTGGCGGCTTCTAGTTGGTTTCCCATCCGTTCAATATCTCTGGTAAAAGTACCAAAAATATCAGTATCAAAATTTGGCGGCACAATTGTTTTTACGCCTAACTCTTTTTCTAGAATCGGGGCAATAACTTTCTCTTTGTGATGTTGAGTAGCGATAACGGCGATTTGGTTTTTAAATAAATGATTCATATCTTTAAAAGGGAGGAGAGAGGAGAGAGGGGTGAGTATCTGTTTTGCAAGACAAAAAAAAGGAGAAAAGTTGGCTGATTAACCTTTCTCCTTTTTCCCCTCAAGAAAACATAATTTTTTGGATGTAAAATAGCTTACTCATCATCATGAGCAAAGCGGTGGAAAAGGAAATCTAAAGCGTGATTACGCAGTTGGTAATATTCGGGATCTTCCATAATGCGTGTGCGATCGCGCGGACGTGAAAAAGGTATATTTAAAACTTCACCAATTTTGGCGTGGGGGCCATTAGTCATCATTACCAAGCGATCGGCTAAAAATAACGCTTCATCAATGTCATGGGTAATCATTAATACTGTACAACGGCGATCGCTCCAAATTTTTAGCAGTTCTTCTTGTAATTCTTCTTTTGTAATCGCATCTAGCGCCCCAAAAGGTTCATCTAAAATTAAAACTTCGGGGCGAATAGACAATGCGCGGGCAATAGAAACCCGTTGTTTCATCCCCCCAGAAAGTTGAGTCGGTTTTTTCTCAGCCGCTTCGGTAAGTCCTACCAGTGCTAAATTCTCACGGACAATGCCTATTTTTTCCGCTTCTGACTTGCGCGGATATACCGAGTTAACCGCAAGGTAAACATTTTCAAAAGCGGTTTTCCAAGGTAACAGCGCGTAGTTTTGAAATACTACCATGCGATCTGGGCCTGGTTCAGTTATGGGTTGAGATTTGAGTTTTACCTCGCCTGTTGTCGGGTGGTTAAAACCTGAAACCATATTTAGTAATGTTGATTTGCCGCAACCAGAGTGACCGATTAGGCAAATAAATTCACCTTCTTGTATTGTCAGATTAACATCTTCTAAAACTGTGTATGGGCCGTTGGCAGTCTCGTAAGTTTTAGAAACTTGATTGAATTCTAAAAAAGGTTGAGCGAGAGATTTTTGACTTCTCGATCTGGTATTTCGGCTTAATGAGGTTGTGTTTTGAAATTTTAAGGTTGACATAGTTAGGGTTAGGCTACTTTCTGAGTTTTAGTATCTAAAATTACATCGGCAATTGAAAAATCACGTTTAATTTTCAGGCTATTGAGATAGCCAATGGGGTCGTCGGCGTTGAAAGGAATGCCATCAAATAATTCAATAGAACTGCGACTATAGTTGACATCTAAACCGAGTTCTCTGGCGGCGGTGCTGAAAACGCCAACTTTACAAGTTCTTTCTAAAATTTCTACCCAGTTTCTCGGAAATGGAGTTTCTCCCCAACGCGCTAGTTGAGTCATAATCCATAAATGTTCTGTACGACTGGGGCGGTTAATGCTATCACCAAAAAATTGATGATGAGCATATTCCTGCATGGGGTTTTCTAGGCTACAGCTAGAAAAGTCGGGGTCATATACTTGGATATAATCCATGTCTGTGCTGACATATTCCTGCCAAGATAAAATTTCCCGAATTTCTGCGGCATTATTGGGATCTGCACAGTAGACGCAAGCTTCTAGCAATGCTTTAACTAAGGCAATGTGGGTATTAGGATAAGCTGTTGCCCAATCTTCTCGCACTCCGAGAACTTTCCCAGGATGTCCTAACCAAATCTCTAAATCTGTGGCGACAGGAAAACCAATTCCTTCTACGGCGGCGCGAACATTCCAAGGTTCGCCAACGCTATAGCCGTCTATACTACCAGATTTAAGGTCGGCAACCATTTGGGCTGGCGGAAGAGTTTGAATTGAAACATCCCGATCTGGATCGATACCACCAGCAGCTAACCAATAACGCAATAGTAAGTTGTGCATGGAGGATGGATGTACCATGCCTAATGTATGGCGTTGATCGGGGGTTTTCCGCAGGTAGTTTTTGAAATCGGATAAGGTATAAATTCCTTGGTCGTAGAAGCGTTTAGATAATGTAATAGCATTGCCGTTACGAGTAAGTGTCAGGGAACTAACTACAGGTAAAGGCTTTCCTTCCAAACCTCCTAATGTTAACCAAATGGGCATTCCCGAAGGCATTTGAGCAGCATCTAAAAACCTGCCAGCTATACCGTCGGCAATTCCGCGCCAGCTAGATTCACGTACTAAGTGAACTTCATCGAGTCCATGTTTGGCAAAGAAGCCTTTTTCTTGGGCAACTGCTAGCGGCGCACAGGCGACTAAGGGCAAAAAGCCGATTTCTAAGTTGACTTTTTCTAAACCGTGACGCGCGATCGCTGCTGTTTTTCTAGCGCGAAGTTTTTTGATTTGTTTTTGTTGATTTAAAAAGTAAATCATTTCACTGCGTAAGCTGTAGTAGCTGGGATGTTCTACTACTTCCATGCGCTTACGGGGGCGGGGTATATCTACTTCTAGTATTTGACCGATTTTTGATTCTGGCCCATTGGTTAACATCACGATGCGGTCAGATAATAGTACGGCTTCATCTACGTCGTGTGTCACCATGACGGCGGTAACGTGGTTTTCTTGGCAGATTTGCATTAATTTTTCTTGCAAGTTACCGCGTGTTAAAGCGTCTAATGCGCCGAAGGGTTCGTCTAATAGTAGGACTTTGGGACGAATGGCGAGGGCGCGGGCAATAGAAACCCGTTGTTTCATCCCACCAGATAAATGCGCGGGTAGTTTATCGGTGGCGTGTCGCAGTCCCACCATATCTATATGTTGTTCGATAATTGCATCCCGTTCTTCTTTCGGCAGATGCTTCATTACCGTATTCACTGCCAAGGCAATGTTTTCCCGTACTGTCCGCCAAGGCAGTAAAGAATAGTTTTGAAATACTACCATTCTTTCTGGCCCTGGTTCTTGCACTGGAGAATCATCGACTAATACTATGCCTTCAGTGGGGGAATCCAAACCTGCAATCATGTTTAATAAGGTGGATTTACCGCAACCAGAGTGACCAATTAATGAGATAAATTCACCTTGGCGGATTTCTAATTCAATACCTTTAAGGGCAACATAGGTATTGCCATTTGGTAAGTTAAATACTTTTCCAATTTGGTTGACTTCAACAAAGTTAGACATGGCAGTAATTGATAAGTTGAAAGTGAGGAGTTAGAGAGCAGGGGGGCAGGGGAAGCAGGGGAAGACAGAGGAAGCAGAGGAGCCAGAGGGAGATAAAGATAATAAACCTATTGCAAAAATCAGAGCTATATTTTTAACGCATTAGCCGTTAGCGAAGCTGCGCGTTAGCGCTAGGCTTCCCGTACGGTAGTACGCAAAGTTAACGCAGAGGACGCAAAGAATTATATAGACTTTTGCAAGAGAGCTAATATTCGATATCGCTCCTCGCTATTCCCTATTTTTGTTCGCCGGGAACAACTAATTTAGCGATATAACCAATTAGTTTGTCTAGTAATAAACCCACAACTCCTACGTAGACCAGAGCTAAGATAATTTGACTGATGTTAGCAGCATTCCAAGCATCCCAAATAAAGAAGCCTATACCCACGCCACCAATTAACATTTCCGCAGCAATAATCGCTAACCAAGATAAGCCGATGCCAATTCTTAAACCTGTAAAGATGTAGGGGACGGTTGCTGGAAATACAATGTCTAAAAAGTATTCTTTTTGTGATAGTTTCAAAACTTTGGAAACATTTCTGTAATCTTGGGGAATTTGATGTACTCCGGCAATTGTATTGATGATGATTGGCCAGATACTTGTGATGAAAATCACGAAAATTGCACTAGGGTTTGATTGTTGAAATGCTGCTAAAGAAATTGGTAGCCAAGCTAGAGGTGGAATAGTCCGTAATACCTGAAAGATTGGATCAAAGGCATCAAAGAGAAAAGCATTAGTACCAACTAGAATCCCAACAATGATACCTACAATTGCTGCTAAGGTGAAACCTGTAGCGACTCGTTGCAAACTGGCGAAAATTTGCCAGAATAAACCCTTGTTAGTGGCTCCTTTATCAAAAAATGGGTTAATAATTAATTCCCAAGTTTGGGCTATTACTTTTATTGGCCCTGGTAAGTTAGCATCAGGACTTACCGTAAGTAGTTGCCAGACAATTAGAATAGCGGCAAGTGCGATTATGGGCGCAATTATTTTTCTTGATTTCGGATCGCTTAACAAATTTTGGAATGAATTGTTACGGCGGGAACGCTTGATACTTAGAGTCATTTTTTGCTTGCCTCGCTTTACTAATATTTCTCTGGGATGTTGTGGTACTGGGCTAACTTTGCGGTTGATATTTCTGGTAGCTAAACTTGTTTAATTTGCAAGCTTTGCAGATAAGCTGTTGGGTTGTCGGGGTCAAATTTAATACCATCAAAGAATGTTTCAACTCCCCGCGATGTAGTTTGAGGAATTTCTGATGCAGATAAACCCAGGTCTTTAGCAGCTTCGCGCCATAAATCTTCACGATTCACTGCATTAATAATTTTTTGGGTATCTAAATTTTGTGGTAACTGACCCCAACGAAGGTTTTCTGTTAAAAACCAAAGATCGTGGCTCTTGTAGGGGTAAGAAGCATGGTTTTCCCAGTAGCGCATGATATGGGAAGGATTTTTTACAACCGAGCGCCCATTACCGTAATCAATGCGACCTTCTAGGCGATCGCTAATATCTGTTACAGGTACTTTCGCCCACTCAGCATCGGAGATAATTGCTGCCATTTCCGCACGGTTTTCCATGCGATCGCACCACTGTTGCGCTTCCATTAATGCTTTTAAAATTGCTTTGGTAGTATTAGGATGTTTGTCTACCCAATCAGCACGAAAACCTAAAGCTTTTTCTGGATGATCTTGCCAAAATTCATTAGTAACAAGGGCGCTATAACCAAGTTTTTCATTAATTAATCGCACGTGCCAAGGATCGCCTACGCAAAAACCGTCTAAATTCTTAATCCTGACATTTGCTACTAATTGCCCTCCAGGTACTACTATAGTAGCGACATCTTTATCTGGATCAATTCCTCCAGCCGCTAACCAATATCGCAACATAGTATCGCTAGTACCACCTTTAAAGGTCATACCAAAACGTAAGACATCTCCTTTAGCTTTCGCTTGTTCGGCTTTTGTCTTTAAAACACCAGAATTCAAGCCAACATTTAAATCTTTGTGGGCATTAGATATGGAAATTCCTTGACCCCCTGTATTTAATCTCGCTACTACATACATGGGGACTTTTTTATTGTTGACGGTAACAGTACCTAATGACATATGGTATGGCGTAGGCGTAAGCACCATTGCACCATCAACCCCACCGCCTTGCGATCCGAGTTGTAAATTGTCTCGTGTTACTCCCCAAGAAGGCTGTTTAACTAAGCTGACATCTGGAACTCCATATTTCGCAAATAAACCTTTTACCTTCGCGATAATTAGTGGCGCAGCATCAGTTTGACCGACAAAACCAACTCTGGCTTGAGTTGTTTCGGGAGTTAAGCCAGATAAACCGTGAACAGCGTTAATTTGCTGAACATTATTAGCAGATTGAGAATTACTTGTACAACCATGAACTAATAAAGCTCCTACAGTAGTTGCTCCAGCAGTAAATAAGAATTGTCTGCGAGAAAATTGCTTAGGTAATCGGTTCATAGCTCCTCAAATAATAGTTATGAGAATACTGACTAAGCTGGCAAATACCAGTTTAAAAATGCAGCAAATAGGGGCAGCCAGATGACAAAATTTCTGGTTACTCAGGGAGTGGATTAATTGTCGAAAAAATGTGATTTAAATCGCAACTTCAAATTGGCGATCAAGAATTGCTAGTTTCCATGCCATCTAAAGTTGTTTTAATCATTAAATCTAAGAGTAATGGGAAATTTTTATAAAGTAAATACTTGATCTAGATAATTGAAAAATAAAACTTATAAAAATTACTTATAGAAATTCATTGATGAAAATTATTTTTATCATAGAGTTTTGTCTATGTTTTATTAAATAGAAAAATTAAAATAGTGATTATTGATATTTCTCTATTAGCCACTTTAAAGCTTTGAAAATTTTGCATATATAAAGGTTGTCCAACCGTTAAAACTTAATGTTTAACTGTTTGAAACATAAAAAATAAATTTAAATTAATTGTTTGCTGATAAAAAATTACTCTATAAAAGAGTTAGTTTAACCTTCATAAATACGGCTCTTCCGTCTCAATCGTGAGCAAAAAATTATTATTTAGCTCAAATACCGTAAACAGCAGACATAAACATTACCAAGGATAGTTGACCCATAATTCAAAAAAAATTTAACCACCACCAAGAAGAGAAAACTATACTGTTATTACATTCATAATCCTGAACGACACAATCTTTAGTAAAAATTCTGATATCCCGTATTTATAGTAAAAGCAATTTGACAACAGGACTTGTTAAGATAATTATTCAGTAACTGTTTGTAGCTGCTTTAGGTAAATTAACTTATGAGTAAGAAAAATTTAGCAATTTTATCAAGCTTGATATCCTTGTCATTAACTACCATCGTTTCTCAAGTTGCAGCACAAACTTATCCGTCTTGCTCCCCATCAGGAACATCAGCAACCAATTTAGTAGTATGTTCTGCTTCTTATCTAGGTGGAAGCAGTGAGGATCAAGGTTCAGCCGTAGAAGTAGGCTCTGATTATAGCGTTGTATTTGGTGGGACTATTATTGGCAATAATTTTGGTAGAACGCCAGTAAATTTAAAAGCTGGTAACAGCACAACATCTGGTGGAAATGGAGCTATTGTCCGTACAAGTCCTAATGGTCAACAAATTTTATCTGTTACTAGATTAGGTAACAGCATTGATGATCTTGATGTCAATCGTAGCCAAAGCACAATTGCTGTAGTGGGTGATTTTGGTTTGGCTTTATTAAGTTCCCAAGCTAATCAAGTTCTGTGGAGCAAATATATTAGTACAGGAGGAGGAGCGCTTGCCAGTAGTGGTAGAAGAGTAGCTGTTGGTACTAATGGTGAAGTTGCTGCTTTATTTAATAAAAAAATCACGATTTTTAATCAGCAAGGAACTCAGTTAGGGCAATTTACCCCAAGTGGCAGCTATGTAGAAGATATAGCTGTTGATAGTGCAAGTGGCTCAGTAATTGTTACAGGAACAAGCCAAAAGGATGGTGGTGGTTGTAGTCAATTACAAGTAGCTTGGATACGCAGCTATAGTTACACTGGAACTCTGAAATGGAAAAATTATGACTGGACGAGAGAACAAGCTTATAGCCCTGTGAATAATTGTGCTGATACACGAGGTGTGAGAGTGGCGATCGGCAGGGATAATTTGCTTTATTTTGCAGGTCAGAGTGCTGGCGGAAATACTATTTTTAGATACAATCCCAGAAATCTTAGCTCTTCCGCTCCTAATGTTAAATATGACCAGTATAACGATGCTTATAACACTAAATCTAATTGGATTACTTACTATTCTCGGTTAGCTCCTGCAACTGGAACTATTCAAAAAGGACAGCTTGCTCTCACAAGATTGGGTGACGGTAGGGGTAATAGTATAGAACCAAGGGCAATAACGGCTGATGAGAATGGAAATGTTTATATTAGTGGTACTAGCGCAGCATATATTGCTAATCGCCGAGATATGAAATTATCAATTTCTGGTCAACCTTTAGGGACTTATAATGGCTATGAAGGATTTATGCTAGTTGTTCCTAAAGAGTTTACCAGTCGCAAAGTTTGGACAGCTTGGACGGGGACAAATTCTACGAGCGTCTTTAGTACATTTGCTGGTGTTTCCGCAGCTAAAGGTATAGCAGCAATCATGGGTACTAGCAATGGCAAGATGATTACTGTTAGTCCAATTCAAGGTAATAATGCTGGTGTTAAAGATGCTTTCTTTTCGGTTTTTCCTAATTTCTAGTAATTAGCTTTCAGCCCTCTGCACCGTCAGCTTTTTAACTTCTCCCCCTTCACTGGTAGGGAAGGGGGCTTTTGGGTTAGGTTTTTTAGTTTCGTTCCTAGGTTGAATGGAACGAGTAGACGAGTAGATGACCGCGATGCGAGTGTGTAGTATATCTCAACAAATGTTTAACAACATGGATCAACGGCTTGCGCTAGAGTCATTAAAAGTTAGGGCATTTGACAAACAAGCTATCCATGAGCGCAGATATCGAAGCATTCACCTATCCAGAAACCCAAAATAGTAGAGCTAGTCAACATCTTGAGGCGATGACTCGCGTCTCTGCTCATAATGCTGATTATCGGACAGTGGAAAGGGAAAAGCTGACTCCGATGATGCAGCATTTTGTGGAAGTTAAGGAACAGTATCCCCATGCGTTGCTGTTGTATCGTGTAGGGGATTTTTATGAGACGTTTTTTCAAGATGCGCGGACGTTAGCAGAGGCGCTGGAACTGGTTTTAACTTCTAAGGAGTCGGGTAAAGATATTGGTCGAGTGCCGATGTCGGGTATTCCTCATCATGCTTTGGATAGATATTGTACGCTGTTGGTAGAAAAAGGTTTTGCGATCGCCATCTGCGACCAAGTAGAAGACGCAGCAGAAGCGGCGGCGCAAGGTCGTCAGGTGCGGCGGGAAGTAACGCGAGTGTTAACTCCTGGTACTTTGTTAGAAGAAGGGATGTTAAATGCGCGTCGCAATAACTTTCTTGCAGCAGTGGTAATTGCTGGGGAATATTGGGGTTTAGCTTACGCAGATATTTCTACAGGGGAATTTTTAACAACTCAATCAAATAATTTAGAACATCTCACCCAGGAATTAATGCGTTTGCAACCTGCTGAGGTGCTAGTACCTGTAAACGCGCCAGATTTAGGTGGTTTTCTACGACCAGGGCAAAAATCAGATTATTTACCGGAGTGTTTACCGCCATCATTTTGTTATGCGCTGCGATCGCAATATCCGTTTTCTTTGTCGGAAGCTAAACAAAGATTACTGGAAAAATTGAAAGTGCGATCGCTTGAAGGGATGGGTTGTGAACATCTCCCCCTTGGTGTGCGTGCTGCGGGTGGGTTGTTGGAATATTTAGAAGACACCCAAAAAGGTAATCAAGTACCTTTACAAACTTTACGAACTTATACCCTTGCAGATTATTTAATTATTGATAACCAAACTCGTCGCAATCTCGAAATTACTCAAACTGTTCGGGATGGTACGTTACATGGTTCACTATTATGGGCGCTAGATAGAACCAGTACTGCAATGGGTGGACGTGCTTTGCGCCGATGGTTATTACAACCCTTGGTGGATATAAAAGGCATTGAAGCGCGGCAAAATACGATTCAAGAATTAGTTGAAAATACGGCTTTACGCCAAGATTTACAGCAGTTATTGCGCCAAATTTATGATTTAGAAAGGTTAACTGGTCGCTCTGGGTCTGGGAGAGCTAATGCTAGAGATTTAATCGCTCTGGCAGATTCATTATTAAGATTACCAGAATTAGCTAGGTTAGCATCTACTGGGGAATCTCCCTTTTTGAAAGCTGTGCAAAAAGTGCCTCCAATGTTGCAGGAATTGGGGCAACAAATTCGTAATCATATAGTAGATTCGCCTTCTCAACATTTAATGGAAGGAGGTTTAATTCGTCCTGGTGTAAACGAGTTATTAGATGAAATGCGAAGTGCTGCTGAAGGCGATCAGCAATGGATTGCTAATTTAGAAGTTACAGAAAGAAATCGCACTGGTATTTCTACACTCAAAGTTGGTTTTAATAAAACTTTTGGTTATTACATTAGTATTTCTAGATCCAAAGCGGATCAGGTTCCTGATAATTATATTCGCAAACAAACTTTAACTAATGAGGAGCGTTACATCACTCCTGATTTGAAGGAAAGAGAAGCGCGAATTTTAACAGCGCGGGAAGATTTAAACAAGTTGGAATATGAGATATTTTGTGCTTTACGGGCAGAAGTTAGCGAACAAGCAGAGCAAATTCGTCATGTTTCCCGCGCTGTCGCTGCTGTCGATGTTTTATGTGGTTTAGCAGAAGTAGCGGTACATCAAGGTTATTGTTGCCCGCAAATGGAACAAGGGCGAGAAATTAATATTATTGAAGGTCGTCACCCAGTAGTAGAACAATCTCTGCCAGCAGGGTTTTTTGTGCCAAATTCGACTAATTTAGGAAGTTCGGAGTTGTCAGAAAGTCCTGATTTAATTATTCTTACTGGTCCAAATGCTAGTGGTAAAAGTTGTTATTTACGGCAGGTAGGATTAATTCAATTAATGGCGCAAACGGGGAGTTTTGTACCAGCGCAGTCAGCCAGGTTGGGAGTGTGCGATCGCATTTTTACCCGTGTTGGTGCTGTGGATGATTTAGCCACTGGTCAATCTACCTTCATGGTAGAAATGAATGAAACTGCTAATATTCTCAACCACGCTACGCCGAAATCTCTGGTTTTATTAGATGAAATTGGGCGGGGTACTGCTACATTTGATGGTCTTTCTATCGCTTGGGCGGTAGCAGAATATTTAGCTAGTGATATTAGGGCAAGAACTATTTTTGCTACGCATTATCACGAATTGAACGAATTAGCATCTATTTTGCCGAATGTAGCTAATTATCAAGTAACAGTAAAAGAGTTACCTGATCAAATTATCTTTTTACATCAAGTGCAACCAGGTGGCGCAGATAAATCTTATGGTATTGAAGCTGGACGTTTAGCAGGTTTACCAGCGTCGGTAATTCAACGCGCTAGGCAGGTAATGGGTCAAATTGAGCAGCATAGTAAGATTGCTGTGGGATTACGTGAAGGGATTGGGAGTAATAAACCTAGTGGGAAATCAGCATCGGGTCGTTCTGGACGTAAGAAAAAGGCTGCTGAGGTTTCTAATGGAGAGGAGGGAATAGTGGGGAAAGAGGATAATTTGAGCGATAAAGAGTGAGGATCGCAGCTATCACAAGTCAGAGATCAATAGTATCCGAAGAAAACTCAGCAAACCTTGTACTTTCTATGAGTTAATTTTGATAGCTTTGAATGGCAACAATTCAATGTCTTCTTCTGGCATATATTTTGCCCAAGCCAACGGAATTATCGAGTTCCATCGAAAACCATATTTTCTGCTCAATGTGCCTGGTTTTTCTTCCAAGCTCTTAACCAGAACTTTTGGTCGTGAAGCCTTGGACAATTGAATTGCCAGATCGGGTACTAAGGCTAGCAGTTTAGCTAAAATCTTACAATCATCAAGAGCGCGATGAGAATCGACTATTGGAATGCCATGAGTAATAGCCAAGTTAGTTAAGCTAGTACCATTGGAGTATTGGGATTTAGGATAAATAATATCTTGAGTATCTATCCAGTTCTCTAGTGGAAGTTCAAGATCTCCTACATTCTGGCAAAATAATTTATCAAATTTGGCATTGTGAGCACAAATGTAAGTCGCAGAAGAAGACATTTGATTGATCATCTTCAACCCGTGCTTGTAGTTAAAGGTAAATTCGAGTGCGCCAGATGGTATCCTATTAATCGGCTCGGCTGGATTTTCAATCAATGGATCGTAGCAGATTAAGGTACTAACCTGCATAAGTATACAGCGATGCTCTACAGACCATAAAATTGCAGCTATTTCTAGAAGACGATCAGTATTAGCGTTAAGTCCAGTAGTTTCTGTATCGAGAATTAAAATCTTCATTAGTATTTTTTTGCAAAATTACAATCTAAAAATAACTATATGCTTGCAACTGATCTATTATGTCAAGACTGAGTTGTTCGTCTCTATCGAAGGCATTATCTAGCATATATTTGTGTCTTGATAGGCTCTCAACTCCACGAAGACAAGCAATTTCTTTGATGAAGAGATTGTTAGATTTCATTAATTCTGCTGAATTTATATTTAGCGCAAACTGATTGAGAGGATCGATGATAGTTTGGCTATTTACATCGCCTCGGAATTTAATCTCAATGCCATTGAGTCGTAAGATTGCTAAACCTTGAAGCTCAACTTCTCCAAATGAATGAAGAGAGCATGTAACTGCATTAGGCTTAATACGAAGTATTTGAGCGGCTGCTTGTACTGCATCAGTACCGTACTTAACCAATAAAGATACATCCCGCGAGTGAATTGCACTCATAACTCTTGCTTGCAAAGATAATTCTGGGTAAATAGAAAGAGTAGAGCTTAGTGAGGATAGAGTATCTGAAGTTGCAAGATAGCTTAATCGCCTAGCATAGAAGCGAAGTTTCGATATTAACTGTTTCCTTTTATACCCTTCAAAATTATTATTTCCATTTAAAATATTTTTTATGTGCTGGTAATATATATTTCTAGCTTGAACAGCATCTCTAACTAACTTATCTATAGTAAGCACACGTATGGAATTAGGAAACCAAGAATATCTTACAAACCAATCAGAGAACTTTTGACGATATGAAGACTCTACTACAGCATTGGAGTAATCAAGTAATGAAATATTAACTTCTACCTGAGAGAAAGCTTGTTCAAGATTAACTTTCTGTTCTGGATTAGCAATCAAAAATCGCTTAATATTTGCAATTAATGTAGTCCAACGATTAGTCATGGAGTATTCTAGACTATTTGATTCTTCTAGCCATTCATTTAATTTAACTTCAAAATCTTTACGTTCATCATGTAATTTAAAACCCATATCGCTTAATATAGTATTTAGCAATTTGCGACTACTTTCTACCTGTCCCACACTACCAATAAGCACAAAGTCATCAACATAACGCCAATATTTTCCTCCCATATTTTTAAACATTAGTTTATCAACATTCGCAAGAATCAAATTAGCAATTAGGTGGCTAAACATTGGTCCCGTAAGTATACCCAATCCTTCCTTATGCTCTTTAGCTGTTTCGGCATGTTGTGTTAATAGTCGTTCTCCAAGCTCACGAGACGTAGCAGAGATATTTGATGATTCACAAGTTGATTTCCATGCTTGCAGTGCCAATTCATGCGATATAGTCGGATAGAATTTTTTAATATCGGTGTATCGAACTATTGCATCTGTGCTATTCAGACTATTGCAAACTTTCGCAATAGAATTATTACGTTCCTGAAATCCAGGAAAATAATTTTGGAATATCCCTTGCTTGCTAGATAACTCTGAAAATCGGTAACTATAAACGCATTGAGATGATTGAAAGGCTGGCTCTGCTGAACAATCATAAAGTAAGGCTGATTCAGCAAGTATCTCATTTGGTCCTGGTAAATAAATATTTCTGTGAACTACATTAATATCGCCTTCAGCCATCTCCTTGAAATGATAAGAGCGAAAATAAACAGGCGATTCTCTTGTCTTAACAAGATGCGTTGAGATATCTCTAGCCCAAATATCGTTCTTTGCACAATCATTGTCTAAGTAATAACGCAACCCAAGATAGGCTAATACGTCACGACGACGATACTGATTAATTGCTCTGACAGCTAACAGTTCTGGTTTCATGACTGTTTCTTTTTCCTTAAGGGAAGTTCAAGTCGAACTACTGCTACATTAGTCCTAAATGTACCTTCAACAAGCGGGTGTTTAACTCTAACTGGATTACTAGGGTCATACCTTTTTTGTTCAATTTCTTTGTCTTCCTCAATTAATTTAGAAAATAATTTTTTAAACCAATCAATTAAGCGTGTAAAAAAGCCGCTTTCATAGGTTACTTTCTTCATACTTGGCTCTATCCAAAGTGCAACACTATTCTCACTTCGACTATGCCGAAAAAGTTCATCAAATTGCTTACTAGCTTCTTTCCATTTTTTCTCTTTCTCTAAAAAGCCAGAAAAATTAGCAAGCACCAAAAGCTTTGCTGAACAGTTCTGACTTCTCAATCTCAATTGGTTTATGAGGTCAGTGTTTGAAAACTTATCACATACATCCCAGTCCATTATGTCAAACTCAAGTGTTATTGCTTGAGCTTCCAATTCAGTTGTTATAGAATCTATCGCTTCTTTTGCATAATTTTGAGCATACTCTGAAATTTCGCCACCCACAATTACTATATGTATTGGCATTCTTGGTAGTTTACCCTGCTTTCTCAATTCATAGAGAACCGAAAGGATGCTCATTGATGCGGCTCCAGAACCACATGGTAGATCTGCCAGAAATACTTTATTGCCAGAAAATATACGGGCAAATACGTCAGGAATCTGGGGTAGTTCTTGAAGAGGATCTAGCATCGTTAGCATTACTCTTGCCGATGAGCCTGTAAATCGCCAAGCTAGATGATTATCCGTATCCTCCTTACTCATCCCCCCCTCAAACCCTTCAGGGGCTTCTGTGCTCGCTTTTTCCCTCAACTGATATTTATCCAGAAGCATTTCCCAGCTTGAAATTAGCTGTGGGGGTAAATGCAAGATGAAATCTTCTTTATTCCATAAAGAGTTAGGAATCATTTCTACAGGAATCAGACGTGCCATCAGCGTTAAGTTACCTCATATTTGGTAGGACAGCTTACCTGAACGGTGGAGCGAAAAGACCGTTATGTTCTATCTCCAACTTGTCTGCGATAGCAAAAAGTTTAGTTTTTGGAAGTGCGATCGCACACTTTGTAATATATTAGATTTATATGCTAACTTCAGGCAATTTGTAGGGTGCTAGGTTTAGGGATAGTTTCACCTTCTTCTTGCCAAGCTTCTAAGTACATTTCAATTACTTCTTCCCCATTACGAATTGCTTCAGATCGGGTTTTACCATGAGTGCAAGGCATAACAACGCGGTCTGCAAACTCTGGGATCGTCACCAGAAAAAGCCGATCTTCATCAGACCATTGAATAACCATGCTGTATTGATTCATGTAGTCGGGTGCAGTGATTGCTTAGAGCATCGCTTAATTGGGAGTCTTATCAGTCTATTTTTATGAGCAGCCTGTTTCTGTTGTAAATCGCTAAATATAGCTTTTAAATCATATTGAAATGATTGAGCATATTCTTCTCTGTATTTGTAAATTTCTTCAAGAATTTCGTTTTTATACATCATTAAGTTTCCCAGTTATATTCTATTAGTTCATAAGGTGTACAAATTACTGGTAAAACATACCCAAGCCCAGAACTAATCTGTGATAGTTTGCGCTGAATTTGAGCATTTGCCATATGTTTGCAGTTCCATATCTGTGTGAATAGGGGATAGCAACTATAACTCTTCAATTGTCACTAACCCTCCCTCTGTAAATTGAACTACAAGTTCATGCTCCTCTAGCAAAGCAGTTCCAAGCAAAGGTCGCCGTCCTGTTGCCAGTACCCGAACTTCTCGCTCTTCCCCGTTCCAGAGAATTATTGCTTCATGGACTGGTAATGTGACTTCGCTGTTATCAGCCAAGTTTACGGGCATCGCATATTTGAAGGGTAAACCCAATAAAGTGACTGCTTCTGGTGGTAAGCAGAGGTAATCGGTAAATCCTGTGTCTATAACGAACTCAATTGACAGGTCTGGGCGATGTGGAAAACGAAATACTATGGTGACGGTTGCATATCTATTGCTGACGATACCAGAAATCACTTTTGAACGCGCTCCATGACCCCACCAAATGAAGCTGCCACGTTGTAACCAATGCAGATACCAAAGAGCCGAGCATTTGGGTTCTTTGCACTCAAATTTCGCGCTGCTTGCAAACCCATTTTGTCAACTTCGTAGTTGCCTGTTTGAATATCAATGATGACCATCTTGCCAATGTTATCTTCAAATTCTACCTGTTGCCGGATGCTGCTCTCATAGATTTGCTTTGCACGTTTTGCAACTTCTTCATGGCTTAACAGGATTGTCTGCATCAGCTAACTCCTCAGTTGCTTTTCTTCTCAACTCTAGCTTTTATTTTAGTTCGCATTCTTAAATGTTACATCGCTAACTTATCCAATCTTGTATTTCTTGAGCTAACCAAATACTCTCAGCTTCACTCAAAGCGCCACCAAGATCATAAACTTGTTTACCTGCGCGGATACTAACTTGATAAACTAAACCTTGCTTTTGCAAAAAAACGCCTAGAATTTCCTCAACATCTCCTACTTACTTACCATAAATCGCTCTAAATAGTTGACGTTCTAAATAAAAGCGATCGCCCTAGCAACAATCTAACAATAAATGATCTCTGAGCCTTAGAAATGCCCTTGGTCTAAAACATTTTCCATAGATGGACTTGTATCGTCAATTAAAGCCTGGATTTTATTGATCATCCTTTGAAATACATCAGGATAATACTTAGAAGCATCCAAAAAATCTACATATTCCTGCCTATGGTGCTGTCTTTCCTGTGGGGTTCGATACTCTTGTCGAATATGAGAAGACATACGCTTAGTTTTTCGCACGATCAAAACATCATCAATTTGAGTTGAAATTATTGAAATTGGGGTCATATCAAGAAATTCACAAATTAGAAAATATAAAGACCCAGGAACAGCTATTTTTAAATCCCTACTTGTTGCTACTGCTTCTTGAAACATAGTCTTATCTAAATTTGTCTTGCATTCCGCACAAACATATCCAAGATGTGACTCAATTAACTTAGAATCTTGAAATTCTGGATCGAACGATGATTTTAAATATAATCTTTTGCCAAGTATGAAATCCTGATCTTTAGTCCTGATGCTTGGTTCACCACCTTGACCAAGATTTCCAAGAGATGAGAGGAAGCTAAGTCCAGAAAACGTCTTTCTTGGACCTAACTCGAAAGAATCATCTATTCCTCGCAAACTACGGAAAACTACTTGCGGTAAAAATTCTTCCAAAATAGTATTATCTAATTTTAGCTGTCCTTTCTGCCTATACAAAAAGTTATCTGAGCTATCAAATATTAGGTCAAGTTCAATAAAACGTTTGTATCGGTTAGTAGCTTCGACTAACTTTTGGACTGTATCTGCTTGACCACGCTCAATTGATTCTAACTCAGCAATCCACTGGTGATACTTTCTAACAGCTTCTTCTAATCGTTCTTTATCAGCTTCAGGCAACCGACGGTTATTGAGACAAGCAGTTAGTTTTGTATAATGAGGACGAGAAAGTTCAGGCATAGATTGAGCTATCTGTGGATATTGAAGGCTGGCTAATTGAACAGGCTGATGTGGCTGATAAATATGGCATATTTTATCTAAAATTGGTGTTCTTCCAATATCTTGAACGTTGTCAATCGCATCTTCTATATATTCAAGATTTTTTGAGGAGACTAAGGAAAGACCACTTTTCAGTACATCAAGCGCCACTTCCCTAGCAATTTGCTCAACTGTCTCCTTATGAGATTGATTTTTTAAATTAATAAAATTAATTAAATCTTCTCTAATAATTTTGCCAAACTTATTTTTGAATTCCCTCTTTTGCCTTAAAACTCTATCAAATATATTGGCTTTTACTGCAATTTTTTCAATAATATCAGCATTGTGAAAAGGTACTCCAAGAACATTCGATTCATGTCCCACAACAAACACAATCCTAGCCCCATCTTTAGCTACTCTTGAAAGCTCCCTTAAAGTGTCAGCTATATCTAGGCAGTATTGTACTACCGTGTAAAATCGGTTTCCTCTATTTGCTCTATTAGAGCCAATTTCCGACTTTGCTATCTTTAATAACTCCCATCCTAATATCTCAGCAGATCGGCGATAGTTTTGATGATAGTTAAATACGTTTATGTAAGGTGGCGAAGTCACAACAAAATCTATCTGATCGTTTTCCAAGGGAAGGTGACGAGCATCAGATAGACCTACTCGAATTTGATTTTCAGAATAAGGAAGCTTTTCGATTACACCTGTTAAATCAGCAAACTTAGATTGTATAAATTCATTAGTAACTTTATTGTTCGCAACATCAAGAAGAATCACCAAAGTATCAAAAATGTTTGTTGATTCCTTATTTAATTCGCCCCTAACTTGTATTAGCTTCTCCGCTAAATTTTCAATTTGGCTCCCATTTTCAAAAATTCTAAATGGAAATTCTTTATCTATGAGGTTCCTAATAAATTTGATCACCTCTTGTCTTTGAGAACTGTTGATTAATTCAGAGGTTTTGCTAAGAATCCAGGCTGCTGGGTTAATCTCGAAACCGTATGCCTCAAATCCGAGAGTTCCAGCTTCTAGCAAAACTGTTCCACTACCTACAAAAGGATCAAGAATAACTGAGTTAGATAAACAATATGAGTTTAATATAACTTCAATAAGTTGTGGTGAAAACTGACCGCGCCAAGCAAATAAGTTAGATCTAGTCTTCTCAGCAATGTCAAGGCTTTCTTGGGGAATGGGTTTATCAAACTCCTTCAACTACCAACCTTCCTTATTTCTCAACCTATTCTGGCAAGACTCAGTGTAGTTTAATATTACGGCGTTGCGGTGTTAAATAATATTCTCCTGTTTGTGGAAATTAACAGAGGTCGGCTTCAGAATCTTGTTGATAGAATCTCATCTGACGATGTATCTACTGAGGTTGTTCAGGATGCGGGTGAAGATTTAGGACTGATTTTGGGAAGAGTATTAGAAGTTAAAATGAATGCGAACCAACTTAGAAATCGTTTGGATAACTAACCGTGACACAGCCATCTATGGATGAAAGCGAATTAGCCAAGATGAAAGAACTGCTAGAACTGGCTAAAATTACCGAACAACAAGCACAAGAATTAGCTGATTTTACTCTAGCTATTGACCATAAATATGCAAAGCGTTTAGCAAAGATTAAACTGGCTAAAAAACTCCAAGGTAGTAGTATTGAGTAATTTTTTATTTGGAATTTTACTGTAAAGTGAATAGCCGATAATGAGAATATGATCCGACAATTACTAAAAATTAAAATTTTCTTTACTCATTCTTAAATATTAGATTGCTAATTTATCCAATCTTGTATTTCTTGCGCTAACCAAATACTCTCCGCTTCACTCAAAGCGCCACCAAGATTATAAACTTGTCCACCTGCGCGGATACTAACTTGATAAACTAAGCCTTGCTTTTGCAAAAAAACGCCTAAAATTTCCTCAATATCTCCTACTTGCTTACCATAAATCGATCTAAATAGTTGACGTTCTAAATAAAAGCGATCGCCCTCAAAATAAATATTCCTGCGTTCGCAAAAAAATATCAATAATGCAACACTTATCCCTGCTGAAAAAAGTAATCCTAAAGGTAGAAACCAAATTACTAATAAAGGTAACGAAATTAACCACTTCGCAAAATATAAACTAGCAAATATCCCTAAAGAGCCAAATCTCCCTAGTTTTCTGCTGCCTCCAGCAGGAAGATAAATTTCTAACCGTTCTGAAGACTTGTTTACCTTTATTCGAGTATCAACAGGTTGAGTAATTTTATTTCTAATATTAACATTACTAGATTTGATTAGTAAACCAGAGTTGAGCAACTCCAATGCTTGACGAGCAGTATTAAAGCGTTTTTCTATAGCTGGTTCTATTAGCTTTTCAATCCAACTAATTAAGCTAGAACTAACAGTTACTTGATTAGCAAATTGAATTCGTGAGTCTTTTTGTGGTAAATCAACAGGAGCAATACCAGTAATTAAGTGAATTAATGTTGTTCCTAAAGCATATAAATCTGATGCTGGAACTGCTCTCCCCCAGAATTGTTCTAAAGGTGCATAACCACTCGTACCAACTACCGTAAATGTAACTGCTGTAAACGCTTCTTTATCCTGTACTGAGCCAAAATCTACCAGATAAATTTGTTCATCTTCTCCCCAAATTATATTACTTGGCTTAATATCCCGATGTAGTACTGGTGGGTTAATTTCGTGCAGATAAATCAGAATATTTAAAACTTGAGTAGCAATTTCTTTAACCTGGGTTTCTGTGAAGCGTTTCCCTTCAGCTAATAATTCTTGTAGAGTGATACCTGGAATATAATCTTGCACTAATACAAACCAAAGTAATCCTTCCCCTGCTTTCTGCTCTAAAGAAAAATCATCTCGATAACGAGGAATTTGAGGGTGATTGAGATTTGCTAAAACTTTAGCTTCCCGCTCAAATAGCTTCATTTCCTCCCACTGCATTTGAGGACTGAAAGCTAGGAGTTTTACTATTACCTGTTCATTAGTTTGTAAATCTGTGGCTAACCAGGTTTGACGACCTGGGGCAGTTCTTCCTAACTGCTGTTGAAGTTGATAGCGTTCTTTTAATACCTGTTTCGCCTGCAACATCTGAGCAATTATCAATGAACAATGAACAATTATCAATTCTTATTAAGACAAGCATAAACACCAAGGGCAAAAATAGTATTACTCTTTGCGAGCTTTGCGTTCTTCTTTGCGATCTACCCTAGCGCTAACCCGCAGCTATAGCCCTACGGGCATGAACGCGCTAACGGGAAGCCTAGCGCTAACGCGCAGCTTCGCTAACGGCTAATGCGTTTAAAAAATCAAACCATGCTTCCCACCCGAAAACTAGAAAAAATCGCGCATCCAAGGATGAGAACCAGCAAACAATAAAGATGCAGTTGCTAAGGCGCGATCGCTACCTTCAAGTTGACCAGTTACAAGCAACTGATCAGGAGTAAACAAACTTGTGTAAAGCGATGCTAGTCCGCGTACATTTAGTTTTAATTCCCCGCTACCCCCTTGAGTTACCTCACCTTGTCCATTAGATACCCTCAAGACAAATTTGCCATGATTCTCAGGTAACAAATTATCATGCACATCCAGATGTAACTCAACTTCCACGCCAAGGGGATAACCACGCTGCGCTAATGCTTTCGGAACGTTAATAACTCGTAACAACCAACGATCGCAACTCACAATTTTATATGTTTGTTCCGCCAGCAACGATACAAAAGGATCATTTAACGAACCATGCCACAATACTTCTTGAGCGATCGAACGGTGATCGCCCAGAAAAACCCATAAACGTTTTGCTGCTGCGGGTGTCAAAGCAACCCAATCTGAAATTACTACCTGAGATAGTTGATTTTCATTTTGTTGCTTAAAAATAATATAGCCTTCTGGTTGAGCTTCATTGCCAACTAGGTAGGCATAAATCTCTCGATTTGGTTCTGGCTCAATTACTCTTTCCCAAATTGCTTGATTACGTTCTAAATTGCCGTTATTTTTAATAGCCTGTTGACGATAAATATCATAAAAAGCTTCAGGACGAATTAGGTTCACTCGCTGCATAGGTAAAGTGCGAATTTCTTTTACAACTTCTTCGCTAATAGCCAACTTGATACTATTTGTTGGCAGCTTAAAGTTACAAAAGGTTCCTCCTTGTTCATATCCGACTTTCCGATAAGGGCGCTGAGTAGCCGGATAAAGCGCAGAAATTGGTACGCCTTGGTTATATAGTTCTCGCAGAGTCTGCGTTAACAGTTGAAAAACTATACCAGTCCCGCGATACTCTGGCGCGATACCAACTGCTGCTAAACCTGCCATTGCTAACTGCTTACCACCAAACCACTGCCCCATGTGGTAAATACCCAGTCCGCCGACAATTTGATTAGCTTGACGAATATATCTAAAACTATCTTGACCGAGGCGTTGGGAGTATTGCTGGCAAACACTTGCAGGCATATTAAAGCACTGAGAGAGAATATCCCCAAGTTCTTGAAGTTCTTCAGAGTTTAAAATTCTGCCAAATTCTAAATTTGGTTTCATGTTTGAAAGTAAGGAGTGAGGTAGTATTGTCCTTTTTATCACCGTAAGCTTGTGCTTTAATAGCAAATATTGGGCAGCATTTTTTCTATTAAATATTTTAGTAAATGCTGCACTTACGCTGGAATCTAGCTAAGATGGCAATTAACGCCGATGCAAAAAGTTTTAATGTTTGCGAGCTTTGTTTACATTTCTCAACAATAAGACTAGCAAAACATTAAACTTCATTGCGAAGTTCAAAGAAAATCCTCAATAGGGTGATAATTTCTGTAATGTTAACAAACAGCTTAGAGACAGGGATGGAGAACACACTAAACTTGAACTCAAATCAATCCCCTACTGCTTCTTGCCGTGAAGATATCAGTGAGTACGTCGCTCACTTACAGCTACACATGACTCTACAAGCTCGTAACTTAGTTCCTACTTTGACTACAGCCATAGATAGCCGTCAAGAGCTACTACAGGAAACCCAGGCTCATTTTGAGAAGCTAGTTTCTAGGCAAGTTATCTAAATCAATCATGCCTGATAGCTTAATACAGCTTAATTCGCGCATGATTAGCAATTATTTATAATTTAATCCAGATTTTCAGAACATCAGAGCTAAAAAGCTCTGATTTTTTATCTCCCTTATTCTCTAGCCCGCCATAGGATCGCCAAAACTAAGGCTATGCGCTTATATGCAGGCTATGCTAACTCTACTTCGTTTATCGCCAGTTCGTTACTTCCAACCCAAACGCGAAATTTATAGGGTAATTGTTAATTGTTCATTGATTATTTAACGCTATCCAGTTTTCTGCCTGTTTTAGACCTGAGTGCCAAAGTTCATAACCACGCAGGCTTAAATGTAGCCCATCTGTAGTTAAATCCCTCCGTAAATTACCTTGAGTATCGCTAAACACAACTTGTAAGTTTAAATAGTTGGCTCCTTCTTGATGAGCCATGATCAGAAGTTTTTCGTTGAGGTTACGAATTCTCTGGTTAAAAGCTGAATTAAGCCGAGTGGGAAGAATTGATTGTACAACTACAAAGCTTTGTGGATGGTTACGTCGTAAATAACGTAGAATTTGGCGATAATTATTCAGAATAGTGTTATCTTTAGCACCTTTACGTAAATCGTTGATTCCAGCCATGAGATAAATCGCATCAGGTCGAGTTTTGGCAAATGCAGATAGTCGCCTCAATATCCCGCCAGAGGTATCTCCCGAAATTCCTTGGTTGAGCCAAAAACGATTACCCGACAAACGCTCTATAGGAAAGCATAAACTCAGGGAGTCACCTACTAAAATACTAAGATGATTTGCGCCTTGACCTGATGCGATCGCTCTAGCTTCTACGGACAGCAATTTTTTCCACTCTTCATAAGTGGGTTTACGAGTTGTTTTGACATTGAATGAGAACTGATCCTCAAAAACACGAGTATAAATTCTGCCTGTTTTGAGAGCAGCTAATCTTTGAAAATATAGCTGAGTACCAGATACTGGTAATAGCACAGGCTTTTGCTTCAATTCAGATGGTATATGCGGTATTAGTTGTTTATGTGTGCCTGTAGTTACTGATAAAACTTTAGATGTTTTTGTTCGTAAGCTATGAGATTTAGATTTAACTGGCTGTTTACTAAATTCAGGAGTGGTTACTTCCTTACTAGGAACAATAGTTTCATTAGCACCCAATTTTTGATCTGCACTGCTACCTAACATTACTGACTGCTGATCTAATTGCGTCAAGAAAGGTTTTTTTGCAGGCAAGGTTGCCATTTGGCGGTTTGCTAGTAATGTAGCAGCCAGCAGATAGGGATCGCTCATTATTTCACTCCATCACACCTTTGGTTTCTTTTGACAGCAATTAGTGATAGGTGTCAGGAATTTCTACAAATAAATTAGTAATAACTGAAGAATATCAAAATTTTAGTGCCAAGTGTCGATGCGATGTCTACGATGGGCTACGCCTACGCACCGTCAAAAATTATTCCATAAACAATTTACGTAAGTATAAACCTATAAACCTCTCTAAGTTTTTTTCAGTTTTCTGTTAAAAACTCCTGTTTAATGACAGCCAATAATTTACTTTATGTTAAAAACATACTAATTTTAAGTGCTAGCTAGAATTAATAAGTATAAAATGTTTTTCCAAACTTTGCTGCTTAATCATTTTTTAAAAGTTTTTATCGTGAAAAGAGTAATACCAAATTTTTAAAAGTTTTAAAAAATCCCCTGCTAATTAGCAGGGGATTTTTTAATTTACCTACAACCAACTAAATTTGGATCAACCAAACTTACCAGCCGTAGAGGCAATCAAGAATGCCGCGTAGGTGAGGATGTAGCCAACTGTGAAGTGAGCTAGACCAACCAAACGACCTTGAACGATGGACATAGCAACAGGCTTGTCCTTCCAGCGAACCAAGTTAGCTAAAGGAGTACGCTCGTGCGCCCAAACAAGAGTTTCAATCAACTCTTGCCAGTAACCGCGCCAAGAGATCAAGAACATAAAACCAGTTGCCCAAACTAGGTGTCCGAATAGGAACATCCAGCCCCAGACAGCTAAGTTATTCATCCCGTAAGGGTTGTAGCCGTTGATCAATTGAGCAGAGTACAGCCAGAGGTAATCGCGCAGCCAGCCCATGAGGTATGTAGAAGACTCATTAAACTGAGCTACGTTGCCTTGCCAAATACCCAGATGCTTCCAGTGCCAGTAGAAGGTTACCCAACCCAGGGTGTTAAGCATCCAGAAAGTGGCTAAGAAGAAGGAATCCCATGCGGATACGTCGCAAGTACCGCCACGACCAGGGCCGTCGCAAGGGAAGGCGTAACCGAAGTCCTTTTTATCGGGCATCAGCTTGGAGCCACGAGCATCCAACGCACCCTTAACAAGAATTAAGGTGGTGGTGTGCAGACCGAGAGCGAAAGCATGGTGAACCAAGAAATCGCCAGGGCCAATTGTTAAGAACAGGGAGTTTGTGCCACTGTTGATGGCATCAAGCCAGCCTGGTAAATAGGTAGCGCCCGCTGTGGAAGCTACGCTATCAGCGTTCGACAACAGAGTATCCAAGCCGTACAGCACTTTACCATGAGAAGCTTGAATGAACTGGGCAAACACCGGCTCAATCAAGATTTGCTTTTCAGGAGTACCGAAGGCAACAACAACATCGTTGTGAACATACAAACCCAAGGTGTGGAAGCCCAAAAATAGGGAAACCCAACTTAAGTGAGAAATGATCGCTTCTTTGTGTTGTAACACGCGGTCAAGCACGTTGCCCTTATTTTGTTCAGGATCATAGTCCCGAATCCAGAAAATCGCTCCGTGAGCAAATGCACCTAGCATCAAGAAACCAGCAATGTACTGGTGATGAGTATAGAGTGCTGCTTGAGTGGTGAAATCCTGTCCAATAAAGGCGTAGGGCGGCATAGCATACATATGCTGCGCTACTAAGGAAGTAACTACACCTAATGCTGCCAAGTGGATACCCAATTGGAAGTGTAGGGAGTTGTTGTAAGTGTCGTAAAGACCTTGGTGAGGCAGGTTGAACTGACCTTCAGTTTTGCTACCAAAGAAGTTCTTAGCGTTCAGCATTTCCTTAATGCTGTGACCAATACCGAAGTTAGTCCGGTACATATGACCAGCAATGATGAAGATCACTGCGATCGCCAAGTGGTGGTGAGCCATATCCGTCAGCCACAAGGACTGAGTTTGGGGATGGAAACCACCTAAGAAAGTGAGAATTGCAGTTCCAGCGCCTTGAGAAGTCCCAAACACATGATCGGCAGTGTCAGGATTCTGAGCATATACACCCCAATTGCCAGAGAAGAAAGGGCCTAAGCCAGCAGGGTGTGGCAGGGTGGTCAAGAAGTTATCCCAGCCAACGTGCTGTCCGCGAGATTCGGGGATAGCAACGTGAACTAAGTGACCAGTCCAAGCCAAAGAACTCACACCAAACAAACCAGCTAAGTGGTGATTCAGACGTGGTTCAGCGCTCTTAAACCAAGACAAGCTGGGGCGGAACTTAGGCTGTAAGTGCAACCAACCTGCAAACAGGAAGATGGCAGCCAGCAGCATCAGAAAAACTGAACCGCTGTACAGGTCATGGTTAGTCCGCATCCCAATGGTGTACCACCAGTGGTAGACACCAGAGTAAGCAATATTTACTGGATTAGAAGCACCAGCTTGGGTAAAAGCATCTACTGCTGGTTTACCAAAGTGTGGATCCCAAATCGCATGAGCAATCGGACGGACGTTGAGTGGATCTTTGATCCACTGTTCAAAGTTACCTTGCCAGGCTACGTGGAACAGGAGGCTCGAAGCCCACAAAAAGATGATCCCCAGATGACCGAAGTGTGTAGCGAAAATCTTTTGGTAAAGATTCTCCTCTGTCATGCCATCGTGGCTTTCAAAGTCGTGAGCCGTGGCAATCCCGTACCAAATCCGACGTGTAGTCGGATCTTGAGCGAGATCCTGGCTAAACTTGGGAAACTTAGTTGCCATTTATTTACTAAATCCTCCATTTAACCTTCAGCTATCAGTAGAGAGCAAATCAGTTTTTAGCTGACAGCTAACCACTGATAGCTAATGGCTAGCCTAGTGAAATGATTCGCGCTTCAAAGAACGCCCAGATAGTAACAATTGCGCCTAGGAGGTAGTGAGCCACTCCCACAGCCCGTCCCTGAATAATACTCAGAGCGCGGGGCTGAATGCTTGGGGCTACCTTCAACTTATTGTGAGCCCAAACAATGGACTCGATCAACTCTTGCCAGTAGCCACGACCACTAAACAAGAACATTAAGCTGAATGCCCAAACAAAGTGAGCGCCTAGGAACAATAGACCGTAGGCAGAAAGAGATGTACCGTATGACTGAATCACTTGAGCAGCTTGCGCCCATTGGAAATCACGCAACCATCCATTAATGGTAATCGCGCTCATGGCAAAGTTGCCACCAGTTATATGGTCTACCGTACCATCAGCGTTGACTGTACCCCAAACATCAGACTGCATTTTCCAGCTGAAGTGGTAAACAGCGATCGCAATGGTATTGAACATCCAGAATAAACCCAGGTAGACATGATCCCAACCAGAAACCTGGCAGGTACCGCCACGACCAGGGCCGTCGCAAGGGAACCGGAAGCCCAAATTAGCCTTATCTGGAATCAGACGAGAACTACGAGCAAACAGGAATCCTTTTAACAGAATCAGTGTTGTGACATGAATTTGGAACGCATGAATATGGTGGATCATGAAATCCGCTGTACCCAATGCGATCGGCATCATTGCCACTTTCCCAGCCACAGCGACCACACCGCCACCGAAGGCATAACTAACAGGCTCTAGCGCATTAGGCGCTGTAGAACCAGGAGCTAAAGTGTGGAGGTTTTGAACCCACTGAGCAAATACGGGCTGTAATTGAATGGCAGTGTCACTGAACATATCTTGAGGACGACCCAAAGCCCGCATTGTGTCGTTGTGAATGTAAAGACCGAAGCTGTGTAAGCCCAGGAAAATACATACCCAGTTCAGGTGAGAAATAATCGCATCACGATGGCGAATTACCCGATCAAGCACGTTGTTTTGGTTAACGGCAGGATCGTAATCCCGCACCATAAAAATAGCAGCGTGAGCAGCACCACCAACGATGCAGAACGCTCCTATCCACATATGGTGGGTAAAGATAGACAACTGTGTAGCGTAATCAATCCCAATGTACGGATACGGAGGCATCGCGTACATATGGTGAGCAACGATAATCGTGACAGAACCCAACATGGCTAGGTTAGTTGCCAATTGAGCGTGCCAAGAAGTCGTCATGTTTTCGTAGAGACCTTTATGACCATCACCTGTAAAGGGGCCTTTGTGGTTCTCTAGAATTTCTTTGATGCTATGACCAATGCCCCAGTTTGTCCGGTACATATGACCAGCAATCAGGAACAGCACTGCCAAAGCTAGGTGGTGGTGTGCTGTATCTGTCAGCCACAAGCCACCATTGACTGGGTTCAAGCCACCTTTGAAGGTTAAGAAGTCAGCATACTGACCCCAGTTCAAAGTCCAGAAAGGTGTTAAGCCTTGGTTAAAGCTTGGGAACAATTCAGCCATTAAGTCACGGTTCAAAATGAACTCGTGAGGTAAAGGAATGTCTCCAGGTGCTACACCAGCATCAAGCAGCTTGTTAATTGGCAGGGCAACGTGAATTTGGTGACCAGCCCAAGATAGACAGCCCAAACCCAATAAGCCAGCTAAGTGGTGGTTCAGCATCGATTCCACATTCTGGAACCATTCCAGCTTAGGAGCGCGCTTGTGATAGTGGAACCAACCAGCAAACAGCATCAGTGCAGCCATTACTAAGCCACCGATGGCTGTGACATAAAGCTGGAATGTATTGGTAAAACCAGCAGCACGCCAAACGTAGAAAAGACCGGAGGTGATTTGAATTCCGTGGAAGCCACCTCCCACATCAGCATTCAAAATATCTTGACCAACGATTGGCCAAACTACTTGAGCGCTAGGTTTAATGTGGGTCGGATCGGTCAACCAAGCTTCGTAGTTTGAGAAGCGAGCGCCATGAAAATACATACCGCTCAACCAAACAAACACAACGGCTAGGTGGCCAAAGTGTGCACTGAAGATTTTACGAGAGACATCTTCTAAGTCACTCGTATGACTGTCGAAATCGTGTGCGAGGGCGTGAAGGTTCCAAATCCAAGTGGTGGTTTTTGGACCCCTAGCAAGAGTGCGGTCAAAGTGACCTGGCTTTGCCCACTTCTCAAAAGAAGTAGGAACCGGATCTTTATCAACCACAACTCTGGCTTTCGCCTCTCGCTCCGGTGGACTGATTGTCATGAGGAATCTCCTCTCTAGACAAGGAACGATAAATATCCCAATTAAATTTGACTTTAATCGGAGGAAAGCTAAGTTAAGATGACTGCTTTCCAGAGAGCATAGGATGTCCGCTTTTAACGGATATATCCCCAGGAAACAAAGCCAAAAACCCTTGTTGCTTTCCTGTCCCTGAGCAAGGAACAAGGGGTTCCAAATCCTCAAAGCAGGCTAGAACAGGAATCAAGCTACTTCGTAAGGGCTCTGTTGGTGAATTATATGCCTTGATTCAGTATTTATTCGGAGATAGTTAACAATAATTCAAAGTCCGTAATTTTCTGGCAAAATTTGGCTTTAAAACTCAGGACTAGGTGCTATAAGTCAAGAAAATATGACATCTTTGTAAAAAAATTTAACAATCATTGCTTAATCAGAACAATTTTTGCGCGTTTCTACTGAGCAGCACCAGTTATGCACGTTTTCAGCAAATTAGTTCATTAATTATTTAAATAAAGGCAGAATTAGCCGCAGGTAGTTGATGGTTTTGGGCTATAGTTCCCTAAAGATGGCTTCAGTCAAAATTTGATTGCGGTTGCGTTTCGGAGGGGATAAGTGTTGGGTGTAAGTCAATACAAGTTATTTAAAAGGCTAGTTTCCTTCTTAATCACGGCGGTTTTAGTCGTGGGAGTAGTTAGTTGTGGCGATCGCATTGCCAGTTCTACTACTAGCGATAACAGAATGCGTCAATCGGAGATTACAGGGGACATATCGGAAGTAGCCCCCCCAGAAGTAATCCAACAGCTAGGTGCGGAATTAGAAGCGTACCAGCCTCAATTAACAATAATTAGTCCTAAAACAGATGCAGTACTTCAAGCCACAACTGTGGAAGTAAAGTTAAAAGTTCAGGACTTGCCCATATTCAAAAATTCTGAGCTAGAGATGGGGCCACATCTCCACCTCATTGTGGATAATCAACCCTATGAGGCTGTTTATAACGTAGATCAGCCTTTCGTCCTCAAAGATTTATCCCCTGGAACTCATACACTGCGAGTATTTGCTTCTCGCCCGTGGCATGAAAGTTTTAAAAACGAAGGCGCTTATGCCCAAACGACATTTCATATATTTACCAAAACAACCGATAACAACCCCAATCCGGCACAAGCTCTTTTAACATACAGTCGTCCGAAAGGCAGCTACGGGGCTGAACCTATCATGCTGGACTTCTATTTAAACAATGCCCCACTGCACCAAGTCGCCCAAGAAAATTCCCAAGACGAAATCGCTGATTGGCGAATTAGGGTCACGGTTAATGGTCAAAGCTTTGTTTTAGACAAATGGCAGCCTGTTTATCTCAAAGGTTTTAAGTCAGGTAAGAATTGGGTACGTTTGGAGTTTATTGATGAACTGGGAAACGTAGTTAAAAATGTGTTTAACGACACAGTTAGAGTAATAACTTACGAACCTAAAGGCAAAGATACTTTATCCAAACTGGTGCGAGGCGAATTATCAGTAGTTCAGGCACGTGGCATTGTAGATTCTAAATACAGTTTCAATCCACCAGTGGCAAGTCCAACACCAACACCAGTTGTAACTCCATCTCCTGAGCCAACGCCAACACCTTCGGCTCCTACCACGCCGCTACCAGAATCTACTCCTAGTCCAACTGTTGAGCCAGTACCGATAGCTCAACCATCAGAAGCACAACAGACAATTACAACAGAGCAAACAAAACCTAAATCAGGAGAAAAATCCAAATCTGGTAGCTTTTTTAGCCGCTTTCAGCGTCCAGCTACTCAAACTAGCCCATCGCCTACCCTACCAGAAATAATCCCAACAACTGCTCCTGAATTGGTAGAACCTCCAGCAGAAATAGCGACTCCTACACCTAGTTCAAAGGCTGAGGAAACACCTCAGAAAGAAGCAACACCTAATGAGAAACCTCTTGTTGAAGATTCAGCTGCTTCCCAAGGAACCTCAACAGAAGCTAAAAAGCCAGAAAAAAGCAAATATGAAAACTTACTTGGTCGATTCCGTAGACCAGCCGTAAGTCCAAGCCAACCTTCTACTCTGCCTGAAGTAGTAGAGGAGCCAACAACTACACCAGAAGTAATTTCAACTCCTGAATTACCGCAGATTAAAGGGGGATCACAAGCAGCAGATCTAGAGTTGGAAACCACTGATGAGGTTCCAGCTAAGAATAATCTAGAACCAACGGCATTAAAACCGACTTCTAGACAAAAATTTCGGATTATTCAAGCGCCAATTTCAGAGAATCCTAACAGTTTAAGTCAGCCGTCGGAAACTTCTACATCTCCAGTAGTTGCTCCTGATTCCTCTGAAATAGTAGAAGCCTTGGATAATGATGCTTTGCAAGAATTAGCAAAGCCTTAGTTGAGCGAGTTTAAAAAATTTTCTCAACTGTCGAAAATTTTCTAACTAGAACGCCACTGTGTTAAGCATTCCATGCTTCAGATTTAATCTAAGCATCAATTTTTATGGGAACGCCCTAGTCGTTCTCATTTTTTTTGCTTCTATACTTATAGCAACCACTACAGCCGTTGGTGGATGAGATTTATTGCTTCAGATCACTTTTTTTGCTCGCAGATGTGAGCAACCTATAGCACCAAGAGCGCAGATTAAATACAAAAATTTGCTTCTTGTCAATCATTTCCTATCCGTTAATAAGTAGGTGGGCATAAATAAACGTATAGTAATTTTCCCAGCCACCGTTCACCAGCCCCTAGTCCCAATGAGCGCAAGTAAATTTTATCCACCTACTTATATCGATTAAATATCTACAGCAACCAGTAATTTCAACACTCTTTCTACATCATCCAATTCGCCAACAATCCGTTTTATAGGTTGTGGAGAAATACGGATCAATGTTGGTGTAGCAGCAATAAAATTTGCTTCTGCTTGCTCAGGATGCTTAAAAATATCAATGACTTTTAACGTATAAGGATGACCAAGAGACTGCTCTAATAAGCGATGCAAAATTTGAAGTGTACGTTCTGTATCCAGATTATGACCAGAAACGAACAAACGGAAGATATAGCCAGAGGCTGTGACTGGCAGAGAGTGATTCAAAATAACTCCTGAGTCACTACAAACTTTTGTTTGTAAAATATGCGATCGCTGATTTTCCTCATAATAGACACTTAAATCGTGATCTTTCCATTTACAAAACTGAGGGCAATAAGTTTGCAAGATCACGGAATTATTTTGATTCAAAACATGGCTATATCAACTAGGGACTAGAAACATCAATTGTAAGAATTTAAGAGTCAGTCGTCAGAAATCAGAATATTCAATACCCATGTAGCGCAATATCATAAAGTCGATAACCCCAACCAACGAAAGAAGCCAATCCTGAGTACTGAATTTTGTCTGCTGAATTCTTATCATCAATAGTTTGTTAGATCTAGCCTCTAGTCCCCCACACCTTAAACTCGACCACGTAACATCATTGCCATTTCATTCTGGGTAGGTGACATTTCTAATGCTACTTCTTCTGTAATTCGCCCTTCTTGATACAAGTTAAACAGAGACTTATTCATGGTAATCATGCCATCAAATTCGTTATCAGCCATAATTGCTGCTATTTCGTCATTTTTGCCATCCCTAATGTAATCCTTGACAGTTTCAGTATTAATTAGAACATCGTGGAAAGCAGCACGCTTTCCATCAGTTGTACGACACAAACCTTGGGCAATTACTCCTACAAGTGATTCCGCTATGGCAACCCGCATAGCACTCTGCTCTTCCGCTGAGTACAAGTTGAGAATCCGCTCAATTGTTTTTACCGCGCTGTTTGTGTGTAGGGTTCCCATAACTAAGTGACCAGTTTGGGCTGCTTTAAGTGCAGTATTGACTGTTTCTTTATCCCGCATTTCCCCAACTAGGATCAAATCTGGGTCTTCCCGCAAAGCAGCTTTCAGGGCATTGTCAAACTTCAAAGTGTGCATACCCACTTCCCTATGCTTGATTAGCGCCTTGCGACTTTTGTGAATAAATTCAATTGGGTCTTCGATGGTAATGATATGCTTAGGCATCTCTTTGTTGATGTAGTCAACCATCGCTGCCATCGTAGTTGACTTACCTGAACCCGTTGGCCCTGTAACTAATATCAAGCCTTTATGATAATGGCAGATATCCCGGAAAACAGGTGGCAATCGCAACTGCTCCATTGTCAAAATTTTCAAAGGAATTAACCGCAAAACCATTGATGGGCCGTGGAGCGAGTCGAATAAATTTATCCGCACACGGGCAAAGTCGTACTGAGTAGCACCATCAAAATCTAAGGTTTCTTGGAAGCGACGAATTTCTTCATCAGTCAGTACTTCATGTAACCAACTCATGAATGTCTGAGTATCAATTTCAGGATACTCAGTTGTTTCAATTTCCCCACGGTTGCGAAAGCGAGGAATTTCTCCTACGCCAAGGTGGAGGTCAGAAAATCCTTTTTCATTAGCTTCTCTAATTAAATGTTCTAATGTTGGACTTCCAGGAGATGGCCCTAAGCCACGGCTTTGTTTCTGTGCTGCGGCAGCAGGGGTTGCTACTGGATCTGCACTAGCTCTTTGTGCTGTTGCACTTGCAGGAGGAGGTGATGCTACACCACCTGGTCGAGGGGTAGAGGGAATTTGCATACCCGGCGGCGGCATCCTGTTACCAGCATTGGCAGGTATATCACCAGCAAAACCAGGTCTTGGTGGTGGTGCAGGTGGAACTCGTGGTGGTGGTGGTGGTGGTGAGAAGGGCGGACGCTGTGGTTCTGGCATAAATCACTACCAGTGGTAGAGCAAAGTGATTTGACAACTTTCTATATATTGTATTGTTCCCAAAACTGGAAAAGCATTATCAATTGCTGGGGCAATTATTAATTTATTCTGAAAATCAGCTTTAGGGATTCTATCCTTTGAAAGCAGGTAAGTAGGTGGGAGTAATTCAACATCATTATCAAAATTGGTCACGTTGATATGACTCATGGCTGATGAGTGTAGTTAAGGTAAGCTTTTCGGTGAGCAATAACCAATGATTAGCCTCTATGTTAAGTTTGTTTCTACCAGCTACTTGTGTTTCAATTAATTTGTTAGAAACCAATAGCTTGAGAGAATTATGAGAGAATAATAAGAAATGTTAAGCAAACCCTTCTAAGGTTGTTTGACATAGGCATATGTGAGCCTAGAAATAGCCTCTGGAGAAAAAATAAGTTATAGCAAAAAGTTGTAGAACTTTTACTAAAGTCTATCTTTAGGAAGATTAATTATAAAATGATTATTTGTAATAAACCCTTTACCAAAATGGAAGATCCATGAATAGCCAAAAATAAGTGTAAATTTTGTTTAAGATAAGCTCATTTTAACTAGAGATATTACTTATACTGATTTTCAACTACTCGATTCGGCGGGATCGAGCAATTGCTTTTACAGAATTTTGAAATAGTTTTTTTATTTTGGAGGAAAGCTCATGGAATTAACTCAAAACTCTAGCTTAGGAAAATTGTACTCCTTATCAATGATCAAAAGTTTTTTAATTTGGACTTTTACACTAGCGGTTTGCTTGCTAGTAGTTGGTTTTCCATTAGTGGTATTAATGGTGACAGTTGGCGCTCTATTGGCGATCGCACTGCAATCTATTTTACCAGTTAGTGCAGTTTTACTGGTAGCTGGCGCTTTAATTGGAGTAAATGTTTTAGCAATTATCTTGGGTGCAGCCGTATTAACTGCTAAAGGGATTCATCCTCATCAAGTTCGTTGGTTAAACTGGCTACATGGTGAAGCTGATGCTCTTAATACTTCAGTATATGCAGCTTGTCCTCTGACCTGCGAGCCCAAGTTGTAATCGGCTTTATTACGAGCAGCTAAATACAATTTACTTTGTCAAAGGCTCGCTGCCCGGTAAAAGCCGGGTTTTTTCATTTTTATGAATAGTTTTAACAATTATCAATGAGTCATCACCAATGACTAATGACCGCCAAAACGAGTAAAAGTAGTTAAGTTGGTTAAGCTTCATGTTAAGTTGGCTGATTGAACTAAGAATAAAAACATTCTTAGGCTGGAATTTTAAATAGCAACTTAATCATGACACCATTGCCAATCCGAGTTTGCATTACACTGGGAACCCGCCCTGAAGCAATTAAACTAGCACCAGTTATTCAACAGTTCCAGCAATCCGGTGATTTTGATACCCAAGTAATTTTAACGGGTCAGCATCGAGAAATGGTAGAGCAGGTGATGCAGCTATTTGGGCTGAGTGCTGACCAAGATTTAGAAATTATGCAGCATCAGCAAACCCTGACAGATATTACCTGTCGGAGTTTGCAGGGGTTAGAAAATGTATTTAAGCAGCTACAACCCCAGTTAGTATTAGTGCAGGGTGATACAACCACTGCTTTTGCCGCATCATTAGCAGCTTTTTACCAAAAAATACCAGTTGGTCATGTGGAAGCTGGTTTACGCACAGATAATTTATTTAATCCTTATCCAGAAGAAGCTAATCGCCGCTTAATCTCTCAATTAAGTCAGTTAAATTTTGCACCCACATCCCTAGCAGTAGAACATCTCAAAAGTTCAGGGGTTACTGGTGAAGTTCATCAAACAGGTAATACAGTTATTGATGCTTTGCTGTCAGTGGCGAAACGCCAACCTGAATGTGAAATACCTGGCTTAAATTGGGACGAGTATCGAGTAATTCTAGCTACTGTGCATCGACGGGAAAATTGGGGTGAACCGCTAAGAGATATTGCGGAGGGATTTAGTTTAATTTTAGATAAATTTCCTGATACTGCTTTATTGCTGCCTCTACATCGTAATCCTACAGTTAGGGAACCACTACAAGCAGCTTTAGGTAAGCATCCTAGAGTTTTTTTAACAGAACCTTTGGATTATGCAGAATTAGTGGGAGCAATTCAAAGGTGTTATTTATTGTTAACAGATTCAGGAGGCGTGCAAGAGGAAGCGCCAAGTTTAGGAAAACCAGTTTTAGTATTGCGTGAAACTACGGAAAGACCAGAAGCAGTTGAAGCAGGGACAGCTAAGTTAGTAGGAACAAACCCAAATCAGATTTTAACTGAGGCAAGTAAACTGTTGAGTGATTTATCTGCATATCAGGAAATGGCAACAGCTATTAATCCGTTTGGAGATGGTCATGCAGCCGAAAGGATTTTGCAAATTGTGAAGGATTACTTTCAATTTGAGAAATAGAGGTGTTGATTGATGAAAAAATCCGCTTGGAAAGCCTTAATAACAGTTGCTATTATTGCTGTCATTCCTGGGCTACTATCCAATCACTCTAATTCCCAGCCTCATTATTTAATTAGTCAAGCTAGACCCAAGGCTCAATTAATTTATACACTGAAGGCTCATAAGGATAGAGTTACAGAACTGGTGATTAGTTCTGATGGAAAGAAGCTTGTTAGTGGTAGTAGGGATGGAACAATCAAAGTTTGGAATTTAAGCACTGGTAAAGTGCTTCATACTATTTCTGCAAGTTCAGAAGGTATTGAATCCATTGTTGTAAATCCTAATGGGCAAATTGTAGTTAGTGGAGATATTGACAGCACAATTAAACTATGGAACCTCTACACGGGAAAATTAATTTGCATTTTAAAAGGACATTCGCTACCAATTGAGGAAGTTGTTATCAGTCCTGATGGGAGAACATTAGTTAGTGGCAGTGATGACCGTACTATTAAAGTTTGGAATTTATATTCTAGAAAACTGCTTTATACCTTAAAGGGTCATGCAGACTATATTAGTAGTCTCGCCATCAGTCCTAATGGAAAATTTCTTGTTAGTGGCAATGGTAGCTCTGCAAATGAACATATTAAGATATGGAATCTCTCTACTGGCAAACTACTTCATACTCTAAAACATCAACCTGTAGTCGCTTCATTAGAAATTACTCCCGATAATAAGACGCTTATTAGTGGAGGTTTTGGGCAGCTTATTGATAAAGAAAATTCAATTAACACAATTAAGTTGTGGGATTTAGATACAGGTAAATTGTTGCGGGATTTTGAAGAGAATTCAAGTTCAGTTACTTCGTTGGTATTAACTCCAGATGGAAAAACTCTAATATGTGGAGATTTTAATGGCAAAATTAAGTTTTGGAATTGGCGTACTGGTAAATTACTTCTAACTTTGTCAGGTGGCAATAGTGTGGTTGAGTCAGTGTTTGCTAGCCGTGATGGTAAGATGCTTGCTAGTAGTAGTGAAAACATAATTAGAGTTTGGCGGTTGTCTATATAATTAGCTATTAAGTAAACATATTATTTATAATTAATAAATTAGTAAAAACTAGCATAAGTTAGATTATTACAGCAGCAAGTTTGATTCTGTTAGTTTAAAATATATAGCTAGAGAAAGCTACTTGGTTGATATTGCCCTAGGCTAATTGATGAGCATAGGAAATATGTATGTGAATTTACATCTTGCACCACGATTGATAATTGCGAGGCAGGGCATTTAATATCTTGTTACCAGGTTGAACCTGGCAGCAAAATTAAGAGGTTACTTAAAAAGAAAAAATCCAATAAAAAACTCCTCAAGATTGAGGAGCGATTAATTGATTAATTAAAGAACTGATAGCTGTAGGCGCTCTGCACCATGGTGTAGCCTAAGCCGACGGCTGATAACTTAATAATTAGCGATCGCCTATTTTTGGTGCTTGCATAGACATTGCTAAAGGTGGTGCAGATGTCGGTTGCTGTTTCTGTACCAAACTTGGTACTGATGCCCGCAATCTTTCTGTAAGTTTCAAGGTTGTGGAATCATAGATCTGAGTTAGCAACTTGGGATATAAACCAATCCCAATAATTGGAATCAACAAACAAGCGATAATAAATATCTCTCTGGGTTCGGCATCTATTAAAGCTTCATGTTCAACTAACTCTTTGTTCTCTGGGCCATAGAAAATCTCCCGCAGCATTGACAGCAAGTAAATAGGAGTCAAAATTACTCCGACAGCAGCTAGGAAAACAACGATTACTTTAAAAGTAGGGTTATAAGCATCGCTGGTAGCAAAGCCTACAAACACCATTAATTCCGCTACGAAACCGCTCATTCCTGGAAGTGCTAAAGATGCCATAGCACAAACTGTCCACATGGAAAACATCTTCCGCATTTTCTGACCGACTCCCCCCATTTCATCTAACATCAGAGTGTGGGTGCGGTCATAAGTAGCGCCGACTAAAAAGAATAAACTAGCCCCAATTAATCCGTGAGAAACCATTTGCAATACTGCACCGCTTAAACCTAAGTCGGTAAACGAAGCAAAACCGATGATTACAAACCCCATGTGAGAAATGGAAGAGTAAGCAATTTTGCGTTTGAGGTTTCGTTGAGCAAAGGATGTCAGGGCAGCGTAGATAATATTAGTAACGCCAAGAATTACTAACACTGGGGCAAACAAGGCATGAGCATCTGGAAGCATCCCAGCGTTCATGCGAATTAAGGCGTAACCACCCATTTTGAGCAAAATTCCTGCCAGCAACATATGCACGGGCGCGGTGGCTTCACCGTGGGCATCTGGTAGCCAAGTATGTAGGGGGAAGATAGGGAGTTTGACGGCGTAAGCAATTAGTAATGCGCCATACATCCAGAGTTGGAAATTAACGGCATAATTCTTAGCTGCGATCGCTCTCATATCGAAAGTGACTGTATCGCCGTAAAAAGCCATTGCTAAGGCAGCCACTAGAATAAACAGCGAACCGCCTGCTGTGTACAAAATAAACTTAGTAGCCGCATATAGCCGCTTCTTACCGCCCCAGATTGAGAGTAGTAGGTAAACCGGAATTAATTCTAGTTCCCAAACTAGGAAAAACAGCAGCATATCCTGTACTGCAAATACAGCAACTTGACCGCCGTACATTGCCAGCATTAAAAAATAAAACAGCTTTGGCTTAAGAGTTACAGGCCAAGCTGCTAACATCGCCAGCGTAGTAATAAAGCCAGTAAGGATTACCAACGGCATTGATAAGCCATCGACACCCACTGACCAATTCAAATCTAGCTGAGGAACCCAAGGGTAGCTTTCTACAAGCTGCAAATTAGGGTTACCAAAGTCGTACTGGGTATAGAAAGCATAAACAATGATGGCAAAATCGATCAGTCCGACAATTAAGGCATACCAGCGTACAGTCTTGCCGTCTTTATCTGGTATGACTGGAAGCAGTAGCGACGCTGCTATTGGGAACAAAATTATAAAAGTCAGCCAAGGAAAATTAGCTGTATTCATGGTGAATTCAGAACAATTTGAAATTAAATCAGTTTGAGTTTTTAGTGCGAGTATACAGGCAGGTAATACCTTGTCCCTACTGTTTTCAGTAATAAATTTCTTAAGAGGGAAATTTATTTGAGATTAATTAATGCAAAAGGCAGGGTTAACCCCTGCCCTCAAAGCTACTCTCAAGGTAGGGAAAAATTCTCCCCAATAATGATGATCTAAGTTAGGCCAAAGACAATTACTAAGCCGAGAACTGCACCAAACACAATTAAGGCATAGAATTGAGCGCGACCTGTCTCGAAGTATTTCAGACCTTCACCGCTTAACAAAGTGACTAACCCTGTGAGGTTAACCGCGCCATCAACAACTCGGAAGTCTACTTCCATGACTTGTCTTGCTAATCTACGACTGCCTTGAATGAATAGGCGATCGTAAACTTCGTCAAAGTACCACTTGTTAAGAGACAAATTGTAGAAGAAAGGAATCTTAGCTGCGATCGCACTAGGGTCAATCTTCCTTCCCATATACATCAGTGAAGCCAAAGTAATCCCAATTAAGGAAACTCCGACTGAAGCACCTGCCAGAATTAGAAATTCTGTCAAATTAAACTCAGCCGCGTGTTCTAAAACTTCAGTAACAGCTGCTGTTGGAGGATGAATAAATTCCTCAAAGTAGTTGTTGAAAGGTGTTCCCACCAAACCAATCAGTGCTGAAGGCACAGCCAAAACTACCAAAGGCAGAGTCATTGTCCAAGGAGACTCATGGGGATGCTCACTATGACCACCATGAGAATCATGACTTTCATGGTCTTGTGCTTTTAACTCTCTAATATCCATCGCACCAGGCCCAAAAGCGGGTTGAGCATTACTACCCACACCTGCTAAAAGCTGTTGCCTAATTTCTGTATCATTTCCACGAAACTTGCCTTCAAATGTTCTGAAATACATTCTGAACATATAAAAAGCAGTCATTCCAGCAGTTATCCAACCAATAACCCACAAAACAGGATTAGCTGTAAATGCAGAACCCAATATTTCATCTTTTGACCAAAAACCTGCAAACGGCGGGATACCAGAAATAGCCAACGTTCCCACCAAAAATGTTAAGGCGGTCATTGGCATATACTTCCGCAGACCACCCATCATCCGCATATCTTGTGCTAGCGCGGGATCATGACCCACAACACCTTCCATGCCGTGAATCACAGAACCTGAACCTAAAAACAGCATCGCCTTAAAGTAGGCATGAGTCATCAGGTGGAACAATCCAGCACTGTAAGCACCAATACCCATCGCCATCACCATGTAGCCTAGCTGAGACATGGTGGAATAAGCCAAGCCTTTCTTAATGTCGTTTTGGGTAATCGCAGTTGTAGCACCGATAAATGCCGTAACAGCCCCAGTCCAAGCGATGACATTCATCACCGATGGAATTCCGTCAAACACCGGATACATCCTGGCAATTAGGAAAACACCTGCTGCTACCATTGTGGCGGCGTGAATTAACGCAGAAATCGGTGTAGGGCCTTCCATCGCGTCTGGTAGCCAAACGTGCAGGGGAACTTGAGCCGATTTAGCTACAGGCCCCATAAACACTAAAACTGCAAATAAAGCAGCTAGAAAGCTGCTGATATAACCTGCTTCTACAAAAGCTTGCAGGTGAGCGCCCATGACATCAAATTCAAAGCTGCCAGTCGCCCAGTACAGTCCTAATATTCCTAATAGCAGACCAAAGTCACCAACGCGGTTAGTAACAAAAGCTTTCTGACAGGCATCTGCGGCTGCTTTGCGGTCATACCAGAACCCGATCAGTAAGTATGAACACATACCGACGAGTTCCCAAAAAATATAAACCTGTACTAAGTTTGGGCTGATTACCAAACCTAACATTGATGAGCTAAATAAACTCAGATAGGCATAAAAGCGTACATAACCTGGGTCGTGAGCCATGTAGCCATCGGTGTAGATCATTACCAGCAAGGCAACAGTGGTGACAATCACCAACATTACTGCTGTTAAATGATCGATCGTGTAGCCCATTGTCAGGTGAAAATTTCCTGCGGCTGCCCATTCTAGAGAATAGGTATAGGACGGATGTCCCTGAATTTGACTCCAAAGCAACCCAAAAGATAAGGCTGTTGCCGTCCCCATCAGGGACACTATTAAAACAGCGTTTAGCTGTCGTAAATTGTTAGTTGCTTTGTTGAACGATATTAGCCCCAAGCCTACAAGCATAGCCCCAGCTAGTGGCAATGCTGTAATCAGCCAGGCGTACTGATAGATCAGTTCCATCACAAACGTATACTTTATATTTCTTTACTATTTTGGCAATACCGTTCACATTGTTACACATACATCACTGAAAAGTACTTCTACCTAAATTTAGGAATTACAAATAAAACTACTATTAAACAGAATTTAGTAAGTAAATGTCAGGATATAGAAGGATTTTGGAAAATTTTAACTCTAACTGTGACAGGATTTTGAGGTTATTTCTTGATTTTCCTGCTTTTTTGACCAATAGCTTTTTACTTACTTTTAGGTGTGAGTGTTAGTTTTATCTCTGTTGGTATAAGCCATAAAAATAAAACTACCGATAGAGGGAAATAAATTTTTCTCTATCGGTTAGCGTAATTTTAATGAATTAAATCAAGGATTGAGTTTAAGCTAAAAGCTTAAGCATCACCTTTAGACGGTAGTTACCAGGCTACTTAGCATCATTTTTTCCATCGCTTTTTGTAAATCATCTCGCCCACTGAAACCTTCAAGCCGATGAACGACCTGACCGCGCTCAAATAAAATTAGAGTTGGTAAGGTGGTTAGGCGATATGTATTTGCTAGTTTTAAACTCTGATCAGCGTTGACGCTAACTAATTTAACGCTTTGTCCTGATTCCGCCTGAAACCTGATTAATATCGGGCTGATTAGGCGGCATAAGCCACACCAGGGAGCCCAAAAATGAACCAGTACTGGGGTGGAGGATTCTAAAACTTCTTGTTTAAAAGTCCGCTCGTTAACAGACAGTACCATGCTCCCTCAAGATTTATGAGTTTTTACTATCTACTTGGGATCATGCTACATCCAAATTGGGATCAGGTGAATAAAATTAACTTTTCGCTACCAATTAACATTTGCTGTTGCTTTGAGCAAGAGGGGATGCGCCCACCAGAACACTAGGACAAAGGCTGTTACTCCCAGGTATGCAGGACGAATAAATTCCTGCCACTTCAATGTTTGCCGTCCTTGGATCACTGCGAGGAAGGGAATTACTGATGTGCGTACTTTGACAGTTTCAAAAGCTTCACCGTAACGAGCTAGAAGACGGCGATCGCCATGCCATACTGCAAATAAATGGTGTAATACCAACCCCATCGAAGTAAGTAAAGTGAATGTAGTGCCAACCCAGAGGGTGTGAGCAATACACCAAATCACTTGCCCCACCATTTGCGGATGTCTGGAGATTCTAATTATGCCAGTTTCAAACAGGTGGACTTGCGGTTTTTGGAGCGCGGCAACTTCTAGTAAATTAAACGTCGCTGGGTAAAGAAATATAAAGGAAATTGCCGATAATACCCAAACAAGCGATCGCACACCGACAACACCCTGCACTTGCCACAGTTGCAAACCATCGTAACGGTGGTTAAAGAAATAAATAATTAGTACAGTAGCCAAAGGTAGGCTAACTAAGGCAAACAAAACTCTATAGAGCCTCGCACCAATTTTTTCCTCCCCCCAAGGGCGTAAAGCTGCTAAACCGCTATGAGCGATCGCAAAACCCAGCAACAGCCCCAGCATTGTGAAATGGCTAGGAGTAAGCCAATCCAAAAACTTCATAAATATTATCAATTAGCAATTATCAATTATCAATTATCAATTATCAGTTATTAGGTATTAAGGTTTTCCGTTAATTAACCGTTTAGTACTCACTTGCTTTTGTTCCCTCCTCTCACCTCTCTCCTCTCACCTCCCCCCTCCTTCCTCCCTAAAGATGACCAGTGTTATGTTACTGTCGATTTCATTAGAGGCTTCACAACACTGATAGGCGATAAATTGCTTGGATTAAAGCCGATCTCATCATGATTGGTTGCCTCAGTCGCTCTTTTCCGTTTCAGGTAAAGCTAGTATGTCTGACGTTCCTTTTACTTTAGATCAGTTGCGTATTCTCAAAGCGATCGCTGCTGAGGGTAGTTTTAAACGTGCTGCCGATAGCCTCTACGTCTCCCAACCTGCTGTTAGCTTACAGGTGCAAAACTTAGAGCGCCAGCTAGATGTGCCGTTATTTGATCGTGGAGGACGGCGCGCTCAACTTACAGAAGCAGGTCATCTACTCCTTAGTTATGGAGAAAAAATTCTCAGCCTTTGTCAGGAAACCTGCCGTGCTATTGAAGATTTACAAAATCTCCAAGGTGGCACATTAATTGTCGGCGCTTCTCAAACAACGGGGACTTATTTGCTACCTCGGATGATTGGAATGTTTCGGCAACAATATCCCGATGTGGCGGTACAGTTGCACGTCCACTCAACACGCCGTACTGCCTGGAGTGTAGCTAATGGTCAAGTTGACTTAGCAATTATTGGTGGCGAAGTTCCAGCAGAATTGCATGAGGCATTACAAATGGTTCCCTATGCAGAAGACGAACTAGCACTGATTTTGCCAAGCTTTCATCCGCTTGCTAAAAACAACAACATCCAAAAAGAAGATCTTTATAAACTGCAATTTATCGCTTTAGATTCTCAATCTACAATCCGCAAAGTAATTGACCAAGTACTAACACGTTCTGATATTGAGACTAAGCGTTTGAAAATTGAGATGGAACTTAACTCAATTGAAGCGATTAAAAATGCAGTCCAAGCTGGACTTGGGGCGGCGTTTGTATCTCTTTCTGCTATAGAAAAAGAATTGCAAATGGGTGTTCTGCATCGCGCTCAAATTGAAGATATAGTTGTGAAGCGAATGTTGTCAGTGATCTTTAATCCTAATCGTTATCGCTCTAAGGCAGCAGAAGCTTTTACCAATGAAATTTTGCCCAGATTTGCTCTTCAAGGATGGAAACATTATCTGGATTCACCATCAATAGAACCAGAAATTTTAAAAGCAGCTACACCTAACTCAGCCAGTAGTTAATTCAAGTGATGAGTGTTAAGAACTAGGAATTGAATTAAACCAGGGTAAGAGTTAGGAATTAAAACTTGTTTGATTTAAAACTCAAAAATCACGACTCAATAAAAATAATTGAAGGAAAAAAATTCAATTATCAATCATTACTCATGGAAATTATTTGTACCCGTAGTGGCTGTCATCGCCCTCAAAACTCTTTTGGGGATTTAGACGACAATTCTATCCTTAAGACAGTACAGCAAAAATATTGTACTACTTGTGGAATGCCACTGATTTTAGTAGGTCGGTATCTGCCGATCAAGTTATTAGGAAGAGGAGGATTTGGCGCAGCCTTTTTAGCACGCGATCGCTATACTCCTACAATTCGCTTTTGTGTGGTGAAACAGTTTCAGCCTGCGGGAGACTTAACTCCACAACAATTACAAATAGCTCAAAACTTATTTGAACGAGAGGGGGAAGTTTTAGAACAACTCGGAACTCACCCTCAAATTCCAGACTTATATGCCTTTTTTGAAATAACTGTTCCTAGTATCAAAGCTAGTAAACAAACTAAGTTTTTTTACTTAGTACAAGAATTTATTGATGGACACAACCTAGAAGAAGAACTAGCTCAAAAAGGTAATTTTTCACAAACAGAGGTAATATCGCTACTAGGTGAAATTCTCCCAGTACTAAAGTTTGTCCATGAGAATGGTTCTATTCACCGAGATATTAAACCTTCCAATATTATGCGCCATAAAAGGGGGGTTATTTATTTATTAGATTTTGGCGCAGTTAAAAAAGCAGCAGTCGGAACAGCAACTGGTAAATCGACTGGTATTTATACAATGGGATTCGCCCCACCAGAACAAATGGCTGGAGGTCAAGTTTATCCTTCTACTGATTTATATGCTTTAGCAGTTACTTGTATTCAATTAATAACTGGTAAAGAAGCCACAGAACTATTTGATGCTTATAACAATCAGTGGCAATGGAGAAATTATGCTCAAATTGACGCTCAACTTGCTGAAATTCTAGATCGGATGCTATTAGCAGCACCCAATCAACGTTTCCAATCTGCTCAAGAGGTAATAGATGCTATTAATTTAGTTACAACAAAGTCATCACCTATACAACATTCTGCGCCAGTTGTTCAAACTCCTAATCCAACTCCTCAACCCTCAGTAACATCACCAACAGTAACCTCAACCTCTGCAACATCTAATCGACAAACAGCATCTCCAGCAAGATTGTCTATTTGGCGTTTACTTGGTGGTGCAGCTTTTACAGGATTTGAAGGAGCTTTATTATTGATTGCTCTTGGTAGCTGGTTATCATCACCAGCTATAAGCATTGGTATCTGGGGCATGATTATGGGTGGTCTAATTTTTGCCCAATTTCGTCGAATTATTGAAAAAGTTGATTTGTTAATTATTGCAACAATCACAATGGGCGTTGTGTTGTTTTTTTTCAGAAACCTAGTACCGATTAACTTAATTTTATTAATACCTATTTTGGCTGCTGCGGCTGTTGTTGCAACAACTATTATTTTTCGTCTAATTTATCAATTACTTGCTAAAATTCTCTAAATTTTCCACTTAGGCAATGCCATGTCTCAAAAAAACGAAACTACCGTTCTTGTTTTATCTTTACTAATTACATTGGCTGCGGTAGGTGCTGGTTTTTGGTGGTTGACTAACAAATCTGGGATTAACTTAGGAAACTTAATTAAAACTGGTTCTCCTATATCTGAATCAAGTCAAGATAAATCAGTAGAAGACCGGATCAGTTTTGGAGATAAAATATTAATTACAGGGATAAGCTCGCCACCCAAACAAGCGGGAGTAGATGCGATCGCATCTAAAAATTACCAGTCAGCAGTAGCAAATTTTCAAGCAGCTATAAAAGTAAATCGTAATGATCCAGAAGCACTAATTCTTCTTAATAATGCACGGATTGAAAATAAAAAAAGCTATACAATTGCTGCATTAGTACCTATTGGCAGCGATGTTAACGGTTCATTAGAAATCTTGAGAGGTGTTGCTCAAGCGCAAAATGAGATTAATCAAGCTGGAGGAGTTAAGGGAGTTCCTTTAAAAATTGCGATAGCTAACGATGAAAATAATCCAGAAATTGCGAAAAAAATCGCCGCTACATTAGTACAAAACTCAGAAGTTTTAGGCGTAGTTGGCCCTTATGCCAGTGATGTCACTTTAGCTGCTGGCAGCGTATTTCAATCAGGACAACTTGTAGCTATTTCACCTACCAGTACTTCAGTTAAGCTTTCTAGCTTTAGTCGCTATATTTTTCGGACTGTACCTAGTGATTACGTTGCTGCTAGAGCGTTGGCTAATTATATGATTACCCAATTAAAGCAACAAAATGTGGCAGTTGTTTTTAATTCTAAAAGCTCTTATAGTCAATCTCTTAAATCGGAATTTGTTACTGCTGTTTCCTTAAGTGGCGGACAAGTATCTAGCGAGTTTGATTTATCTCAACCTAATTTTAGTGCTGCTAAAAGTGTTGAACAAGCTACGAAACAGCAAGTAAAAGTATTAATGTTAGCAGCTAATACAGATACCCTTGATAAAGCTTTGCAGGTAGTTCAAATTAACCGTTTACGGTTAACTTTGTTAGCAGGAGATGATGCTTATACACCGAAAACTCTAGAAGTTGGCGGAGCATCGGCTGTTGGTATGATAGTGGCAGTTCCTTGGCACATTGATGCTCAACCAAATTCAGTTTTTGCTCGTACTTCTAGAATTTTGTGGGGTGGTGCAGTTAACTGGCGTACAGCGTTAGCTTATGATGCTACAGAAGCATTAATTACAGCTATTGAGCGTAATCCTACCCGCGCTGGAGTTCAACAAGCACTATCTTCACCGGATTTTTCGACTATAGGCGCTTCTGGGGTAGTACGTTTTTTACCTTCAGGCGATCGCAATTCTTCAGTGCAATTAGTAAAAATTGTACCAGGAACTCGTTCTGGTACTGGTTACGATTTCGTACCAGTACCATAAAATAAATTACTTCCTTTTACTTCAAGATCAGGCATTTTATATAAATGTATACGGTAAGCTTTCCCATGACCAATGACCAGCCTTAATGTTAAGTTTATTTCCACCCAGCTACTTAAATACTTAATTCATGTCTCAAAAAAACGAAACTCCTGTTCTCCTCTTATCCTTAATCATTACATTAGGATTGCTTGGTGGTGGCTTTTGGTGGTTTACTCGTAACTCAGGATTCAACCTTGATCAAATCCTTAAAGGTGGAAATAATAGCAAACCCTTAGCTAATCAAACCCCAGCTAAAACAGGAGATACTTTCGCTCAATTAAGTAATATCCCTTCTGGATTATTTAATTATGGCGGCAGTACTTCTTGGGCTCCCATTAGACTTGCGGTAGATTCAGCTATTCAAGTTGCTAGACCTGAATTTAGATTACGCTATGTCCAACCTATCGGTGCTAGTGCAAGTTCTGGTACTGGCATCAAAATGTTATTAGATGGCAGACTTAGTTTTGCTCAATCTTCACGAAGTTTACTCGATCAAGAGTATCAACAAGCACAAAAAAGAGGATTTAGTTTACAACAAATTCCCGTGGCAATTGATGGTTTAGCAGTCGCTGTTAATCCTCAGCTTAATATTCCAGGTTTAACCTTAGATCAACTTAAATCTATTTACACTGGTAAAATTACCAACTGGCAACAACTAGGAGGAGCTAATCTGCCAATTAAACCATTTTCTCGCCCTGTTAACGCTGGTGGGACTGTGGAATTATTTGTTGAAGAAATTCTCAATAATGAAAAGTTTAGTTCTAAAGTTGTATTTGTCCCTACCACTACTCAAGCTTTAAGTAAAGTTGCTAGCAATATTGGTGGAATTTATTTTGCTTCTGCTCCAGAAGTAGTACCGCAGTGTACTATTAAACCTTTGCCTTTGGGTAGCCAAGAAGGTAAATTTATACCACCATATCAAGAACCATTTGTACCGCTTTCTGAGTGTCCTGGGAAACGTAATCAACTTAATATTGCCGCCTTTCAAAATGCGGACTACCCAATTACTCGCAACTTATTTGTTGTAGTTAAACAAAATGGTCAAGTTGATGAACAAGCAGGCAAAGCTTACGCGAATTTACTTTTAACAGAACAAGGACAAGAATTAATTAATCAATCTGGCTTTGTGAGAATTCGTTAACTTCAATGCCAATGTATTTCGCCATATTTTTGATGTTTGAAGCGTAGTTTTAGTGAAAGCAAATTTATTGATAACAGCACCCTCTGCGGTAAAAATATTGTTATTAAATCAGTTGAAATTAGCAATTAATTTATATATAAACAAACTAGAATTAGCTGAAGATATTGTTAATTATGAGGTTGGGATAAAAATTGAAAACATTCCTCTACAAAGAATTCACGATGATGAAAAAGTAATCTATGGAAGTGCGATCGCACTCAAACTTGCAAGCAAATACAATTTAACAGCCCTAGCAATTGCTAATCAGTTAGCTACTTATTTAGAATTCACTACTGACTTCAATAGCAGTGAAATAATATTAGACTTTTTTATTGAAGTAGCTAATGGTGGATGGATATATTTTCACCTAAATAATTCAAGTATCGCTGTATGGTTGCAACACCTGCTTGAAATTCCTAAAACACTCTTTAATCAATTCAAGATATCAGAAGTAAAAAATATAGAGCTAAAACGCAGTTTCAATACCTTTTCACTACAGTACACCCATGCTCGATGTTGCTCACTTCTACGCTTAGGTGAGCAAGAAAGCTTGATTAAGATTAGTAGCGACAACCACCAAGGTAAATTTTATATTGTTGAACCCAAGCCGATTCCTTGGCTTAACAGTGGACTGATTGCTAAAGCTTTTGGAAACCTCGCCCCAGCCATCCCCGCTAGCGGGGGGATGGAGTTCTGTTCCTTACACTTAATTGAGCAGCTATTAGATTTGCTAGATGAACTTAGCACCACTAACTTAACATCACCTCAAAAGGCAACTTCACGGCTAATAAGCCTCACTATTAGCTTGAGTGAAGCCATGATCAACTTTGACCGTAGTTGTCGAATTTTGGGACAGGTGAAGACACATCCCCAACTAACTCAAGCGAGATTAGGCTTAGTGGCAGTTACTCAATCCCTTCTACAGTTTATGCTCAGAGATATATTCGGTATCAGTGCGCCAGAAGAGCTATAAGTCTTCATCCATCTTTAGGTAAAAAACTTTACTGGCAGGGTGACAAATTTCAACTTCTCACATATAATTCAGTTGTGTGAGGAGCGAACCAGCAAGGAAACCGAGACGAAACACGGCCAGTCGTCGGTTTCCTTTCTGATTTGCATAATTTTCTAAACTATTTTTACTTAAAGAATAAAAGTGTTGATGGCGACTGCTGCGCCATCTTGCTCAACAGTAGGAGCTACCCAATTAGCGATCGCTTGTACGTCTGCTGGCGCATTTCCCATCGCTACACCGACACCAGCATATTGCAACATTTCTAAATCGTTGAAGTTATCACCAATCGTCATCACGCTAGCAGCATTTAACCCTAGTAAATCTTCAGCCAAATAACGGACGGCTGTGCCTTTATTCACTAACGGGTTAGTAGCTTCAAAAAATGTCGCTACAGACGTAGTGAGATAAAGTTCAGCCGGAGTATAACGCTGTCTTAAACTTCCAAGCAACTTTTCAATTAAAGCAATATCATCGCTGAGTGCTAAAACTTTTGTGGGTGCAGTTGTCAGAACTTTCCGCAAATCACCCACTGCAATTGGTTCAATATTAGAACGCCCTGCATAGATTTGTGTTTCCTGCGTTAATTCCCGAACATATAGCTGATCGTTGATATAGAAGTGGACTGAAAGAAGCGATCGCAATTCTGGTTGTTCAAAATAATCCAACAATTGATGCGCGGTTTCAATAGAAACAGGTAAATGTCGGTGAACTTCTTGAGTGATGGGATCTTGAATCCATGCTCCTTGATAAGCTATCAACGGCAGATTAGAGCCAATATCCTGATGAAATCTTAAAGCAGAGCGGTACATTCTACCAGTGGCGATCGCTACTTGCACACCCCTAGCTTGAGCCGCTTTTATAGCTTGTTTCACTGGTTCTTGAATCTGATTAGATTCACCTGAAATAGTGCCATCTATATCCAGTACCAGTAATCTAATATTCACATTTTCTCTATTAGGGTAAGTTTTAACAGCAGTCTGATTATCTGCAACTTTTTGGCTCATTTTTACCTAGCTCCATCCTAATTGCTAATTGCTAATCAACGACGGCGCTCCTGTAACTTGCGATAAACTGCCCTTAAATCAACATGATGGTGAGCTAAAGCAACCAAAGAGTGATAAAACAAGTCTGCAACTTCACCTGCGATCGCATCTTTATCATCATCCTTACAAGCCATTACCACTTCAGCCGCTTCCTCACCAATTTTTTTAAGAATCTTATTATCTCCACCAGCAAACAACTGACGAGTATAAGAACCTTCTACAGGATGATCGCGGCGATCGCAAATTACCCCAAACAAATCAGACAAAGTATCTGCTGGTGGTGGTACTTTTTCGCCATCCACCTGATGAAAACAGCTACGTTCACCAGTATGGCAAGCAATATCTCCCACCTGCTCCACAGTGATTAGTAAAGCATCGCTGTCGCAATCGTAACGGAGCGATCGCACTTTCTGAATATGACCTGAAGTTTCCCCCTTGTGCCAAAACTGCTGGCGGGAACGGCTCCAAAACCACGTTTCCTCTGTTTCCAGAGTTTTTTGTAGCGATTCCCGATTCATCCAAGCCATCATTAAGACAGTACCATCTAAATAATCCTGCACAATTGCTGGTACTAGCCCTTGCTCGTTATAACGAATTTGGTCAACTGGAATAGCTTGGCGTAAAGAAGTTGGTTCAGCAGCAGGCATAAATTTAATTAACAGTAGCTAAGTGCAAGATATCAATTTAAGACTTACGCAGAGATCCCCCGCACATCCCCCTTAAAAAAAGAAACTTTGAATTTCCCCCTTTTTAAGCTAGAAGGGATCTAATGTTCAGGCAACGCGGCGCATAAGTCCTACAATTTTAACCTGCGACACTACCAACTAATTTATGGATATTTCCTCTAGATAGAATAATTAAGACTAGGAAAATTAACAGCAAGCAACTTTAAACCAGTCATCTACAAAAAATTAGCTCTTAAGTTTACCCTTGTTAAATTTTTTGTCCACACTGGTACAAAGCTTTTCTCTCAAAGCTGATAACTGATAACTTAATAAAGCCTTTACTCACAGCAAACCCCTATCCCAAGATAGAACTTTCAGCATCAAACACTTAGGAGACATCTTTTGATTAGCACAACGAATTTGAAAACCACCAAGTCAGAAGAAATTTTTGCCGCCGCCCAAAAGCTTATGCCAGGAGGGGTAAGTTCTCCAGTTCGAGCCTTCAAGTCTGTAGGAGGGCAGCCGATTGTTTTTGATCGGGTTAAAGGAGCTTACATTTGGGATGTCGATGATAACCAATACATTGACTACGTTGGTAGTTGGGGACCAGCTATTTGCGGTCATAGCCATCCAGAAGTAATCAGCGCCCTACACGAAGCACTAGAAAAAGGTACTAGCTTTGGTGCGCCCTCGGTTTTAGAGAACGTCTTGGCTGAGATGGTAATTGATGCTGTTCCCAGCATTGAAATGGTACGTTTTGTTAACTCCGGTACAGAAGCTTGTATGTCAGTGTTACGCCTGATGCGAGCCTTCACAGGTCGTGACAAAATCATCAAATTTGAAGGCTGCTACCACGGTCACGCCGATATGTTCCTAGTAAAAGCTGGGTCTGGTGTAGCTACCTTGGGTTTACCAGACTCTCCAGGCGTTCCCAACTCTACTGCTGTCAACACACTTACTGCTCCATTTAATGACCTTGAAGCAGTCAAAGCGTTATTTGCAGAGAACCCCGATCAAATTGCTGGTGTAATTCTAGAACCTGTTGTGGGTAATGCTGGCTTCATTCCGCCTGATGGAGGCTTTTTTGAAGGCTTACGCGAAATTACTCAAGAACACGGCGCACTTCTAGTATTTGATGAAGTGATGACAGGCTTTCGCATTGCCTACGGTGGCGCTCAAGAGAAATTTGGCGTTACCCCAGACTTAACCACACTAGGTAAGGTAATCGGTGGTGGTTTGCCAGTAGGAGCTTACGGTGGACGGCGGGATATTATGTCAATGATTGCCCCTGCTGGGTCTGTATATCAAGCTGGAACGCTTTCCGGTAATCCTTTAGCAATGACTGCTGGCATTAAAACTTTAGAGTTATTACAAAAGCCTGGAACTTATGAGTATTTGGACAAAGTTACCAAAAAGCTAGCTGATGGTTTAGTGCAAATTGCTAAAGAAACAGGTCATGCAGCTTGTGGCGGTCAAATCAGTGGAATGTTTGGTATGTTCTTTACGGCAGGGCCAGTACACAATTACGAGGATGCCAAAAAGTCGGATGCGAGTAAATTTAGCCGCTTCCATCGGGGAATGCTAGAGCGAGGTATTTACTTAGCACCTTCTCAATTTGAGGCTGGATTTACTTCATTAGCTCATACTGACGAAGATATTGACCGCACTTTGGCAGCAGCACGAGAAGTGATGTCACAGTTGTAATTAGCTATCAGCTATCAGCTATCAGCTATCAGAGCCTATCAATTCCTTCCAAAGTTTAACCTGGGAACGAGGCTAAAAACTGACGGCTGAGTGCTGATAGCTGGCAGCTTTAACGATAGTTATTAAATTGCAGCGCAACTGGATAATCTTCTTCTTTTAAGCGTTGCATAACTGCTTGCAAATCATCTTTGGATTTAGCAGACACTCTGACAGCATCTCCTTGAATTGCACCTTGAACTTTTTTAAATTCGTCTCGCAGTAATTTAGTAATTTGTTTGGCAATTTCTTGGCTAAGACCTTTACGCAGCTTGATTTCTTGACGGACACGATTACCGCTTGCAGCTTCAATTTTGCCGTAATCAAATATTTTCAGAGATAAGTTACGCTTGGCAGATTTGGTTTGTAAGATTGTATGAATTGAATCTAAAGTAAACTCACTATCTGTGCTAATAGTGATAACTTCTTCGCCTAATTCCAATGTAGTTTTAGTATCTTTGAGGTCGTAACGGCTTTTAATTTCACGAAGGGTTTGGTCTACGGCATTAACTAATTCTTGCCGATCAAAGTCACTAACGATGTCGAATGAATAAGTAGAAGCCATAAGAGTTAAGAGAGAGGAGGGAGGGGTGAGGAGGGAGGAGTAAAATTAGGTTAGTTTTTTACTCCTAATTAAATTAAAGTTGAAAGTTTATTTAGGGCAGTATTGGGGAACTATTGGCACTAATTAGACTAAGGGCAATCAGAGTACCAGAGCTTAGAGTACCAATGCCAAACATGAGCGATCGCGCCACAGGTATATTCAGAATATAAAACACAGAATAGAATAACCGAGCAATAACAAAGGCAATAGCTGCTCCTGCGGCTACTGTCGAAGTTTGACCCGTTATATAAGCCATCAGTGCTGCTGGTGCGAACACTATAAACGTTTCAAACGAATTTTGGTGCGCCCATGTAGCTCGTTGAGCATAAGCAGGCAATTTATCAAACATTGCCCGTGGTGCCGCCTGGTCATAACCTACACGCGCACGCGCATAACCTACGACCAGGAAAGGCAGATAAATTAAAAAAGCTGCTGCGGCTATACAGTCGAGCAGAATAGCAGACACGGGTATAGTCATACATTAATCAAAGTAAAACAAAGTTACTACCTTGCGTTGCTCTTCAGCATCACTACAGGTGTGTAACAATGTGTGGCTGTCATGAAACGCAAAGCAAATTAGCTGCTGACACCTAGATACAATCTCCTGATTGCACACGGCGCTAGCTTCGGCAAGTGACAAGGTGTCATGTTCGGGATTTTCTACCAGGTGCATTACCTGCTGTAGCTGCTCTTGAGATTCTCGCGGCTGACGTGACAAGCTTTGAGGCAAAATCACTGTCAGTAAGCTGGGGTCAGCACGCATTGCACCCCTAATAGCAGCAGAATTAGTGCCTGTAGCACCAGAGGTGATGATGCGATTGCCTGATAAAACTAAGGCATAACTCATCATCTCGATTAAATGCTGGTGAGTAATTGGAACATGACGTGAACCCAGCAGCGCAATCCGTTTAGAACCTGTTTGTTGGATTGTTGCGAGTTCTTGCGCTAAGGAATCTATATTGGTAATGTCTATTGATTGACTCAAAGACGGCATTTAGCTGAACAACCCAGTTATTCTACCAAACCCAGGTAATTTTTCGTGTATGCTTGCTGTGTTTTGATCCTCAATTTTAGTAAAGTTAGGATTCAGCACTAAAATAAATTATTTGCTTGTATATTTATGAAGACCTATGCTACATTGGTAAACCGTGCGGACGCATAGCTCAGTTGGTTAGAGCGCTACGTTGACATCGTAGAGGTCACTGGTTCGAATCCAGTTGCGTCCATTTTTTGTTGTACAGTGACTAATTCTTTTTCAGTGGCAGCAGGGACTTGAATAAAGCAACATAACGTTTTGGTTTTTCCGCTGCATTGGAATTGTTCGCTGGAGTTTAGCTCAACTGCTGTGCCATGTATCCCAATAATCGATAACCATCAATATCAAACTCACACGTATTAATATGCCGATGTGCATTGATAACTCTTAGCAAAGTTCTGACATTCAACACAATATCACTACTTGCAATGTCAGCCTTAATAAAATAGAAGTCACCACATCGATAAACTGGTGGTGCATTGCCACTGTTTACTGAAATTCGATATATCGTCGAAACTTGACCAACATCCCGAACCAAACGAACTATTTTGTCATCTGCAATTTCTCTTGATGTCAGTAATACTGTAGCGCCAGTATGTAAGGCAAGACCACGATCCAAGGTTTTTCTAACATCCTCAACACTTACACCTCCTGTTTTGCATTCTATATAGAGCAAACTGAGATCGCGTAGAACCGCTAGAACATCATAATTTCCTACTGCACCACCATTATTGTTTCGGAATACGTCAGCGACTTCAACACTAAAAGATGACGAAAACGCACCAAAACGTCGTACAAGCAGTTCACCAATATACCATTCAAAAGTCGTACAGAAACGTTTGTCATTACCTTTGAAGGATTCGTGATTTTTTAGTTTATAGACAGAATCACAAGGCTCACTAGCCAAACTACCTTTGATTACAGCCCTAAGTTCAGTTCTTAAATGAATGTTATCGAAAATGCTGAATACCATTTCACGCTCACTTGGTTCCCAGAAATCTAATTCTTTTGGCAGCAAGGTTTGCTTGGTTGTCCCTTCCGAAACCACTTCAAAACCTCGTGAGGCAATAAATTTATCAACAGGGATTAGTGTTTGTTGATCGAGTTGCTTAGCTTTTAACAAGCCGTTGCGAATTGGAATTGACACAAGAGATACCAAATAAATTGTTTGAATTTCGTTACATTAGCTTAGATTTACTATAGCAATGTGACGTTTTCTCATATTTTATTTATTTAAATATCCGATATAAAATCAGCTATAAGTTTTTATAAATAAGGCTTTTCGGAAATTTGGGTCAAAATATAAATATGGGAGATTATGAGAATATTATGTCGGAATATAATAGTTTGACTTTTTTGCTAATAAATGTTGCAGGTAGTTGATTACGTTGCTAGTCTGTGCTTATAGGTTTGTTGTTCGTAGATGCTTGCATCTAGGAGGTCTGTTAATTATGCTTTTCATTGCTCATCCCTCTTCACCTGTTTGCTGATTTTTTTTGCCCTTAACTGCCGTAAGTTTCGGCTTAATTGCTTTAGCTAAATTGTTTCCCTGGGAACTTTCTTCGACTAATTATGCTCTCAGTACTCTCCAATCCTTACAGGGAGCATAAATCACACTTGATCTCATTACGTTTCAACAGTGCTTTCTCTGCACAAGTATTTATCTAGGCACTATTGAGCGGTAATGGAACCTCAATTAAGGAGGCTTTTAATCTATGAATATTCAAGGAAAAACGGCTCTGATTACTGGAGCCTCTCGTGGAATTGGGCGAGCGATCGCATTAGAATTTGCTTCATCTGGAGTAAAACGCTTAATTTTGGTAGCTCGTAACCATCAGAGGTTAGCAGAAGTTGCTGCGGAAATTGAAGAATTTGGTACAGAAGTAATTTTGTTGACATTGGATCTTACCGAGCCAGTTGAAGTAAATATTGCCATTGCTCAAACTTGGCGTGACTATGCGCCTATTCACATTCTCGTCAATTGTGCTGGAGTCGCTCATCAAGTACCTTTCTTGCGATCGCGTTTAGCCAATGTGCAAGAAGAAATTGCCACAAACTTAATCGGGATGTATACCATTACCCGTTTAGTTGCTCGACGCATGGTGGCTCAACAAGAAGGAACAATTATCAATGTTTCTAGTTTGATGGGCAGGTTGGCGGCTCCAACAATGGCAACCTATTCAGCAACTAAATTTGCCATTCGGGGCTTTACTCAAGCCTTACGGGGTGAATTAGCAGCACATCGTATCCAAGTTGTTGCCTTCTTACCATCTCTAACTGACACTGATATGGTTCGTAACTTACAGTGGTTTCGATGGATTACACCCATGACTCCCCAACAGGTAGCAAAGGGACTCGTTACAGGTTTAGAAAGGGAATCGGCTGAAATTTTAGTGGGATGGCAGAGTTATCTAGCGGTATTGTGCGATCGCATTGCTCCTAAGCTAATGGAAAAGATCTTATGGTTAGCTGCTCCTTTACCTAAAAATCCCCAAAAAACACATTCTCAGTTCACAGAAGCTAAAGCTACATCACGTTAGAGCAAGTAGAGACGCGCACGTGTCTCTACTTTTTAGGCAACCCCTAATGGAGTGCGGGCATCTTGCCCACGTTTTGCGTTAAGTCTTGAAAACGTACCATGCTAAGTCTTTACATCAAATAAGTGATCAAAAATAATACAGTATTTTGGAAATTCGGCTGAGTTTTATAGATAAAACTCAACAACAAGACATTAGTAGCAAAACTTAACAATTATAAGATTCAGATTATCTTCATTCAACGGTATCTCCCCTCTGATAGACTTTAGACTGTAATCGCCAGATGAAACGTCGCCAAATCAGGCAGTTGGGAGGATAGACTTCGTGGAAAATACGCTCGGTTTAGAAATTATTGAAGTTGTAGAAAAAGCGGCGATCGCGTCTGCCCGATGGATGGGTAAAGGCGAAAAAGATACAGCCGACCAAGTAGCTGTAGAAGCTATGCGGGAACGGATGAATCAGATCTATATGCGGGGTCGGATCGTCATCGGAGAAGGTGAACGGGACGAAGCCCCTATGCTTTACATTGGCGAAGAAGTAGGCATTTGCACCCGCGAAGATGCAAAAACTTACTGCAACCCTGACGAGTTAATCGAGATTGACATTGCTGTTGATCCTTGCGAAGGTACTAACTTAGTTGCCTACGGTCAAAATGGTTCAATGGCTGTATTAGCAATTGCTGAAAAAGGCGGCTTATTTGCTGCTCCTGACTTCTACATGAAGAAGTTAGCTGCTCCTGCTCCCGCCAGAGGTCATGTTGATATTAACAAGTCTGCTACCGAAAACCTCAAGATTCTTTCTGAGTGTTTAAGCCGCTCTATTGACGAATTAGTAGTAGTGGTAATGGATCGCCCTCGTCACAAAGATCTAATTGCGGAAATTCGCCAAGCAGGAGCAAGAGTGCGACTGATTAGTGATGGTGACGTTTCTGCTGCTATTTGCTGTGCTTTTTCAGGTACTAACATTCATGCTCTTATGGGCGTTGGTGCAGCACCAGAAGGCGTTATCTCTGCCGCCGCTATGCGCTGCTTAGGTGGACACTTCCAAGGGCAACTAATTTACGATCCCGCAGACGTTAATACTCCTGAAAGTGAAAAGTGGACAAGACAAGGCAATATTGACCGCTTGAAAGAAATGAATATTAACGATCCTGACAAAGTTTACAATGCAGAAGAATTAGCATCTGGTAAGACAGTGTTATTTGCTGCTTGCGGGATCACTCCTGGTACTTTGATGGAAGGCGTTCGCTATTTTCATGGTGGAGCGCGTACTCAGAGCTTGGTAATCTCTAGTCAATCTCAGACAGCACGATTTGTTGACACAATTCATATGTTCGACTCACCAAAAGCTCTGCAATTGAGATAGGTAACTGTTATCTAGCCGTCAGTAGTCAGTTTCAGCCATCAGCTTTCAAGGAAAATAGATTATATAGCTGATGGCTGATTGCTAATCGCTAATTGCTAATCGCTAATCGCTAATCGCTAATTAGGGAGAACACATGAATATTGCAGTTATAGGTTTAAGCCATAAAACAGCGCCAGTAGAAGTGCGGGAAAAATTGAGCATTCCAGAAACACAAATGGAAAGTGCGATCGCTCAATTACTTAGTTATCCCCACATTGAAGAAGTAGCTATTCTCAGCACTTGCAACCGTTTAGAAATTTACATAGTTTCTCACGAAACTGAGCAAGGTGTTGCTGAAGTACGTCAGTTCCTTTGTGACTATGCTAAGTTACCGATGCACCATTTGCGGCATCATTTATTTATCTTGTTGCACCAAGATTCAGTTATGCACTTGATGCGCGTAGCAGCAGGTTTAGATAGCTTAGTGTTAGGAGAAGGACAAATTCTCGCGCAAGTTAAAAACACTCAAAAAATTGGTCAGCAATACAAGGGAATTGGTTCAATTCTCAACCGTTTATTTAAGCAAGCTTTAACAGCAGGTAAGCGAGTTCGTACTGAAACTAGCATTGGTACTGGTGCTGTTTCTATTAGTTCAGCAGCAGTTGAATTAGCTCAAATGAAGGTACAAAACTTAGCTGCTTACCGTGTAGCAATTGTGGGTGCAGGTAAGATGTCACGACTGTTAGTGCAGCATCTGATATCTAAGGGCGCAACCCAAATTTCAGTTTTAAACCGTTCTACACGCCGTGCTGAAGAATTAGCTAATCAGTTTCCTGATGCTAATTTAGAATTACATCCTTTGTCAGAAATGCTATCAGTAATTTCTGCTTCAGATTTAGTATTTACTAGCACTGCTTCCACAGAACCTTTATTAAATAAAGCTAAACTCGAAAGCTGTTTAGAACCGCATCGACCTTTAATGCTATTTGATATTTCTGTACCACGTAATGTTGATGCAGATGTCAATGAGTTAGAAAATGTCGATGCTTTTAATGTTGATGATTTAAAAGCGGTAGTTGCCCAAAATCAAGAAAGTCGTCGCCAAATGGCTCTAGAAGCAGAAGTGCTTTTAGAAGAAGAAGTTGAAGGATTTGATCTCTGGTGGCGATCGCTAGAAACTGTCCCAACTATTAGTTGTTTGCGCGATAAAATGGAAACTATCCGCGCCCAAGAGTTAGAAAAGGCTTTATCACGATTGGGTTCGGAATTTGCAGAAAGACATCAAGAAGTTATCGAAGCTTTAACTCGCGGCATTGTTAATAAAATTCTTCACGATCCAATGGTGCAATTAAGAGCGCAGCAGGATATTGAAGCACGACGTAAAGCAATGCAATCTTTGCAAATGTTGTTTAATTTAGAACAAGTTAGTCCTAACGCTAATACATAAAAGATAAATTACCGACAGATTGAAACCGGTGGCTATACAAACGCACGTCCTGCTTGTATAGCCCCAAACTTCAGCCTGTGGTGATATTGTACAAAATCTCAGTATAGTGTTTGGATAAATTAACCGCAAATTCACGCAGATATAGCGCTCTAGCGCTTCCCGTAGGGTACGCAGACAAGATTTATCAGATACCAATCACCAAAAAACAATAGCTTGCAACAGATAGTAATGGAGAGTTACGCTCAGTTAATAGCTAGTGTTGATGGTTGAATGCTCAAGAATTTTTGGAAGCGAGGTTTTGGGCTTATAGCACTGCTACTGGGATTATGGCTAGTTGTTGATCTAGTTTCTCACTTAGTAGCAGAAATTTTTTGGTTTGAAGAAGTTGGATATTTAACAGCGTTTCGGTTACGGCTAAAAACGCAGTTTATTTTAGGCGCGATCGCATTTTTGTTAACTGCTGCTTTTTTACTGGGCAATCTAATATTAGCAGCGCGTCTTCAATATCCTTGTATGGATTCGGGTACTACTTTGATACTGCCCAATCAAAAAACGCTCAACCCTAACCCTCATTGGCAGGAGAAATTTCAGGAAGCAGTCATACCTAAAAATGGTATTACCTGGCGTTGGCTGTTACCAATTGTAATGCTGTTAAGTTTACTACTAGGGTTGATGCTGCTCTATTACGGGCAGATTATATTAGGCTTTTGGCATAACAGTATTAGCGTTAATGCCATAACTCCCAGTGTACCAAGTATATTTGAAGTTAGTTCAATTTTTCAACAGTTACAGAATTTTAAAAGTAAGTTTCCAGTAATTACTAATTTGCAGCAGTGGCAACAGGTACTTGTGCAAATTGGACAGCTATTTTTGCTAGTAGGATTTATTTTAGCTATAGCCGTCAATCACCAGTTTGTATTGATTGCGATCGCAGTTATTTTGAGTTTGTTTTATGCGTTAGTACTATCATCTAACTGGAGTAAATTTTTACTAGATTTAAACCCTACTACTTTTAACACTATTGATCCCTTATTTAAGCACGATATTAGCTTTTATATTTTTTCTTTACCCGTATGGGAATTATTAGATTTTTGGCTAAGTGGATTACTTATATTTGCACTGATAGCAGTGGCACTAACTTATTTATTATCAGGAAATAGCTTATCTGAAGGTAAATTTATCGGGTTCTCTCAACAGCAGCTACGTCATTTATGTGGAATATGCTGTTTGTTGATGTTAGAAATGGCTTTTCATCATTGGTTAGCTCGTTATCAATTACTCTATTCTACTCGTGGTGTCACCTACGGAGCTAATTACACAGAAGTAGCTGTGCAACTGCGAGTAAATACAGCGTTAGTTTTATTATCAAGTGCGATCGCGCTATTGTTTTTATGGCAAATGTTATTCTTACGCTCAAACAAAAAAGTTATTAAACCCATAATTATAAGTTTGGGATTATTTCTAGCCTTATCCTTTACTGGTAACTTCCTATTCCCAAGAATAGTACAGCGTTTAGTAGTGCAGCCAAACGAAATATTAAGAGAAAAACCTTATATTGAACGTAGCATTGCTATGACTCGAAAGGCATTTGCCTTAGATAATATTGAAGTTAAAACATTTAACCCGGATGATCAACTAACTTATAGCGATATCCAAAAAAATAAATTAACTATTGATAACATCCGTCTTTGGGATACACTCCCTCTCCTAAAAACAAATCAACAGCTACAACAGATTAGAGCGTATTACCAATTTCTTGATGCTGATATTGACCGTTATAACTTGAAGGTAGCACAAGATAATTTAGCGAGCAAAGCTCAAAGCCAAATTGCAAATTCAAATCCCAAATCTCAACAAGTTATTATTGCTCCTCGTGAGTTGAACTACAATTCTGTTCCTACAGAAGCGAAAACCTGGATCAATAACCACTTAATTTATACTCATGGTTACGGATTTACAATTAGCCCAGTAAATACAGTTGGTGCTGGTGGATTACCAGATTACTTTGTTAAAGATATTGGTATAAGTATTAATGACGCAGGTACATTAAAAACATCTGATGAGAGTATCGAAAATAGCATTCCTATTGGTAAGCCGCGAATTTATTACGGTGAACTTACCAATAATTATGTAATGACATCAACTAGAACAAAAGAGTTGGACTATCCCAGTGGGGATGAAAATGTTTACAACATCTATGATGGTAATGGTGGGGTAAAAATTGGCGCTTGGTGGCAGCAGTTATTGTTTGCTGAGTATCTGAAAGATTGGCAAATGCTTTTGACTTGGAACTTTACCCCTGAAACTAAATTACTGTTTCGACGCAATATTACAGAACGCATTCAGGCGATCGCACCTTTCTTACGTTTTGATAGCGATCCTTATTTAGTGGTTGCCGATGCCAACCCAGACAAGCAACAAGAGAATTATTTGTACTGGATTGTCGATGCTTATACTACAAGCGATCGCTATCCCTACTCCGATCCTGGCAAATACGAATTTAACTATATTCGCAACTCCGTAAAAGTTGTAATTGATGCCTACAACGGTTCTGCTAACTTCTATGTCACTGATCCCCAAGATCCAATCATTAATAGCTGGACTGCCATTTTTCCAAAATTATTTAAACCACTAAATACTATGCCCGTGACTTTAAAAAGTCATATCCGTTATCCGCTTGATTTATTCAGCACTCAATCAGAGCGATTGTTGACGTACCACATGACAGACACCCAGGTATTCTACAACCGTGAAGATCAGTGGCGGATTCCCAACGAAATTTACGGAGACAAACCACGCGCAGTAGAACCTTACTATCTAATTATGAAACTGCCAACGGCTGAATCAGAAGAATTTGTTCTGCTTTTGCCCTTTACCCCCATCCAGCGCAATAACTTAATTGCTTGGATGGCAGCACGTTCCGATGGTAAGAACTACGGCAAACTCCTACTGTACCAGTTCCCTAAGCAAGAGTTGATTTACGGCACAGAACAAATTGAAGCTAGAATCAACCAAGATCCAGTAATTTCCCAACAGATTTCTCTATGGAATCGTCAGGGTTCACGAGCGTTACAAGGAAATCTCTTAGTAATTCCCATAGAACAATCATTACTTTATGTTGAACCACTCTACTTAGAAGCTGAACAAAATAGTCTGCCTACTCTTGTAAGAGTTATTGTGGTTTACGAAAACCGCATAGTTATGGCAGAAACCTTGGAAAAAGCACTTCAAGCAATTTTCCAACCAGCTAAATCAACCACGCCAGCCATTGTCCGCCCGGTGGAATAATAAGCTGTTGTGTTTCTATGTTTTCTGTTTTAGGGGGAGAGGAGGGAGGGGAAGAGGGTTTAATAACTTTTCTCTCAATTAAAAATTTATAAATTAAATGCGCGTTAGCTTACCATTTTGTTATGTAGCATGAGCATGGGAGCGAGACTGCAAGGATGCAGGGAGAAAAATTAGCATTTTCTTTTTGGTTTGTAAGTTTGAGAGCGTATTTTCAGCTTTTAGGCAACTAAAACTGTTGAACCAAAGGTATAACCGGATCAGGGAAAACAGTTGCACTTGTTTTTAGTTATTTTAAGACTTTATTCAAAAAGTCAGATTACTTAACAAGCCACTGAAAATTAATGTATTAAAATAGACTTAAAGCCTGAATTGTTGTGAAAAAGTATCCGCAGTCCAGTTTTGAGCTTACCATGCAGTAGTAATTTCATATTCTATAGTTAATTTTATTATTTTGCACAATGGAAAATAATTCTTTATTACAAAAAGTGGCTAAAGACCTAGAGCAGCATGAAAATTCCTTGCGGATTAAGAAAGTAATCGTTTGTGTTTGTATAAAAGTATGGGAAAATGACAAAAATAAACTAGATTTTTTTAGGTTTGAAGATTTAATTAAAGAAGTGCGTACTAAAAACCCTTCTTTAGAAAGTCTTAAAGTTGCTTTATACAATGTTGTAAAAACACTCAATAAACCCCAGGAGTATGCCTTAATTGCTAAAATAATTTACAGTAGCCTGATGCCATTATATCCTGAAGCTCAAAGAGCGGCTTCAGTTACCTCTGGCAAAACAGCACCTTTAACCTCTGGAAGAACAGCTTCAGCCACCTCGGGAAAATCTGCTTCATTAAACCCCCAAACAAATACTGTAGGTAGTTCAATAAAGAATTTAGAGCAAAAACAGCAGTCAAAGCCTAGATCGGGATTTAATTCTAATCAAATCAAAGCCAGCATTGATCCGTTTGCTTTGAAAATGGAAATAATGAATTATACTAATCCCCTTCGCGCTAAAATTGTATTGTTTTCTACGCTTTATCATCCCTTTGAGTTTACTAATCAAGATTGGATAAGTATTAAAGGATATGAGCTAGATGATTTACTCATCAAAGTGTTTAGTATGTGGTCAAATTTTCCTGATTTTGAATACCAGATTATGAATGCTTCTATGAATATGCAGCAATCGGACGAGAATGCGAAAGCCGCAAACGTTATAGTAAGATGTTTGAAACCTTTATATAAAAATTTAGAAGTTAGCCTTAATCAAGAGGGTGCTGATAACAGTGCCGTCACTATAGCCAATTTCAATCAAATCAATTCAAATAATTCTAAAGACGTAGCATTTAATGATGAAGATAATACCTGTCAGTTTTTACCTTCCTAGTAAATAAAGAATTAATTTGCTAATCTGAAGATTAAGTTTTGTCAACTAAACTCTGAAGTATTTTTCTAACATCAGCCTCTAGTCGGTATCAAATTCCGTCCTAACTAGGCCTAATTTAATTAGGAACAATGTGAGTTATGGGTAAAGGTGTTGGCAAACAGGCAAGTTGAAAGTATATTTATTACATTTGACTGAGCAAATAAAATACTTCTAAGGTATAACCTATTGATTAACAGGCTTTTCACCCTGCGCTCCGCGCTTGGAAGGTATTGCTATATTCCATTTTTCAAATGGGTAAACCCTGTTTATGCTTGAGTTGCTCATTACTGTCGCTGTACTAGATACAATAATGGAGCAAAAATAAAAGTAATATATCAAAACTATTAGTAATAGCCAGATTAATGAACCACCGCACTCTTGACCGCCTGCACTACCGAATCAACAGAAGAAATGAATTGTGAATATTTGTCAGATGACGCTGGTTAAGAGGTTGAGGATATGGACGCTAACGAACTGCTTCGGCGCTATGCAGCAGGGGAAATAAACTTTACTGGTGTCAATTTAAGCGGTGTCAACTTGTTTTGTGCCGACTTGATTGGTGTAGCCTTAGTTGAAGCCGACCTGCATGGTGCCAGCTTAATTTTTGCATACCTCAATCGAGCGAAGCTGTATAAAGCGAATTTAACGGGCGCAAAACTGAGTGGTGCTAATTTGATTCAGGCAGATTTACGGGGTGCAAAGCTGCATGATGCAGACCTGCATGGTGCCAGACTACAAGGAGCAGATTTACGGGGTGCAGACATCACTTTGGCAAATTTACTAGATGCTAACTTGATGGAAACAGATCTGCGTGATACTGATTTAAGCGGTGCAAACCTCACTGGTGCTTGTTTGCGAGGTGCTAACTTACGTGAAGAGAAGAGGCTTTACTGTTCAATTTTACGAGGTGCCAAGCTACATAAAGCCGATTTGCGTGGTGCAAATTTAAGTGGTGCAGATATGGCGAGGGTTGACTTGAGTGGTGCTAACCTTACCGAAGTTAACCTCAGAGGTGTAGATTTAAGCGGAGCTAATCTTAGTCAAGCTAATCTAAAAGGGGCATTTCTCACGGAGGCTAACCTCACACAAGCAAATTTGCGTGGTGCTAATTTAGCTAATGCCAAATTAGAGCGGGTAATTTTAATTAACGGTGATCTTAGGGGTGTAGATCTGCGGGCTGCAACCATGCCTGATATTAAGCTGGCTCAAGCTAACCTCAGTCAAGCTAACCTCAGTCAAGCTAGGTTAAATAGAGCCGATTTGAGTCGGGCAAACCTCAGTCAAGCTAACCTAACCGATGCGGATTTGGTTGATGCTTATCTAGCTAAGGCAGATTTAGAGGGTGCGAATCTGACTAATGCAAATTTAGTTAGGGCAGAAATCAGTAGCGCCCATATAATGGATGCAATCTTTAGGAACGCTACCATGCCTGATGGTAACGTTAACCCTTAGCTATTTCTTTCTTAAAAGTTCACTTACCCTAAGTAATACGCGGGCAAGATGCCCGCACCACCTATGGGGTCATGAAAAAGTAAGTTTTGAGCAATTAAAATAGTGGCAATTTACTGTCCTAAATAAGCTTCAAGAACTTGGGAATTGCTTTGAATTTCCGCAGGAGTACCAGCAGCAAGATTTTGACCTTCTGCTAATACCCAAACGCGATCGCACAAAGACATAATCACATCCATATTGTGTTCAATGATTAAAAAAGTTAAACCTTCACGGTTCCATGACATGATGCGATCGCAAATTTCCTCAATCAACTTGGGATTCACCCCAGCCGCAGGCTCATCTAACAAAATCAGCTTAGGGTTAGTCATTAGCGCCCGTCCCATTTCCAACAGCTTACGCTGCCCTCCAGACAGCGCCCCAGCATAATCTTGTGCCTTGTGCGCTAGTCCCACAGATTCTAAGACAGCCATTGCTCGTTCTCTAATCTGCTTTTCTTCTCGCGCTACTAACTGAGGTTGAAACCATACGCGCCAAAAGTTTTCCCCTGTTTGTTTTTGAGCGCCTAGCATCACATTCTCTACTACAGATAGCCGAGAAAGTACCCGCGCTACCTGGAAAGTACGTACTAAACCCATTTGAGCAATTTGGTAAGGGCGCATATTTTCAATAGGTTCTCCATCAAAAATTACTCGTCCTTTATCTGGATGAATAAAGTTTGATAGCAGATTAAAGAATGTCGTTTTGCCAGCACCATTTGGGCCAATTAAACCTGTAATACTGCCTTTTGGAACTTGAATTTCTGCATTATCTACTGCTTTTAAGCCACCAAAGTTTTTGCAAAGTCCACTGGCAGCTAACAAAGGTGAAGGTTGAGAATTAACAGGTAAAGAGTAATCCAATTTTCTCTCAATATCTGGTGTGGTTTCTAAATTTTGAGGAGTAATTTCTGCTTCAGGTGGAATAGATGAATTATTTACCAAGGGTGAGTTCCTCCTTTTTACCCAAAATACCTTGAGGTCGCCAAATCATCAGTACCATTAAAATTAAACCAATTACCATAATCCGAAATGCGCCTAAACGAGCATCATCAAGCTGCACAATGCTAGGCAGGATAAAGCGAGTTCCAGCATCATACGCCCAGAAGATCACCGCTCCTAACAACGTACCTAAATTATTGCCGCCACCACCTAAAACTACAATTGTCCAAGCATTAAAAGTAATTATTGGTTCAAAATTTGTGGGGTAAACTGTGGTTAATTGCCAAGCATAGAAAGAACCAGCAAGTCCACCAATTGCACCACCCAACATCAAAGCTTGCAGCTTATACCAAAAAACATTTTTACCTAAAGCTCTGGGTATTTGCTCATCTTCGCGGATAGCTTTTAGTACTCTACCCCAAGGCGATCGCACTAACCTTTCTAAACCCCAGTAAACCAACGCTAATACTACCACTGACAACAGCATTAACCCAGCTTTATAGGTATAGTCATACAGCGCCGTAACACCAGCAATATAAACGGCTACACATAGCACTAAATTAATAATTCCTAAAATCAGCTTAGAAATTGCTGGTTTTGAGCGTACTTTTTCTTCAGCCTTATTTACTGATGGCTTACTCCAAACCCATAACCATAAACGCCACAAAGCAAACCCAGTTATCAAAGTCAGTAGCGCAATCATTATCAACTTACTGAATAAGTTAGGGTTAAAATCGCCTAATGGCAGTGGGTAACCTTGTACACCAAAAGCACCCTTAGTTAACCATTCCTCATTTAGTGCCACCAAACGGATTAACTCAGCAACACCAATAGTGACAATTGCTAGATAATCTTCCCGCAGCCGCAAAGTTGAAAAACCAATTAATAGCCCTAACAGTGCTGCTATAGTGGAACCAATAATTACCGCAATCAACAAAGGCACACCTTGCGAACTCAACAAAACTGTGGTATAAGCACCCACAGTCATAAAAGCAACGTGTCCAAAGTTAATTAGTCCCGTGTAGCCCCACTGTAAATTTAGCCCTAAGCCAAATAGAGCATAAGTTGCCGTAGAAATTGCCAGAAAAACGAGATAATTGACCATTGCCTTGAGTGATGGAACTGCGATCGCAGAAACACTAACAACCTACCCTGCCCAACCTGATTGATTGCACAGAGCATTTGGATTGTACCTCAGCAATAGTAAGCTGTTGTGTTTCGCGCGTTTTCTGTTTTAGGGAGAGACGAGGGAGGAGGGAGGAGAGAGCGGGAGAGGGTTTGATAACTTTTCTCTCAATTAAAAATTTACAAATTAAATGCGTAGATGCTTATCAACCAGTATTTACAATCACATGAAGGCATAATTAAATGCTGAGTTAACTAGAATGTTTTAGCTATGAAATTTATCGCAGGTAGATTACATTACTTAATTTCAAAACTGTCTGATTTGATTGATCAAGTACCTGATGAGAACCTAGAAGATGCTTGGAAAGTGATGCAAGGGGTATATTATGACCTATACATCCTCCAAGCTATTCAAAAATCTCGGCAAAATGTCCAACCTGGAGATACTTTGAACCGTGAGGAGGCGTTACAATTTTTACACTTTTAAAATAGTTATTTTTAGCTCTAATGAGCTTAAAACAGTTGAGATTTTGTGAAATTAGAAGTGCGCTACGCTCGGTCTTTTCTACAAGACCTTCAAAACCTAGAGTCTGCTGCTTATGAGCAGATTTATAAATTTGTCTTTTACGAGTTCATGCAGTTCAATAAAATTCAGGACTTGCCAGAATTACATCAAATCAGTGCGGATGCCATATTTTACCGCTTTACGGTAGATCACTACCTGGTCGGCATCGAAGTAACAGGTCAGATCGTTAAATTCTTAAGAGTTTTGCCCAAGCCAGACATCTAGCGTCCAAGTTCAAGCTTAAACTGACAGTTAAATGCAAAATATTGAGGTTTGCTTATGGATGCTGCTGCACTTTGGCAACGTTATCAAGATTGGCTTTACTTTCACGAAGGATTAGAATTTTATCTCGATATCAGCCGGATGCGGTTTGATGATAGTTTTGTTGAGGCAATGCAACCAAAGCTTACGAAGGCTTTCAAGGAGATGGACGCACTTGAGGCAGGTGCGATCGCCAACCCAGATGAAAACCGCATGGTGGGTCACTATTGGCTCCGCAACCCAGAGTTAGCGCCTACACCAGAAATCAAACAAGAAATTATTGAAACCGTTGAACAAATTGAAGCATTTGTCAGTAAAGTTCATAGCGGAGAAATTCACCCTCCAGACGCGAGAAAGTTTACAGACATTATCTCGATTGGGATTGGTGGTTCTGCACTCGGCCCTGAGTTTGTTGCTGAAGCACTAGCGCCAGATAATACTCCCCTAGATATTCACTTTATTGACAACTCAGATCCCGCAGGTATTGATCGTCTGTTTAGCAAACTCAAAGACCGCCTTTATCGCACTTTAGTAATCGTCATTTCTAAATCTGGAGGTACACCAGAACCTCGTAACGGCATGATTGAGGTGCAAAAAGCCTACGCCGATAAAAACCTCAACTTTAGCGCTCATGCTGTTGCTATTACTGGTACTGGCAGCAAATTATACAAAGTTGCTACATCCGAAAATTGGTTAGCAACCTTTCCGATGCCAGATTGGGTGGGAGGAAGAACATCAGAACTTTCAGCAGTCGGTTTTGTACCAGCAGCTTTGCAAGGAATTAATATCCGCGAGATGCTAGCTGGTGCTAAAGAAATGGATATTGCTACCCGCAAGCAGGATCTCAAGACTAACCCCGCAGCATTGCTTGCTATTGCTTGGTACTTTGCTTGTAATGGTCGGGGTGAAAAAGATATGGTTGTCTTACCCTACAAAGATAGCTTGCTGCTGTTTAGCCGCTACTTGCAACAGCTAGTAATGGAATCTTTAGGTAAAGAAAAAGACTTAGATGGCAATATTGTTTACCAAGGAATTGCTGTATATGGCAATAAAGGTTCAACAGACCAACACGCTTATGTACAGCAGTTGCGAGAAGGAGTACCAAATTTTTTCCTGACATTTATTGAAGTTTTAGAGGATCGTCAAGGTTCATCTGTAGAAATAGATCCTGGTGTGACATCAGGAGATTATTTATCAGGATTTTTACAAGGAACTCGCCAAGCACTTTACGAAAACAAACGTGATTCTATTACTGTCACCATTCCCCAAGTAAATCCCCGCACAGTTGGGGCGTTAATTGCTTTATATGAGAGGGCTGTAGGTTTCTATGGGTTTATGGTTAACATTAATGCTTACCATCAACCAGGTGTAGAAGCAGGTAAGAAAGCCGCCGCAGAAATTCTAGATTTGCAGAAAAAGGTTATGGAGGTGTTAAAACAGGAAAATGCCTCTTTATCTTTATCGCAAATAGCAGAAAAAGCTGGGCAACCCGATCAAATTGAAGCAATTTATAAACTGCTGCGTCATTTATCTAATAACGATCGCGGTGTAATTTTACAGGGTAATTTAGCACAACCCAGTAGTTTAAAAGCGTCTTTGCAGGGGTAAGCGATCGCTCCTCTATCCCTGGGAGCATTTATCACTGTTAGAGGCTTATTTGTTGCAATAGTAACAACTTTTTACAATTCAGCTTCCTAGATTTAAAGAATAAGCTTTAAATCTCAGGATGCTGAATATGGCTTTAATTCAAGGAATCGAAATCCGCCCGCTATCTTCAATCAAAGGTGGTATGGCTGAGTTTTATACGCCTCAGTCAAGTCACGAAACGATGTTAGTACAAATTCCATCCCAAACAATTGAAGATTTGTATGTACATCGCTTTCAAACTGACCAACTATTAGTAGTGCGCGGTAGTTTTGTCCTAGTAGTGTTGCACAACCGACGTTATCAATACATTCCTTTGAGTGAACAGCAACCAATGGTGGTAAGCATTCCCCCTTATGTCCCTCACGGAGCAATCAACTTGAGTTCAGAACCCTGTATGGTAGTCAATGCGCTGCTACGTCATGGTTCACCAGAAGCAAGAGATTACCGTCCCATGAAACCACCTTTCCCTTACGATTTAGTAGCAGCGCAAAGAATAATTCAACAAATCGAATATCCTATGATTGCTTAAGCTTTTATGACCATGAATTAATATTAGACTTGTTGCAAAAATCAGTTATTCCATCTGCGTAGCCTACGGCAAGTGCCAACGCGCTATATCTGCGTAGCCTGCGGCAGCGCTTCGCTTACATCTGCGGTTAAATTTTTCTTAATCTATTGCTGCACCTGGCTACCATGACTGCGAGGATCTTCAGAACTAGATTTCTCAGTTACAGGTGGTTGAAATGGCGAAATTTGCCCAGCAGATTGAATATAAGGTAGTGGTTGTTCAGCAATTAATGCTTCTAAATTTGCTGTCATTACAGGGCGTGGTTGTTCGCCAATACTTTGAGCGATCGCAACTCCCTGATTATTCATAAATACAAAATCAGGAATACCATCTACGCGGTAACGGCTGATTTCTGGCAACCACTTGGTGTTATCCACATTTAACATCACAAAATTCAGCTTGTCGCCGTACTGCTGTTTGAGTTCTACCATGTCTGGAGCCATTGCTTGACAACTGGTACACCAGTCAGCATAAAACTCCATCAATGTTGGTTTGCCGTTACTAATAGCGACTTCTAAAGGTGTGGCTTCTGCTGCTAAAGCTTCGAGAACCCCTGTGGGTGTCTCGGTACGGAATCCTAGAAACAGGGAAACAGTAAGTGCGATCGCCACTAGTGCAATCAAAAAATTTCTGATCCGGGTTCCCGCGTTAGATTCAGACTGATTTTGGGGAGTTACAGTTGATTCGGGTGAATTCACAGCCATCTGATATTTTTCGTAAGATGAAGTTACATTTTGTAGGGGCGGGTTCACAAGGAATCTAGGTATCCTACAAAAATCTTAATTAAACCCGCCCCTATGCAGATCGTAACTAATTAACCAGACTTGATATTATTGCCGTGAAAAAACGGGTAACACTAATCTTCCCTAAAAGTTCTGTTCAAATGCCAGTTACTTATCGACTGGCAAAAGATTTTAACGTAGCTGCAAATATTATTCGGGCGCAGGTTGCACCAAATCAGGTAGGTACGCTGGTTGTGGAATTGTTGGGTGATATCGATCAGTTGGATGGGGCAATTGAGTGGATGCGATCGCAAGGCATCAATGTTTCCCTAGCCAGCCGTGATATCTTAATTGATGAAGAAGTCTGTGTTCACTGTGGTTTGTGTACTGGCGTTTGCCCTACAGAAGCACTAACTCTAGAACCAAAAACATTTAAGCTAAATTTTACGCGATCGCGTTGCATTGTCTGTGAACAGTGTATTCCTACCTGTCCGGTACAAGCAATTTCTACTAATCTTTAAGGTTGCCTACCCTTAACATAAATTAGTCAACATAATTAATAAAAATCAACCCACCTCTTTGTATACAGAGATACACTGAGGGTAGATTTTTATTTGATTTTTGCAAAATTTTCTACTAGACATCTCCAAAAAACAATGTAGAGACTAGCCATGCTAAGTCTCTACAGGAGTTCAAGGACTAGCACCTTGATTTTTTTTTGAAGATGTCTAGCGATTAAACTGCTTCAGGCTTATAGTAATTTACAAAAATATTGGTCATAACTCGCCCCTGTCCTAGTATTTAGCATTTTTATGAGATGTTAATTAATGTTACTAAATTCTGATCGTATTAGTATTTTCTCAATTATTAAAAATTAATAAAATATTCTTGATTACTAAAAAACAGGTACACTTGAAAATATAAGTGAACTCAAACTAAATTTAACTCTTAAAGGCTCTATAAGTTGAGATATGGCAGAAATCTTGCAAATTGGTTCCATAAAAATTGCTACGTCAGAAATCCCTTCTATGTTAGCCAACTACCAAATGCTGCCTCAGTTTCTTCAATCTATTATAATTGAACAAGCTATAGCTAATATTGAGTGTACAGCAACAGAAAAAACTGCCGCCATTCAAAAATTCTGTGAAAAAAATCAAATAACTTCTGAAGAAGCACTTTCTGCTTGGCTAGACATTTGCGGTATTGCGCCAGAAAAATTTGAAACAGTAGCTACTAAAGAGTTAAGAATCGAAAAATTTAAGTTAGCTACTTGGGGTAATAAAGTAGAATCTTACTTTCTTACCCGTAAGGGACAACTAGACAAAGTAATTTACTCCCTGCTCAGAACTACAGATATTGGTATTGCCCAAGAACTTTATTTCCGTTTACAAGAAGGTGAAGAGTCTTTTGCGGATTTAGCTCGCCAATATTCTCAAGGAGTAGAAGCGCAGACAGGAGGAGTGATTGGGCCTGTGGAACTTAGCACTCCCCATCCGAGCATTGCCAAATTGTTATCAGCACATCAGCCAGGTGAACTGTGTCCACTAATGCGTTTAAACGAGTGGATTGTGATTGTTAGACTAGAAAAGTTTATGCCAGCAGCTTTAGATGAAGCTATGCGCCAGCGCTTACTAAATGAATTATTCAGTTCTTGGTTGCAGGAACAGCTAACTAAACTTGGTTCTATCCGTTCTCAGTTAACTCAATTAGCAGCTTTGAAATGACTTATACCTCTACTACTATTAGAGACTTCCTAGCTGGAATAGCACCTTTTAATCAACTTTCCAGCGATGCACTTTCCAGAATAGCAAAGAAATGTCAAATGTTGCGATACCGCATGGGGCAAGCGGTATTAGTGCGGGAAGAAATGCCCTCGCAAGTAATTATTGTTTATGAAGGGCAAATACGTTTACTTGCTGAACAGCGAGAAAATCAGAGAACAGTAACTTTAGAATTACTGGGATCTGGAGAAGTTTTGGGCTGGGCAAGTTTAGTGCGCGGAGTAGCTTGTGAAACCGCGATCGCATCTCAAGAATCAATTTGTCTCACTTTATCTAGTAAAGATTTTTTAGTAGAACTTGAACAAGAACAAAACTTAGCCACCGCATTTCGGGAGCGGTGTTTACCAATAGAAGTATTTGAATTATTAAGTAGCTGGTTAGAGCAACGAGCAGATCGCGAAGCATTGCTCAAAGCTTTAGAGGTATCAAATCTTAAAGAACTGACTAAAAAGCTGCATCCAGAAGCAATAGTTTGTAACGTATCTCCAGGGAAATTTCCTTTAACCCACCTCGACTCAAATTTAGTTTGGTTTGTGAGCGGGGGGACAATTGTTAATTATCCGGTAGGAAGTTGTATTATCCCAGGTTTGGCACAAGCTGACTTAGATGTGAAAAGCCCTGGTTATGGCAGATTAATCGGGTTCAGAAGTTTAGCTTTAAACTCAGAGCAACTCTACATCAAACCAACTGAGCAAGCTAGCACACCAGCAGAGGAAGCTACTACACCAGCGGGAGAAACCCTAAGTACTATTGAGACTAAGCAGGCGACAGTTTCAGCAGATGAAATTCCTTATGCTCCGGCAAAACCACCTGCTGCTGAGGCAATATATCCGCAGAAGCAGAGACAAAATCAGGTACAATATCCCTATTTTAAGGGGCAAGGCTCTCTTGATGCCACATTAGCTTGCTTTAGAATGTTAAGCAAGCATTTCGGGATGCCTTTCCGCCGAGATGTGTTGCAGCGAGTGTTGGTTAACCAAATGGAGCGTACAGGTAACCTGTCGCTACAACTTTGCGGTGCGATCGCCGAATTGATGAATTTAAACTCACAATTGGTGAAAGTACCAGCCAGCGCTATTGGTCGTTTGCCAACCACAGCTATGATTGCATGGCAAGGCAGCTTTGCGGTTATTTATGAAAGTAGCGAAAGCAATATAGTTTTAGCTGTACCAGAAACAGGCATTCAGCGTCACAAAACAGCTTCATTTATTGAACTTTTAGAGCAGCAAACTGAAGTTTTACTGCTAAAACCTACCAAAGATACACCCAAACAAAAATTTGGTCTTAGCTGGTTCTTACCCGCACTGCGTCGTCATCGCAAAGTGCTGTTAGAAGTTTTAATTGCTTCATTCTTTGTACAGTTATTTGCCTTAGCCAACCCCTTGATGACCCAAGTCATCATTGATAAAGTCCTGGTTCAAAATAGCATTGATACCCTCAATGTTTTGGGGACTTTTTTGGTACTTCTAGCTATATTTGAAGCTGTAATCACCAGTTTACGCACTAACTTATTTGTCGATACCACTAACCGGATTGACTTAGCTTTAGGTTCAGAAATTATCGATCACCTATTTCGCCTACCATTACGCTATTTTGAACGCCGACCTGTAGGGGAATTAGCCAGCAGAATTAATGAATTAGAAAATATTCGTCAATTTCTAACTGGTACAGCTTTAACGGTTGTATTAGATGCGATTTTTTCCGTTGTGTATATTGTGGTGATGGTGGCTTATAGTTGGCTACTTACCATAGTAGCTTTAGCCACATTACCATTGTTCATAATATTAACAATGGTAGTTTCCCCCGTAGTGAGGCGACAGTTACGCACTAAAGCCGAACGCAATGCTGAAACCCAATCTTATTTAATAGAAGTTTTGGGGGGTATTCAAACTGTTAAAGCCCAAAATATTGAATTGCGTTCCCGTTGGCAATGGCAGGATCGTTACGCTCGCTACGTTAGTGCTGGGTTTAATACCTCTTTAACTTCGACTACTGCCAGTTCTATTAGTAATTTTCTCAATAAGCTATCGAGTTTACTACTACTGTGGATCGGAGCTTTTTTAGTCCTCAAAGGACAACTCACATTAGGTCAGCTAATTGCTTTCCGAATAATTGCTGGTTATACAACCAGCCCTTTATTAAGATTAATTCAACTTTGGCAAAATTTTCAGGAAGTTGCCTTATCCCTAGAACGTCTCAGTGATATCATCGATGCGCCGCAAGAAGTAGACGAGCATAATGGTGAGAATATACCTATGCCCGTTATCCAAGGAGCAGTCAAGTATGAAAATCTTTCTTTTAGCTACAGCAATAGTGGGCCACCGCAGTTAAATAATATTAATATCAGCTTTCCCCGTGGAAAATTTATCGGTATTGTCGGTCAAAGTGGCTCTGGAAAAAGTACCTTGCTCAAGTTGTTATCCCGCTTATACGAACCAAATTCAGGGCGAATTCTGATTGATGACTATGACATCAGTAAAGTAGAGCTATATTCTTTACGCCGTCAAATTGGGATGGTTTTACAAGATACACTTTTGTTCAATGGCACAGTCCAAGAGAATATTGCTTTAACAAATCCCGATGCTACCTCAGAAGAAATTATCGCCGCCGCCAAAATTGCCGTAGCTCATGATTTTATTATGAGTTTACCAAACGGTTATAATACTAAAGTAGGTGAGCGTGGTTCCTCTTTATCGGGTGGACAAAGACAGCGGATAGCTATTGCTCGTACAGTTTTACAAAAACCCCGGTTATTAATATTAGATGAAGCTACAAGTGCTTTAGATTATGATTCTGAGCGACAAGTGTGCTTAAATTTAGCAGAAGCTTTTCGTGGTGAAACTGTATTTTTTATCACTCACCGTCTTAGCACAATTAAAAATGCTGATTTGATTCTGATGATGGATCAAGCTGCGATCGTAGAACAAGGAGTTCATAAAGATTTAATGGCTATGAAGGGCCGCTATTACTGCCTATACCAGCAACAAGAATCAGAAGTATAAATTCCCGTCAACTTCTAATCTAATATACTGCCAATTTTTATAGTTATGAATGCGAATCAAGTCACCAAGCCACAACTAAGCCTAGCATCACCAGTTAAACCGGATAATCAATCAACTTCCAACTTTACTAATGTTGCTTCTCAGTTTGAATCTAGCTCAAATGCTTTTATAGATGAGAGTAGCTTTGCTCAACCTGTGCTGTTACAACAATCTCCCTTCTGGTCACGAGCAATCATTTGGGGGATTATGGGAATTACAACTGGGGTACTCCTTTGGGCAAATTTTGCCAAGATTGAAGAAGCTATACCTGCTCAAGGACAACTCGAACCTCAAGGTGCAGTCAAAGAAGTCCAAGCCCCTGTTGGTGGAGTAGTAAAAACGCTCCATGTTAAGGAAGGACAACAGGTAAAAGAAGGAGATTTGTTAGTGAGTATGACTCCAACAGTACCTGAATCTCAACTGAAGTCTTTGAGTGATATTCGTACTTCTTTACAGCAAGAAAACCAGTTTTATCGCTCCCAAATGCAACAGTCTGATGCTAATGCACTGACAGAATTAGATGTTGCTAAGTTAAAATTACCTGCTGAGATATTATCTTTAGCTAAAAGCAGAAATGCTCTAGTTTCAGAAAATCAAGTATATCGAGCCGAACTCCAAGGTTCTTCTCCAAGAGGCAGTTTTACTGCTGACGAAAACCAGCGTTTGCAGTCAAGCAAAGCAGAATTAAGTTCTCGAATTGCTGCTGCCGAGTTAGAAGTTAATCAATTAGAAAAGCAAGCAAATCAAAATCGGGTACAACGCTCTGGGGCTGAAACTCAGTTAGCAGCTAGCCTAGCTGTTTTTAGAGATATTCAAGTCAGCACTGAGTCAAAAGTTGCTCAAGTAGCTAAACAACTCAACCAAAATCAGGCAAGAATAACAGGAGCGCGGCAGGTATTACAGATTAATCAAGAGATCCTCAACGATATTATACCTGTCGCTAAAGAAGGGGCATTATCAAGAGTTCAATTACGCAAACAGGAACAAGAAGTAGCAACGCGCCAGAGTGAGGTAAATCAACTTGAACAAGAACAAGGAAGATTACAACTAGAAAAATCTAATGTCAGGGCGCAAGCGCAAGTTGAATTACAGAAGCAGCAACAAGAGGCGAGTAAGCACAGAACTGATGTCAGCCAACTTGATCAAGAGTATGCTCGTTTACAACTAGCTATGGCTCAAGGTAGAGAGAAGTTAAAAAATAGTGTAGCTGGCTCTTCAAAAGATGTTCAAGCTAAAATGGCTGTGAACCAACAACGCATTGCTGAAATTGATTCTCAGCTAACTAAAGCTTTGGTAGAAAACCAAAAGCGGATTTCAGAAATTGACAGCCAAATTAGTCAAGCTTCTTTGTCTCTAAAATATCAAGAAGTGCGATCGCCTGTTAATGGAAAAGTGTTTGACATTAAGGCTAGTGGTGCTGGGTTTGTCGCTAACGCCAGCGAGCCTGTGATGAAAATTGTGCCAAATGAAAATTTAGTTGCTAAAGTATACATCACCAATAAAGATATTGGTTTTGTGAAAGAAGGAATGGATGTTGATGTGAGAGTTGATTCTTTTCCTTTCAGTGAATTTGGTGATATTAAAGGTAAGTTAGTTTCTGTGGGATCTGATGCTTTAGAACCCGACCAAATTCATCCCTATTATCGCTTCCCTGTTAAGGTGAAAATCGATCAGCAGTTTATGAGTGTTAAGGGTAAACAAGTTCCTTTGCAATCAGGTATGTCGCTCAATACCAATATTAAGCTGCGTAGTCGCACGGTTATGAGTATTTTCACTGACTTGTTTACGAAACAAGTTGAAAGTTTGAAAACTGTGCGATAACAGTATTGTAAAGAACCCCACCCCTAGCCCCTCCCCGAAATTCGGGGAGGAGACTTTGGTTTGATATTTTTTAACAGGGTTTACTACAGCTTAAAAACATCTGCCAAAACTTCAGATTCACCTTTAAGTCGCGTCTGTGCTGGTGAGTCATAAACTACTAACAAGGAATGCTGTTTGGCGATCGCATCAAACAAAGTTATTCCTTCAGCATGATCCTCACCAGCCCCATAAGGCAAATCAATTATTACATCTGGTCTGAATAAAGTATTTTCTGGAAGATTCCGAGCATTAGCAAAGCGAAAAACCTTAACTGGGCCATCTAAATCCATCGTTGGGCCTGCTAAAATTAACAAATCTTTGCCATCAAAACATAGATCTCGAACACCCAAACCCTTCAAATCAAAAAAATGTTTCCTGTATTGTTGCCCATTCTCCCCAATGCTATTTAGCTTTAATATGCCAGGGCTACTTTCTGCAACTTCTAACTCTAATATCATTGCCCAACCCCGCAAAACAGGGCCTCGCAAACCCAGCAAAATTCTATTTTGGCTAACTGCTATTCCTTCAATATCAAATCCATTATCTTTGCTAGGAACAGAAGAAGAAACAAACATTCCTAAATGGGCATCAGTTTTTAATGCCTCTGTTAACACATTGCCAGTTTCTGTTAATTCCAGTTTTCCAGCACTTAGCTGTTGATCAAGATGATCTGGGTGTTCGCAAGATTTGTATAAGGCACCTTTTACTAAAGGAATGCGCCCTAGTATATAACGATTTTTTTCAGTTGCAATTGTAGCTAATCTTTCAATGTTTTTACTATCACTTTTCCCTGACTTTGGTTTTTTACGTTTCCAACTATGGGAACCAACTAACCACAAATAGGAATTATTATAATCAAAACCTTCTAGATCAATTTCTTGATCGTCTGGTTCTGGCAAATCAATAAAATCTGATACTTTAAATGACTTTTGGTTATCAAATGCTTGCTCACCATCCCAGGATAAACATTCAATTGTTGTAGTTTCATCTGAAGCTAACCAAAGATGTTGGTCGGGTGTCAGCAAGATAGCAGAAGCATCTTGACGATGTTCTTGAAATTCTGGGGCAAATTTTAGTGAAACTTGATGATTAAATAATTTTTCCATAACCAAGCCTTAATATTAAAGACATTTTCCCGATCTGCTGGAATAATAGGTTCCATGAACCATAATCACAACTGTCCTAAATGCGCTGGTATCAGCCGCCGTCATTTGCTCAAATCACTCCTACCGGGAGCTATTTCTCTAGCTGTCTTCACAAACGCACAACCCGCTAAAGCCGAAAGAACCCCCAAAGCTTTAGTCCTTAGCTGCATAGACTTTCGCATCCTAGAAGCAGAACGCTATTTCTTATCCCTACAAAACTTAGGTAACCAATATGATTTTACTGCACTCGCTGGCGCTTCCTTAGCATTAAGCGGTGTTCCCCACCAAGCAGATGCTCAAGCTTTTTGGGATCAATTAGATTTAGCTTATCGACTGCACCATATTCAAAAAGTAATTATCATGGATCACCAAGACTGCGGTGCTTATAAAGATAAAATTGACCCAGAATTGAGTAATGATCCAGCTAGAGAACAACAAGTTCATGCTGAGTATTTAAATAAAGCTTATTGGGAAATTCGCGATCGCTACCCCCAACTCAATATAGAGTTATATTTTGTTACTCTCAATGCTGAGGTGAAACCTGTTTTGCCTGTAACACCTGAGATTACAACATAGTTTGCAAGTAACTAGGTGGGTTGTAACATGACTAAATTGCGTGCTTTAATTTTTGATGTTGACGGTACTTTAGCAGATACCGAGCGAGATGGACATCGAGTTGCTTTTAATCGTGCTTTTGCTGAAGCTGGTTTAAATTGGGATTGGTCTGTTGATTTATATGGTGAACTGCTATCTGTAGCTGGTGGAAAAGAACGGATTAGCTTTTATATACAGCAATATTGTCCTAATTTTACAATTCCTTCAGATAATTTTATTGCTGATTTACACGCCAATAAAATCAAGCATTATCGCAAGTTATTATCTGAAGGGATAATTCCTTTGCGCCCTGGAGTAAAGCGATTAATTCATGAAGCACATAGCGCAGGAGTAAGATTAGCGATCGCAACTACTAGCGCCTTACCCAATGTTATTAGTTTATTAGAAAATAATCTAGATTCCTCTTGGTTTGAAATAATTGCTGCTGGCGATATTGTTCCTGCAAAAAAACCCGCACCAGATATCTATTACTATGTCTTGGAAAAAATGAATTTACAACCCCAAGATTGTTTAGTTATAGAAGACTCGCATCATGGATTGCAAGCAGCAATTCAGGCAAATTTACCAACAATCATTACTTTTAATGACTACACTCAAAACCAAGATTTTTCTGCTGCGTTATTAGTATTAAATCATTTAGGAGACCCAAACTTACCTTTTTTTATTAAAGCTGGTGACGCTAAAGATGCCAGTTATGTAGATCTAGCAATGCTTGAGTATCTGCAAAATTCTTAGCACAAGGAAGTAGGAAAATGAAGTTAAATATTAAATATTTTACCTCTATTGTAAGTTTGTTTAAACTCAGGAGCGATCTCCAAAGTTATGAATACAATTAACTACTTTCAACGTCTATCTCAGTACAATCAATGGATGAACGAGCGGATATATATAGTGTGCGAATCACTTAGTGATGAAATTCGCAAAGCAGATCGCGGTGCTTTTTTTGGTTCTATTCACGGAACTCTTAACCATATATTATTAGCGGACAAAGTTTGGTTAGGAAGATTCCAACATCAACCGTTTGAAGTTCAATCTTTAGACCAAGAACTTTATCCTGAATTTTTAGAATTACGTCAAACTCGTGTTGATACTGATCGACAAATTGAAGCTTGGGTTAATTTTCTAACTGATGAACAGCTAGCTGCACCGTTCAAATTTACTAGCATTGTTCAAGCTAGGGAATGCGTCTTTCCGTTATGGCATTTAGCTATGCACTTTTTCAACCATCAAACCCATCATCGAGGACAAATCACAACGTTACTGACTCAATGTGGTGAAGAACCAGGACTAACAGATTTACTGTGTTTACCAGGAGCAGAGTTAACCAATAATTTTTGAGCTAAAATTCTATCGTTAAGTTTTATCTTACGAGCTTTGGTAATCTGGATCTAGTCAGGCTGAATAACTGGAATGTTAAAGCTGCTAGATTCACTATAAGCTTGAAAGCAGTTAGGAGAGATAGAGAACACAATGGCTTTTGAACAACCACCCTTACCATACGACTTTAAAGCTCTAGAGCCGCATATGTCGGCAAAAACCTTTGAGTTCCATTACGGCAAGCACCATGCGGCTTACGTGACAAACCTCAACAAATTGGTACAAGATACCGAAATGGCAGACAAGTCGCTTGAGGAAGTGATTAAGGCAAGCTTCGGTGATTCGTCCAAAACTGGTATTTTCAACAACGCCGCCCAAGTTTGGAACCACACCTTTTTCTGGAATTGCATGAAGCCAAATGGTGGTGGACAACCAACTGGTGAGTTAGCAGATAAAATCAACACTGCTTTTGGTAGCTTCGAGAAATTTCAAGAAGAGTTCAAAAACGCTGCTGTTACCCAATTTGGTAGCGGTTGGGCTTGGCTAGTTAAAGATGGTGATACCCTCAAAATCACCAAAACCCCTAACGCAGAAAATCCCCTAGCTCATGGGCAAACTGCACTATTAACAGTTGATGTTTGGGAACACGCTTATTATCTTGACTACCAAAATCGTCGTCCCGACTTCGTACAAACTGTACTAGACAACTTGATTAACTGGGATTTCGTTACCCAAAATCTGTCTGCATAAAGCTACCAATATACATATCCCATGTATTTAGTCGCCTAACTTTGGGAACATTTTAAAAATTTTAAGAACAGCTACAAATGAAAAAGTGGCTGTTTTTTTTAACTAAAATGAAGCATTGGGAAAAATTATGAAAGTAAATATATCTAAGAGTCAATAATGGATAGTGAAGAAATAGCGAAATATATAGAAGTAACAGATAGTTTCCATAAGCCCTGGCTGCTGGTGCAACTACGCCTGGAAAAACTGCAAGAGTGTCGAGCAATGCTTTCAGAAGATGAATACATTAGTACCTTAACTGATATTCAACAGGATTTGATGAACTTGGGTGAGTGGTGGGTTGGAAAGGAAGATGAAGTTTTTTAAGTTTTGAGCTAAGAGTTATATAGCCGTCCTGGGTTAGTTACGAGACATATTTTTGTATAAACCGCCAAAATGGCAATAGCGCCAAAAAATATTATGACTAAATCTAAACATATAGTAGAAACTGAAATTGATCTTTTCGACCCACAATATTACTTCAGCCGAGAACTAAGTTGGTTGGAATTTAATAACCGTGTGCTGCATGAAGCAATTGACCCCCGCACACCGCTATTAGAACGACTGAAATTTATGTCTATCTTCAGTTCTAATTTAGATGAATTTTTTATGGTGCGCGTTGCTGCTTTGAAGGAACAGGTAGCAGCGAAGGTAAGTAAGTTACCACCGGATGGGCGTACTCCCGCAGAACAAATAGAGATGATTAGCTTACGGCTGCGTCCGATGTTGATGCAACAGTATCAGCATTTTGAGCAAGCATTACGGCCGCAAATGGCGGCTTATGGCATCCATCTGCTTGACTATATGGATTTAAGTCAGGAACAGCGGATTTATTTACAAACATATTATGATGAGCAGATTTTTCCAGTCTTGACACCGTTAGCTGTTGATCCTAGCCATCCGTTTCCTCATATTTCTAACCTCAGCTTAAATTTGGCAGTGGTAGTAAAAGATTCCGAAACTGGGGAAGAATTTTTTGCTCGTGTAAAAGTACCGAAAGTTTTGCCTCGGTTTGTGCCTTTACCAGAAGATTTGCGGGTACGAAGTAAGGAACGGCGGGCTATTTGGGCAGGTGTTCCTTTGGAACAAGTGATTGCTCATAACCTGGAGTCTTTATTTCCAGGGATGAATATTCAGGAATATTACACTTTTCGGGTGACTCGCAATGCTGACTTGACTGTAGAGGAAGATGAAGCTGATGATTTGCTGTTGGCAATTGAGCAGGAACTACACAAACGACGCATGGGTGGTTCAACTGTACGGATAGAAGTGCAAGCATCTATGCCGGATACAGTGCGAGTAATGTTGAGGCGCGAGTTGGAATTAAAGGATCGTGATGTTTATCAGGTAGACGGGCTGCTAGGGCTGGTAGATTTAATATCTTTTATGGAATTGCCTTTGCCTGAATTAAAAGATCCAGGGTGGACACCAGTAGTGCCGCCACGCTTGCGTAAAATTCCTGAACCTGAAGCAGGAAATTTTCAGTTTGATGCTGAGGATGATGAAGATTTTTTTGCTGTGATTCGCACCGGAGATTTACTCGTACATCACCCTTATCATTGTTTTAGCTCAACTGTACAACGCTTTATCGCCTGTGCTGCTTATGATCCAAATGTGCTGGCGATTAAGATGACGTTGTATCGGACTTCTGGTGATTCACCGATTTTAGCTGCGCTAATTAAGGCGGCAGAAAATGGTAAACAGGTGGCGGTGTTAGTGGAGTTAAAGGCGCGTTTTGATGAAGCAAATAATATTAATTGGGCGCGGAAGTTAGAACAAGCGGGAATTCATGTAGTTTATGGTTTGGTGGGTTTGAAGACACACACCAAAGTTGTGTTGGTGGTGCGTCGGGAACAAGACCGTATTCGGCGTTATGTTCATGTTGGTACGGGTAACTATAATCCGAAGACGGCGCGATTTTATACTGATTTCGGATTATTTAGTTGCCGAGAAGATTTAGGTGCAGATCTCACTGATTTATTTAATTATTTAACGGGTTATTCCAGGCAGAAATCTTATCGTAAGTTGTTGGTGTCGCCTGTGAATTGTCGCGATCGCTTTTTAGCTTTAATTCAACGTGAGATTGACAATTGCCGCAATGGTAGTAGTGGTCGAATTGTGGCGAAAATGAATGCTTTGGTTGATCAGACGTTAATTGCCAAGCTATATGAAGCCTCACGCGCTGGGGTAAAAACTGACTTAATTGTGCGTGGGATGTGTTCTTTACGTCCAGGTGTTGAAGGTATTAGTGAAAATATTCGGGTAATCAGTATTATTGGGCGGTTTTTAGAACACTCACGTATTTTTTACTTTTATAACGGGGGTAAGGAGGAAGTTTATATTGGTAGTGCGGATTGGATGCCACGTAATTTAGATCGTAGGGTAGAAGCGATCGCACCTGTTGATGATCCAGAAATTGCCAAAGATGTGCAAGAATTTTTGGGAATTATGCTGGCAGATAATCGTCAAGCTTGGGATTTACAACCGGATGGGCGTTATATTCAACGTCATCCAGGTGAAAAGTCTCATGAGCAGAATACCCAAAAAATATTGATGGAAATGGCACAGCAATCAGGCGGGGCAATTTAGAAAATCTTTACTGTTGGCTAGGTTTTTGTTTTTCAGAAAACTTACAAGTTACTTGAATTTCCAAATTACTTTCTGCTGTGCCTTCAGTAATGTAAGGAATGCCAGCTTTTCCACCTAGCTTAAGACCAAATTTGAGTGTTACTTCTTCAATTTCTGCTTCAGAAAAATCTTTAAATGCGCTGAGGGCGTAAGCAGTATAAGCTCGCATCATCTGTCGAGCTTGCTGCATTTTATTGATGGCATCTGTTTGCAAACCCATACCTGCTATGCCTTCGTCTGACTCCTCCACTTCTAGATCGGGATTTTTTTCAATTACTGTGAAGTCAAGATCGACTTGTTCGATATTATCATCAGCTTCAAAATAAAGTTGCACCTCTGACATAAATTACCTCAATTGCAAAGAGTATATGTTTTTGTTAAGTTAACACTGATTAGAGAAAAACTAAGCTATTCTAGTTTTTCATAAAATGAAGCTTCTAAATTATTTGCGATCTACCTTGAATTTTTATGGCTAAATATGCTCTAGTTATTGGTATCGCTGAATACCAATCTCCACACTTAAAGCGTCTATCAAAAACAACAAACGATGCTGAAACTGTAGCACAGTTACTAGAGCGTTATGGTGATTTTCAACGTGTTATTAGACTTCCAGCACGTTGGAATACTGAAAAAAATAGTTATGAAATGAACAACCAAAAAGTAACTGGGGCGCAACTGGGTCAAGAGTTGAGGACTTTTTTACTAGAGCAAGCAGACAATAATGAGGCTCTAATTTATTTTACAGGTCACGGTTTCACTGTGGCAGACAATCTAGGAACCCAAAAAGGATATCTGGCGACTTCAGATTGTCAAATAGAAGTTGTGGGCGATCGCATTGTCGAGCAAAAATATGCCATTTCTCTAGACAGTCTCAATGAGTTAATCCGCGATTCCCATCTCAATAATTTAGTAGTATTACTAGATTGCTGCCATAGTGGAAATTTTCTAGAACGTCAACTGGTTAAACAAACCTTGACTGCATTTAGTTCGCAAAAAGATTACTACCTGATTACTGCTTGTCGTGGCTTTGAAGAAGCCAAAGTGATTAGCAGCGAGGCAAATAGTGTTTTTTCTGGGGCAGTTATTCAGGGTTTGGGGGTAGAAAATGCTGGTAAGAATCGCCGCATAACAGGCGATCGCTTATTTGATTACATTAGCAGCGAACTCAAAGGCTCTGTACAGGAACCGCTTCGCATGGGTTGGGGTAACTCGATTACCTTAGTTAATTATCCTCATGTAGAAATAGTACAATCGGAACCTACTTTTAATCGTGCCAACCCTTATCAGGGGCTTTACTCATTTGAATTAGATCGAGCAACTTATTTTGGTGGGCGAGAACAAGCAATTCGCGCACTTATAGATCGTCTCTCCAGAAATAGATTTTTAGCTGTGATTGGGCCATCTGGTTGTGGCAAATCTTCATTAATTAAGGCAGGATTATTACCTTGGCTGCGACGTGATTATATTCCTGGTAGCCGTGAATGGGAATTTGAAAGTTTCACCCCTAGTAAGCATCCCCTCGGCTCATTAACAGAAGTTTTGCAAAGACAACATCAGCGTCATCAGCCTTATGTTTTATTTATCGATCAGTTTGAAGAAACTTTTACCCTTTGTGAAGATGAAACCGAGCGACAAAATTTTATTCGTTTAATGGCTGATGAAGCTACTTCTGAGCAGCGACAAACTCGGTTAATTGTTGCTATGCGGGGAGATTTTTTAGATCGCTGTGCAGCTTATCCACAACCTGCCAATTTGATTAATCGGGCGGAACCAACTACTTATATGGTGACACCGATGAATATAGAAGAATTGCAAGAAGCGATTGAAAAACCTGCATTTCTACACGGAGTTAAGTTTGAACAAGGCTTAGTAGCACAAATCTTAAGCGATGTAGAAGATCAACCAGGAGCATTACCTTTACTACAATACGCTCTCAAGGAGTTATGGCGTGTTTGTATTGAGGAACCAGATTCACCAGAACCAATTTTAACTAAACAAGGTTATGAACAAATTGGTGGAGTTAAAGGAGCATTAGAAAACCGCGCCAACTTGATATATCAAAGTTTTAATACTGCCGATCAAGCTTTTGTGCGCCGTTTATTTATGGAGTTAGTGCAACTGGGTGAAGGTAACGAAGTCAGCCGTCGCCGTGCGAATTGGGATAGATTAAAAGCGATCGCAGATTCAAAACAACAATTAGAACAAGTAACAGAATTATTATCAGGGCAGCAACAACGTTTAATTATTACTGACGATCAAACAGTACAAGTTGCCCATGAAGCCTTATTAACTGAATGGAAGTTAGTGCGTAATTGGATTGCAGAAGACAAAGAAAATATCCGCATTTCTCGTCAGCTAGAAATTTATGCTCAAGAATGGAAAAAAACATTTGATAAATCAGAATCAGCACTGTTAGCTGGGGCGCGACTAGAGGTAGTTCATGAATGGGTAGAAAAAAATCAACCTAAACTTACGCCTCTGGAACAGGAGTATGTCAAGAAAAGTATAGATAAAAGAGATCGCGATCGCCTTGCCGAAATAGAACAAGTTAAGCAGCAACTAGAACAAGAACGCCAGCGCCGCAAAGCAGAAAAACAAAGAACTTTAGCGGTAGCTGTCTTAGGCGCTGCAATTGCTGCATTTTTAGGATTATTCCAAGCCCAAAGAGATAAATTATACCGTGAACAAAAAGAAGCTATTAATGCACAAATTTTAAAAGCTGAAGGCGAAAAAAATCAGGATAATTTACAAGCTTTAACTTCAAGTATTATGGCACTCAAAATGCTAGGAGTAAAACGAGTAGATGCAACAGATAATCTTGTGTTAGATAGTTTGCAAAAGGTAGTTTATGGGGTTAATGAGCGTGATCGCATAAAAGCTAAAAATCAAGTAATAGGCTTGAGTGTTCATCCTCAAGGTAAAATAATTGCTTATAGTGTTTATCAGGATGGCATTACACTAGCAAATTTAGCAGAAAAAACTTCTAAAAAGCTTCTTAGTCATACAGACTGGGTAAGAAATGTTCGATTCAGCCCTAATGGTCAACTTCTAGCTTCTGCCAGTTTTGATAAAACAGTTAAGCTTTGGAAAGTCAATACAAAAACATTATATAAAACACTAAAAGGGCATCAAGATGCTGTGCTAGATGTCAGTTTTAGCTCAGACAATAAAACAGTTGCTTCTTCTAGTAAAGATGGCAGTATCAAGTTGTGGGATATCAAAAAAGGTCGATCATATAGAACACTTTTAGACAGAACTATAGACCCAAACAATAAATATAAAAATATATACAGCCTAGACTTTAACCTAAAAGATAAAACAATGCTTGCGTCATCAGGCTCCTATGATTACAAGGTGAGTATCTGGGATTTAAAATCTCCAAAAAGTAATCAATCTATATATCTTGGGCAACAAAAAGATAGACATAAAGACTTTATTTTTATAGTCCGCTTTAGCCCTGATGGAAAAATCCTTGCTTCTGCTAGTCAAGATGGCAAAATAAAACTTTGGCGGGTAAGAGACAAAACATTAATAGGAAATATCAATGTTAATAATAAACCAAATACTATTTATGGTTTAGGGTTTAACCAATATGATGGCAGTATTATTGCATCTACGAGCGAGGATGGTATTATCAGGCTTTGGAAAGTAAAAGATGTAGAAAATAGCTTCAAATTAGGTCAAGATTTAGTAATACCATTTCAAACTCTAACTGGTCATAATCTAGTAGTGAATCGCGTAGAATTTAACCCTAAAAATCAGAAAATGCTTATTTCTACAAGTGACGATTCCACTCTAAGGTTTTGGCAAACCAATTTATTAAATCCTAATTTATCAAAGTTAACTTTAAATGACCAAGCCAAATTGTTATTAAAAGATAGTTGTAATCTTTTAAGCGACTATATAGTCTCGAAAAACTTGCAAGACATTAGAGAGGTTTGCCAAAAGCAGAATGAACTATTTAACAGCAACTAAAGGTTATTTGTTTTGTTTTGGTGGTTTTCCGTTAGGAGGTTCACTTAAAATATCATTGTCAAGACTGCCAAAACCAAAATACTGTTGATCCAGATCGAGCCACTCATTTTTGATAATGGAAAACCAATTAACAGCTAAACCCTGCAAAACATATTCATAAGGTAGCCAACCATAACCATTATCGCCCCATGCTAACCCCCAAGAATTTCTAACTCTAAAAGCTCCTTTAGTTTTTGTTTGATCAATAGGATTAGTGATTGTGTAATTGTCATCATAGCCAACTACAACTAAGGCATGACTACCAATAGCTCTTTCCTTACTATTAGGGAAAGGTATATCAGTATCTACTTTGTCTTTTTTTTTATTATTAATTGTATGAGGCGGAAAAATCAAGTAAGGAAAAGTTTGCTCATTTGCAAATCCCCACAAATTAGAACGATTAGCTACTAATATGTCGGCTTTAGGAAAAGAAAGATAAACTGGTAAACCAAACATAGAAGGAAAACCAGCAGCTAAAAATATTTTAATCTGAGCTAATACTGTTTTCAATAGTAGATTAGGTGAATCTAGACGTAGATATACAACAGTTTTATAATTTTGAGCATATGAATAGCAGAATGCAGGCGGTTCTTCATCAAAATTATTAATATCATAGGGCCAGAATTCTTCTGGAACAACACCAAATATAACCATTGCCCGTAAGGTGTTACGCAAAGAAGCTCCAGCATCTCCTTCCAAGTGCATTAATTTTCTTGTTATTTTATAAAGAAAACGTCTAGAAGCAGCAACAATACGATCTTCAGATTTTTTTTTCTCAAAATATTCGAGAAGAGCTACAGTAGCATGGGCTGAACAAGATCTTAGCAAACCTTGATCCTGGATAGGAGAAAAATAATTCCTTAAATCTATTTTGTTGTTTAATCTTACAAGATTATTATTTTTATCAAGTTTTTCAGATAGTTGCGGATTCATGGGCAAGATCAGAGCTTGTTGTTCGGGATCTTTATCTCCTTCGGAACTTATGTCTGTGTTTGTTCTTTCTAGGCATGGCGAGGTTTTTTGTTTATCCTTTATTATGCCATCAATAGATGAGTCAGGAATTATTTTGAACTGAGTAGTTGTGTCTTTTGGATTACTTGGGGTTTCTAATTCAGCTTTGACAAAATCAATACATTTGTTATGCTTGGGAAATGCTTCAGTTTTTAGCAGAGCGTAATATTTTTGAGGTGTCCATTCTGTGAATGCAGGGCGATCTGGTATCCAACCCATTCCAAAAGAATTTGCCATTTTAAATTATCTAAATTTCCTATAAATTTATAATTGCAGTTTAGGTTGAGAGACATCCCCCATTTATTTATAGAAACAATTATTCTCATTTAATATAATCTGTACTAAAATCTTAAAAAAACTATATGCTTTTTTTTAGAGATGAAAGATAAAGTCCTGAATTGGCTCAACGTGGTATTAGTTGCAGATGTATTCTTGGTATTAGCCAGCTTTACTTGGTTAGCGATCGCAGTTATCGGTCATTCTGCTGGCGTTCCCTTGGGTTTAGATCTGTGGTATAAACTCTGGCAACCAGTATTTACCCCCGCCATTGGTATTCTCATGGGTGGTGCAATTATTAGCGGGTTAGCTAGTCAAATTTCTAAGCGGTTGAAATCTAATTAAGGAATATTACAAGCTAACTTCCTGAATTTCAGCTAAATTGGATAATTTTTCCCGATTGGTGGTGGTGGTAACTTCGGGCGATCGCTCACAACGAACAGTAAAATTACAGTAGTGACAAAGATTGGCTGTTGCTGATACTTGAGGAAAATTTTCTCCTATTTCCTGATAGCGTCGCAGCCAATCTGTTAATTTTTTTAATAAACTTGTTAAATCTCGTTTCGTTTGTTCGTGCAGCGTAGCATTATAAGTAAATTTTAGGCTTTCTGGTTGCGGTTGTGATTGCACAAACCAGTAAGTCATCGAAATTTGTTCTGGCAAATAATCGCTTGTTTCTGCCAACACATAGAGATATAAACGAGTCTGCCAATCTTTTGCTAACCAGCGTTGATGTTTAGGTTTAGGATAAGTTTTCCAATCTAGAATTTGTGCTTTTTCATGATCTGCAATTAATAAATCATAAATCACTGTAAGTACATAACTATCAATACTTAAAGTCCGACAATGTTCACTTTGACGGAATGTTTCTGGCTCTGATGTTAAAATTTCTGGCGCGGCACTTATTAATGATGTTACCCAACGCTGTAATTGTGCATCTTCTTCAACAAAAGATTGAATTGGTAGCCCTAATTCACGTTGCTGCATTAATAAGTGAAAGCGACTACCCCAATTTTGCTTATCTTGTTGCTCTATATTGGGTAGAGAACCCAATTGATCAAAATAGATGTGTTGAAATTTACGCGGGCAAGCTTCTAGCAAATTTAAGTATCCTTGCGAGAGTCTAATTAGGGGTGAAGAGTGAGGAGTGAATTTCATCTTTTATTTTATGATGGTTATACAGAATAGGCATATTCACAAAGCTATGTTTAGGATAAAAATAGCTTTGTGATGAGCGCCTGTAAGAAAGGAATATGAGATTAATTGTCAAGTTATAGACAGTTTTTAAACCTTAGTTAATACAAACACACTGCCCTTATTACCTCGCCCAATTCGTAAGTCTTGATCAAGATAAGTAATATCTAGCCAGCCTTGTTGATCATTACTATTGATATTAAAATCAAAGGCTGGAAACTTTTTGCCGTTTTCAATTTGTCTAATAAATTCATTCGGCGATTCATAGCCAACTAAACGTTGCAGACCAATTATTGAGCGTTCAAATTTTACCTGAACACGAATTTTAGATAACACCTCAAACGAAGCAGCAACACTAACTAAGCCTTCTAAGTAAGGTAGACCATAAACCTCAGCTATGTTGTAAACTCTTGAGTCTTTTGCTCTAATACATTGGTAGATTTGACCGAGTTTCAACAAGGGAAAGTTGTCTATTCTTAATAGCTCATCGCTGCTAGTGTATAGTAGCCGCCAATTTCCTTCTAGTAAGTCAAGTGCCTCAAAGGGTTTAGGAGTAGGGTTACGCTCTTCCAATTGGCTAACAGCGATGAGAATCGCTTGTTTATCTACCTCAGTTGCTAGTAAACCACGATTTTTACCTGCGATCGCTTCTAACAATTTTGCTTTCTTCATAATTAATTTTGACCTTTGTAATTAAATTAGTATTTAGCTATCAGCACTAGGCTTTTAGGATTGGCTGATAGCTGACGGCTGACGGCTAGAAATAAATTTTTTAATCCAACTCTTGACAAATCTAGAGATTTAGGTAGTTCATTCTATTGTGGCAGTGATAAACTCTAGATGTCCAATTTTTAACTTGCACCCTGATTATGTATAACCCTTCCTTACGTCAAGAATCTCGTTTTGAACCTGCTGCGGTTATTCCTAAACCACAAGAACTTCCAATTTTAGATTGGCTAGAAGCCAATGGTCGTCTAATAGCACGTCAAGAAGGTGAAGAAGGCTATGTAGAGGAAGAAGAGGGGATCTCGGATTTGATGGGTGTCGATGATAATTCATTCGATGACCTAGATGAAGATGATGATCTCGGTGATTTGGAATAGTTTGTACAAAATAGCCCGAAGATTGATTTTTATAGACACAATCTCCCAAGTCTGTATCAATAGTCTAAAAAAAGATAGCTTGCAAGTCTTCGGACTGGATGTGAGGAGTCAAAAGGGAAACCTACTGTGGACGCAAAATTATTTTCTGGACGCTCGTTCAACCCATCAGGCTTCAATCTGCTGGTAACATTAGGCATAGGATTAAGCCTTGCAGCTTTGATGCTTGATCGGATAGCAGGTCGAGTGTCTTGGCAAGCCGTATCACTAACCTTGCCACTTTGGACTTGTGCTATAGCTACTGCTATCTTTGGTTACTGGGTTGTCCCATTATTGCAAAAGCTGAAAATGGGACAATTTATTCGGGAAGATGGCCCCCAAGCACATTTGCAAAAAGCAGGCACTCCCACAATGGGTGGGGTGTTTATTGTGCCAGTAGGGGTAGTAGCAGCTTTGCTGTGGTCACGATTTAACCCAGATGTTGTTGCTGTCAGCTTGATGACTTTGGCATACGGTTTTATTGGTTGGGTAGATGATTGGCAAATTCTACTCAAAAAATCTAACAAAGGCATTTCGCCCCAGATGAAGTTAGCATTACAGATTGGTATTGCTATCCTCTTTTGTCTGTGGTTAACCTGGAGTCAAGGCTCGAAGATTACTACTATTGATTTGCCGTTTAATTTAGTCCTACCTTTAGGATGGCTCTTTTGGCCTTTGGCTGTATTTGTGCTGGCAGCAGAAAATAATGCGACAAACCTAACTGATGGGGTAGATGGACTAGCAGCAGGAACGGGTGCGATCGCACTTTTAGGTCTTGGCGCAATGGTAGCACCGACATCACCCAATCTCATGCTGTTCTGTGCTTGTATGAGCGGCAGTTACTTGGGCTTTTTGGTGCATAATCGTAACCCGGCTCACGTTTTCATGGGTGATACTGGTTCTTTAGCTTTGGGTGCCGCACTAGGTGCGGTTGGTTTGCTAACTAACAGCCTGTGGACGTTGTTTATCCTTAGTGGTATTTTCTTTGTTGAATCTTTGTCAGTAATTGCTCAAGTTAGCTATTACAAAGCTACAAAAGGGCCAGATGGGGTTGGTAAGCGTTTATTCAAAATGGCACCTTTGCACCATCATTTAGAGCTTAGTGGTTGGTCAGAAACTCAGGTTGTGGGTGTTTTTTATTTGATTAACGCTGGTTTAGCTTTGTTGTGTTTTGTGATTCGTTAGTGCAAATAATTCAGGAGAAGGAATGATTAATTATTTATGCTCCTGAATTATTGTTTTTTTATTAACCGCAGATGAACGCAGATTTTAACCAATATTTTATCTGCTGATAACTAATTGCTAGAGTAAAGTTTAGTAGTATCAAGAAACAAAGATGGCAGCACAACTGTTACTGGTAGATGATGAACCTGGATTACGCGAAGCTGTACAAGCTTATTTAGAAGATAGTGGTTTTAATGTACAGGTAGCCAGTAACGCCCGTGAAGCATGGGATTTTTTGCAGAAAAATCCTCCTGATTTAGTCATTAGTGACGTGATGATGCCGCAGGTAAATGGCTATCAGTTTCTTCAAGAACTGCGAGAAGACGCTCGTTTTAAGGCTTTGCCAGTAGTATTTTTAACTGCTAGAGGGATGAAGTCTGATCGTATCCAAGGCTATCAAGCTGGTTGCGATGCTTATCTCCCTAAACCATTTGATCCAGATGAGTTGGTGGCAATTGTAGAAAACTTGCTAGAACGTCGTGCAGCTACAACTCAAGCAGCAGGCACTACTACAGATTTGGAGGACATTGCGAGGCAAATAGCGGAAATTAGGGGTATGCTACAACATGGTAGCAGTATCACTCAAACACCTTCACCTATTCGCATTGATTTGACACCTAGAGAGCAAAGTGTTTTAGATTTGGTGGCGCAAGGGCTAATGAATAAGGAAATTGCTCGGCGTTTAGAAACCAGCGTTCGCAATGTGGAAAAGTACGTTAGTCGTTTATTTAGTAAGACGGGAACTAATAGTCGTACAGAGTTAGTGCGTTATGCGCTGGAACATGGTTTAACGAAGTAAAGAAGTGATGCGATGTCTACGACGGGCTACGCCTACGCACTTTCTATTAACTCATAATTATTGATGCGATCGCCTCTCTCGCTATCAATGTAAAATTTAACTGCTTCTTAGCTTATTAATATACTGCTGACGTAATACGCGCCGCATGACTTTGTTGGAAGCAGTACGTGGTAAATTTTCAACAATCACAAGATCGCGTATTTTAAATAGAGGATTAAGATTTTGCGCGATCGCTTTCTGCAATTTACTCTTTAGTTCCTCTGGTTGCTGAGTCAGCATTGCAGATACTACAGCATATATTACCAACTGACTTGGCCCTCCATCTAGGGGAGAAATTGCGATCGCGGCAGTTTCGCTAATACCCTCAACTGTATTCAAAACTCGCTCAATTTCAGGTGAACTAACCTTAATTCCTCCTAAATTCATTGTGTCATCAACTCTACCCTGAGCGCGATAATAGCCATTAGGTAATCTTTCTATTTGATCGCCGTGACGACGCAGACAAGATAAGGTACTGGGGAGAGTAGGAGTATCAGCGAAATAAACTTGATGGTGATCTTTATTTAATAACTCCGTAGACAGTCCAATGCTAGGAGGAATAATAAAAGCTTCTCCTTGTTCAGCCAATTGACCATCTTCGTCTAAAATAACTAAATCCAATCCTAGCGCAGGCGTGGTAAAAGTTGAAGGAGCGCATGGTTGTACGACTGTACCAGTAATATATGCTCCACCAATTTCTGTACCACCGCAATATTCAATAATTGGTTTATATCCCGCTAAAGACATTAAAAAAAGCATATCCTGTGGATTGGAGCATTCACCTGTAGAACTGAAAGCTTTAATAGCACTCCAATCTAAACCTTGCATACAGTTAGTAGTTTTCCAAATATTCACTAAACTTGGAACTAAACCTAATATATTGACACGCGCATCTTGCACAAACTGACCAAATGCTCTTTCCGTAGGTGTTCCATAATAAAGAGCAATTGTAGCTTGATTAATTAAACTAGCAAATATTAACCAAGGCCCCATCATCCATCCTAAATTAGTCGGCCATACAACAACATCTCCTGGGTGAATGTCTTGATGTAAATATCCATCAACTGCACATTTAATCGGAGTCGTTTGTGTCCAAGGAATTGCTTTTGGATCTCCTGTTGTTCCCGAAGAAAATAAAATGTTCGTATAATCTGAGGGATTGCAGGGAAAAGAATCGAAGTCTTCCTTAGAACTAAGAAAATCTTCCCAAGTTAAATCTTCCTGACGCAATTGCAACCCACAATAATTATCAATAGATATAACAATCGCTTTGGGGGCATTAGCTTCGACAATTTTTGTATAAAGAGGTAGTTTTTTACCAGCCCTTAATATATAGTCTTGAGTAAAAATTGCTTGAGCATTAGATATGCGTACGCGTGTGGCAATTTCATTAGCAGCAAAACTATCAGCAATAGAAACAACTGTACAACCTGCTTTGATAATACCTAAATAAATAGCGACAGATTCGGCAGTCATCGGCATAGCAATAGCAATACGATCGCCTATTTTAAAACCTGCTTGTATCAAACCATTCGCCACTCGATTAGTCAAAATATTGAGTTCGCCATAAGTCCAAGTCGATAGCGAACCGCCTTCCACTTGAAATGCGATCGCAATATTATCCTTTGGTGCCTGAAAACAACTTTCAGCAATATTAAAACTAGCACCAACAAGCCATTTTGCCGACTCTACACCTTCGGAAAGATTAACAATCTCAGTATATTTTCTCCGAAAGTATATACTTTTTTTTTCAATCATCAATTTCCAGAAATGAGCGCGATTTTGCACTGACCAATAATGCAATTCCCTATATGAATTAATTCGTAACTGTTGCATTAAAGCAGCAATATTACTAGATTGAATTTGTTCATCACTAGGAAACCAAGCTGGCGCTACTCCCTGATTTGTATCTCCATCAGAAAAGGTGGTTTCATACAAAAATTTATGCAGTGTAAAAGGATAATCAGGTTTAAGAAATATTTGACTAATAATTTTCCAGCATTCAGCAGCAGGCAGAGAGGATAACCATTGATTAAGCTGCGGTAGCCTAGTAGCAGCTAAATGTTGATCGCAGCCACAATTAATTAGTTGTTCCAGGGAAAGTTGCTTGCTCATAAACTTTTTCCTGTGAATAAATACTGATGATAATAAATCCTGCTTGTATACCCTTGCAATTGAAAAGTAAAATCTTCAACACCTCACACTTCATCCTTATGACACTTTTTCAAAGCTGCTACTAACTCCTCTCTACGAATTGGTTTACTAATATAATCATCCATCCCACACTCAATACACGCTTCTTTATCACCTTGCATGGCATTGGCTGTCATTGCAATAATTTGAGGTCTTTCATGTGGCAACCAGTGATCTAAAATATAACGAGTAGCTTCTAACCCATCCATTTCTGGCATCTGTATATCCATCAAAATGACATCGTAAGATTGACGTTGCAGCGCTGAAATAACTTCTTTACCTGATGCCACTACATCCGCTCTATATCCAATTTTTTTTAAAATATGCGTCGCGACTTTTTGGTTAACTACATTGTCTTCTGCCAATAGAATCCTTAAGGGAAACTGTTCAGGATAGTTATTTAATTCAATTTTTTCTGGTTTAACAACTACTTCCTGAGTGGGTTGTTTAAATAAAATTTGATTGATAGTGTTAAATAACTGAGACTTCTTTACAGGTTTATTTAAAAATGCTGCTATATCCACATCAACTTTAATTGATTGCGGACGGCTCATGGAACTTAAAATCACTAATGGTAATTTCTGGCAGTGGGGATGTTGACGAATTTTTTCTGCTAAAACAATCCCATCCATTTCTGGCATTTGCATATCCAAAATGGCAAGTTCAAACTTATCAGTTCTTCCTAACCATTCCAAAGCTTGCTCGCCTGATTCTGCGGCAATTGGAATCATTCCCCATGATATTGCTTGCATTGCTAGAATCTTACGATTAGTGAGGTTATCATCTACAATCAACAGATACTTACCTTTTAACTGTGATGATTTTTCGTCAACTTCATAACATTGACTTTGAGGTACAGATGGCGCAACAATTGTGAAATAAAATGTCGAACCTTTTCCTTCTCTACTGGTAACTCCCATTGTGCCGCCCATCAATTCAGATAAGCGTTTACTAATAACCAAACCTAAACCAGTACCACCATAACGCCGCGTAGTGGAAGCATCAACCTGACTAAAAGATTTAAATAAGCGTTCCATTCTTCCAGCAGGAATACCTATACCAGTATCGCGGACAGCAAACCTAATAGAATAAGTGTTTGCTAATTCTTCATTATTGACAATTGATAGCCGATTGTCGCGATATATTAGGGATGAACCTTGAACATTTTTTACTGGCAGCTTCCGGGCAGTAACGGCAACAACTATTTCGCCTTTTTCAGTAAATTTGAGAGCGTTACTAAGTAAATTTACTAAAATTTGGCGTAGACGAGTTATATCTCCAATAAAAATGTTAGGGCAACGTGGAGCAATGCGATAAACTAACTCTAAACCTTTCTCGGCGGCTTTACCAGCAACAATATCTAAAGAACTTTCTACACAGTCTTGTAAATCAAAAGGTTGTTCTTCTAAATCCAGTTTTCCTGATTCTATCTTAGAAAAATCTAAAATATCATTAATAATAATTAACAATGACTCACCACTAACGCGAATTGTTTCTACAAAGTCGCGTTGCTGAGGTGTCAACTCCATGTCTAATAACAATCCTGTCATACCAATCACGGCATTCATAGGAGTACGAATTTCATGGCTCATGCTCGCCAAAAATTCGCTTTTAGATTTAGTACCGGCTTCAGCGGCTTCTTTAGCTATTTGTAGTTGTTCAATTAATTTTTTTAATTCTTGAGTTCGTTCTTGAACTCGTTGCTCTAAAGTTTCATTAATAGATTTTAGATTGAGTTCTTGAGTTGCGAGTGCTTCAACTAAATTAGTTAAAGATTGAGAAAGAATAGCAACTTCATTTTGACCTGATATCTGCGGAATTTGTGTATGGCGATCGCCTGTTCGCAACCTCTCAGCAGCAGCAGCTATACTTAGTAGTGGATCGGTAATTCGACTCGCTAGTATCCAACCTGCGACAGCAAACCACATTCCTAATCCTAAACCCAATAACTGAATTTGCTTTTGCAGTTTTCTAGCTGGTGCAAAAGCAATATCAGTGTTTTGTCTAACTAACACCGACCACCCTAAACCAGGATAATTACGATGTCCTTTAGTGCGGGTAAAACCAGTTAAATAACTTTGGTTATCTGACCAATTTTCGACTAAATAGTTAGTCTGACCTTGTTGAGCAGATTTTATGCTATTCAGCCTGAGTTTTCGTAATGGCTGTTTGAGTTGTTTTGGCTTAAGTAAAACACTGCCATCTGCACTAACAACAAATACTTCTACTTGAGCATTATTTTGTAGTAATGATGCTTCTATTTCTCTTGCCCACTGCCAGCTTAAATGAGCACCAACTACACCTTTAAACTTACCTTGAGTATCGCTAACAGGAGACGATACATCAACAAAGCGTAGAGGTTCTCCGGTAGTATTGGGTAATAATTTAGCTAGTAGGATAGCATCATGTACATCTCCTAAGTAGGTGGTAGTTTTTGCCTGACTAAACCAAGGTCTTTTGGAAACGTTTTGACCTTCTAATAGTTTGTTGGTACTAAACTGAACAAGGCCAGCTTGATTTACAAACCCAATCCAAGCATAGTTGTTATAAGTGCTTTTTAGTTTTTCTAAGAGCGATCGCTTTTGTGCAATTGCGGTGTTTGGGTTACGCAGTTGTTCTAGTGAGGCAATAATCTCAATATCCCGATAGCGTTCAAACATCCCTCGATCGAGTTTATCCGCCATCTGATACGCTAACTCTGTGAGGAATTGCCCACTATCATTTTTAATTTGAACTTGCACAGCTTGCCCAACTATACCGCTCAAGGCTAGGGACAGCAAGAAGGTTGTACCACCCAAGACTATCCCTAACTGATTCTTGAGGCTACCGCCTAAATATCTCCACCTATTTAATCGCCTTAACGCCAAAGCACCAGAATCCTTCTTATATATTTATTTGGATTTGTGCAAGACTAACTTCAGTTATTAGCAATGAATAATTTGTAAGTGAAAATTATTACTCAAACAAATTTAACCAACTGCCTAATACTTTAGTTCTCTGCCCCCTATCCAAACACTTTACGGACTCTTACTGTCCTTGCCCATACTAATAGATGAGATTGCAACCATTAGCTAATGTAGCAATGGTTACATATTAACTATAGTAGGACTTTCACAGAGCAAAAGTTGCAGAATTTTATTCAGGGCTTATCCAAATTAATGCGCGGGTAAGATGCCCTAAATCGCTGCTTCCCCACCAACCACTACATTTTTTATCCGCAAGCTGGGGCCACCACATCCTACAGGTAAACCACTCTGACCTCCTTTACCACAGCCGCCAGATTCATCCCAATAAAAGTCATCCCCAATGGCTTCTATATCTGCTAATGTTTTGAAAACGTTACCAGAAAGGGTGACATCCCTCACTTGTTCGGCAAGTTTACCATTGCGGATCATCCAAGCTTCACCAGCAGTAAAGGTGAACATTTCCCCGTTGGTCATTCCTCCTAACCAATTACGGGCATAAACACCATTTTTAATCCCTGTAAATAAATCGGCGACGGGAGTATTACCTCGTTCGATCCAAGTATTAGTCATCCGCACGATGGGAGGATAATGGTAGTTAAGACAACGAGCATTTCCGGTGGCTGTTTCACCAAGTTTGCCAGCAGTTTCGCGGGAGTGCAAGCGTCCTACTAATACCCCATCTTTAATAAGTTGGGTTGTGGTAGCGGGTGTTCCTTCATCATCGTATAAATAACTACCACGATGCCCTTCTGGTGCTGCACCATCAAATATTTGCAATTCGGCTGGGCCAAATCGCCGCCCCATACTCATAACTTCTAGGATGTCAGGATTTTCGTATGCCATATCTGCTTCGGAAAGATGCCCAAAAGCTTCATGAACAAACAAACCTGCCAAAATTGGGTCAATAACTACTGTATAAGTATTGCCTTTGACAGGAGGCAGAGATAAAGCATCTACAGCACGTAGGGCAGCGCTGCGTACTTGCTCATCAAGGTTAGTTAAGTCTTCAAAAGCTTTGCGCGAACCGCTAGTTTCTCTACCTGTTTGTACTGTTTCTCCGTTGCGGGCAGTTGCAGCAAAGCGCATTTCCATATCTACCCAGCTTTGCTGAATTAGTGTGCCATCGGAGGTAGCAAGGATGATTCTTTGGGCGCTGTCACTATAACGTACAGAGGTTGTGGTGATTTTGGGGTCAGTAGTGCGGAGAATTTGATTGTAGCGATCGCACAATTCTTTTTTCTGAATCAAAGAAATTTCACGAGGATCAGTACCAGTCAGAGGTAAAGCACAGATAGCTTGCACTGCTTCCACTGGTGCTAATAGCGTTTCTTCGTCACCAACTAACAAAGAAGCTGCGATCGCTTCCTCAATTCTTTCTGCTAGGGTATCTAATTGGTTAAAACTAGCAAACCCCCAACCTCCCTTATAACAAGCTCGCACTTGCCCACCAATAGAAAGACCTTCACTCAGGCTTTCTACTTTTTCGCCTCTTAATAAAATGTCGGTTCCTTCAGCTTCTTCTAACCGAATTGCTAAATAATCAACACGATTGCGATAACGCGCAACCAAGTCAGAAAGCAAGTCACTATAGTTAAGTAAAGTTGGCATAGGAGTAAATGTTTAATGAATTCATAATTAAGGGCTTAAATACTATCTTAAATGATTTCTATAATTTGAAATAACTAACAATAAAGATTCCTATTAAATAGATGTAATAACAATTCTATTTAATAAATATGAGCCTTCTTTTTAGCTATTTATCTTTGCTAAGTTTGCGTTGAACAAATAAAATCAGGATTTTTGCCAGAAGTTTATCAAAAAAACATCTGCGGTCTAAAATCTAGTCAACTTTCAATTTGACGACAAATTCCAAATACTGAAGTATAGCCGTGTAAGAAAGTACTGCTACCAATAGGGCCAATCTCACCGTTACAGAAAAAGCCACCTATGGGAATATCTTTTAAGTAACGGCGGAACAAGCGTGAATCAAAATTAGGCTGCCCATAAAGCCCTTCTCCTCTACCCATACAGGAGAACATCAAAGCACCAGCAGTAGTTGCACGATCAGCTAATTCATCTTGATAACGCTGAAGTAATAACTCTAAATCTTCTGCTGAAGTTTCAGCATCACGTAAGTGAAATTGGATACGTTGACCAGTACGAACGCGATCGCCAATAGCAACTGCCCCTACTCTAGGATCTACCCCTAGTAAATTCCGAATTAAAAAGTCTCCATGCCCCAACTGCTGCTTAAACGCAGTCTGTGCTACGCCGATAAATAACGAGTGCTGTGCTAATTGTCTATCTGCCTCGCTCAAATTTTCAATTACATCCCGCAACGCTTCCAAAGACGTTTGAGACGGCTTATTAGCTACAGCGATATCGCCACTATCATCCTCAACTACTTCTAAAATAATATTGCGATCGCCTTTAGTAACTTGATACGTCCGACCGATAGGACGACAACCTTGAGCAACAATTGTTTCAATAGCAATATTGCCTGTCAGTGCAACCCCAACTGTACCCTCTCGATACAGTTTATAGTTACAAAACAACCCGCTTCCCATACCAGTAGCGCCGCTACTTGCCAATCCACCTACCTTCACAGACCCAGGATAAGCAAAATCTAAACCCTCCAGTAAATCATTGATTTTGGAGGTAAACGCATCTGATAACAAAATGAACTGAGGCGCTTGTTGTTGCGGGACATCAATTAATTCCACCCAAGCATCCGGCGGACTATCCATGTCAGGTAATGAGTCAGCAGAAATATGAAAGCTGCTGACTTCTACTCCTGGTAAGTGCATCAAAGTCAGACTTAAAGCTGTTTCACCCTCAACCTCTTGGGCTTCCCCTTGAGAATTTATCCCGATAATCCCACCGCCACCACAGCCAATTAAAGCTGGTAATTGGAGTTTTTCTTGCAATAAAGGCATTAATCGCGGATATTCACTCGCATACGCCGACGAAATAAACACCAGACCCAAATCCGCACCTATCCCTAAAGAACTCTGTGCGCGCTCTACTACTTCCGCGACAGCCGCTTCCAAAGAAGCGCGATTTGATAAGGCGTTCGACCACTTAATCTGGTTAGCCATAGGCTTTAATCTCCATCGGCGCTCACTGCTTACTTGCCCCCAAGCAGCAAGTCTGTTTACCCTCTAGGTTAAAGATAGCACCAGCAAGGATCAGCAAGATCCTAAATCCCAACAGCTAGGGGAGTAGCGATTCAACATTCACATAAGTTAATATTTTACTTAAAGGTGCAAGTTCGTTTAAACTCGCTAACCTTCAACCACACTCACAAGCAAATCTTAAAACAAACAAAGGAATCTTATCTGGGCGCTGGCAGTTCAGCTATTACAGATTAAGTAGGGCTGTTCCAAAGAACTGGGTGACTGAACACAACACCAGATACGATTGTTGTCAAACGCGGAAATAAAATAAGTTTCCTGTATTAAAGCTAGCCACTAGGAAAAAACATGAGCAACACTGACATTCAACAAAAAATCGAACAAGAGCGTGAGCAAGCACGCCAAGCCTGCGATCTCAATGGAGCAACCTCTGGCGAGTGTGCTGCCGCTTGGGATGTAGTTGAAGAATTGCAAGCAGAAGCATCACATCAGCGCACCACTAAGCCAAAAAACTCCCTAGAACAGTTTTGTGATGACAATCCTGACGCAGCCGAGTGTCGGCTTTACGAGGAATAAAGTTAACTTCCTCAAATTTGTCAATTCTGTATTAATAACTTGACCTAAGCAAGCAATAACAAACAGCTAATACAGCGTTTTTGTTGCTTGCTTCAGTGTTTTTGGGATTTGCTTGAGTAAGCGGCAGCAGTAGCGCTCAAAGGTAAAATAATTTGATGAAAAAGTGAGAATAACCTTGTGTGCAGGGTTTCTATTAAAGGAGAATAAAGATACAAGCAATGCAAAATGAATCGTGGTTGAGAGCGCTAGCCTGGACTGACTATCGGTTGGCAATATTATTTACCGTTATTATCCCCCTGATATTGCTAATTTGGGCTTTTGCTCAAAAATCAGCAGGTATTCAGAGGTTATTAATGATTTACTGGCGCGTTTCCAGTTTGCTTTTGATTACTGTTTATCTAATGATTGCTTCTTGGCCTATTGCATTTTTGTCTTCTTTATTAGCGCGTATCCTTATACCTATATCCCTCTGGTTTTGGGTAGATATCAATGAAGAAATAGATGATATGCAGCCACGTCCTCTCAAGTTAGCAGTGCAAGCTTGGCGTTGGGCTATTACTACTTACTGCATTTTGGGAACTATCGCAATTATTCCTTTTTTACCTTGTGCTTTTTCCCAAGGGCTGATTAAAACTTCCTACTGTCAAGTCTGGTTAGAAGCACCTTGGCTATATAAAGCTTTTTTCCATGCCAATTCTAGACCGGATTTTTTAGGTGGGTTGGGAATGTTTGCATTAATAATTTATGTGTTTTTGCTAAGTTATTTTGTGCTGGTTCGTTTAGGAAAGCAAGGACGTTCAGCACTGCAACAGTAGCCAAAATAGGCGTAGTTTGATGGGTTAAAGGTTTTAGGAATTGTAAAAATCAATACCTAAAATCTTTAACTTAGATAAACTTTTTTATTTAAAGATTTAGTAATGTCATAAATTATCTAAATTATGAACAATTCTATTGGGCGACGCTTAGAACAATATACCCTCAAGCATCCGCAATTCGTTTTAATTGTGACGGCAGAAATTTCTGGTGAAGAAGACCAAATTGCGATTTTTAAAGGTTATTCTAGTTCTTTAATGCGATCAACAGCTTTTGATCCAGATGTGCCAGTGCTACCGGATGATGCCAAGATTATTTGTATAGATATAGTAGAAAGCCCATACAACCCTGAATCTCCTGTATATATACAGCAGGAATTAACGTGGGAAACGATTCAACCTTTGTTATAAATCAAATAAATAAGTTTTGGAATTGTTAGCTTGAGGGCTGATATGGGCAAACTCTTGATTATATATCTAAAATTTAGACCTTGCCATGCAGCCTCAAGAATCTAACCTAAATTCGGCACTTAAGTCAGTAGCCGCTCAGTCTGACTCCGAAAACCAGGGGAGTGTAGTACTATCTAAAAATAACAGGATCAAGCGATCGCTTAATTTTCAGAGTATTAGACACAAGATTGGTTTAGGATACGCTCTCGCAATTGGTGTCGCTGTTTTGGGAACTACTGCGGGGCAGATAATTGGGACATATTATGAAGAGCAGGCTCACGATCAACACAAGCAAGCTCGTGAAGAAGAACATTTATTAACTGAATTAAAAGTTGCTGTACTAGAGGCACGTTCCCATCAGCAACAGTTTATTCCTTTATTAAAGGATAATCAAAGCTTTAAAGATGAATACGCCCACTTTATTAGCCATACTCAAGAGGTTAACAAACATTTTGATGAGGTTAAATCTTATGTAAAAGAAAATTCAAAAACTGATCCTGATATTGAGCGTGTAGAGGAATGGTTGCGTACATATAATGGTACAGTAGCAGCTTATATCCAAGAAATAGAAGGTTTAATCAACCGAATCGATCCAGCTAATTTGCGATCGCAAGACGTACAAGCAGCACAGCAATCAATTTTAAAATTTACTAACAGTAATGTAGCATTAAAATTTGATGGTTTGTCAGATGATTTAACAGAACTAATTGAAGCGGCTCACGAGGAAGAAGAAGAGGCACAGGAAAATTTAGATCAAGCCGAGGCGCTGCACATCAAGATAACCAGCTTGAGTTTGTTATTTTCTGCGATTACTGCTGCGGCTTTAGCACTATATACCAGTAGAGCGATCGCACGTCCTTTAGAAGCAGTTACTCAAGTAGCTAAAACAGTCACTGACCAAGCAAACTTTAAACTGCAAGCCCCAGTAACTACTAAAGATGAAGTAGGGGTTTTAGCCAAATCTTTCAACAAACTTATTAATCGAGTTGCTGATTATACTCAAGAGTTAGAAATAGCTCGTCAGACTTTAGAAAAAAGAGTAGAAGAAAGAACAGAGGAACTGTGGCAAAAAAATGAACAATTAGAATCAGCCCACGATCATCTGCAACAGCTAAATACAGATTTAGTATCTCAAGCACAAGAGTTAGAAATTACCCTAGAAAATCTTCGCCAAACCCAATCACAGTTAATTCAAACAGAAAAAATGTCTAGCTTGGGTCAAATGGTAGCAGGCGTAGCTCATGAAATTAATAACCCAATTAACTTTATTCATGGCAACATTACTCATGTTAGTAATTATGTTCAGGATTTATTAGGTTTAATAGACCTCTATCTACAACAATATCCCAACACTTCCCCAGAAATTGCCGAGGAAATAGCAGCTATTGATCTTGAATTTATTATTGAAGATCTACCTAAAACTCTTAATTCAATGCAAATGGGTACTGAGCGCATTAGTCAAATTGTGCTGTCATTGCGAAATTTCTCTCGCCTAGATGAAGCAGGCATGAAACTAGCAGATATTCATGAAGGAATTGATAGTACCCTGTTAATCCTAAATCACAAGCTCAAGCAGGGAGTTCATGTGAGCAAGCAATATGGTAATTTGCCACAAGTTGAGTGTTACCCAGCACAACTTAATCAAGTATTTATGAATATTATTAGTAATGCTATTGATGCACTGATGGCACAAACAGATCAAGCCAGTAAAGAAATTGTAATTCATACACAAGTAGTTGAATCTAATTTAGAAGCTGATCGGGGATGCTATGCAGTAGTAAATATTAAAGATAATGGCCCTGGGATGCCCTCAGAGGTTAGGAGGAAGATATTTAATCCTTTTTTTACAACTAAGCCAGTAGGTCAAGGTACAGGCTTAGGTTTAGCAATTAGCTATCAAATTATCGAAAAACACCAAGGCAAAATTGAGGTAATATCTGAACCTGGACAGGGAACAGAATTTAGTATTTCATTACCAATTTCAAAATAATCCTAGCAGTTAGAAGTTAGCTTTTTTACTGTTATTGCAAAAAATAATAGCGTGGCTCTTTCTTGAACATAAAAGTTATGAAAGAAGCCACGCTAAATTTTAATCAAAACCTACAAGTTGCACTATTTAAAGTTTTAAACTTTGAACACCTGAAGACTGACTGCTGACAGCTATTTTAGTTAACAAATCAGACCAGCTAACACCTTCTAGATTAGATAGAACCACATGAGCATCGCCTATACGCTCAACTGGCCCTAATCCTACAGCGTACATCCCAGCAGATAAAGCTGCTTCTACACCTGCGGTAGCGTCTTCTATAACTACACATTCTTCAGGTGATAAGCCAAGTTGTGCAGCGGCGTGTAGGAAAAGATCTGGTGCTGGTTTAGGATTTTCTACACTGTAACCATCTGCGATCGCATCAAATTTATCCTCAATCCCTAAACGTTGCAATACCAAATGAGCATTTTTACTCGATGAACCTAAAGCTACTTTTATTCCAGCAGCACGTAGTTCATTTAATAAATTTAATACTCCTGGTAATAACTTATCTGGAGTCATCTCAGAAATTAATTCCAGATAATAATTGTTCTTACGCTCCATCATGTCCTGAATCTGAGCTTCATTAACTTTTCTGTCGCCCAAGATATACAGTAAAGAATCGCGTCTTGGTAATCCCCGCATTTTCTCGTTGGTTTCCCAATCATAAGGAATACCTTCTTGATCAGTTATCCGTTTCCAACCTAGATAATGGAAGTCCGCAGTATCGGTAATCACACCATCTAAATCGAAAATGACACCTTTAATGTTAGGAGTGGCAAGTTGAGAATTGGAAGTTGAGGATGAAATCATAGCTGACTGCTGATCGCTGATTGCAGATTCCTGAATATCAAACTCATACCATTGGTTGCGCCATTGTAGACGGAACTTGAGGCGAGTCCAACCAGGTGGCAGGTGGGGGCTAGAAATAGGCCCTTCTGGTGTTAGTTTAACGCCAGCAAACCCAAATACTAATGCCTGCCAAACTCCACCAGCAGATGCAGCGTGAATACCTTCGTTAGCATTACCACGTACATCTTCTAGATCTACTAATGCTGAACGCATGAAGTGTTTATAAGCTTCTGCTGGTTGTCCGAGTTCACAACCAAGAATAGCGTGAATTGCTGGGCCTAATGAAGATCCGTATGTATGATCGGTGCGTGGGTTATAGTAATCCCAGTTAGTTTGTAAAGTTTGACGATTGGTGCGATCGCGCAACAAGTACAACAACATCAACACATCTGGTTGTTTCAATACTTGCTGTTGATTAGCGCCTTCAATCCCCAAAATTACTTGCATCGACTTAGTGCGTGGCTCATACTCAGTTAGAGGCACATCTTTCAAATCAAAAAAGCCATCAAACTGTTCAATCAAACCAGTCTCAGGATTTTGATTAAATACCAAACGCTGACTTATATCTGCCCACTGCTGGAAGCGTTTTTTATTTAAGTTTAGTTGTTGTTTGAGGATGCTTGCGCGATCGCTATCTTCCCGTGTCAACCAATCCCAAACACCCAAAGCTGTCTGCAAATGCCATTGCACCATGCCATTTGTAAAGGCATTGTTATTAATCTTTTCATGGTACTCATCAGGCCCAATGACATCAGAAATCTCATAAGCGCCCCTTTCTCGGTTCCACTCGGCACGACTAGCCCAATAATTAGCAGTATCTAGAATTATTTCAGCGCCATACTCGCGCATCCAAGCATCATCTCCGGTATTCTGCCAGTAGTGCCAAACTGCATAAGCTATATCATTATTAATGTGCAGTTCAATATCACTACACCAGATGCGGATCATCTTACCATCTGGCCCTGGAACCCAACGGGGAGTTACTTCATCCCCAGTTGTGGCACTTTCCCAAGCAAACAACGCACCCTCATAACCTGCTTCTTGAGCCTTACGCCTTGCCCCTGCTAATGTTTTATAGCGGTAAGTCAACAAGTTACGCGCTAAAGCAGGTTGGGTTAAAGTCAGGAAGGGAACAATAAAAATTTCTGTATCCCAGAAGATATGACCGCGATAAGCATAACCAGAAAGAGTTTTTGCTGGAATACTCACGCTATTATCGTGACGGGGAGCAACTGCAAGTAGCTGGAATATGTTGTAACGAACAGCTAATTGAGCCTTGATGTCTCCTTCAATCACTATATCTGAGTCTTGCCACACCTGCGCCCAGGCAGCGACGTGAGCAGCAAATACAGTTGTATAACTAGGTAAACAATTCAGTAAGCCAAGTGCTTCGCCTACGGGATCAACTCTGTCCCGTGAGGTAAATACTGTCACCAACTTTTCTAAAGTAATGCTTTGTCCAGGCTGAATTTGTAAAGTTGTTCCCAACCCTGGACAGTTTTGTGTTCTTAAAGCTTGAATTTCAGCAGGTAAATCAACTATTTGTAGTTTAGCTGCCATACCTAAATCTACTGCTGAATTCAATGTTCGAGTATGTAGCCAAATAGTATTATCTGTAATACTTTGCTCGACAAATTCCCAGTGCTTAGTGCCTTGATTGCCTACTTCACCATTAATACTAGCTTGGATCTCAATCTCACCTGCAAAATCAACTGAAGTAACTTGACATCTTTGCGCCAGTACGTGCTGATCTGCCAAACTTGTAAAGCGTTCAAAGTAGATATCTACAGTATGACCAGCAGGACTGCGCCAGCGAATCTCACGACTCAGTACACCTAAGCGCAAATCTAGTTGACGCTGATAGTGTAGCGTCTGCCCTTGATCTAAATTAAAAGCTTGACCGCCTATAATAATCGTGATTGGTAGCCAATTGGGACAATTAACTAATTCCGTATATACGACAGGAACATCATCGTAAACGCCGTGAATTAAAGTAGTTGAACAGTCCCCAGGATAACCTTCTTCAAATGATCCGCGTGTGCCTAGATAGCCATTACCGAGAGTGAATACCGTTTCTTGGTGGTGCAGATGAGAGGGGTTAAATTGAGATTCGATGACAGTCCAGCCGAAAGATTCCATGAGTAGCCTATCCTACACAAAGTAGCTTGATTTGCAATTAAAAAAGGTTCAGATCAGTAGGGGGTTTAGTCGCGCTTGCGCTTTTCTGCAAGTTGTCTAGGCTGAAAATAGTTCATCTGCGTTCTCGGTCTTGATGACTGTAATGCGGTTGAAATAGCGCCCGACCGTTGATATTTTTTATAAATTCCCCTACCTATAGACAGATTTTCCAGAAATTATTTTAGGAAACAGAATAATTATAGGAAACAATACAAACAAATAAACAACTTATTTTACATAAAAAATAAATTTTTCATTACATTTACTTCTACAAACGTATCTGTTTAGTTTACAGATGAGAGCCGATACAAATACTGATTTATCGTAATCGCTGATGAAAATCTAAGTATATTTATCTAAGTATTAATTACTAAATAATTTAACTTGATTTTATAATCAGTTTGTATTCTGCGTTTATAGTTCATTAAATTAACCACAGATAAAGCACAGATGGACACAGATGAAGAAAGGATTTTTTCACTTCTATAGCCATGAATATTTACAACCCATGCCTGAAAATGCTTGATCGCGCCTCTCTCCTGTCTCCTCCCTGCAATTATGCTTCAATCACAACTCTTAAATTTCCCCGTTTCTTGACAACTCGACAAGCTGTAGAAGCTCCAGACCGCTCAAATTCCAGATCTAAAACTGTTGATCTAACTCGTAAATTATGCAATGATAGAGAGTTAATTGAATCTGGAAGTTTAGGATCGATAATCCGCAAATAGTTTCCAGCAGCATCAGGTACTAGATTAACCATCATTTGCAGTAGTTGAAAAATACTACCAGTAGCCCAAGCTTGAGGTGAACAAGCAACGGGATATTTTACTGGATCGCTATCATTAAGACGCTCATAACCGCAGAAAAGTTCTGGGGGACGCTGATAAGGTTGTCGCTTTGTCATATCGAGCAAACCTTGAGATATTTCTAGGGCTTGATCGACTAATCCGAGCGATCGCAATCCCATTGCAATTAAAGCATTCTCATGGGGCCAAACAGACCCAACATGATAACCCATCGGATTATATGCTGGTGACAAACTACTTAATGTACGAATGCCCCAACCATTAAACATATCCGGTGCGCGTAGTCTCTCGGCTACACTATAAGCTTTTTCAGCATCAAGAATACCTAATAATAGACAGTGACCTGGATTAGAAGAAATACTGTCTACACAATTACCATCTCCATCTAAAGCTAAAGCGCAGAAATCTTGATCAGATACCCAAAAATCATGATTAAACCTTGCCTTTAAACTTCTAGCGTCTTCTTGCCACTGATAGGCTAAATCTAGACGCTTTTTCATTCTAGCAATTTCGCTCAAGCGGATTTTAGCAGCATATACATAAGCTTGAACTTCCGAAAGTGCGATCGCACCCTCTGCTAGTTCACCTTTACGATTTACTATACAATCCCCTGAATCTTTCCAACCTTGGTTAACTAAACCGCGACTAGATTTAACGTAATAACTGAGATAACCTGTTTCTTTAGAGTTGCGATCGATCCAATCCATCGCTGCTAAAGCATTTTGCCATAAGCGATCTAAAGTTTCTTGATCTGCTGTCCAAGCATAATACTCTGCATATAGCATTAACCATAGCGGTGTAGCATCTACAGTACCGTAATAAGGTGTATGTGGCACTTCTTCACAACGCGCCATTTCACCTAAACGTAACTCGTGCAAAATTTTGCCTGGTTGTTCATCACGCCACTCATTATCTGCTTTACCTTGATAATGAGCTAAAATCCCCAATGTTTCACGGGCAATAGAAGAATCGAGAATCAAAGTTTGGGAAGCAGCGATGATTGAATCACGCCCAAATAAAGTAGAAAACCAAGGTACACCTGCTGACAGCGCCCTACCTTTTCCAAAAGTCTGTCTTAATAAATAAACATCTTGTTCCGCACGTTCAATTACTTGATTAAAAGTATTTTTATCAGACCGAATTTTAGTAACTTGATGATGCCAATTTTCTTCTTCTAATAACTCTGCGGCTTTAGCCTGTACTAAAGTAACAGGTGCATTTACTCTAGAAGTAGGCTGATTATTAGTAAACATTTGCAAGCGATATCCCAATTTTTGAGTTTCGTGGGAATCGAGTTTTAGCTGCCAAATTGCTGTATAACCTTTCAGATGATCCGGCTGACGATGAATAAATTTTATGCGAGATTCCATCAGGGAATTATCTAGCCCCTGATATGCCATAGTAATTTCTTGCTCAACAAATTTATGAGCTTTTAATTTTGTTTGAACTAGGGATTCTGCGTTATTAACTTCTGCCTCTTGAGTTGTAGGCACTTGCCTTAAAAGCTTACCTCGTTGCTTGCGATCAAAACCGCGCATTTCAAATAAATCAATAAAATCAGCATCAAAACTAAGACTAATTTCTATAGTTATAGGGGTAGTGTTAAAATTAGAAACTTCTATTTCTTCAAATAAGCCACCATTAAGCACAATTTCGCGATTAATACCGACAGTTTCAGCTTTAATGCGATCCTCAATGCGAGGATTTGCACACAAAACTGAGAGTACAAAACCTTTTTCTGCCGTGCTACTTAGGAGTATTGGCGATCGCCCTTCAACCTGAAGTTCTAAACGACCTAAGAACCGCGTATCATTACAAAATAAACCCATGCTGGCATTTCTGTCATCAGTACAATAACCAGCAATATTGCCAAGGGTGTCAGTAATTAAAAATAAGTCATCATCCTTAAGAGTGAGAGTTGGTTGTGGTCGTTCTTCTAACACACAAGGCCAAACAGGGATGGGCATTTCGTCTGCGGGGACAAAAGTTTTGCCGTCAATTAAGAGCGTATCTGTAGTCATTCCTAAACTTTGTTTAAAACTTATAGTTTTTTATAGGTGACAGCTTGCTTGTAGGGTGTAAGCATTCAGCTATCAGCTAAAGCGTATATAAAACTACGCTAGCACTCAAGAGCCGCTTTATTTTTAATTAATATAATTTTTTTCAAACTAGATTATATATTTTTTTATATAAAGTAAGCAAAGGAGCGATCGCCCCTTGTTCCACCACCTATAAGCTTACATCAGTAGGAATTTGCTTAATATGGGTTTCAATCTGTAACTTCATCTTTTCCTGTTGTACCTCTAAATGTTTAACGCGGAAAGCTACTCCAGCGATTTCAAAATAAGGCAAGTTCAGCAATTCCTGGCATTTCTGCATTAATGCAATACATAGATCTAGAGAAATACCTTCTCCTTGATAGCAGTTAAACCCCTCTAATAATAGTGGTTGATTGCTTGTTCCAGGTTTAACTACTCCAGTAAACCTAAATTTGCGGCTGTTATCTGTTTCTTGCAGTAAAATATCTCCGCTAAATGTTAGCTTACCATCGCCAGATAATTTTAACTCTAGAGGTTGTTGCAATTCTAAACTGACAGTTTTATCATCTACTTTTAATTTTAAAGGCGCTAGCTTGTTAGAAATATAATCTGAGTTGAGAGTCTGATTAATATCTGTTTCTGTAAGAACAACAGTGCCATTCGCATTAATTGGTTCTTGAAGTTCAGCTTTTCCAAAGATAGTGGTCAATAGATCAATAGCAACGTTACCTGTGTGCATTTCTATTTTTTGCACACGGATATCTTTTTCCATTACTAAACCCTGGGCTGTCATTGAAACTGAATCTGCTTTTCCTTGAGCCATATTCAGCAAATCAGTCTCAACAGTTATATCCAGTTTTTCTACGTCATCTACTTGATTAGAAAAGCCTATTTCTGCTACTTTACTAAGTGCTTGCGCCTCCAATCCTAGTTGATTTTTTTCCGTCATTATGTATTTTCCTACTTCCCTATACTTGCTTACTTTAAGCAGTTAATAGAAGAAGGTTATCTATTAAAGGAGCTAAGAAAATTTTAGCAAGAATCTATCTATGGATGGTGAAAATAATTAAATATAAAATGTAAAGATTCAATTTTTCATGCCGCCTCCGTTACACTACATTGCTACTATTTTAGGTTTTATTAAGTGGAGTTACTTGATTAAAGCTCACCATTTAAAACCATTTGAAAACTACTAGAAGGTGATAATGTTACACCACGGCGCACAGGTTTTGGTTGACGCCGATCAACAAGTGAAAGTTGATAACGAGAAACAATTGTAGCAAGTGCCAGCTTCATTTCAAATAAAGCAAATGCCATACCGATACAGCGACGGGTACTACCACCAAAAGGCAAATATTGGTAAGGAGAAAATTGTTTTTCTAGAAAACGCTCTGGTTTAAAAAGCTTTGGTTCTGGGTAAATATCTTCACGTTGATGTGTAAGATAAATACACCCCATAATTGCTGTTTCTGGCTCAAATTCATAATCCATGATTTTAAGAGGCAATTTAAGAATTCTGGGGAAAGTTAGTATCGCTACAGGATAAATACGCAGGGTTTCCTGGCAAACGGCATTGAGATATGGAAGTTTAGCTAATATGCTGGGATCTGAGCGATTTTCTTGCGGGATAGCAACGCTTTCGCCCAAACTACTAATTTCTGTTAATAGCTTGTCGTATACTTCTGGTAAAGAGTGAATCCAGTACAATGCCCATGTCAATGCTGAAGCTGTAGTTTCGTGACCAGCTAACAACAAAGTCAGCAACTCATCGCGCAACTCTTCGTCAGTCATGGGTTGACCTTGTTCATCTCTAGCAGACATCAACAAAGTCAAAATATCGTTACGAGATGAATCTGGTTGCGATCGCCTGTCTTGAAGTTCAGCGTAGATAAGTTGATCAATTTGCTGTTTTTGGCGCAAAAAGCGTCCCCAAGGACTCCAAGCGCCAAAATCCCGTTGTAGGGATTTAAAAAATAGCAACCCAGAACTCCAAGGAGAGCTAACCGAATCCAGCACAGAAGTCAATAATTCCTTCAGTTGCTCAAAACGCTCTCCCTGATTCACGCCAAATACAGCATTTAAAATTGTTAACAGAGAAATTTCTTGCATAGCAGCACGCACAAAGAACGGTTCGCCGATTATGCGCTTACTCATTACTTTGTCAGTGATGTCACAAATCAGGTTTCCATAAGCACGCATCCGTTCACCATGAAACGGGGGTGTCAACAGTTGGCGTTCACGCTGATGGCGATCGCCATCTAGCAAAATCATGGAATGTTCTCCGACCAAAGGCTTTAAGATTTGATTGGCTCTACCACTATCAAACTGTTTAGCATCAGCAGTCATAAGCTGCTGAATGCCCTGTGGGTTACTCAACATTACCAAAGGCGGTGAATCACCAAATCTAGCTGTAAAACAGTCACCATAAATTTTTTGCGTTGCATCTAGATAATCCAAAGGCGTAGCAATCCATTGAAGCAACTGTGCAAAAGGGTGAGTTTTTGGACTGGCGGGCAATTTCATCGCACTTTTCCCTTAAGAATTATTATTAATTAGCTTTACTTTAAAAATTATAGAACCTAAAATATCTTCCTCTCTGTCATGTGTTATCCTACTGCGAAGACGGAAACCATATTGGGGTGGAATTTGATATTTAATCAGGTTCACCTACTTATAAAAATCACAAAACACAATTTTTTTTATTTTTTTCAACAATATTTATAATGGATGATTACCTATAAATTAAATGTTTAAGTTATAGAGAATCAATACATCAAGCTGAAATCTGCCAAAGGGTGATGTATTAAATAGCGAGATTGCCGCAGGATTATCACAGAACAACCTCTAATTATATAAACGCGCGATCGCTCTTATGGATATTTATATTCTTGACTTGCTAGTCATTGGCTTATTATTGCTAATGGTAACATTGGGTTCAGGCTGGATTCAACGCTTACCCCTCTCCTACGCCATCATTTATTTGATTGTTGGTATTGTGCTGGGGCCTTATGGAGTTCATTTAATTCAAATACGTCCCAATGCAGAGATTTTAGAGCGACTTACAGAATTTGTTGTAATTGTCTCAGTATTTGGTTGTGGTTTAAAAATGAATCGCCCATTAAAATTTTGGGCTTGGAATACAACAGCAAGATTAATTGGATTTTTAATGCCAATTTCAATTTTGGCTATAGCTGTTGTTGCTAAATCATTTTTAGGTTTCGACTGGGGACAAGCAATTTTACTAGGAGCAATCCTTGCTCCAACCGATCCAGTTTTAGCTTCAGAAGTACAGCTATCTCATACAGATGATCGCGATGAGTTGCGCTTTGGTTTAACTTCAGAAGGAGGTTTAAATGATGCCTTAGCTTTCCCCTTTGTTTATTTTGGGATTCATTGGTTAAAAGATCCTAATTGGGAAAACTGGTTTAAACAATGGGTAGCAGTTGATTTAATTTGGGCAGTTTTCGCGGGTATTTTCATGGGAATCATAGTTGCTAAAACTGTGGTTTTTATTGACCAATGGCTGCAAAAATTCCGCAAAGCCGATGAGTTAATGGAAGATTTCGTGGCTCTCAGTACAATTTTACTAGCTTATTCAATCACAGAAGTTGTCAATGGTTATGGATTTATTGCAGTATTCGTAGCTGGAATTGTAGTAAGGCGCAGTTACCACGACCCTGAAAAGCGCAAATCTCAATTTGAATTTACTGAACAAATTGAAAAACTCTTAGAAGTAGCAACTATTTTAGTATTAGGTACTATCCTACAAGTTAAACCAATTGTTGCTCATTTAAATCAGGGACTATTAATTGCTGCCTTATTACTGTTTGTAGTTCGACCATTAGGAACATGGATAAGTACTATTGGCTCTCCTCTTATTCCAGCTAACCGTTTATTATTTGGATGGTTTGGTATTCGTGGCGTTGGTTCTTTATATTATCTTTGCTATGCCTTTGGAGAAGGCTTAAAAGACCAATTAGGTGAAACAATTGCTTGGATTACTTATATAACAGTCGTAATTTCTGTTATTTTGCACGGAGTTAGTGCAACGCCGTTAATGAACTGGTATGAAAAAAATATTGCTAGTCGCCGCCATGAATCGGTTGTCTCGGAAAAAATGGAGAAATATTAGATTTTGTATAATTAAGTATAAGAAGTAAATTCACTTTTGCCAAGCGCATAGATTGGGTTTACCCAAGAAACCCAACATTTCCATTAATAATATTGTTCCCGTGTGACCCCTAGTATAAGCGCCAACATTAAACCTTGATAAATAATTACACATCAAATCGCAAAACTTCAGACGTAAAACATCTAAATGCTACTTAATATCACAGCAACTAATTTCCGGCTATCTGCAATTGCGGTACTTGTTGGAACCTTGGCATTAACTAATTCAGCAGTAGCCATTCCCATTTCAATATTTGTCCCCCAACCTGCATCATTTTCTTGCTTAGAAAATACACAGCAGTAGTGCAATACGCTAAGAAAATTTAGCTTTTTGAGTGGCGTTTGAATTATCAAGCCCCTCTTTTACCCATTTAATACAGTCGTATTCTGATTGAAATATTTTAGGTGCAGCTACATTAGTTAAATCTTCAGACTTATAATGATCATAAAAATATTTACCTGCACATTCGTAAATAATAATTAAATTATTTTGATAAGTATATCTAGATTTGAAACTGTCTATCTCTTCTTTTACATCAGAATGCTTATTAAGATGCTCTTTAGCAATTTCAATAATGCCATCAATGCTACCGGAATAGATAGCAGCAGGGTTTTCTGCTTTATGAAATTGATCTTTATATCCTCGCTCGGAAAGTAGTTTATAAGAATAAATATTTTGGTCTAAAATTAAGCTATAAACAAAGGGTATAATTAAATGCCCTTGATAAGATAGAGATTTTTCGTATAATAAAATGCTCATATTTAACAGATTAGTAGTAATAATGATTGTATAACTTACTAATCAAAATAAATCATTCATCCTCTGCTGTCTCAGCTTTAAAGTAAAGGGCGGATTGATACAATACTTGTTCTTGATGCGTATATATTGTGCAATCCGAAAGTGGATAAGCGACACAGGTAACAATATAACCAGCTTCTATTTCTGTTGAACGTAAGAATTTTTGCTCACTTTGATCAACTTTACCACTTACCAGTTTAGCTACACAGGCAGAACATTCTCCTTGTTTACAGCCATTAGGTAAGCGAATACCAGCAATTTCAGCCATATCCATAATGTACTGATCATCTGGTACAGATATAGTACGATCAAGAGCGATCGCAGGATTAACTAGCCGAACTTGATATTCCATATAAACCCCCAAAAAGAATGTAGAGACGCGCCATAGCGTATCTCTACATTTATATTATTTGTTTAACTCCCCAGGCAAGATTCGAACTTGCGACCAATCGGTTAACAGCCGATCGCTCTACCACTGAGCTACTGAGGAATGTGTAGTAATTTCTTACCAACAGTTATACATCTTAGCAAGACAAAAAAGATTTTGCAACCCCTTTGAAAAACTTTTTTGCTGATGTGCGATCGCGCAAGCGCTGACTTGTCAGTTCGCGCAGCGACTCCTTTGGAGTATCGCTACCATAATTAAACCATCAGCCATACTATCAACTCTAAAGCTATGCTGGATCGTATCCCTTATGGTTAACTGCCATGTTGGCTCATCACCGCAGACCTGTTTGCCTTTCTATGGTGTCTACCGACCTGCCAATCTGGTCTACTCTTGAAACGGCGGCTACGCTGTACCAAAAGGATAGAGACAGATTTCATATACTTTTGACAGAACCAGCTATTCCTGACTGGGAATCGCCATCTCAAGAAGTAGAAGTTCACAAACCTCGACTTTTATGGCTGGAAATTTCCCCTTATCGGGTAATTATGACAATGCAAACCAGTGGCAAGTTGAGTTATCGCCACCTTTGGGAAACAGGCGTTTATGGAATTAGTCGTTATTGGTTGAACAGCGACTCATCTAGTATCAATGGCTCATTACGTTTACGGAATTATACTCGTAATTTAATTTTAGAAGGTCGCCCTTTGCCTGAGCATCTGCAAGTTGAGTATGAGTTATGGTCTGAAAAGCTGCAACTCGGTCGCTATATTCTCAATCTAGATATTCATCATTAATAGCTTTTAGCCGTCAGCCGCCAGCTTAGGCTACGCCACGGCGCAGAGCGCCTACAGCTTTTTTAAATTTAAAAGTTGAATGTAGTACGCACTACACCAATTACAATATCATCGTTGTTACGATTATGGTCGGGTGCAGTTAACCAAATTAACCCAGGTGTAATCACAATATTATCAGTGAGTTGGTATTGGTAAAACCCTTCTAGGTGCAGTGAGGTATCAAAGTCATTAATCCCCATGTTTCTAAGTTGGGAATCTGCCCCAGTAACTTTGGGTTCCATACCAATAACAACGCCACCAAGATTACCTTTTTTACCTAAATCAGGAAATGCTAGTGTTACTGCCCAGTTCCAGATGTTAGCATCTCCTACACCAATAACACGCGCTGCGGTATATCCAGCCCAACCACCTAATGCAAACCGAGGATTAATTTGCAAAGATGCCTCAACTCCATAAGAATTTGTAACTACTGGCAAGTTTAGCTGGTTAACTAAGTTGGCATTTTTGCTACCAGTTTCTAAGTCATTGTTGTAAGCATTGACATAAGTTAAGCCAATGCTTGATTGTTGACTTGGTTGAAAGAGTAACTGTGCTATTGCCCCATAAGAGCCTTTAAACAAACCACCGTCGGGTGGTTGGTTATTAGCAGCACTAGCTAAGTAGCCTACGCTAAGTTCTAGTTTGTCGCTCAATCTGTGTTGGATGCCGACACCAGAACCATTAACTAAATTATAAATAGGGGCGCGTGTTCCGAAACTAGATAATGCACCACTAGCACCATCGCCGTCGAAATAAGGGTTAACAGTATTGGTAAAATCATCTGCTCCAGTAGCATTACCAGCAAGTACAACTTGGGTGCGCTCTCCAATTGGGAAACTGTATAAAAGAGCGTCTATATAGGCTTGACTTTGAGTATCGCCACTAAAAGCTAATTCGCCTTCCGGGGTGAGGTTGGAGGTAAGGGAACTAAAACCTTCCATTTGAAGGCGTGTTGTGAGTAAATCTCGACCATTAAAACTAGATTGTAAATTCAAACGCGATCGCTGACCAAAAAGTGTCGTTTGGTTGCTGTTATTCCCTGCAATTACACTAGCGCCTGCAAAGATTACTTCTCCCTCTAGTTTTGTAGTTGTGGAGAATTGAGTCAGTTCTAAATCACCAATCCTAGCTGTGGCTGCATCAACCCTGCCACGTAACAGCGTTAGTTCTAATGCAAATTGCTCTGTTAAATTTTGTGCTGTTGCTAAATCTTCTCTGCTAATTCTGGTAGGGTTAGCTTTCAATAGTTGATTAATTCGTTCAAGAATAGTTTTTAAACCAGCAGCAAATTCATACCGAGTCATGCTGCGGTTGCCTTGGAAAGTGCCATCTGGATAACCAGATATTACACCATATTTTTCCACAAGCGATCGCACTGCTTCATAAGCCCAATCCCCTGGTTGAACGTCCTTGAGTTGAGAAACGTTCGTGACTTGACTCATCGCCTCGTCTGTATCAGTGTCGCTGCCAGATTCAGCAATTCTTTCTAAAAAGCTTGATTTTGCGCCTACTGGTTTGTTTATAGGTATTGTATGCGGTAGATTTTCTGGCAAGCTTGAGTTAACTGCATCCTGATTAAATGCAGCATTACTTGTATCAGCAATCTGATTTGTTGATACTGTTTCCAGTTCAACAAGAGTTTCCTGTGCAGTTGCACTACCACAGATTACTAGAGTCACTCCTAAAAAAAATAAGCTGACTCGCAGAGAATCCGACCAAATTTTGGACATCCCTACTTCAATCCTCACACCAAAGTTAAGCTCATCACATATTTTCTAGCTAAAGATTATTTTTTGCGTGACTAAAGAGGACTATTTTTTATACCAATTATGAAAATGAGCGCTAAAAACATTTGATGTAGAGACGTACAATGATACGTCTCTACATCGTGCAGAATATGTAGCCAAGCATTCAAAGAAATGGAATTATCAACAGCATTGGAAGAAAATTATTTCTAAAAATCAAAAAACCAGCACTGGTTAGCTTGAGCAGATAATTTTCACTATTAATCTAACTTGGCTTATTTAGGAATACCTGTGCTGGTTAAATCTTAAAGAAAATTTTGCAGCTTATGGCTTAGTAGCTGGTGATGCTTTAGTATCAGCCGCTTTATCAGCTGCTTTTTTAGCATCCTCTGCTTTATCCTTAGCAGTGTCAGCAGCCTTGTTAGCATCCTCTGCTTTATCCTTAGCAGTGTCAGCAGCCTTCTTAGCATCGCTGGCTGGGCTGCTAGCAGCAGGAGTAGCAGCAGGAGAGGTTGTAGTATTCGGAGAGGTTGTAGTATTCGTACCGCCATCGGTGCCAGCACCTGCACAGGCAGTTAAACCAGTCGTTAAGGCTAAACCAGCAATTAAACAAAGTACTTTCCAGTTCATATTTTTCCTCACACTATTAAGCATTTGTACTTTGTTAAGTAGTGTATCATCATCTCAACAATCTTGAGACGTGATGTTAACTGCGGAATACCGCACCAAGTGCAAGTAGCGACTTGATAGCTTTTGGTTAAACCAATCTATGCAAATAGAACTGCCTGTAGACTTAGCCTATCTTGAGGCTCTAGTTTTTGCTACCTGCCCTTGAAAAAACAACCATCTACTTAAACAGATATATATCAGTATAACAATTACAAAATTGTTCCGATTTCTTTGAGATAGACGCGGGTAAACGGTTCAGTTGAACCTAGCCTGTAATTTTCGAGCAAACCTTGGCGGCGAATCGAAATGTTTTCTGCCTGTTTAACAACCACAGTCGAATTCTCAAAAATATCCCGCGTTAGCATCATCTCTGTTTCTGTAGGATGGTCGAGAACTACCATATTGCTACCTTTGTAAAACATCCCTTCGGTTTCTAAAACATCTTCCCGATATTCGGTAATTAGCAAGTCTAGCCTGGGATTACGCAGCAAGTTTTGGACGTTAGTATTGTAATCTTTGTGAATAAATTTTTCTGAACGATTAATAAAGACTGCATCACGACAAACAGCGCCGATAGTCCAATCAGGATGTTGCCACAGTATATGGTCAATAGTTTCTTGGAGTTCTTGAACTGAAATTTTGTTAAATGTAATAATTGGTATCTGGGCATCTTGTGCTGATTTAAAGAAGGTACTAAGGATGTAAGCAGGTACATCAACGCTTTCTCCAACAGCAGGGTTAAGGTGCATAAATATCCCTGGGGCGGAATTAATTTCTAGGATGCCAAAGTCGCCGTCTTTCCAAGATTTATTAATATTACGGGCAATTACGTCGATGCCTAAACAAGTAAGTTGAAAGTGTTGGGCAATATCTTGCGCCAAGATGATGTTGTCAGGGTGAACAATGCTTGTCGCATCTACGCTTAAACCTCCGGCTGAAAGATTAGCGACTTTGCGTAGATAAACAATTTTATCTTGCTCTATTACGCTATCTAAGGTTAAACCTTGTTCATCTAGATACATGGACATTGCTTCATCGCACTTGATTTTGCCAAGTGGGGATGTGGGTGTATCTTTACGGGCGCGTGTTTGATTTTCACGCTCAATTAATTCGGCAATAGTAGACTTACCGTTACCAACAACTGAAGCAGGGCGGCGTTCAGTGGCAGCTACAAATCTGCCGTTGACACACAATAAGCGAAAATCTACACCAGAGATACTTTTTTCAATAATTACTTCTTTTGTTTCGTTTTCTGGAATACTAGCGATCGCACTGTCAAAGGCAAATTTTAGGTCTTCTACATCTCTAACATCAGCCGTTACACCAATGCCTTTGTGACCAGCTACAGGTTTGACTGCTACTGGATAACCAATTTCTCTAGCTATGCCTTTTGCTTCTTCTAAGGAAAAGGCAATATCGCCTTTAGGTACAGGAAATCCTAGTGTGCTTAAGAAAGTTTTGCAATCATCTTTACGAGTAGTAAAGTCGGAATCTAAATGACTATCTGAGTTAAATGTAGTAGCTACGCCGCGAATTTGTTTTTTTCCATAACCATATTGCATTAGCCCTTCATCCCACAAATAAAATGTGGGAATACCTTTGTTATAGGCTGTGCGTAATAAGGCATAAACTGTTGGGCCACCATAGACGGATTGATTGAAGCTATCTTGAAGTTCTTTAAGTTGAACTTCAAAGGGGAAATCTTGCTGTTGAGTAATTGCTTCAAACCAATCCCAAACACAGTAAATTACTGAGCGGGTAGTGCGTGCATGGAGTGTTTGGATGCCTATTCTAGCAAACGCTGGATATGTTTTTAGACTCCAACGGTTGAGATGCAAATCTATATCTAGTTTGCCAACTTCTGATACTGTCTGGGCAAATAGATGAGCGTAAGATTCATAAGTTTGGTCGCGCAGGTGAGGGTAGCGATCGCTCACAATTTCTATATAATTATCTATAGAACGAGGCGGCAAATGCCCAGTTAAAGCACAATCAAATACTAAGGCAGCAGTATCTAAATATGGATTAGATCCTATATAGTGTCTGATGTTGAAAATATCGAAAGCGTCAGTGTTCCTAGCATTAATCCGTAATGCGTCAGTTACAGTGTCTTGGCTGATCATTGGTTATCCTGCTTTTACTCAAAGCATTATCAATATTAACGCTTGGCTGCTTTGAGCGTATATCTATTAGGGTTAGTTTTACCTCTGTCGAAGGGTTAAATTTGAATTATGCAAAATATACATATAAAATTGCATTTAACGCCATATTTTGCTCTTCTGCCACTGTGAAAAAAGGTAACTTTACAAAAATTCCCTTCTTTTCTTCCATCTAAAAAACTTTCTAATAACATAAGTTTTCAAGCGGGCATGAATCAGCACAATGATGAGATTAAATTTCGTAGTGCCAAAAAGGTTGTTGATTGGGCATAACAATGAAGCGATGAGGAAGGCGTTGAATAATTCCTCGTTGCTCAAACTCATTCAAGAGCCGTGTGACAGTAACCCGCGTAGCACGAATGACTGAGGCAATATCTTGATGGGTCAATTGCAGATCAATTAATTGTCCTTGTTCGCTTACTTTACCAAACTTTTTAGCTAGCCAAATCAGAAGTTGCATTAATGATGTATCTACGGATCGGCAATGTAGAATCTCAATAAATTCTTGATGTTGCTGAACGTGCTGAAAAATCGCTTCACTAACTTCGTAGCCTCTGCTAACAGGTATGAGGGTTGCCTCGACAGGAGTTAGACATTCAATTTGATAAGGGTCGGCTTTTGATAGCACTTTGCCTGCAATATCTCCTACTCCCCATAACCCAAAGGTGATTAGTGTGCCGTCAGAGTTATAAGTTAAGGTGCGAACTACTCCAGATTCAATGCGCCAAAGGTAATTCGGCTCTATAGGTAGCAAAGAGCGACGTTCAAACTTACGTGGTTTGAGATGACCAGATGTAGTAGATAACAAGACAGAGGCGGTCATTAATTAAACTCCCAAAAGATGGGTTGAAAGAATTGTAACTTAAAATACTATACTCCGATAGATGAACTGTAGTTTAAAACACAGCTAATTTAATGAGCCAACCTAAATCGCTAAGGTTAATGTCTTATTTAGCTCCTAATATGTTTTGGTTTTATCAGGCTGTCGGGGCATATCTTGAGCGCGTCTTTGATATAGAAACGCAAATTGCCCAGGGTTTTACAGATCCGCTCTGTGATCCAGTCATGTTGCATGACCAATTAGACATTGCTTTTATTTGTGGTTTACCTTTCATCCGATATCATCGCGTTACCCCTGATCAACTAGAAACGTTAGTTGCGCCAGTGATGCAAGCTAGCCGCTACCAAAATCATCCAGTTTATTTTGCAGATGTGATTGTTAATGCTGATAGCAATATCAAAACATTTGATGATTTAGCAGGTAAAACCTTGTGCTACAACGATTTAGGCTCTAACAGTGGTTATAATCTACTGCGTTATCGTCTGATGCAAGGGGGCTACTCTAGTAGTTTTTTTGGCAAAGTAATTCCATCAGGTTTCCATCAACGTTCTATTCAATGGGTAGTTAACAAACTAGCTGACTGTTCAGTAATTGATAGCACTGTTTTAGAAGAAGAATTACGCAACTCACCGGAATTGTCACGACATCTGCGAGTGATTGAATCAATTGGTTCATGTACAATGCCGCCTATAGTTGCAGCCAAGCGATTAGGAACAACTTTTATTAATAAGTTAAAATTTGCTCTCTTGCACCCGGATACAGAACTAAAATCGGCAATGAATCAAGCGCAAATCAAAGGCTATGCTGCTATGAGTTTAGAAGATTATTTTGCTATTGGTAGGATGTATGATTCAGCAGTAGAAGTTGGTTATGAAATTGTTAGTCCAGAGCAGAAGTTAATCAATAATTAACGTGGTTATTACTGAGGGCTGCTGGAATGCTCAGCACATTACTAAAGTTTCCCATGACCCATGACCAATCACCCATTAACAGCATTCATGTTCAGTTTATTTCCACTAATCTACAGAGTGTTTAACTTGCCTTAAGTACCAATCCTAAATTGTTGTAGCTCAAGGTTAATTCAGGGGAACGTAGGGGAATAAAACGGCGAGATTTAACACGATTATTCAGCAAATGCAGTGCTGTATGATTGTGTTCATTACGCAACCAGGCATCAAGATAAACCTGTTCAAATAAATCCCGTTGAGCATGGCTACCGCCAACTTCGTGAAGACGTGGTAAAACTGATCCAAGTTGAGCGATCGCTTTAATCCAATCTCCTTGAGCATGAGCTACCATTCCCCGCACTGCTGGTATTGTTACCTCTCGCCAAATTTTTTGCACGAAAGGCAATGCGTTATTAATGTAGGCTTGCATACTCAATAGCATTTCTTCTAATTGTTCGGCTCGGTCTGCTTTGGCAAGTGCATATACATAATGCAAATCTTGAAAAGGTAAGGTATGTTCATAAATTCGATAACTTAAATAAGCTGCCAGTTCTTGCCAGCGAAAACCTACATCTACGCCTCTTAATTCCAATCGCAACAGCAATGAAATAGCGCCAACTTGGTCTTTAGAAGATTCTTTAGTTGCTCTACCCCAGATGTATTGATCGTAAAGTGTGAGAACTTTCTGAAAATCTTCTTTTTCTAAGTAATAAAGAGCAATGTGCCACCAGTTATGAGTCAATAGCATGGAGTTGCAACTCTCCCAAGTGTCACTAAAACTTTCCATCCAAGCTATGCCTTCATCAAGCCGTCCTTGTGTTTCCATTACATGAGCAACTGCGTGTTGCGCCCAAGGATCGTGACGGTTGATTTCTAATGCGCGTCTTCCTACGGCTTCTGCTTCTTCTAAACGGTAAGATTGCTCTAACCCAAAGGCGATCATGCCGTATAGGTAATGATTGTCTCGATTTGCGGATAGAACTTTTTCCGCAATCATCAGTAGGCGCATGGAGTTTCCCACGTAGAAATAGTGATACTGACCCATTTGAACTGAGATCAGATCGTGGGGATATTTTTTGGCTATTTCTTCATGGAGAGCGATCGCACTCTGGATATCTCCTTGCGCCCAAGCTAAGACGGCAGAAATATAAAGTTGTTCGCGTTCTGTTGCAATTTCTAAATACTTTTGAGCTTCAACTAGATATGGTGCAGCTTGAGACCGAGTTGAGGCACTTTCTTGGGTGAGGTAATAAGTGGCGGCATAAGCATGAGCGATCGCACAAGTCGGATCTGCCGCAACCGCTTCTAATATCACTTGGGCATTCTTTCCATAGCTAAGTGAGGCATCTATAAAGCTATTAATTGCTGCGATCGCCTCTGAGGAATTCGTTGTGATTGGAAGTCCAAAGCAGTCTTTTAACATTTGTTGAATTTAAAGTAAATATTAAACTACGGTAAATCGCTAGGAATAACGTTGTTTAGTTATGGAGTATGTCACACCTAATTGAAAAAAGCAAGTTATTTCAGCATTCAGCCAACAGATGTATGTCCAAAGATCACCGGAAAACCTCTGCCTACGGAACGATATGGCTTGAGAGCAAGATCAAGTAAAAATAAAATGCTCTCGAAAAATGAAGATTGTATTTTATGAAACTAAACTTTTTGATGAAACGGGTTTCAACTGTAGGACGCTTTCTAGCAACAACTTTGTTTTGTGTGTCAGCTATAGCTTTCGTTTGGCAGGGTGGATTTCTATCAAACACCGCAGCAATGGCTTCACCTACTGCAAACTTGATCGCCTCAGCAGACGCAGGTAATCAGGTTAAAGGCAAAGCTAGTGAAGATGCTGGACGAGCCAAGGGTTTTATCGAAGATACAAAAAATAAAGTTAAGGATGCTGCAAGCAGCAATTCCTCTAAAGTAGATAAAGCAACGGATGATGATAGTTTGATTGAACGCAAAGCTAAGGACGATGCAGCAACAATTCACAAAAGAGCCGAGGAAGATGCTGCTCGGACTGAAAAAGCAGTAGACAACACCAAAAATGCTGTTGAAAAGGCTGTTGATGGCATCAAGAATGCTTTTAACTAAACGATAAATACTAAATAAGAAAGGTCAATAGACATTTCCTTTCAGAAAAATGTAGAGATGTTGTATACAACGTCTCTACAAAATTTTTAGGTAACCCACCTTTAATTTTGGGAAATGTATAATAGGTCTCTAATTAATGATTTGCTCCTCGATAAATTCGCTTTAGCTGCTCAGGTGAAAGCGGTGTAGTTGGAAGCCGTTCACTGACACTTTGAGTGAAGTCGGATGAAGTTTCAAATTCGAGTTGATCGGTGCTTGCAGAATTAATTGCTACACTGCAATTGGGAAAGTGGTTTAACAACGGCTCATTGCCCTGGGATTCTTTTACTTGGCTTTGAGGCAAGACATAAGCGTGTTTATGCGGATCGTAGGCTAAAACTTCTGCGTTTTCAAGGTGATAAATCCAAGCATAAATGCTGAGTTGCCCTTGATACAGTTTTGAGTGAATAACTGGATACGTCCGCAAATTCTCTATTTGGGTGAGGACATTTTCGGCTGTCATAATTTCCAGCAGTTCTTCTCCCTGGTACTCACTGTAGTGGTCATTAACCAGCCTTCGGGTTGCTTCTGCATATTTGAGCCAATCAAAGACAAGCGGCATTTCTTTCTGAAGGCTATTTAACTTCATTAGCCCTTTCATAGCACCACAATGAGAGTGTCCGCAGATAATAATTTGCTTAATATCTAAGGCTTGAATAGCATATTCAATTGTCGCGCCTTCACCGCCATTGGTTGCACCGTAAGGTGGAACGATGTTACCAGCATTGCGAATGACAAATAATTCACCCAACTGTGCTTGTGTAATTAAGTTAGGATCAACACGGGAATCAGAACAGGTAATAAACAATACTCTGGGTGTTTGGCCATGTGCAAGTTGTTCAAACAGTTGTTGATGAGTATTAAAGTAGCTGGCTTTAAATTCACGTAGACCTTTAATTAATTTTTTCATTACAAAGTTCCATAGATATTTGTGGGTTTAATCTGGCTAATCAAAGGAAGTGCGTTGAGAATAGATTTCTGGCTTTCAATCATAATTTTGGTTTTTATCCCAGATGTGAGCAGATATTCATGTCGGGCAAATGCCCGAAACGCACCAAGAGCGCAGATATTAACCAAGATTTTATCAAAAATATGCCATAAGTCTGATGTCTAATAGCTAATTCATGAGCGCCAGCGCCACCGCTTCCTTTTACTTTTTTAAAGAAAATTACACAAATACTACTGAGTAATAATGCCCAACCAATAAAGTAAAACAATCATGAAATAACTTCTAGTATTACACCTAATGATGCAGTAATTGCGATCGCCCATTTCAACCATCCTTGACTGGGGGTTTACCTTCGCTGTCTTACCCTGAATAACAATTAACCAGTTTTCTTCTGTTGGTAACTAATTTATTGAAAATCAAAACCTCATTCGTTATTTTCAATCACTAAATTTATGTGAATCATAATTGGCCATTGGTAATTAATAATTGTTAATTGATTCACTAAGCTTTTTGGCTAAATTCTTCTTATCTTGGTGCTAAAATACCTAGCTTTCTATAAACTGGAGCTACCAAAAGCTTTAATTCAGGAAGTTTTTGTGAGAAATAAGCTGTTCCTAAAATACAAGCTATTCCAGCAATAACTAATGTTTTAGTTACTCCAATATAATTAGCTAAGGCTCCACCAAATAAATTACCTAAAGGGAGCATACCAAAAAATGCCATTGTATATATGCTCATTACTCTACTGCGTTTATCATCTTCAACAATTGTTTGTAATAAGGTGTTGCTAGATGTAAATTGCATAATAAAGCCAAAGCCAACTATCAACATCATTAGCATAGATAAACCCAGGATTCGAGATAAAGAGAATCCAATCAAACCAAACCCCATAACGGCTGGAGAGTAAGCAATAAAATTGCCTAATCCTATGACGCTTTTACGACTAAGTAAATAAACTGCACCTATTAAAGATCCTACTCCTGCTGACGACATCAAAAAGCCGAGTGTTTGTGGCCCTCCCTGAAGTACTTTATCGGCAAAAATCGGTACTAAAACTGTATATTGCATTCCCATAAAGCTGACCAACGCTAGCAGCATAATGATGGCTTTAATAGGTGGGAAATTGAATGTATATACAAATCCTTCTTTAAAGCTTTTCCAAGGATGACTATGATTAGTTACTATTTTTTTAGGCTTAAGCTTCATCGCTAGTAATGCGGCTATCACAGCTATATAACTAAGACCATCAATTAAAAAACAAGCGCCAGAACCAACAGCCGCAATAACTAAACCTGCAATAGCTGGCCCAATTAATCGCGCCCCATTAAACATAGAAGAATTGAGCGCGATCGCATTTGCTAAATCTGCTTTTTTTTCAACTATTTCCGTTATAAAAACCTGACGTGCTGGTGCATCAAATGCGCCAATTGTTCCTTGCAATAAACTTAAAAATATTAAATGCCAAATATTAATCACACCAGTTAGTGTCAAAAATGCTAGCGCTAAAGATTGAATCATCGACAATACTTGAGTTACCAATAATACGCGGTGTCGATCCCATCTCTCCACTAACACCCCTGCAATCGGTAGTAAAACTAAGCTGGGAATCTGGCTAGTAAAGCCAACTACTCCTAATAACCAAGGGGAACTACTTAAATGATAAACCAACCAAATCGTAGCAACTTGTGTCATCCAAGTTCCTATTAGAGAAAGACCTTGTCCGCCAAAAAATAGGCGATAATTTCTTGAGCTTAATGCTGGTATATTAGGTATTATTTTCATTCTTGCTACTTCTGGATTTAATCAAAGTATTTTAATTATTGAAAAAAGAAAATTAAAGACAGATTTGACTGATTAGCGGGTGTGAGCTACAAATGTTAACCAATCCTTAACTATTAACAGATAAATGGTTTTGTTTATTTCTATCTATTTGCTTATTTATGTGTAATGTTCTCTCAGCTTTGTGGCAGAAAAAGTCGTTTTTGGTTCAGTGATAATTGTTAATTGACTTACTTAACTTCCATCCTAATTTCAGTAAATATCCCAGAATTAATTCTTGCTTCATACCCTTGGATACTTTGAGGATAGAAGACAAATTCTTTGTTGTGATTATTTACCTAAAATCCAAATCAGTGTAATTTTTGAAAAATTCCAGTTTTCTAAGAAGGCGTTTATTTAGTGTGCGTACTATTAGAGTTATTTATAAAAGTCAAAATGCCTTTTGTATAAGTATGTGGTTGAAATTAAACGTTACTTACAACGACTGGGACTGGTGATTCGGGCCTGGTAGCTGGGAAAATGATTATATGTTTATTTATCCCCACCTACTTAATTATTAAAAAAACTAAATACTTAGCCATCCACCTCTAGGGATAATTATTTTTTGCTCAGAGGAACCTAAGAAAGATTTGCGATCGCTTGCTCGATCAAGTGTGACAATAATTGGCGTTCCCTAGGAGACATCCCTTGCATAGTTTGCTCTCGCATCTCTATGGCAATTGGTGGTAAAACTTCTTGCAGTTCTTTTCCTGTATCAGTTAGCCAGATACGCCAAATGCGACGATCGCGGCGATCGCGTTCCCGACGAATCACCCCACGTTCTTCCATCCGATCCAAAACCCCTGTTAAAGTACCTCCCACTTGTTGCAGTTTTTCACCCAAACTAGAAGTAGGTAAGCCATCCTCTTCCCACAAGCAGCACAACACCACCCAATGGAAAGGAGTTAAGTCATAAGGCTCAAGTTGCTCTTGAAACTTACGACTCATCAACTGAGAAAGCAGTTTGATCCGGTAGCCAAGTCCGTGAGGAGCCAAGACTTCCTGCCATCCCTGTGGTAATTTTTGCTTTATTAATGGAGATACCATTTTCAACATTACTTAGCACACGTAATATTAATTTAACCCTTTTTCTAATTCCGGTCAAGTTTAAGCAAGGTAGACACTTCTCTGTCAAAGGTAATCAGTTGTAAATTAGCAGCAGCTAAGTAAATTAAAACTTACGCATTTTAAGGATGGATCTAGCCATGCGTGGGTGTAAATGAGAAAATCTCTTTAATTTGGTATATTTTGATATTGGGTTGTTTGCATCTTTACGTTAGCCCTGTAAATAGTCATAGTAAAAATTGCATGAGAGAAAATAATTGGTTTCAAATAGCTTTAACCTTGAAAGGTTCAGTTATTCCAGCAATTTATAAGCGGGTAATATTTTGTGGAGCTTTTGGATTTTTCATTTCAATTTTAGATCATTTTGGCGTACCTGTATCTTTTACAAACTTAGACGGTGTAGTTTCTAGCATTGTATTAGGTTTATTATTAGTTTTTAGAACTAACACCGCTTACGAACGTTTTTGGGAAGGTCGAAAAATTTGGGGAACTTTAGTTAATAATGTCAGAAATTTAGCTCGTTTAATTTGGGTAGCCATCGAAGAAAAAAACCTAGAAGACAGAGAATATAAAGAAGCCAATATGAGGTTGTTAGTAGCATTTGCCGTTGCAACTAAGTTACATTTAAGGTCAGAGGCAGTAAATAGTGAATTAGAGGGTCTTATGCCACCTGCTCGCTATTTCAAATTAAAAACTATGAATAACCCTCCTTTAGAAATTGCATTTTGGGTAGGAGATTATTTCCAAAGCCAGTATCAATGTAATTGTCTTAATTTATACCAACTAAATGCCTTAAATGATGTGTTGAATAGTATGGTAGATATGTTAGGTGCTAGTGAGCGAATTTTAAAAACACCTATTCCTTTAGCTTATTCTATTCACCTTAAACAATTATTATTAATTTATTGTTTACTACTACCATTTCAATTTGTTGATTCCTTAAACTGGGGTACAGGAGGAATTGTAGCTTTAATCAGTTTTACTTTGTTTGGAATCGAAGAAATTGGGGAAGAAATTGAAAATCCTTTCGGTCACGATTCAAATGATCTGCCTTTAGATGCTATTTGTGCCACAATGCGACGTAATATTGAAGATTTAATCACACTTAGTCCTAGTGCTAGTTCATTTAAAGATGATAGCCAAGCAGCTAAGGTCAATTATCAATGAACAATTACCAATTATGAATGAGTACTAAAATGGCGTTTGGTAGTACCAATACGAGATTAGATCATGCCTTATTTTACTGAAGCTGATGAAATTAGAGATTTAATTAATGACTACACGCAAATGAAACAACTTTGGGTGGATACAGAAGTAGCTGATTATAACACTCGTAACCCCAGATTATCATTAATTCAAGTATTACATAGTGCTGAGGATTTAACAGGCGATCGCGTCTCAATTCTAGATGTTTTAGACAAACCAACACTAGCAGCAGATTTCATTGAGCAAATCATGCTAAATCCAGCTATAGAAAAAGTTTTTCATAACGCTAGTTACGACTTAAAATTTTTAGGCAAAACCGCAGCAGTTAATGTTACCTGCACCTATGAAATAGCTAAAAAAATTCCTTACTACCTTTTGTCCGTACCTAATTTAAAACTCAAAACTTTAGCAGAAAAGTTATGTTTCTTCCCACCAATTCTTCAAAATGAACAAACAAGTGACTGGGGAGTAAGACCCCTCAGTACAAGCCAGCTAAACTATGCAAAGATGGATGCCGTGTATGTTTCCCAAGTGCATAAACAGTTGTTAAAGCTGCTTCAAATCAGTGAAAAAGATCCAAAAGAGGAAGATTTAACGGCACTTGTTCAACGCTATTGCGCGATTGAGCATCAATGGAAGTTAATCAACACAGAAATTGAGCATCTTCAAGAGCGGATAAAAAAAGCAATGCAAGCTCAACAAATTACAGAAACATCATTTTGTGAGCTAACAAATTACCAAAGAAAAACTAAAAAAATTGCTTTTGATCAGTTAGCAAATTTGGTACAGACAAGTGGTATTGAGTTAAATTTTCCTATAACACTGACACAAAAGCTGCAAAAAGAACTGGGAGACATGATTGAACAGCTACCAATAGAAGAAGAAACAACTACTAACTGGCAGCTAAAGTTCAAACAGGTAGACGATGAGCCGGAATTTTAAAATTTTAGTAACACTCACTACCTGCATGAAATTACAACATTACTATTTGCTTAGTCAAAGATCTATTCAAGGAGAAACATGACTGTCAATATAGAAAAATCTGCTCCAGAAACACTTAAGGAAGTAGATTTAAATCCCAGAGGCAGAGTTTATCCCAGTCCCGCTACATGGCGAGATCAGGTGCTATATTTCTTCTTGCCCGATCGCTTTAGTGATGGTAAAGAAACTGAAAGACAACTTTTTGATTATACAAAGCCAGAGCAATATAAAACTCAAGACAAACGTAAATGGATGGAGGGGGGAGTCAAGTTTCAAGGTGGAACAATCAAAGGTATTCAAAGTAAGTTAGATTACTTAAAAGAGCTTGGAGTTACCACCCTGTGGATTGGCCCTATTTGGCGACAACGCAGTGATTTAGAAACTTATCACGGTTATGGAATTCAAAATTTTCTGGAAATTGATCCTCGTTTTGGCACTCGTCAAGATTTAAGAGATTTAGTAGACGCGGCACACGATCGCAATATGTACGTCTTGTTAGACATAATTTATAACCATACTGGTAATAACTGGTTTTATCAAGATAATGGCACAGTCAAATCAATGTTACCTTATCGTTATGAACCACCATATCCTTTTGGCGGATGGCGTTCTGGAAAAGATGGTAGCCCTACTAACAATATAGTTACAACAGACGATGGGGTTTTCCCAAAAGAATTTCAGAATATTGAATGGTATACTCGCGCTGGTAAAATTATCAAATGGGATGGAGAATCTTGGGAAAATCCGCTGCATCGAGATAACGAATTTAGACGCGGGGACTTTTTCGATCTCAAAGATCTTGATTACGCAAAAGATGAAGTTCTTTCAGCCGTCATTCAGGTATATTCCTACTGGATTGCTTTAAGTGATTGTGATGGTTTTAGGATTGATACAGTTAAGCACGTTCCTAGAGAAACTTCTCGTAACTTTTGTAATGCCATCCATGAATATGCCGAATCTATTGGCAAAGAAAATTTCTTACTGCTAGGTGAAGTAACTGGCGGTGCTGAAATGAGTCGCAATTACCTCGATATTTTTGGACGTAATCTTGATGCGGCATTAGATATTGGGGAACCGACGATCAAATTATCAGGAATGGTTAAAGGTACTACTGAACCAAGCAAATTTTTTGTGCAATTTGGTGGTTATGATGCTTTAGGCAGTCATCGTGAGACTGGACGTTACCATGTGTCTATTTTAGATGATCATGACATGGTATCAAGGGATGGCAAACATCGGTTTGCAGCTAATAGTGATTTGCCAAATCGTTATCAACAAGTTGCTCATGCTGTGGGTGTGCAATTAACTTGTTTGGGGATTCCATGTATTTATTATGGAACTGAGCAAGCTTTTGACGGAACTCAAAACCGTCATGACTCTAGTATTCAAAATCCTATAGCTGATGAGGATCGATACATTCGTGAATCAATGTTTGGTGGAACTTTTGGAGCTTTTGAAACAGAAGGTTGTCATTTCTTTAATCCAGAACATCCTAGTTATTTACGCATTGCTGCGATCGCACGCATTCGTAATCAAAAAAACCACATTGGACAAGCATTGCGTCGCGGACGACAATATCTGCGAGAAACTTCTGTTTTAGACCGTCCTTTTAGTATCCCTGGAAATGGGGAATTAGTGGGTTGGTCAAGAGTTATGTTTAATCAAGAAGCGCTTGTAGTTCTCAATACAAATAGTACGGAAAGTAGAGGCGCAGATGTGACTGTAGATTCATCGCTTCCTCGTTCTAGCTCATCATTAGCATTTCTCTATAAAAGCGATTGGAGCGATTCTGAGTTACGTAATCCACCTCAAAATCAAACAGTACCAATTAACAAGCATTCTGATGGTCGCTACACAGTTAGAATTGAGCTACCCCCTGCTGGCATGGCAATTTTGGCATAAAGCCAAGTAAGAGTAATTTCTGTAGAGGTTTTCGGAGATCTTGCACCATTCTTAAGAATGATTACTCCCTTCCCACCTAAAGAATACCTATTTTAAAAACCGCCTTAGCGAAGCGAAACGCGCCAGCGTTTTAGACGCAAAGAACGCCAAGGAAGAAGAAGAATATAATCGGTAATCTTTTAATGGGAAGGGAGTAGTCAAAGCCTCTAAGTATCGTTCCCAGGTTCAACCTGGGAACAAGTATCTTTCTTCATCATCTACGTTAATCTGCGTTCTCAAAAACCAAAAAAAGATTTTTGCAAATCTATTGTTTTATTCTTATAGACCGTACCGATAATAACAATTATACTAGCCAACAACTTACAAAGTGAGTATTTTTAATTACAAAATTTGTAACCCACATTCTGTAATTTGGCTGATTAATTTTATCACAGATCTAAACATAATATATGTGATAGATATAACAACATTAAATAGGAGAAAAGTTTTGTCTGATCAAATAAAAAAAGGCGACAAAGTTGAGTGGAATACCTCAAAAGGCAAAACCACTGGAGAAGTTAAACAGAAGCTAACATCACCTACAGACATTCAAGGACATCATGTCGCCGCTTCCAAAGAGCACCCAGAATATTTAGTAGAAAGCGATAAAACAGGCAAACCTGTGGCTCACAAAGCAGATGCGTTGCACAAGATTGAGGAGTAAATTTAACTAAGGATTTTGGGAAGTGCGATCGCCTATTTTTAGTTAACAACAACTAAATTATCCCCGCAACAGAACATCCTGCCTACTCATGAATAGTTCCATCTGGCATAATTGCGCCCCTAAGAGTTGCCTGATGCCAATCTGTTGCTTCCAAGTATGCTCCCCGCATACTAGCACCAGTTAAGTCTGCACCACGCATTGCTGTGACATTTAAATTCGCTCCCCAAAGAAAAGCACCCCGCAAACTTGCTGCATTCAAATTAGCACCATGCAGGTTCGCCATATTCAGATTTGCGCCAGTCAAATCTGCCGCACTCATATCAGTGGCACTTAGATCTGCTTTACTTAAATTTGCTTCACAAAAATCTGCTTTTGTCAAGGAGCATCCATGCAAATTAGCTGCGTGTAAATTTGAGCGAGCTAAAAGCGCCACTCGCAATTGAGCGAATTTTAGGTTAGTTGCTGTCAAATTTGCGCCACTCAAGTTTGCACCACTAAGCTTGGCACCAGTGAGATTAACCCCGTCTAAGTCCACTCCATTCAAATCTACCCCATTCAAATAAGCTTCACTTAGTTGTACTCCATTAAGTATGGCTCCTCGCAGCAAAGCACCACTCAATCTAGCACCACTCAAGTTAGCCCAACTGAGGTTAGCATTTACTAAATTCGCTGAACGCAAGTTAATTCCGCGTAAGTCTGCGCCGCATAAATTAACACCGCACAAATTAGCTAAACCCAGATTTACCCCTGTGAGAATAGCACCACTTAGTTTTGTGCCTACTAGCAAAGACTTAACTAAGTAAGCTCCCTTCAAGTTAGCCTTAGTTAAGTCTGCCTCAGTCAGTCTTGCCTGGTTTACCTTGGCAAAGCTCAAATCTGCTCGGTATAAAGATGCCCCACTCAGATTAGCTCCTTTAAGATTGGCACGACTGAGGTTGGCAGTTGCCAAGTATGCCCTAGATAAATTAATGCCTACTAAGTTCGCTTTTTCGAGATTCGCCCCGATTAAGTTTACTTCACTAAATTCTCTTTCCCCGGCGGCATAACGCCTCAGCAGTTCATCAGCGTCCATCTAACTACCCCCGCTCGGCTCCAGTAATTTTGTATAATTCTATATTTCCCAAATTTATCTCACAAAGTGCGCTCTCGTGTTATTAAGTTTTTCCGATTTAAACTTCAACAATCTCAATAAAAGTTTGAGTTCCCCATCTCAACTGTAAAAGTGATATTAATCAGGATAGCAAGATTAATAAGATCGTGAGCGTTCAAATTGCTGGTTGAAACCGCAGGGGGGTATCCCAGCAGAAAGACAAAGAATTTGACGGCTTTTGTCACCAATCTGAAAATATGCAACTTAAATGTTTATTAGCTGATATCCTCAATGCTTCTCAAGCTTAACTTTTAACTATAAGTGTGTGTTTCTCCTTGAGGCATAATAGTTCCGCCTAATTCAGCGTCGCGCAGATTAACGTGATTCAAATTAGCATCAATTAGAACTGCTTCGGTTAAAATCGCTCCAATTAAGTTTGACCAGCAGAGGTTCGCCCTTGTCAATTTTGCCCTAGTAAGATCAGCACCGCGCAAAGTTGTCCAACTCACCTGTGCTGCTCTTAAGTTAGCCCCGTTGAGAATAGCTTTAGTCAGATTTGTCCCACTGATTTTGGCGCGGCTCAACTCTGCTTGAGTAAAGTTAGCACCAGTAGCATTGGCTCCATTCAAAATAGCATTAGTGAGGTTTGCTCCCTCCAAATTAGCTCCCGTCAAAATGGCATTGGATAGGTTTGCTCCCTCCAAATTAGCTCCCATCAAAATGGCATTAGTGAGGTTAGCTCGACATAAGGCACAATCCATTAGTTTAGCTTGGCTTAAGTCAGCATCCCGCAAAACAGTTTCATTTAATAAGGCTCGACTTAGGTTAGCTCGATTTAGGTTAGCTAGGCTGAGATTAGCAGCTCGTAAGCTGGCATCAGTTAAATTAGCTTCGCTCAAGTTAGCACTTTGTAAATTCGCAGAAATTAAGTTAGCTTCACTTAAGTTAGCTTTCAGGGTGGCTTTAGTGAGATTTGCTTCCCGTAAATTAATACCTTTTAATAATGCTCCAGTGAAATTGCTACCGCTGAGGTCGGCTGATCTAAAGTTGACTTCGCTGAGGTCAACTTTTTGGAGATCAGCCCCGATTAAGGAAATTTCTCGAAAATCTCTTTCACCAGCAGCATATCTCTGAAGTAGTTCATCCGCATTCATCATTAGTTGCCCTTACGTTGATTTGATCATTACACAATTAATACTCTGCTCTTGAAGTGGTGTGGAATTCTAGTGGAATTATCGTTAATTAACCTTAGTTCCGTGTAAATAGCAATGCAAAGACTCAGGCATTTTGAGACAATCAAAAACAAGTGTCCGTAGATAGAGGCGGGCTAATCCTGTCCTAATTACTCAGTAGTTCTGAAACGGACAAGGGAAATCCACAGTTTGCATAGGAAGATTACAGAATGCCAGACAACTTGAGAAGCCAAGAAGTTACCCAAGGCGTACAGCGATCGCCTAATAGAGCTATGTTACGTGCTGTTGGTTTTGGCGATCAAGATTTTACTAAACCAATTGTCGGTCTAGCTAATGGCTTCAGCACAATTACCCCTTGCAATATGGGGCTAAATGAGTTGGCTGCTCGTGCTGAAGCTGGATTGCGCTCCTCTGGTGCTATGCCCCAAATGTTTGGCACGATTACCATCAGTGATGGCATCTCGATGGGAACTGAAGGGATGAAATATTCCCTGGTATCACGGGAAGTCATTGCAGACTCGATTGAAACTGCTTGTAATGGGCAGAGTATGGATGGCGTTTTGGCTGTTGGTGGTTGTGACAAGAATATGCCAGGAGCGATGATTGCGATCGCACGCATGAATATTCCGGCTATTTTTGTCTACGGTGGAACTATTAAGCCTGGTCATCACAATGGGCGCGACCTCACAGTTGTCAGCGCTTTTGAAGCTGTAGGGCAATATAGCGCTGGTAAGATTGACGCGGCTGAGTTGATGGAAGTAGAACGCAAGGCTTGCCCTGGGGCTGGTTCTTGTGGGGGAATGTATACAGCTAATACTATGTCTTCTGCTTTTGAAGCGATGGGCATGAGCTTACCTTATTCTTCCACAATGGCAGCAGAGGATGCAGAAAAAGCTGAAAGCGCTGAAAAATCCGCATTTGTGCTAGTAGACGCAATTCGTAACCAGTTGTTACCTAGCCAAATTATTACCCGCAAAGCGTTTGAAAATGCCATATCTGTGATTATGGCAGTAGGTGGCTCGACAAATTCTGTATTGCACCTATTAGCGATCGCACATACTATCGGCGTTGAGTTATCAATTGATGACTTTGAAACAATTCGCGGTCGCGTCCCCGTACTCTGTGACTTAAAACCCTCTGGTAAGTATGTAGCTACAGATTTACATAAAGCTGGTGGTATTCCTCAAGTTATGAAGATGCTATTAGATCATGACTTACTACATGGGGATGCTCTCACCATCACCGGAAAAACAATTGCGGAAGTGTTAGCCGATGTGCCATCTGAACCCCGCGCTGATCAAGACGTGATCCGTCCTTGGAATAATCCTATGTATCAACAAGGACACTTAGCCATCTTAAAAGGCAACTTAGCTACTGAAGGCGCTGTTGCTAAAATTACCGGAATCAAAAAGCCACAAATTAGTGGCCCAGCGCGGGTGTTTGAATCTGAGGAAGCAAGTCTCGCAGCAATTTTAGCTAATAAAATTCAAGCAGGAGATGTAATTGTTATTCGCTACGAAGGCCCTAAAGGTGGCCCTGGAATGCGAGAAATGCTGGCTCCCACCTCGGCGATTATCGGTGCTGGTTTAGGTGATTCTGTGGGATTAATTACCGATGGACGCTTTTCTGGTGGTACTTATGGGATGGTAGTCGGTCACGTTGCACCAGAAGCAGCAGTTGGAGGAAATATTGCCCTTGTACAAGAAGGCGATACTATCACAATTGATGCTCACGCCCGCTTATTACATCTGGATGTCTCAGATGAAGAATTAGCACGTCGTCGTGATGAGTGGCAACCACCTCAGCCACGTTATACCACTGGCGTACTCGCAAAGTATGCCAAATTAGTATCTTCTAGCAGTGTTGGTGCTGTAACAGATATGGGGCTATAAAACTTTGCCAAATAGCTGACAGATATAGCAGCAAAAAGCGGCAGATCTTAATAGGATCTACCGCTTAAACTTAAATTAGATTACTGTTTCTTAATTACAGCAGTACTTTAGATCCCAACAATGTTTGTATTGTTAATTACTGGTGCGTCAGTAAGAGTTGCAATCTGGATTGTTCCTCCAGCTAAACCATCAGCATCATAGAACAAATCACCATTGCTACTATTGTAAATAAACCGTTGGGTGGAATTTGTGGGAGTCGTTGCTCCAGCAGCAGATAAAAACTTAGTTGCTGCCAATGCACCAGCAGTTAAACCACCACCAAAACCAGTAGCAGAAATTTGGATTAAATCCTTTTCAGTTGCAAGATTTTTGAAGTCAGTAATAATATCAATTCCTTCATTAGTTGCATTAAAACGGAATTTGTCCGCACCAGTTCCACCTGTGAGAACATCATTACCAAAGCCACCAACTAAGATATCATTGCCACCCATACCTGTCAGAGTGTCAACCCCATCACCACCCGTCAGGGTATTGATCCCACCATTACCAGTGAGCAAGTTATCACCAGCATTTCCGGTACCACTAATCCCAGAAGTACCTTGTAAAGTGAGGTTTTCTACAGTGCTAGGTAATGTAAAACTGACAGTGGAATAGACAAGATCAACACCAGAACTATCGCTGATCGAGTCACCTATATTATCAACATAATAGGTGTCATTGCCCTCTCCACCATCTAAGATATCAGCGCCAGCTTTGCCATCCAAGGTGTCATTACCAGCATCACCAATTAAAGTATTGGCAGCAGTATTACCTGTGAGCAAGTTATCAGCATCGTTTCCGGTAGCACTAATCCCAGAAGTACCTTGTAAAGTGAGGTTTTCTACAGTGCTAGGTAATGTAAAACTGACAGTGGAATAGACAAGATCAACACCAGAACTATCGCTGATCGAGTCACCTATATTATCAACATAATAGGTGTCATCGCCATCCCCACCATTTAAGATGTCAGCACCAGCTTTGCCATCCAAGATGTCATTACCAGCATTACCAATCAGACTATTGGCAGCAGTATTACCTGTGAGCAAGTTATCAGCATCGTTTCCGATACCATTAATCGCAGTCGTACCTTGTAAAGTGAGGTTTTCTACAGTGCTGGGTAATGTAAAACTGGCAGTGGCATAGACAAGATCAACACCAGAACTATCGCTAATAGAGTCACCTATATTATCAACATAATAGGTGTCATCGCCATCCCCACCATTTAAGATGTCAGCACCAGCTTTGCCATCCAAGATGTCATTACCAGCATTACCAATCAGACTATTGGCAGCAGTATTAC